>Ga0160429_1000082_pt1 | contig 121264 bp, 110 predicted proteins | sample SolpanmetagenomR_FD_108199 | JGI IMG/M metagenome (GOLD analysis project Ga0160429, IMG submission 108199) | Solar panel surface microbial communities from Lawrence Berkeley National Laboratory, California, USA - R | ecosystem: Engineered > Built environment > Solar panel > Unclassified ...
ATCAAGCCCATTATTGCGCAGTTTCGGCGCGCGTTTCCCGACCTCACCATTGTCATTCACGAGATAATGGGGTCGGCGGGCCGCGCCGCCGTGCGGGCCGAAATCCGTGGCACGCACCAAGGCGAGTGGTTCGGAATTGCGGCTACTAACCGGGAAATTCGCGTGCCGCTGCACGAGTTTCACCACCTGGAAAACGGCCGCATCACCCACACCTGGCACCTGGAAGACTGGTTCGGCATGTTTCACCAGCTAGGCGCCCTGCCCCCCAGCTTATAACATAGGTCGTAGGACTACTTCCTGTTCGCTACCGGCCGGGCGTGCCGTTCTGCCTTGCTCTCACCTGAGTAGGAGGCTTCCCGTAATCCTCCTACTCAGGTGAGCCAGCAAATACTTAGGGAGCAGGTCTTAAAAGGTGCGGTGGCTGTTGCAAAATTCAACTTTGCGCATCCTACTCGGACTACCCAAGGCCATCCCTTGAGCAGCGGGCCCATCCTTACTGCGTGCTTCCGGTTCGCCGGGGTTTAGCGCCACTTGCCCGGTGCCTAGCTACGCTTCGCCTTGATTCTGGTGCTGGTGGCTAGTGGGGCCGCCCACCTTTGTGCTACGCTGCTGCCCTACGGCAAATTGTGCTGGTTGGCAAGCAGCCAACTTCCTTTTTCAGCTAGCTATCTTCTGTCTCTATGAACCCGACTCCCTCCAACACCGCTGCGTGGTTGGTCCGGCCCTACGCTCCGCTTGAAGTAAAGCCCGCCCCCTATCAAGCACCGCGGGAAAACGAAATCGTGGTGAAAAACCACGCCGTAGCCATCAATCCACTGGACTGGATGAAGCAAGTGGGGGGCAACTTTATGTTTGGCTGGATTAAATACCCCTTCGTCATGGGCAGCGACACGGCCGGCGAAGTCGTAGCAGTTGGCCCCGGCGTGTCGCGCTTCCGGGTAGGCGACCGGGTAGTGGGGCACGCCGTGGGCATGGACAAGAAGCGCAACCGCTCAGCCGAGGGTGCCTTTCAGGCCTACACTGTGCTGCGCGCGCACATGGCTTCGCCCATTCCCGCTACGCTCGCGTACGAAAAGGCCGCCGTGCTGCCGCTTGGGCTGTCTACGGCCGCCTGCGGCCTGTTCGAGAAAGACCAACTGGCGCTGGCCTATCCATCTGCCACCCCCACGCCAACGGGTAAAACGCTGCTCATCTGGGGCGGTTCGACGAGTGTGGGCAGCAATGCTATTCAGCTGGCCGTGGCGGCCGGCTACGAGGTTATTACGACCTGCTCGCCCCGCAACTTTGCTTACGTAAAGCAGCTCGGCGCCAGCCAGGCGTTCGATTACAGCAGCCCGACCGTCGTGCCCGACATCATCCGGGCTTTCCAGCAAAAGACCAGCGCCGGCGCCTTGGCCATCGGCGCCGAGTCAACCGAGGCGAGCCTGCGTATTCTGCGCGCCTGCCAAGGCAACAAATTTGTTGCCATTGCCACGTTCCCCATCGATTTTCAGCGGATGGCGAGGGGCGCGTCGCTCTTCCAGTTTTTGCGGCAGGGACCCACGCTGCTAGCCTTCATTCTGTCGTTACAAATCAACTCCCGCTTCCGGGGCATCCACTCTGGCTTCGTCTTCGGTACCACGCTCATGGACAACGAGGTAAGCCAGGTGATATACGAGGATTTTCTGCCCCGTGCCCTGGCGGAGGGCCAGTTCGTGGCCACGCCGGAGCCTATAGTCATCGGCCGAGGCCTAGGCTATATTCAAGCCGGCTTAGACGCGCAGCGCCAGGGAGTGTCCGCCAAGAAAGTAGTCGTTTCCTTATAAGCTAGCTTGGGTGCAGCGCGTGGGCCAGTCCGCCTTTTCAAGGCACCCGCTAGGCGCCATTTCTTGTCTAGGCGTTTGGCCTAGGCGGTGCGCACGGACTCGCTGGTTATTCAGTAGTGTTCGCACTACCGGATAACCAGCGAGTCCGTGCGCACGGTATAGCCGGCGAAGTAGCCGACCGCTCTGTGCGGGGAGTTAGCGTCCAGGTTCCGCACGTTGGTGCGCACGTTAGCCGGCGGTGGGGCAAACAAGCCACTGTTGTTGAGCTGGATGCGCAGCTCGTTGAGGAAGTAGTAGTTGTCCGCCGTCAGGGCTTCGACGGTAACCCGCACCCGGTCGCCCTTGGCGAAGGCTCCCCCCCGGTTGGGGTTGGGCGTGAGGTTTAGCCCCCGGAAGTAGGTGCCATCCACCAGCTCATCCGAGCGCACCTGTAGGTCGGCGGGCTCGTTGCGCAGCACCCCGTTGCGGAACACCTTGAAGCGCACGTAGTCGCCCTTGCCGGCCTGCTCCTGGCCGTAGTAGAAGATGTAGTAGCCATCGCGCGTGTAGGTGGGCTCGCCGTTGCGGTGGTATTCGGCGCGGGTACTGTCAATCGGTAGCGGCCGGCGCAGCTCGGTTTCGGCGCGGTAGTGTTCGCCCGCCGCGGCTATGGTCAGGGTGTAGCGGCCCCTGACGCGGCCGCGCACGGTGCCGGTGCTGACGTACACGCCAGGGCGCTGCTCGCGCAACGTATCCCGCTGCCCGGTGCTGCTGGCCAGCACTAGCTGGGCGCCGGTTACGGGCGGGGTAGCCTGGTTTTCAAAGTACGGGGCGGTGCTGGTGAGCTTCACCACGTAGGGGCCGGGCTGGTCGGTCACGGCCCCATCGACCACCAACAGGGGCGCGGTACGGGGCACGCGCAGGTCCACAACATCTTCGCAGCCGCTGAGCCCTATGGCTGCGGTCAGGCCAAGGCAAAAAAGTAAGGGTTTCATAACCAGCGGTAAGTATCTTAAAATTTAAAGTTGTAGGTAACTGAGGGCAGCGGCGAGCCGAACACGGAGAGCCGCACGGCCTCGGTTTGCTGCGGGTTGTTTTCCTGCTGACGCAGGTAGATGCTGTAGGCGTTGCGGCGGCCGTAGGCGTTGTAGAGCGAGAAAACCCACTCGCCCTGCCAGTGCCGGCCCGCGTTGCGCTTCTGCTGCCAGGTGGCAGAGAGGTCGAGGCGGTGGTAGGCGGGCACGCGGTAGTTGTTGCGCACGTTGCCGTTCACATTAGGCACGATGAGGCCCTGGTACTCGAAACGGCTATCGGGCATGGTCGTGGCAATACCCGTGCTGTAGGTAAAGGCGCCCGACAGCGCCAGCCGTGGCGAGCAGGCGTAGCTGCCCACCAGAGACAAGTTGTGTGGCTTGTCGTACTTGGCCACGTACCACGCGCCGTTGTTGATGCCGTTTATCCGGCGCTCCGCGCGGCTGAGCGTGTAGCTGACCCAGCCCGTGAGCGGGCCGTTGTTTTTTCGGAGGTAGAACTCCGCGCCGTAGGCGCGGCCCCGGCCGTAGAGCAGGTCCGCTTCGAGCCGGGCGTTGAGCAGCACGTTGGCCCCGTCGATGTAGTCAATTTGGTTGTCCAGCGTTTTACCGTACACTTCCACGCTGGCCTCGTAGTCGTTCTGGTGGAAGTTGCGGAAGTACCCTAAGGCCACCTGGTCGGCATGCTCAGCCTTGATGTTGTTGGTGCTTGGGCTCCACACGTCGAGCGGCGAGGAAGCCGTAGTGTTGGAGAGCAGGTGCAGGTTCTGCACGGTGCGGGTGTAGCTGGCTTTCAGCGAGCTGGCGGTTGTGAGCGTGTAGCGTAGCGAGGCACGGGGCTCCAGGTTCGCGTAGCGCTTAATTCGGTCGCCCTTCTCATATTCACGTTCGCTAACTAACGTCTTCTGCACCCCGTCGGGGCCCGCGTACTCGGCGGTCCGGCCCGGCCCGCGGTAGTCAAATACGCTCAGGCGCAGGCCGTACTGCACGGCCAGGCGCGGGGCCAGCGTCTGCGCGTGGTCGAGGTAGGCGGCTATTTCAGTGGCGCGCTGGTCAGGCCGCCGCAACGGCTGGAAGATGGAAGCCGGGTCGGTGGGCGTGACCTGGCCGGGCTGCACGGTGTACCACGTGCCACTGGCCCCGAAATTGAACGCACTGCCTTCCGCGCGCTGGTAGGTAAAGTCCACCTTGCCTGTGCGGTTCAGGATGCTGGACTGCCAGTCGAAGCCGGTGGTGCCGGTGGGCACGCCCAGGTGGTAGTCGTACTGGCTGGCGAGGGCGGTCACGTTCACCGACAAGCGCGGGCCAAACGTGTGGCTCCAGCGCACGGTGCCGAGGGTGTTGCCAAAATCGGAGCGAAAGGAGGCGCCGAAATTGAACACGTCGCGGCCCAGGTAACCCGACAGGTACAGGCCATCGCGGGGGCTGAGCGTAAAGCTGGCTTTACCCGTGAGGTCGTAGAAATAGGCGGCGTTGTCGCGTTGCGCGGGCACGAGCTTCAGGAATAGGTCGGCGTAGGAGCGGCGCCCCGCCAGGGCAAACGTGCTCATGCCTTTCTGAAGCGGCCCCTCCAGCGCCAGGCGCGACGACACGGTGCCGATGCCCCCCGACCCGCGCAGGCTGTCGGCGTTGCCGTTTTTCAGGCGCACGTCCAGCAGCGACGAGAGCCGGCCGCCGTACTGCGCCGGCAGGCCGCCTTTCACGAGCTTGAGGTCGGCCACCGCATCAGGATTAAAGATGGAAAACAGCCCGAACAGGTGCGAGCTGTTCAGCACGGGGGCCTCGTCGAGGAGCACCAGGTTCTGGTCGATGCCGCCGCCGCGCACGTTGAAGCCCGCCGCCCCTTCCCCCACCGTACTCACGCCCGGCAACAGCAACAGGGTCCGGATAACGTCGACTTCGCCCAGCAGCGCCGGCATGAGCTTCACCGTTTTCATGGCGAGGCGCGTCACGCCCATTTCCGTGCTTTGCACGTAGGCCTCGGCCCGGCGAGCCGTGACGACCACTTCGGCCGTGCTCACGCTCGCCGCCGCTAGCTGCACGTTGCGCGTAAGCGGCCGGTCGGCGAGCGTCAGAGTTTCCGTCTGGGGTTCGTAGCCTAGGCAGCTATAGGTGACCACGTGCGTCCCCGCCGGCAGTGCCAGCATAAAGCGACCTTGCGCGTCGGCCGAGGTCCCCAGGCTCAGCGCTTTCACGACGATGGTTGCGCCAATGAGCGGCTGGCCAGCGGCATCGGTTAGGGTGCCGCGCAGGGTGGTTACCCCAGAAGTTGGCTTGGCGCTCGGCTTGGGCGTTGCTTGCGCCAGCAAGTCGGCGTGGGGCAGCAAGAGGCTCGCCGTCAGCAAACAAGCAAGTGAACAAGACGAAACAGCCATAATCCAGGGGCAGGATGATATGGCTCAAAGCACGGTGGCGAGCAGCGGCGGCGCAGGAATAATCTGGGCAAGCGTGGTAAATAGGAGGTGAAGCAGCGGTGAAGGCAGGTGAAAAAATGTAGCCAGCGAGTGGCGAGCCGTAACCAACCGTCTGCGCCACTAGAAACGGGGGGAGTAGGGAAAGTTATCGAAACGCCGGACGGCGTAGGCAGCCGCTTAGTAAAGCAGCGCCAGCGTTTCGCAGCGGCTGTTTCATCGGCGTCTGTGGTAGCTTCAAGCAGGCTAGCATCTGCTTACCCTCTTTATTCACGAATGGCGTTCAGAAGCCTACTTTCTTTACTGTTTCAGGAATGCCTGGGCCGGCTGGCCGATAACCACAAGCCAGCGGGATAGCCCCTTGCCCCTATCTGTTATGAACCTGCTTGCGTACTTGCCGCCTAATTTTCTTCGCATGAGCCAAGCTGCCCCGCTAGTATCCCCTTTTCCCAGCCAGTTGCCGGCAGCCCCGCGCGTGCCGGCCTGGTCGCTGCGGGAAGTATGGGTGCGCTGGGCCAGCATCATCGGGCTGACCAGCTTCTTCGTGCTAATGCAGGCCGACTGGCACAACGTATCGCGCTGGCAGGTATGGGGCATGCTTTTTCTGCGCATCGCCACGAGTTGGAATGGCAATGCACTACTCTTTTTCTACTTACGTCGGCGCCTGCCGGGGTACGAAAACACGATGCGGCGGGTACTGCTGGCCATTGGGCTGTCGGTTGCGTTCACGATTATTACCAACTTCCCCCTGACCTGGCTGACCCGGACCACCCTCGAACCTAGCCTGACTTACTGGCCCGCCTACTGGAAGTCGCTGCTGGGCTGCCTGCGCTTTGTGGTACTGGCAACCAGCCTCTACGAGAGCGTCTACTTCTTCCATAAGTGGCGCCACACGGCACTGCAAGCCGCGGGCTTCGAGCGCGAAAGCGCGGTGGCGCGCTTCGAGTCCCTCAAGCAGCAGGTGGACCCCCACTTTCTCTTCAACAGCCTTAATTCCTTGGCGGGCCTGGTCGGCGACAACGAGCCGGCGCAGGAATTTCTGGGCAGCCTGGCCAGCGTGTACCGCTACGTGCTATTGAGCAAAGACCACGCAACCGTACCCTTGAGCCAAGAAATGGCGTTCGTCGACGACTACTTACACCTGACCGCCACTCGGTTTGGCGCCGCTGTGCAGGTAGCCATCCACCTGGCGCCGGAAGCCTTGCGCCAGCACGTGCCGCCCTTAGTAGTCCAGCTATTGATTGAAAACGCGTTGAAACACAACGCTATCAGTGAAAAGTCGCCGCTACTCCTCACCATCTACGCGGCTGGCGACGTGCTCAGCATTCGCAATAGCCTCCACCGCAAAACGGTGCTGGCGCAACCCACCCGCCAGGGCCTGCAAAATATCGTGGCCCGCTACCAGTTCATCACCGACCGGCCCGTGCTCATTGCCTCTGGCAAAACTGAGTTTGAAGTTCGCCTCCCCCTGCTCCCCGCCGCATGACTACCCTCCTGATAGAAGACGAGCGCCTGGCCGCCACCCACCTGCAAAATCTGCTGCGCAAGCACCCCGATGTGCAGGTAGTGGCCGTGGTGCCCAGCGTGACGGCGGGCATTGAGTGGCTGCGCAGCCACCCCGCGCCCGACCTTATTTTCGCCGATATCCAGCTGGAAGATGGGCTCAGCTTTGAGATATTTGACGCCGTGCCAGTGCGGGCGCCCCTCATTTTCACAACCAGCTTCAACGAGTACGCCCTGAAAGCTTTTCAGTTGCTGAGCGTCGACTACCTGCTCAAGCCCATCCAGGCTAAAGACCTGGCCCGGGCGTTGGAAAAGCACGCCTACTGGCTCCCCCAGGCCCCCGCGCCCCAGGCGGATAGTGAGGCCCACTTGCTGAAAATGCAGCAGCTGTTGGCCCAGTTTGCCCCCACCCAACCCAGCTACCGGCAGCGCTTCCTCATCACAGCGGGCGAGCAATTGCTACCCGTGGCCGTAGAAGATATCGCCTACTTCTACACGCTAAACGAGGTAGTCTATCTAGTACGCCACGACGGCCGCAAATTTGCGCTGGAGCACAACCTAGAAAAGCTAGAAAGCCTACTCGACCCAGCAAAGTTCTTCCGGCTCAACCGCCAGTATCTAGCTTCGCTTAAAGCTATTGGCAAGATACATACCCACTTCTTAGGCAAGCTCAAGCTAGAGTTACTACCATCCCGTCCTGACGAGGTGTTGGTCAGCCGCGAGCGAACGCCACTGTTTAAACGCTGGCTGGAGTAGAATTCTCAGCTACAAGATTCCTCAACTGGTAAACTGTTAGCAGATGCCTGTTTTGAAAGGTGCGTCATACTGAGGCTCCCTTCGATAAGGGCTAGCTTAAGAGGTGTCTCAGAAGCTCAAGAAGTAGGGTCTGACTCAATTGTAAGAGACTGGCACTGTCCGAGCCAGCCGAGGCGTTCGAAAACCTTTTCGCAAAACGGCCTTGAAAACGTGGTTCTCAGGATCGCTGACGTAGGTAGGATTGGTATTTGAAAACCAGTAGGTTTGCGAACTATGAATGTATTCCACTTAGAGAATCAGATTCAGCCTAAGCTCGCTGTGCAGCTAGAGCCCTGGGCAGAGGTATACTACCTGCGCTTAGGCGAAACATTGAAGCTGGAACAGCCACCAGAGTTAAAGGGAGGCTACCAGGTCATTTTCTATGAAGCAGATTCAGTATCCGTCTTAATTGATGGGGAATTTGATTATCCACTCGTTTCCATTGATGGCAAAGAAGCCACACCATTTAATGATTTCGTAGTCTATCCCCAATCATAATAAGTGTTAAGTACCCTCCAAAAAAGGACTCTATTTTGGAGGGTAACGGAGGACGCCCTGGCGAGCTAGAAACGGCGATTTTTGGGAGCGTTTTTGACCACCGTTTTTTGGAGGGCAAAAAGCACCAGCAGCACTGACGATAAGAGCTCTCCCCTACTTGAGTCGCTACCACTACTCTCTATTTGCTGCTAGGTGCCGAACTCGTGGCAGCCGCCAGCGCCTGATCCAGCGCCGCCACGAGTTTGTCCCCACTCGACGGGCGGGGCGCTTGGCGCGTGATGATGCGCCCGTCGCGGCCAATGAGAAAGTAGGTGGGGTAGCTGTCGACCAGATAGGCGGCCGTGACGGGGGCATCGGCCGGGTGGCGTAGATGCACGCTGCGCTCACTCAAAAAGTGCTTCTCTACTAGCGTGCGCTGCCACGTGTCTTCGGGGTCGCCCACCGAGATATTGACAAAGACGACGTCTTGCTGGGCAAAGTGGGCTTTGATGGTGGGGCTAAACTCAGTCATCTCTTCCATACAGGGGCCGCACCACGTGCCCCAAAAATCGAGGTAGACCACTTTGCCCCGGAAGTCGGCCAGCGAGACGACTTGCCCCTGCTGGTTGCGCAGGGTGAAGGCCGGCGCCGGCTGCCCGGGCTGCAGGTGCGCCAGCTGTTGCATCGCCCGGTGAAACTGCCGGCCGGCGACCGAGTCTTGGTTCAGCCGGCGGAAGGTCGGATAAGCGGCGAATACCACGTCATCCATCCCCTCCGACAAGGCCACCGAGTAGAACGCGACCATGGCCCGATCGCGCCCCTTGCTCGGACCAAAGTCGGCAGTGGCCTGGGCATAGAGTCGGGCGGCCTCGGCCGGGTCGGCGCTGATGATCCCCGTGGGCACGAGTCGAATGCGATACGCCGTGTAGAAGCTTTGTAGCAGGCCCTCTATTTCCTGGTTGGGCTCGCGGCTGGGGTACGTGTGCAGCGTGCGCAAGGGTAACTGCGGTAGAAAGTCAAAGTAGGTAGGCGGCAGCGGGTGGGGAGCGCTCCCCTGGTGGGCGCGATAATAGCTGGCATAGGAGAGTTGACTCAGGGCCCAGTCTAAGTCGATGTGCAGGGCCGCATCCCGGCGAAAGGCAGCGGGCAGGGGATGGGCCTGAGCATAGGTGGTGAGATAGGTTTGTTGCTCCTGTCGAAAGGCATTGGCGCGCTGCTGCAAGTCCAAGGGGGTGGCCGCCGTTTGGAACTGGCGGTACGGACCCCGAGCGTTGCCCGGCCCATAGATAAAGCGCCAGAGCCACTGGGCCAAGTAGTTGTTGGGGGCGGCTCCCCGCCCCGTATACTGCAGCGTCTCATCAAAGTGCGGGTAATCCAGCGTGAGGTGCAGCTGGTCACCGGGACTCAGAAACAGACTGCTTTGCTGTTTGGCGTAGGAGAAGCGCCCATACGTACTGGCCTGGAGCGCGGGCACTACCAGCCGGAACGAGCCATCCGGACGTAGCACCGTTTTGGCAACGTGCTTCCCGTAGAATATGCGCAGGGTATCCCCAGCGGGGGCATGGGTAAATTGCCCGCTTAGCACCGCCTGCGGCGTGAGGGGGACGACTGCTGGCGGGGGCGCGACCAGCGAGAGCAGGAAGGGGGCAAGTAGCGGGAACATCGGGCAAGGGAGTAGTGGAGCGAATAATATCTGGACATACTAAAGTAGTTATTTATTGTGATTTTCCTAGATTATTACTACGTATTGGCTAGCACGCCCAGTAAGGGAGAAGAAATCAGCTATTCTGCTTGGGCGCCATAATTTTGTGCGATGCGAGTAGCTATACTATGCGCGGGTGTCGACGAAGGACAAGGGCCAAGACACGGAAAACCAGCTCTACCAACTGCGCGCCTTTGCCGAGCAGCACGGCACGATCTATCAGGTATACCCGGACCAGGAGTCGGGGGGCAAGGCCGACCGCACTGCCTTCCAGCAGCTGCTGCTCGAAGCCTACCAGCAGAAGTTCGACCTGGTGGTGTTCTGGCGCCTAGACCGCTTCAGCCGCGAGGGCGCCCTGGCTACGCTCCGTTATCTGAAAGAGCTCAAAGACCATGGGGTAAACTACAAGTCCTTCACCGAGCCCTACCTCGATAGCCTAGGACCGTTCGGCGATGTCATCGTCTCGATGCTGGCCACCATCGCCGCTCAGGACCTCATCAAGATCTCCGAGAACACGAAGGCGGCGCTGGCCAAGAAGAAGGCGGCCGGCGTACAGCTAGGAGCACCTACTAAGAGCGCGGAAACGGTGGAGCAGGTGCGGCGTTTGAAGACCGATGGCGCCTCCAATCAGGCCATTGCGCGTGCCCTAAAGATGTCGCCTAGCACCGTAACTAAATACCTTTTAGAGGCCTGAAAAGGGCGCTTTTTGAGTTTGACTGCTGTATTTGCCACTAAAAACTGGCAGGCTGCCTAGTTTCAGCGCAATAAAGAAGATTTTTCTTGCCGGATGGCGCGACCACGAACTGGCCGCGCGCAGTCAGCCGCTGCTGCTTTCTGATTCGACGCCGACCGACTCGCTTTAGGCCAAGCTCTTGTTATGGGAAGCGCCTACCTAGAAACGAGGGCGGTACGCCTTCGCTATTTGAGCAGGGTGGCCAGGGTCGTTAGCAGCGCGCTACCGCGCAGATTACTGGCCACGATGGTGCCGCTGGGGTCCACCAAAAAATTCTGGGGAATGGCCTGGACCCCGTAGTGTTGGGCCATTTCGCCCGCAAAGCCTCCCAAATCCGACACCTGCACCCAAGGGGCGTGGTCGTCCGCAATGGCCTGCACCCACTGAGCCCGCGTTGCTTCGGTATCGAGCGACACGCCCAGCACCTCAAAGTTGCGCGCTTTATAAGTGGTATAGGCCTTGCGCAGATTGGGGGTTTGCGCGCGGCAGGGGCCACACCAACTCGCCCAGAATTCTACCAGCACGTACTTGCCGCGGTAATCGGCCAGTGATACGGCCTGTCCACTGGGGGTTAAATGCGTAAAGGCCGGAGCAGGGTTGCCGAGGGCCACGGCGTGGTAGCCGGCCAGCCGCTGGCCATATTCCTGGCCAGCGGGGCTGGCGCGTTGGCGGGGCGTGAGGGCGGCGTAGATGGCAGCGACCTCAGCATAGTGCGGCGTGTACCACCCCGTCCCCCGCGCTTGCTGTAAGGCCTCTAGGCTAACCCACGAGGCCGGGTGGGCTTTGGCAAAGGCCAGGGCTGCTTGCGCAAACGCACGGTGGGCATCTTCCTGCACCGTTCGAACATCCTCTACGGGGCCGTTCGGCGCCGCCGGGTGGGCTAACTTAGTTAAGCGCTGAAATTGCTGAAACTGTTTGGTTAACGCTCCTGTCTGCACGCGAGCCGTGCGCAGGGAGTCGGTGCTCACGAGCACTACCGGTCCGGGCTCCAGGTAAACGCCGAGGCGGTCGGGTGATTCGAGCACCATGCCGCGCTCCTTGCCATTCACTACTTTATAGCCCCAGCCGCTTTGTAGGCGGCCTTGGCGTTCGAGCACCAAGGTGGCCGACCGCGGGTAGGGCGTGGTGCCCCGAAAGATGAACCGCCCGTGCGCGGGGGTGACCGAACTCACGACTTGTCCATCCTGCAGCAGGTACACCTTAGCGGGGGCGGCCAGCTGGCCAATCTGGCCACGAATCTCATAAAGATAAGCAGCCGGGGCGGGGGTCTGTGCCCCCGCTAACGTGGGAGCTAGCAACAGGAAGAAAGCGCAGCCGATTTTCACAGGGGTGGGGTAAACTAGGTACGCTTCACGAGTTGAGTAATCCTGGTGCCACGTCAACCACCTAGGTGGTTACGACGTGTCTCTTGAAGAAGAAAGAAGCCAGCAAGGCCCCGACATAAACTGGGTGCGACTGTAGCAACCAACCCGCGAAAGCACGGCGGTGACTACGGGTTGTCGAATATGCAACGTGATTCTTAGTTAGTAACTAATAAATACGTTGAATAAGTGACAACCCCTTGTTCTATAAGATACTATTATTTTTATTGTGGCGATTCGGCTGCCCCTACTCTCTTTTAGAGAAGGCCTCGTTTAGGTATGGCTACCGTGCCAGCAGTCTAGAGGCAACTGCCTAAGCCGAGCTAGCGACTGGTAGAGTCAGCCCCTACTGGTAGTAACCCATTGCTGAGGAGCAGAACTGCCGCCGCGTTTGTCACCGTTTCCAAGGGTTCGTTTAAGAAATGTGACAAGAACACCAGCATGGCCGCTAGCGGGTCCTTGTCTAACCCTGTCTGAAAGCCGGTGGCTGTTTAAACTACCCTTTTGCTAGACAAGTCAAGTGATTTACTTCATCAATCCGTGTAGAACGGTTAAACTCCGCAGGAAGGCGACCACGCACAGCGCGTGAAGACCCAGATAAAACCATACAGGCAAAGGCCGCTGCAACGAGAGAACGTACACGGCATCCGGATTAGAAGCCGGATACACCACTTCTAATTGCGTATGTCCCTGCAATCGTTGTGACTCATGAAGTTGAATTTCTCTCCTAAAGAACAACGTCTTGTCGCGCGAGGGAACGTAGAATTTGTACTCCACACTCCTAGGGGATAAGGCCACGATGGTGGCCCGGGTGTTCACGGGGTGCCAATACAACGCATATTGCGACCAAAATAAGAAAAGGAAACCAATGCTGAATAAGAGAAGCAAGCCCGTTCGAAGCAATGCCTCACCAGGTGTCGGCATTTTAGCTTCTGGTGGACTCATGGTAGTAAATAAAGGCTCCTTTGGCTAAACTCCTCGCAGCTGCCCATCACCAGGTGCTGATAGCCCATTGCAGGGCCTGGAGAGTTTAAGAAACTCGTCTACGATTCAAAATTTACGAAACGTGCTGAGGAGATGAGTTTCGTAAACTCGAAGCCAGGTGCTTTCCCGAGCCTGGGTAAACAGGATTTTAGGGGCAGTGGGGAAGTACAATCTTTTCCCTCTTGTTCTTGGTTTTGTTCCTTTACATAATCCTAGGTATAACCACCCTCACGGAATAATGGCGGTTTTGGTCTCCCAGCGCGGCCTAGTGCCGGCGTGGTACTTTGCCGGGGAGCGGGCCGATTTATAGCGTTTGACGAAAGGAGGGTATTGATAGCTGTTTAGCGTACTGCGTCCTTCGGCTGCGCTTGCTGGATTACCCGAATATTATCGTTCAGATTATCGGCTACATAGACCTTACCACTTGCGTCAACCGCCAGCCCACCTGGGCCATTGAAACTAGCAACGGTTAGCGCGAGGCCATCCCTGTCGCCATGAACACCTACTTGACCTGCAAGCGTCTTGGCGTCGCCCCCTGGCGTGACTTTAAGAACGAGGTGATTGAAGGCGTCTGTTAGATAAATGAACCCCGTCTTATCTACTGCCACGCCATCAATGCCCCGTATTGCCTGGGGTGACACACTATAATTATGAATTGAAAGCGTGCTCACGACCCCTTCTGGTGTGATTTTACGCAAGTTGACGCTCGGGCTATCGAACACATAGAGAATACCTGCTGCGTCAATGGCTACCCCACCCGGGTCACTGAAGCGCGCAGTACTTCCTTGCCCATCGACTCTGCCACGCTGGCCTGCCTGCCCGGCAAGTGTGGTAACTATCCCGGCCGGCGTGATTTTGCGAATGGTATGATTCGTAATGTCCGCCACATAGACAGTGCCCGCAGCATCAACGGCTAACCCGCTGGGAGCATGAAAACGTGCCGTACCCCCTTTCCCATCGGCGCTGCCAGCGCTGCCCGGCTTTCCGGCAAGAGTCGTTACCACCCCAGTGGCCGTGATTTTGCGAATCGTGTGATTCAATTGGTCCGCTACGTACAGGGTGCCCGCTCGGTCAATGGTCATTCCAGTTGGCTGATTGAAGCGGGCACTAGCTCCTGTTCCGTCGAGACTGCCCGTACTCCCGGCTTTGCCGGCAAGCGTCGTCACCAGGCCTTCGGGCGTGATTTGCCGAATGGTATTATTGCCAGCGTCTGATACGTACAGCATTCCCGTGGGTGCAATAACAATGTCGCTGGGAAAATCAAAGCGAGCGGCACGCCCCTGGCCATCCGCACTGCCCCCAGCGAACGTTTCCCCCGCTAGAGTCGCCACGAAGAAGGGTTCGTATACCGCAGCACTGGTATCGCTTGCGACAGCGTTCGCAGCACGCGCTGCCACACTTGATGTTGACTCGGAGGAGCAAGCCGCCACAAACAATGTGAGTAAGAGTAAGAAAATCGTTTCTTTCATTTAAACCGCGCAGATAAGGTGAGCTACGCAATGTAGATATTAATTGCGCTGCCGTTCATTCAAACGGTGGTTCAAACACCCTTTACATACTGTGAACGGTGGACTACTACTTGTAAAACACCGTTACTCCTTCTAAGGTACGTTATCTACCTATTTAACAGCTGGTTGCTAGCGCATTAGTATGCTAGTAGGTGAGCCCCTTTACGCGGCCCCAAAGCGTCGTAAGGACTCAATCAGGTGCGCCAGCCACCTGTCTTTTTGCGTGCTAGCTCCGCGGACGATCTGATAAAGCTGGGCAAGGGCAGCCTGATCAGTCGCCAGCCCGTGCTGGTAGCGGTAGAGAAAGGGGAATAAGCAGCTTGGCCACTGGGCTGGCAAGTCGGGGAGCAGAAAGGGCGAAGAAGGGTGGTTGGCGTAGGTCTCCTCTTCGGTGAAAAAGGCGCACCAGTAGTGCGGCTCCGCCTCCGCGGGAAAGCGTTGCTGCGCGAGTTGCAGGACGCGCCGCCACTGGGCTGGATACGCATAGACGGCGTGGTCTGGTAACGCGTGCGCCTGCAGAAAGCTTGTTTGGACCCCCTAATCAAAGCTCACCTCCCAGTAGAGAAAGGCCAGATTCGTAAAGGCAGCAAGGGGGGCCTGGGGCTCCTGCAGCGCGTCTTCGTACGCGGTGATAGCCAGCCAGAGATTGCCGGCTGTTTCAGCTGGTAAAGCGGCGAGGAAAGCCCGCATTGAGTAGGCACGAAAAGAGGAAGGAGGAAAGGGCAGCCTACGTAGACCTGGTTAGGCCTCTTGCCTAACTAACAGGCCCTGACAAGATACTTGTAACGCGCTCCCTATTAAACATAAAAATCGTTATCGGACGCCTTGTTCCGCCGGGAGTACGAGGGGGAGGGCCTTAGCCTGGGAGCGGCAAGTCGCGGGCCAGCCCCAGCCCGTTCCACCACGCCTCATAGATGCGGTCCAGCAAGTGACGGGGGGTGGGGTCGGAGCCGAGCGAAAACGTAGCTAGCAGAAACTGTAGGGCCCCCGTCCAGTGGCTGCTCAAGAGCCACGCGTCGTAGAAGGGGGCCGCCGCGGGCCGCTCCAGCGGTTGATACACGCGGCAGAGGTGGGCGGGTAGCTGCGGAAAGAGGGCCAGCGTTCGCTCCTGGCTCACTGCCCAGGCTTGGTGGGCGGGCGCGTGCTGGAACAGGCACCAGTAGCGGAAGGCATCCGGGTGGCGCGCGGCCTGGCTAGCGGTGTGGCCCCACCAGCGATACCAATAAGAGTAGAGGGTGGCTGGCTCGGCAATGATCGGTTCGTAGGGGCCGCGCAGCACCGTAACGGCATGGGCAAAGGCAGCCTCCAGCAGCAGGGGTTTGGTGTGGAAATGGCGAAACAAGGTACCGGTGCCCACTTGAGCGAGGTCCGCAATCAGACTGACGGGAACCTCCAAGCCGGAGGAGGCTACGCAATAGAGGGTGGCCTGGAGCAGGCGCAGGCGAGTGGCAGCGTGACGAGCCGCCGGGGAAGAAGCAGAAGACATAAGCAAGGGGGAAAGCGAAAGACGAAACCTAAGGCGCGCGGTAGCGAGAGGCCGGGTGGCCCCCGGAGGCCGGTAGCGGAGTCGCTTGGGGTCGGCCGGCGCGCTCCCTCCGGCCGGCGCGCTCCCTCCGGCCGGAGGGAGCGCGCCGGCCGGAGGGAGCGCGCCGGCCAGCTCCTGCACCCGTCGGGTGCGTGCCGGCCGGAGGAGCGCCGCTCGCCGGCGCCGCGCTAGTCGAACGGGAAAATACCGACTACTGGCGGCAGACGGGATTACTTGCTGGCCATGTTTATCGATGCAACTATATATACAGCAGTAAGTTGTCAGCAAAATAAGTACGCAACAAGCAGTAGGCGGTAGACGCATGAGCCGGCTTCCGCGCTAGGACGGGAAGGGGGACAAAGCACGGACAGCGGCGCGCGGCGGTGCAAGCGAAAAGGCGGCCGCCCGAAATCCGTCCGAAATCCGCCCGCTAGCTTAGCCGCCGTGCTGGTGCAACCACGCTTGGGCCCGCTGGTAGGCTACTTGGTGCACGCGGTTGCCGGGCTTGACGCCTTTTTGCAAGGTCCGCTCCCGCACGACCGGCCCGTAACAGGCGTGGACCACCTTCACCACATCCGCTCGGATGGGCCGCAGGTAGCGCGCCTCGCATAGTGCCGTGAGCGCGCCCACCCAGTGGCCCGGCCCGGTGTCGGCGCTGGCCAGCAGCTGGCCGGTAGGCGTGCGTTCCAGCAAGGCTAGCGCGAGCAGCAAGGCCTCAACCTGCGCCGGGGTGTGGGGAGCCAGTACCACGTCCGCCCAGCTGACGGGGGGGGCCGGGCGAACGGTCCGGCGCGGGGGCAACTCCGGGGTGGGCGGCGCCGCCAGGGGCGCGGCCGGCGCGGGGGCCAGGCGGGCGCGTAGCCAGTCCTGCGCGCGGGCCAGGCTCCGGGTGGCCGGTACCTGCCCTTGCTGCTGGGCGCTGCCCAGCACGTCGAGCAAATACTGATAGCCATCGACTTCAGCCTGAAAGAAGGCCGCATACTGGTGCGTATAGCCCTCGCACGTCAACAGGAGGTAATCCGCGACGCGCAGCAGGTCCAGCTGGGCGATGGTCCGCGCAAAGTGGGGGGCGAAGGTGGCGGTGTAGGGCACTTCTTCCGCCCAGCCGTAGTGTCGGATGAGTTCCTCGAGGCGGTCCTCGAGAAAGGAGCCGTGGGTGAACTGGCCCTTGCGCAGGGCCTGCTGGGCGAGGGCAAAGGCGGCCAGGTGCAAGTCATCTTCGGCTAGCGGGAGCAGGCGGGCGGCGTGCTGCTGGCCGTGCAGGGCGATCAGGGCCTGTTTGCGCACGACGAGCTCGGCCAGGGTGCATTTTTCGAGGAAAAGTTGGGGCCTCATTAGCGTGGGGAAAGCGACAAAAGTAGGGAGCGCCCAGGGCCCATTGGCCTCGAAGCGTTTAACGTCCCCCTACCATAGGCACCGGGGAACGGCGCCCGAAAACCGCCCGAAAACCGCCCGCTTTTTCCGGCTGGTTACCCAGGCACCAGGTGGCAAAAAAAGGCGCCAAACCGCGCCATTCTTCGGCGGGGTAGGCGCCCGGGCGCGAAGGGGGGGCAAACCAGTGGCAGGTACCCGGCCTCGCCCGCCCGCCCGAAGACAGCAATTCGAACAACCAATTGTGAATAAGCTAGTCCTATTCCCTAAGCAAGGCGTTGGGGCGTCGCTTGCACGGCTAGACCTAAGGCAGGGAGGAGCCAGAACTTAGGGCGAAGATTTTCGACCATACTCTACCATGTTTAAGGGGCCCTTATTGGAGTATTTTGGAGAGGGTGTTTCCAGTGTGTACAGGCTCTTTTTTGAGCCGTATTTTGCTGACCCTTATTGGAGTACCTTCAAGGCATGACAACCGTCGCCCTCTACGTCCGTGTCTCGACCAAGGATAAAGGTCAGAGCACCGAAAATCAGTTGCCCGAACTGCGGCGCTTTGCGCAGGCCCACGGCTATACCATCTACAAAGAATACGTAGAGCACGAGTCCGGCGGTACGGGCAAGTGCTCCGAGTTTCAAGCGCTTTTTGCGGATGCCCACCTTCGGCGCTTCGATTTGGTGTTGTTTTGGAGCCTGGACCGTTTTAGCCGCGAGGGGGCATTGCCCACCTTGCAATATCTTAATCAAATGCAAGGCTGGGGGGTCGCTCACGGAGCAGTACTTCGATTCGATCGGGCTCTTTCAGGAGGCTATTATCTCCCTCTTAGCCACGCTGGCTAAGCAAGAGCGAATCCGCCTCAGCGAACGTACCAAGGCGGGGATGGCCCGACGTAGGGCAGAAGGCATGCTGATAGGGCCGCCAGCGAAGAGTGCGGCGGTCATCGAGCAGATTCGGGCGTTGAAAGCGAGTGGCTTGTCCAACTACGCCATCAGTAAGGTACTTAGCCTCTCAGTCAGCACTGTGACTAAATACGTGGCAGTGCAGATATCGACCTGACGTAGCACCGGCCTACCTCGTTCAGTCAATCACACTTCATACAACCGCGCAAGCCTGACGCCTGTGCTTCGCGCTCGCTCATAACTAAGGTCTGATAGGTGCACCGGCGCATGGCTGCGCAAGACTCCGTGCTATGGTATACCTCAGTGCGCCCGTTGCCGCAGACGTACACCTTCGGGCCAGTTATTACCTTAGGGGCTACTCGGCGAGTAGTTGCCGGGCGGGCCGGTACAACGGCCGAAGCGGCTAGGGGCAAGAGGCTGCTATAGGCCTCACCGCCCGCTGCGGTTACCTCGTCCCAGTTTACCTCCACAGTTACCGCTTCCTGCGCTTCGACCAGATAGTCCGACTTAACGTAGCCAACCGCCGTCGCTACCTGAACGCGACTCCATCCATCCGCCCGTTTCTGTAGGAGTTGCACCCGGCTTGCGCCTGCAATCGTCGCTGTGGCTCCAGCAGTGGCAGCTGGGGAGGCGCGTAGGATGAGTGACGTGGCATTTACATAGCGGTACGTACTGGCCGACGTCTGTTCTAAGGTCGGCGGCTGGCTCAGGCTATCCGCTGGTAAGACTTGTGCGAAACCCCAAGCGGGTACCAAGCAGGTAATCCAAAGAAGTAGGAGTCGGATCATATAACTAGTTAGGACTTGCTGAGAGATAGCGCGTTGTTTTCGAGCAAAAAAGGTTAGCAGTACTACGTCGGTCTAGATCGGCAGCCAATCGGCCTACAGCTTGGCAATAATTCCGACTCATTAATTACACCGCCCAGAATTCCTTGGCATGGAAGAGCGAGGAGGCTCAGGAAATTTTAAAAATAAGCTATTGAAGTGCAGGCACAGCAAACTAGACTCTAGATGCTGACTGTTTATCATTGCCTGCATCAATTAGAATAATGCTTTTGTCATCTACTAAATCCAAGTTATTTAATATTGAATTAATTTTAGATAACTCGACTTGGTCGAAATACATAATTACCTTAATGCTCTTCTTTGTATCACTAGCCTTTTCATAAATTTTAACTTGATTCTCCAGGTTTTTCTTAAGAGAGGAGTTAGAAGCAAGTTTGAATTCTACTAAGGTCTTATCCTTGCTGCCTTTAGAAACTGCATAATCTACGGGGCCACGGCCATTATTTACCTCTCTATTCACATCAAAAATTGAGGCATACCAAGTAAGACGAAAAATCACTTGTAGATCGGCTTCTCTCTTGAGGGGCTTGCCTTTGTGATAGAATAGTCTGTATCCATCCTTATCTTCTATTACCTGTTTGAGATACTGAACTCTTCTGATACTAGCCTCATAGGAATCTACATCTTTTACCTTGTAAAATTCGGTGGTTTGCAGGTCATGAACAAGCTCATTAACGCCAGTGACAAAGATGTCCCGCACTTCTTGGAGCCGTTCTGCAGATAGCTTTTTAGCGCCATCTTTATTGGCTTCCTTAAATTTAATATAGTAGTCAATGATATCAGCATACTTACTGACAGTCTTTGTTATAGCCTCTGCTTTATCTTTCTTGGTTGGTGATTTCCCTGGTTTTGGCGCTGGCACATTACTATAAAAATAATTATTGATTTCAGCTCGAAGTCTAGTATTTGGTATAATGGCACAGACATCCTCAAATTTATCGTAGAGATCATTATTATTAATCCAAACTTCGTCTTTAGTTAGTAAATCCTTAGGTGTTAAAATAATGTAATCATTATGGATAAACGGAAGGACAAAGTGCTTCGGCATCCAGCGCTCTAAGTTGTAGTCAAAATAAGCTTTCTTAACTGGAATACGTTTTCGTTGACTTTCTTCCAAATGGGTTAGTGCAAATTTCTCAGTATACTCTAATAGATAAGATTTTATAAGATTACAAGCAAAATCGCTAATATTATCTCTTCCTACTCCTGTTTGAAATAAACAGGCTTTTTCTAAGTGAGATGAATCGCTAATCCTTTCATTCCCTAAATCAGCGAATAGAACATTTATATTGCCCGATAATCCATCAGCAAACTTTCTTCCTAATCCGCTGCCCGCATTACCTGTTACACAGTATCCTAGCCAATTCTGCTTCTCTTCAGGGAAGAAATACCAAGCCTCTAGGCTACCTTTTGTAATAGGGCCTTGCGCTTTGCCTTTTAAAAATGATAGGTATTCTAGAATCCACTTGTGTAATTGCTGATACTCAGGGTTACTGCTTCCAAATAATAAGAAGGGATCTATAAATAATGGCAGGTCATTAATTAGGGATATATCGAGTGCACCATATTTATCCAATACTGCTTCCGAAATATTGAAAAAGTCAGAAAAGTAAATCATCAGTTAATAGTTAGAGGCAAGTAGTATAACGCTGAGACAACTAGCAGGCGAATATACTGTAGTGCACAGCATGAGCACTTTATGCTGTGCTAATTTTGATAGCCACAACTGAGTGTTGCTAACTAAAAAAGCCCCTGATATTATCAGTAAGAACTTTTTAATAGAAATATTCTGCGGTGAGACCACCTTCTAGATTGGGAATATGCAGACGCGATCTGGGCCGCAGGGCACCTGTTCGTCGACAAGTATTGCCTTGTCTACTCTTAAAAGCCAAATAGCGAATCCTTGTCTATTGAGCGCAAATCCACGGGTCGGGTATTTTCGGCTACTTGATATACACAGCGGACTAGTCCAGCTAAGCAATGCCCACCAATGGGGGCTTGTGGAAGCATACTTACTTTTGATCGTGTTAGCGGTGCTGACAGGTTGTAACCTCTAGGGGTCGCGAGCCGAGAACTTAGCTTTCCTGCTCATCGCTTTGCACCCCTTCACTTTTGGCTAATAGAGTGTTCCTAATTAAATAGGCTGCTATTAGTGCGCCTTGTCTTCTTACATTGGCTACTCTATAAAAACACAACCGTCTAACTATGTTGTTCACCGTTAGTGCTTGGCAGAAACCCTGGCCTGCTGGCAAGGACGGAGATGCCTTGCTATTTGCTAATAATTGGAACGACTATGGCTTCATAACCACGTTTCTTTTGGCTGTTTATGATCAAGAGAGTTGGCAAGAAATTGGCGGCATCAAAATTGGTCAATTCACGATGCCCGAGAAAGGATTTGCGCCCGATTTACCGGTCGCTTTCGCCGCCCTCGATACAAATTCTTTTTCGCTAGGGCAAAGCGATGAATATTACAGCAGTTTAGAGCGACTCGGGCCAGATAAACGGCAAACGATACTAACAGCGTTGCGCGATATTGCCTATGACCTTGACCTGTTTACGCAGGTAGACGAACTGAGAGTAACGCGTAGATCACTCCTGCGCGACATTGCACCGACCGAAGTTCGGGGGCAATTACACCGACTGGCTCACGGCGGGGTCCGCCTGACGGAATACAGCTTCGCTTATCAGCTCACCCCGCCGGAAAGTGGTGGCGCACCGTCGCCAATGCTGACTTTCGAAGTCATTCCCGAGGCGCAGCCCCCTACCAATATCCACGTGCTCATAGGACGCAACGGAGTGGGCAAGACCTACTTGCTGCACAGCATGACCAGACAGTTACTAGCTGGATCACGCCGCTCTCCTAGGCAGATGACCGGCTTCCAGTCAAATTTCGAATATGAACCGGCGGCATTTGCCAACCTTGTTTCGGTCACGTTCAGCGCATTCGACCCTTTTATTGTACTGGCTGAGCAGCCCCGCAAGCAACAGGAGTTGCGCTACGCATATATTGGGCTGCGGCGCGACCGAGCGACAGGACCTGGCAAAGGCACGCCCAAATCCGAACGGATGCTAGCCCGCGAGTTTGCCAATAGCTTAGATGCCTGTCAGACCGGTGCGCGGCGGCTGCGCTGGCTACGGGCGTTAGCCACGCTGGAAGCAGATCCGGGGTTTCGCGAGGCAGCAGCTAGCGAATTGCTACCACTGGTTGATAGCTCAACTGCTACGTTGCCTGTTGATGGGCAAACGGAATTTTGTCGCCGCGCCGAGGCATGGTACCGCCGACTTAGTTCCGGCCACAAGCTGGTGATACTCACTGTCACACGCCTAGTAGAGGTAGTAGAAGAGCGTACCTTGGTGCTGCTTGATGAGCCGGAGGCTCACCTTCACCCCCCGCTTCTGGCGGCTTTCGTTCGCGCCTTATCTGATTTGCTAATAGACCGCAACGGGGTAGCCATCGTAGCTACCCACTCTCCTGTAGTGCTCCAAGAAGTACCTCGCCACTGTGCGTGGAAGCTTCGGCGGGCGGGCAGCCACTTGGTGGCCGAGCGGCCAACGTTGGAAACATTCGGTGAAAACGTAGGCATCCTTACCCGCGAGGTATTTGGCTTGGAGGTGACCGACACCGGCTACCACCAACTCCTCAGTCGGGCTATAGCGCAACTCGGCAGCTACCAGCAGGTGCTGACGTATTTTGAAGGAGCACTGGGGGCAGAAGCGCGAGCATTAGTGCAAGCCTTATTGGCTGCGCGATCGGATAGCTAAGTTATTCTTGTATGCGCAGCTTACCTAAGCCAGCGGAAGACGCAGGTGCTTTCTTCCAACTCTGCATCTCGAAAGTTAAAAACCGCGATTTGAAGCAGCGGCTCGATGCTGTGCGCCCAATTATTGCCTTGGCTGCCACTGAATTCGCCGCCAAAGCCGCCGCCACCGAGTTGCACCAGCTGCCGCCGCATACCGGGGTGGGCCCCGACGTGACCACTGCTGAAATGGTTGCTGTCTACACAAGCCGGATGGCCAAGACTGACCGACCAGGCCGGGCCGTATACGACCAGTTGCGGCTTGCTGCGCCCAACGACCTATGCCCGCTCTGCGGGCAACGCTCGGTAGACTCGCTTGACCACCACTTGCCCAAAATGGCTTACCCTGCACTGGCCGTGACTCCTACAAATCTAGTGCCGGCCTGCTTCAGCTGCAATAAGGTCAAGGAAACCCACGTCCCTGCCCGTGCGGAAGAGGAGACCCTGCACCCGTATTTTGACGATGTAAGCAGCAAAACATGGTTGGTGGCGTCCGTACGTCATACCAGGCCGGCAGCAGCAGTATTCTCGGTACAGCATCCAAGCGCTTGGCCGCAGTTACTTGTTGACCGAGTCGCGCATCACGTGAGCCTGTTTGGAATTGGCGCACTCTATGCTGCACAAGCCGCTGTTGAGTTAACGAACATTCGCCATAGCCTACATGAGTTGCATGCCGCCGCAGGCGCGATGGCTGTGCAGCAGCACCTAGACCGCGAGGCTCGTAGCCGGCAGCTCAACTACTTGAACTCCTGGCAGACTGCATTGTACACAGCCCTTGCCAGCGATCCTTGGTATTGCGATGGGGGCTTCGGACACGTGTAGCTGTCGCCTAGCTGAAGTTATCAGGTTTTCGCATCCGAGCATTGGTTTGCTAGCTAACGAAGCATAATGGCTGTCAATAGAGTTAAGGTTTCGCAGCAAAGTATCGATTCATACCTGCAAATAAGTATTTGTCGGTCTGCATAGCTTGTAATTGCTGCTGAACTTCTGCTCTTAATGTTTCATTTTTTAAGTCGTTGAGCGAGTGCTTCATGACTTGAAAGATTTTGTAGATTTTATAGCGAAAATTTTTCAACTCGATCCGGTTAAGGCCATAGAAATTTTCAGCGGCCTTAACCTGCTGTATGTATATTGGCTTAGCCGGCACAATAATTACTTCCTGCGTCAGGTCATCTGCCTGATAGGCAAAGTATTCTTGTGGGTCGTCAAAATACGGATTCAGTAAGAAGGCTTTTTCCTGCTCGTGTTCCTGTTTATACCGATGCAGAGTGTATTCTATATCTATCGCCAGTGGGTCGGGTGAAATAAGGCCGACTAGTTGCTGGAGTTCAGCATCGGTGGAATGAGCAGACACTACTGGGGCGGCAAGTGGCTGAATGCTTCCAACGGGAAAATGATCGCCTTTATAACTCTGATTGCATATTTGGCACGCATACAAGTAGTTGTCGTACGTATAGGCTAGCCACCAATAGATACTCTTGGGCCGGTAATGCTCTACATCCCCGTGAGCCACTACATCTGTGTTGGCCTCACAGTAGGCACATTTCCCCCCACTTTCCTCAATGAGCTGGACTTTGGCCGTCTTCCAAAATGCTGCTTGGAAAGGCACTTTCGTAACTCCGCCTCTTAACACTTCCCGATATGCTTTTAACAACTCGAGGTCCTTGCGTTTCTTCTTCGCGCCTCGAAATTTCTCAGAAATCGCTTGGGCACTCCGTTCGCGGTGTAGCGGGATCATGATTATTGCGCTTTCAGGCTAGCTTCAATGCGCTGCAAAAGGTCCATCTCGGGGTCACTGATCAAGGGAGTATTGCGCTGCGGTAATGTCTGCGTAAGCTTATGCTGAACACGCGTAAAGGCTTTCTTTTCTGCGGGCGTCAATTTATCCCCGCGAGCTTTCAGTTGGGCGTACTGTTCCTTCGTTTCCTCGACTTCAGTGCTCTCGTCGGTTGTCAATCCAAACATGGGAGACATCAGCAGTTGGTTGACAAGTAGCGCTTTGGGAGAACCGATAAAAGGAATTAGCTCCACTATATTTTTGCTGTTGCGCTGCAAGGCGAATAGTTCGCCTTCCCCAGCTTGTTGCGCTGTTAGTGGAGAGTGCGTAGTAGCAACCACTTGAAAGTTTGGCAGCTTAGCACTAATGAAATCATAAAGCTGGCGTTGCCACTTTGGATGCAGATGCAGATCGATCTCGTCCATCAACAGTAGCCCACGGGCATTCAATGGATTCTTGTGGTCCTTAAATGTTTCCGTGATTCGGTAGAGCAAATCCCCAATCCAAGCGGCCATGTTCTGGTATCCTTCGCTTAGCTGCTCCAATGGGACCAGACCATCCTTTGTAGCAAAAAGTACTTGCTTGTTGCGCTTATCAATCGAGTCAAAGGTGATACCAGGCAGGAAGTTGTTTAAGGATTCTTTGATAAAGGCTAGCCCATTTTTACCGCTGCGGTAGTCTAAGTCCAAGACCCAGGAAGTCAGAGGGTTCAAAGCAGCATTTGCGTCAAACAGATTGCGGATGTTGCCGGAGCGGTAGCCAAAGCGGCCAGCTTCAGCACTGGTAAAGGAATCAGTAGAAAGGCGACGGCTCGCGCCATAGGCTACCACGAAGTAATTCCGCTCGGCATTCTCAATGGCGTCGTCTATCAGACGTAAGGCCGCTTGGTTGGTAGCAATGAGGCGTGAGAGTGAATCGCCACGTTTAATCTTGAGTGAAATTTCTCGTTCTTCGCCCTTTTTAGTAGTTAACCACGCTTTAATGGTGCAGTGAGGTTTGCCAAACGTAATCCAACTGTCCGCATCCCCAAGTATTTCACCCAGGGCATTGCTGCCGCAGGTAATTAAGGCAATGGCTTTCAGTAAATTACTCTTGCCCGTGCCATTCTCTCCAAGAACTAGTGTCCATGGCCTAATGCTCAATGACGTAGTTTCGAAATCAAGTTCGAATTTCGTCAGGCACTTAAAGTTTTGGAGAGCTAATTTCTTTAGGAACATGAGCGTAAGTACGAAGAACGGGGCGTGATGAGAAACGCAAACGTCTACATAAAAGACAGCGCTACTAGGCTACTGAAAACGGACACAGCCGCGCCTTCTCAGGCGAATATACCGCCTCTTATTAAGAAGACTAGTAGGGTCTGGTAACTACTAGATCTGCTTTTGCTGCTCACTGAAAGCATTACTCTGGCACTTTTACGATGATAAAAAAAGAGTGGTCGACGGCAGTAATCGCTGACTGGAACACCGTTGCTACCTTCGAGCATCGGCGTATTCGACCTAAACTTCATGAGCAAACGACTAGTAATTCTCTGCGACGGCACTTGGAACCGTCCAGAAAATATGGATGGTGGCAAGCGCAAGCCAACAAATATCATGAAGTTGGTACGGGCTATCAAGCCTTTGGCCACCGATGGAACCGTACAGGTGACTTATTATGATGAGGGAGTAGGCAATAATCCTGGCCTGGACCGTCTATTAGGCGGCAGCTTTGGGATCGGACTCTCCAAAAATATCGTTCAGGCTTACCGTTTCCTATTGTACAACTTCGTGCCGGGTGACGATATATTTTTCTTTGGCTTCAGTCGGGGAGCTTATACCGTACGCAGCTTAGCGGGCTTCATCCAACATGTGGGACTTCTGCCTAAAGAGCACGATTTTTACGTGCCTGAAGCGTATGAACTGTATCGTCAACGCCCTCCTAAGAAACAGAATCAGGTCACTTGGCAACAGCAAGTTGACCAATTCAGGTCGGATCACTTGGCTCGGCCGATTAACATTCATTTCGTCGGCGTATGGGATACCGTGGGTGCACTTGGTGTTCCGGTCGGTGTATTCAACGTCTTCAACCGCCGCCATCACAAGTTCCACGACACCCGTCTGGGATCATGTATCCAACACGCTTATCACGCGTTGGCCATTGACGAACAGCGTAAAACCTTTCGGCCTACTTTATGGGAAGATGTGGCGGCACATCAAGTGCTGGAGCAACGCTGGTTTGCTGGGGTGCATACTAACATTGGGGGTGGGTACGAGAAGGATGGTTTGGCAAATATCCCGTTGCATTGGCTAAAAGCAAAAGCTGTGGACTTGGGACTGGATGTCGATGAGGCGTTTCTCCGCTATTACAAGCCGTGGTTTGGAGATGTATTGCGCAACTCGATGACTTGGTACTACAAACTATTGGGACGACGTACTCGGGATATTGGGGCTGGTCACGGTAGTAATGAAGTGATTGATGAGAGTGTGTTTAGACGAATGAAACACTTACAGGCGGCCTACCAACCCGTAAATGTTATAGCAGCTTTGCAAAAGCCAAATTTTAAGGATGTGCATCTGTTAGAAGATTCAGGTAACAATTGACACAAATACACTATAATGTTCTTTAATATAGCAAGTTATGAAGACATAACACTAAGCTTACTTCTACTTATTGAATCCATATAAGCTTCAGCCCCAGAAAATAGCAGTCTTATTCGCTCAAAAGCAGCTTGCTGAGCGCCTCTATGATTCTTCGATTTGAGGCCTGGATGAACTATGACAATCTCAATAGGTAGTGTGGGATGGTTAAAGCCTGAGAGAATAGCTTCCGCTTGGTCTAAGGTGCCCTGCTTCACTCTTCCACCTGTTGTTTTGCCTTTGTTCCTTGCAACTAATTGCTTGAATAACAGTTTTCTATTCGTCCAGATTGTTGATTTGACTGCTTGCCCACACACTTCATAAATGTCTTCAATTGAACATTGTGGCTCAGCGCCGCTCTGCTTTTTACAGTGATAAAATTTAATACCATCAGATTTGATCGCGATGACATCGGCTATCTCTAGTGAATCGTGGTCATAATACACTACGTCATAATCTGTTTTGGCTAATTCAATGATATAATCATGTATAGAGAGCCGATTGTCAAGAGTGCCCTGATTCAATAAAGTATCATCTAAACTATAAAATTCTCTGCTCACATTTACATTATTAGCCAACCAATCTGTCTGTATAATATTGCCAGCGTTAAAAGTGTTAATACCAGACGGGCTAAATACCATGAGGGTCCTGCCGACTAATTTTGATAGATTTTCAAAATAAAAATTGATGGGATGGCTTCGCAAGTCGGCCATGAAGTCTTTCTTGCTATTGATGTTTTTGCCAGTTAAGAAAGCAATAGTATGTAATGAGTCTTCGCAATAGCTGTATTCTAGTTGAGGAGTAATCCGGTATTGTAGCTTCGCACTGACATTATTTTTGGTAACCTCGAACACAATTCGTTCAGCAGTACACTCTTCCCGCACTACACGTAGTGCACAAGAGATGAGAAGACTTTGTTCGACAGCCTCTCTATCAGTGTCCAAAAAGACAATTTGGGTTTCTCGTTCGTATACGGTGCCGTCCCAATCGGCTACTAAAAGCGGATTGGCCGCAGAAATCGGAAAGCGTGCAATGTCTTTGCCGCAATCCAACTCAGCTAGTGGTGAATACAAGTTGTCCATTGCGGGGTCCGCAACTTTAGTGACTAAGCTCTGTAACCATTCTAAGAGCACATCGATTTTTCCATCGTGGATAGACCAAACTTTAGAGCCAGTGCTAATGCCTAAGAGCATATCTTTCCCTAATACTGAATCAAATCCTTCACCAAAGGAATGACCTCGGGTATAATTGAAAGCATCAGAAGCATTTAATGAGTTTTGAGCTACTGAGCCTAGAATATTTCTATATGACTCGCTACTGCCTCTTGCCTTGCGGCTTCGCATCCCAATATTATAAAACTTAGGATTTTCCCAACCCGCTAAGATTCGTTTGAGACGAGGTAAGCTTATTTGTTCATGGAAAGCACTTGGTTTCACAAAAGCAGCGGCTATCTTCTCATATAGGTCGTTGTCCTTTAAAGATGAACAAATACATAGAATGCCACTCTGAGTATCATAGTAGATAATAATTAAGCTATTTCTAATATCCTTTAGATTATCATCGGCCGTATACCACGCAGGTTGAATTAATTCAGCTACTACATAGATAGCTGTTTGAAAGTCATGGCTTATAAAGTGATGCCTTAATACTACTTGGCTAAGACTCGAAATTGTAGCGAAGTCCATCTTATGGTCAATATCAACTAAGTTGACATCTATAACATCAACGCCATCTGGTGCTAATGGAATAGAACTCGTTGAACGGGAAACCTGAAACAGTTTGGCGTGAAAAAATGGCCTTAAATCCGCGTTATCTATAGCAACAGCTTCTTCTGTTTGAACTACGTAAGATGGGTCGGCATTCGTAGCAATTTCAAAAGTATCCAAGAAGGTTTGATACGCCTCAGTAGCATCTGTTTTTGTGGCATGCATTTCAGGCAGTATACTCGACCAATCCTTATCTTCCTTGAATAACTGTTCGGATTCAATGGCAAACTCATGTTTGCCAGCTACTACCCACGCGGTTTCGGCTTGTGCAGTATTAGTTCTAGCAATACGCCCAATAAATTGTAATGTAATAGCTAAAGATTTATGTGGAGCATGGATAGCGGCTATTTTCAAAGAGGGAAAATTATATCCTTCTCCCATCATATCTACACAAATAACGCCATCTAATTGATCCTGCTTTAATTGCTCAATTTTACGGTCAAGCGTAATGTTTTTATAATCACTTGATATAATCTCCAGTTTTAGAGAAGTCATTGCATCATATATTTTCTTCAATTCATTTGCTCTATTTCTACTATCGGTCCTAATAATGATTTTGTGACCATATATTCGTTGTTTATCATATAATTGGGCTGTTATCTGAGCAATAGCCGCGTCCTTCTCCGCCGTAGAATTATACTGTTCTGTTTCAACGGAGATATATTGTATCTTACTAAACAAGCCATCTTCGTAAGCCTGTTTTAATCGATAATTATAAACTAACCGTGCTTTAATTTCTTTTTTATCATTTCTGAATGCTGTTGCTGTTAACAAAACTTGCTTAGCATCAGCAAAGTGAGACAGAATAAACGACCAAGATTTTGCGCGGCTATGATGGGCTTCATCGACTAGTACGAGGTCAAAAGATGTTGCAGGAAGTGTGCTAGCGAGGTCACTCACTTTACTCAGTGTCCCCGGTATTGCAACCACAACATCATGATTAGCAATAATATCTGCCCATTCAGCGGGGTCTTCGATTATTTGCTTTAGTTGATAAACATGCGGAGCAGGTGATTCAGAAGTAAGAAGGTTATTTTTCCTTAATACATCTAGTGCTTCAAATTCCTCTGCTATCTGCTTTCTCACTAGATGGCTCGGCGTTACAATCAGTACTTTCTTTGCTTTAAGTGCAAAGCAAAGGCCGGTCATTACTGCTGTTTTACCAGTACCTGTCGGCATACTTATCAGTGCAGGCTCTAGCCTAACGCTGAAGTGTCCTAGCACAGCACCAATTGCACCCATCTGATTTTTTCGCAATCCTTTTATCTCTCCAAATTCTTCTCGAAGCAAAAAGTCAGCGTAGTGGTCTGTAAAAGTGCTCATCAATACGCTACTAATTTATTATTAAACTTTCTTCCAAATTGCGCGCATACAACCGCCGAATAAGCGCAAAGTAACTTTATTACATGATATTACGACGTTATTAACTGTTCTGTCTTGGTTGGAAGCAAAAGACGCTTGATACCCATTGGATGAAACGCCTTTCCATGCCGCGTGCGGTAGCCCGACTGGTTGAGCTGATTGGCAATGGCGCGCAACGTCGCCCCTGTGGCCCGCAACAGCGCGGCCAACTGTGCTGCCTGCCGATTATTCAGATTGGCTTGGGCATTCTGGGTCATCGCCACCCACGATTTCTCCCGCGCCGCCTGGGTCAGGTTAGCCGGACTGCCTAGCTGCGCACCCCGTGCTTTCTTGGCAGCGAGGGCATCGCGGGTGCGGGTGGAAATGGCTGAAGCCTCCTTCTGCGCCACGGCCGCCATAATATGGAGGGTAAACTCATCGGCAGCCAGTAAGTCGACGGCTTGGAAGCGCACGCGGCTTTCCATCAGGGTCGCGAGGAAAGCGACATTGCGCGCGAGCCGGTCCAACTTCGCCACCAGCAGTACTGCGTCCTCCCGCCGAGCCTGAGCAATAGCGGCGGCCAATTGGGGTCGTTCGTTTTTCTTCCCACTCTCGATTTCGAGAAAGGTGGCCACCAGCTGCGCATCGCCGCGGAGGAAATTCTGCACGGCGGCTTGCTGGGCTTCGAGGCCGAGGCCGGACTGGCCTTGACGGACGGTACTGACGCGGAAGTAGGCCACGAATTTGGTCATTGGTACAAAACTACCCCGGTTTTAGGTTTTGTCACAAAAGTTAAACGTACGTTTAAGGGATGTCAAATTATTGTTTGCCAATGCTTTGTATTCGATCATATGAAGTTATTTTATGGCAATTAGCGCTGCCGGTTATCACCATATAGTAAAAACCTACGCACAATGCCGTAATAAGAGCAGTTAACGCCATCCTATAAGTATCTAAGGATGCGCTATTTGCTCATCACACTTCCTGCTACTTGTTGAGGGCATGCTTACCTGTATGCCATCTACTGCCTAGCTTTCGGTATGACCACACTGCCCCACCTGATGCGCCAGCCCCGCTCGCGGCGTTCTCAGCAGCGGCGGCGCCGGCGGCGCGTTATCCTTGCTGTGTTACTTGGCATGGCCTTAGCGAGCGGAGCTTATCTGCTACACTAGAATTTACCCGGATTTAGGGATAAATGCATACGTTTTCTAATTTTTCAACTTAGTACCGATAATTAACTGGTATCGGTACTAAATTTGTATTTTTGAGAACCCACAAAATCGGCAGTTCACTCCGTTATATATAGGTCACATGGAAAAGTCTTCACCGTTACCGGTTGTTGTGCCTACTCGCACGCATGCACTCGTCGAGCTGCCGGCCTCCGTGAGTAGGTACGTGGAGGCGGGCTTACAGGGCGCCGCCAATACCAAGCGCGGGTACGCGGCCGACCTACGCAGCTTCGAGGACTACTGCCAACACCACCAACTCGGCTACTTGCCCGCCGAAGTCTCGACCGTGGCCGGCTACGTCTCGCAGTTGGCGGACCGGGGCAAGAAATACGCCACCATTCGCCGGCATGTCGCCGCTATTGCTAAGTTACACCAACTCGCCGGCCAACCTTCGCCCACCAGCCACGAAGCGTTGGGCGTCGTACTTGATGGCGTGGCGCGGGTGCACGGCAAGCGGCAGCGGCAGGCACCGGCTTTCACGGTGGCCGAGTTGAAGCAGGCCATTCGGGCCCTAGACCTGACCACCCCCACGGGGCTCCGCGACCGGGCGCTGCTGCTGCTCGGCTTCGCGGGCGCGTTTCGGCGCTCGGAACTCGTGGCCCTGAATATAGAAGATGTCGAGCTCACCCGTTTGGCGCTGGTCATCCATTTGCGGCGCAGCAAGACTAACCAATATGGAGAGGAAGAAGACAAAGCCGTCTTCTACGCCCCCTCTGCTGACTACTGTCCCGTGCGCGCCGTGCAGGACTGGCTCGCCGTGCTCGACCGACCGGCGGGGCCCCTGTTTACCCGCATGAGTCGGGGCACCAGCCGGCGAGCGGCGCAGCCGGGCAATGCCCGCCTCTCCGACCAAAGTGTGAATGACCTCGTACAACGGCACCTGGGGGCGGCCTATACGGCCCACTCGCTGCGGGCTTCGTTTGTGACGGTGGCCGTGGAAGCGGGCCAGAGCAACAAGGCCATTAAGAACCAGACCAAGCAGAAGACCGATGCCATGATTGAGCGCTACGCCCGCCTTGACGATGTCAAGCGCTTCAATGCTGCCCAGTATCTCGGTCTATAACAAGTACTAACTAGCTAGAATTGCTCTGTGCTGAGTACCCTCTATTTGGTCCCTAATGACTCCTAGTGCTTTGAAAGGTGCATCGCTTCGGACATCGCTGAGTATTCAGACCTTATTTTCAGCTAATATTCTTTTTAGAAAAAGTTGATAAGTAAACATTACATACCCTGTTGCAGGCGTTACCAGCGGTGGAGTAGGTTACACCTATCTAGGTTCACGGCAATCTGTATATTGCGTGAATAAATGCGGGTCAGACTATTTCTATCATTTTTTCTCTTACTCATCGTTGGCCTCGAACCTGGCGCTAGAGCGAATACGACTGACAGTCTGCTCACGGCGCTAAACCAAGCGCTGGCTCAGCACCAGCACTTCGACAACCAGCGGCTGAGCCGCATTGCCTTTTTGCGCACTGAATACGCAGCCAGCCACGGCGACTTAGACACCCAATTCCGCCTAGGACTGCGCATTTACGACGAGTACAAGGCCTATAAATACGACTCGGCCTTCGCGTACTGCCAGCGGATAAATCAGTTAGCTGACCAGTCTGGCGATGCTAAAAAAGTGGCGTTGGCGAAGTTAAAGCTTTCGTTTATTCTCCTGTCGTCGGGTATGTTCAAGGAGACGTTTGAGGCGCTCGACCACCTCAAGGCGCAGCAACTATCGGCTTCCGACCAGATAGACTACTACTTTTTAAAAGCACGGGCGTACAGTGACTTAGGCACTTTTGACCAAGATGAATACTATCGACCGCTGAACTATGCCAAGTCGCTGGCCTACGCCGATACAGCCCGGCAGCTATGCCGCACGATATCGTATGAGTGCTTGGCCGTAGATGGCTTTATCGCCCAGAAAAAGGCCGACTTGCCGGCCGGCCTGCGATTTTACCGAGCCGTGCGCCAGCTACCGGACCTCACGCCCCACCAACTGGCCGTGAGCGCCAGTACGCTAGCTAACCTCTATGAGGCGCACCACCAAGAACAGGAGGCGTTCGAGTTGTTGCTGGTGGCCGCCATCGCTGATGTACAGTCGGCTACCAAAGAAACGCTGGCCATTTTCAAGGTGTCGGACTACTGCTACCGGCGGGGCGATTTACAGAACGCCTACCGCTTTATTCGGGAAGCGCGGGCCGAGGCAGCGTTTTATAAGGCCCGCCAACGGCAAGTGGAAATCAGCCACATTTCGTCGGTTATCGAGGGCGAAAAAGTGGCGATTATCGAGCAGCAGCGCCAGACTTTACGGCGCAACTCGTGGGTGCTGGCTGGGTTGGCTGCCTTTGGGGCGGTATGCACACTCGTCATTCTTACGCAGCTAAGGCGCTTGCAACGGGCCGATAAACGGGTGCTAGCCTCCAACGAAGAACTACGCGCTGCTATCAGGCAGCTCAACCAACTGAACGGCCGACTGAACGAGGCCAACCGCATCAAGGATGAGTACATCGGCTACTACCTCAACTCTAATTCACAGTACATCGACAAGCTCGAAGCGCTGAAAAAGTCGCTACTCGCTCTACTTGATAGCAAGCAGTACACGGGCCTGCAACGGCTGCTCGATGGCGTGAATATTAAGCAAGAGCGCACAGCCCTTTTTAAGAATTTTGACCAAGTTTTTCTGAAACTGTTTCCGCATTTTATCCCGGCCTTCAACACGCTCTTTCGGCCCGAAGACCACGTGCAGCCTACCGAAGACCAGTTGCTGACGGCCGAGCTACGCATCTTCGCGCTCGTGCGCCTGGGCATCGATGACAGCGAGCGCATCAGTCGTATTTTGGGTTATTCCATCAACACCATCTACACCTACAAAACGCGGGTGAAGAACCGGTCGGTACTACCTAACGAGGAATTTGAGGCGCAGGTCCGCACCCTTGACGCCACCTAGAGGCGGCTGTTACACCAACTATTTGGGGCAGCGCCCTGCGACTGGCTTTGGCAGGTGGCGCATACAGGCGTACCCTTCATTTTGCGAAAAAGCAGAGCTACCTCAGCAGCCTCCGCTAGCCCCTAGGTAGCGGCCCGTAGGTACCCGTTCGCACAGGCCAACGGCCTTCTCATAGCTCAGCTTATAGGAGTAATTAACCAATTTTAATGGGTAGTGAAAATGGGTTTTGCTTTATACATAGTTCATATTTAACAAGCTTTTTATTAGCTTAACATGTTGAAAATAAATTGTTTAAATCAGATTATGTTCTATATTTTTCATACCTAGGTTTAACTAATTTTCATTGCGGGTAGGCGGGTATTGCTTTGTCTGACATTCCGAGCTCGGCGGGTAGGTTTTGCTACCTCGGGTACTGGTATGGCAGCGCTACCTACGGGGTAGGCTGCACACCTTATTTCCATTCCCACCCATGATGCTACCCTTACGTTGGCTGCGCCCACTTGGCGCGGGCCAGGCCTTTTTGTCTACGCCGGTTATCGGCATTCTCGCGGTTGGCTCGGCGGCGGCCGCGCCCCTAGGAGCGGGGCTGCATCGGTCCGTTAACCAACCGGCGACTAGCGTCGCACCACTGGTAAATGGAGTAGTAAACGGGCGCGTGGTAGACGCCAAAAGCGCCCCACTACCGGGCGTGACGGTGGTAGTGGAAGGCACCACGCTTGGGGCCACCACCAACGAGGAGGGTGTGTTCAGCATCCCGAATGTGCCGACCGGGCAGCACACGTTAGTATACTCGTCGGTAGGCTTTACCACAGCAAGGGTGTCGGTGACGGTGTTAGACGGCAAGCCCGTACAGGCCCCGCTCACCACGCTGGGCGAAAACGCCCAGGCCCTGAGTGAGGCTGTGGTAGTGGGCTACGGTACCCAGCGCCGCCAAGACGTGACGGGCTCTATCACGACTATCGATAGCAAGCAGTTTGTGAAGGGACAGGTGACCAACCCCGAGCAGCTGGTGCAGGGCAAAGTGGCCGGCGTACAGATAACGACCGCCGGCGGCGCACCGGGAGCCGGCAGCCAGATTATCATCCGCGGCGGCTCGTCGCTGAGCGCCAGCAACAGGCCTTTATTCGTGATTGACGGTGTGCCGGTGACCAACGACGGGCTGGCCGGCGCGGGCAATCCACTTTCGCTTATCAACCCCAATGATATTGAGAGTATTACAGTGCTCAAAGATGCCTCGGCCACGGCCATTTACGGCGTGCGAGCCTCTAATGGGGTGATTATCGTGACCACTAAGAAGGGTTTGGCGGGCGAGGCGATACGAGTGAATGTTTCGACCCAACACTCCATTGCCACGGTGGCCAAGTACGTGCCGGTGCTCACGGGCGACCAGTTTCGCGACTTGGTACTGAACTACGGCAACTACCAGCAGCAGGCGTTGCTAGGCACCGAGAATACGGACTGGCAGCGGGCTATTTATCGCCCGGCTTACACGGCCGACAACAACGCAAGCGTGCTAGGCGCACTGGGCAAAGTGCCCTTTCGGGCGTCGGTGGGCTATCTCACCCAACAGGGCCTGCTGCAGCGCAACGACTTAAAACGCTACACCGGTAACCTAAGCCTGACGCCCGTGCTACTTAACGGTAACCTGCGGGTGGAGCTCAACTTAAAGGGCTCGTGGATTGACAATAACTTTTCTGACCAGAGCGCGGTGGGCACAGCCGTGGGCTTCGACCCTAGCCAACCCATTACCTCCGAGGACCCACGCTACGCGCCGTTTGGCGGCTACTACGAGTTTTTGCAGGGCAACGGGCAGTTGGTTAATCTATCAGCACGCAACCCACTGAGCCTTATTAACCAGCGCCGCGACCGCAGCACCGTCAAGCGCAGTCTGGGCAACGTGCGTCTCGACTACAAGCTGCCTTTCGTGCCGGGCCTGTCGGCCAACCTGAACGTAGGCTACGACGTGCAGCGCGGCAGCGGCACCGTATACGTGGCGCCTAGCTCGGCTTCGCAATACAACCGCCAAGGTCTTAATAATCAATACCGTCAGGACCTTAATAATTACCTGCTAGAAGCCTATGCCAAGTACGAAGGTCAGGTACTGGGCCAGCGCCTGGAACTACTCGGCGGCTATTCGTTTCAGAAATTCGGCAACACCAACTACATCTTCGATGACCGCCGCGCCGATGGCAGTGTGTACACGCCCCTCACGCCGACCTACGACAACCAGACCCAGTACACCAATAACCTGGTACTGCTCTCGTACTACAGTCGCCTGAACTACAACATCGCTGACAAGTACCTCTTTACGAGTACTTTCCGCATCGACCAAACCTCCAATTTTGCGCCGGGGCAGCGCACAGGCTACTTCCCGTCAGGGGCGTTTGCCTGGCGTTTGAAGGGCGAGGACTTTCTGAAAAACAATGCCACGGTGTCAGATTTAAAACTGCGCCTAGGCTACGGCCAGACGGGGCAGCAAGATATCGGTATTAACTCGGGCTACTTGCCTATTTCCACGCTCAGCACCAATACTGCCCAGCAACTGGTAGGTGGGCAGTACTACCGCACGCTGCGCCCCAGCTTCTACAACCCCGAGCTGACCTGGGAAACCACCACGACCTACAACGTGGGCCTGGATTATGGTTTCTTCGACGGGCGCCTGACGGGCGCGGTGGAAGTGTACCGACGCGACACGAAGAACCTACTGTTTTTCAGTAACGTATCGTCTCTTTCCAACCTCTCCAACGCCGGTTTTCTTAACATCGGCTCGCTCACCAACCAGGGCGTGGAGCTGACGGCCAACCTCGACGTACTGCGCGGCGAGAAGCTTAACGTGTCGGTGAATGGCAATGCCACCTTCAACCGCAACCGCATCACCAAGCTGACGCTAGTGGATGATGCCAACTACGTGGGCCAAATAAACGGTTCGCAAATCAACGCGGTGGGCGCCCCGGCCGGCTCGTTCTACGTGTACAAGCAGCTGTATAGCGGCGAGGGCCAGCCCATTCAGAACGCGGTGGCCGACCTGGTTAGCGACGGTGTGCTCAACGGCTCCGACCGCTACATCAGTAAGTCGCCCCGGCCGACTACCATCCTGGGCTTTGGGGCCAATGCCTCCTACGGCAAGCTCAATCTGGCTTTCACGCTGCGCTCTAACCTAGGGGGGTACGTGTTCAACGGAGTGCGCTCGGGAGCCTATTTCGCGCCCAGCTCCAACGGCACGTTGGGTAATCTCTCGACCGAAATCCTGGCCTCGCGCCTAGCCAACTTCAACAGCCTCACGGCGCAGTCGGATTACTTCCTGGAAAACGCCTCCTTTACGCGCCTCGAAAACGTGACGCTGGGCTACCAGTTTGGCAGCGTGCTGGGCAAAAACTCAACCCTGAACCTGACGGCCGCCGCCCAAAACCTCTTCGTGCTGACCAAGTACTCGGGCCTCGACCCCGAAATCAGCAGCGGCTACGACAACAACATTTATCCCCGGCCGCGCACCTTCACGCTGGGCCTCACCTACGGTTTTTAAGCGCCTGTATCCCACCTAGCTATGTCGTTTATTTTTCGCCGCCCCCTGCGCGCACTTGCTCTGGCTACCGGCCTAGGGCTGGCTTCGTCGGCCTGCACCAGCCAACTCGACCAAGTTCCTTCTTACACCGCTAATGCCGAGGTCGTGTACCGCGACCCGGTGCAGATTGAGCAATCCTTGGTGCGCCTCTACGCCACGCTGGCTGTGAGCGGGCAAAGCGGCCCCGACGGCCAGCCCGATATTTCGGGCATTGGCGAAGACTTCAGCCAGTACCTGCGCCAGTACTGGTCGATGCAGGAAATAGCTTCGGATGAGGGCATTATGACCTGGAACGATGGCAACCTGTCCGACATCAGTCGCAACACCTGGAACGCGAACAACGAGTTTATCCGCGCCATCTACGACCGGATTTTTTACCAGATTGGGCTCTGCAACGAGTTTATTCGCCAGACTTCGGACGACAAGCTCGCCAGCCGCGGCATCACCGATAGCAACACGGCCACCACCATCCGGCAGTACCGGGCCGAAGCGCGCTTTTTGCGAGCGCTCAGCTATTGGCACGCGTTGGATATGTTTGGTAATGTGCCGTTTGCCGACGAAACTTCGACCCTAGGTGGCACCCCGCCGCCCCAGACAACGCGGGCCGCGCTGTTTGCCTACATCGAGGGCGAGCTAAAGGATATTGAGCCCACGCTGGTGCCCGCTCGCACAGCCTACGCTCGCGCCGACCAGGGCGCCTGCCAAACGCTGTTGACCACGCTTTACCTTAATGCTGAAGTATATACCGGCACGGCGCGCAACACCGACGCCGTAACCTACGCCAACAAGGTGCTAGCCGCCAACTACGCCCTGGCCCCAGAGTACCGGCTGCTCTTCCTAGCCGATAACGACGCGACGGCCGCTAACCGGGAGGTAATTTTCACGATACCTTTTGATGGCAACCGCACGCGCACGTTTGGCGGGATGCCTTTCATTTTGCACGCCAGCCTAGGGGGCAGCGTGCCGGCTGCTGACTTTGGTGTGAACGGCGGCTGGACCGGGATGCGCATCAAGCCGAATATTGTGGACTTGTTTCCGGGTTTTCCGGGCGCAACCTCCGACGCGCGGGCCAGCTTCTACACCGCCGGCCAAACGCGGGCTATCAGCGACTTATTCACGTTCACGCAGGGTTACCTCGTCACGAAGTACAAGAACGTGACTTCGGCTGGCCGGCCGGGTTCATCGGCGCAGGCCAACGGCGGTGATGGCAACTTCGTGGATATCGACTACCCCATGTTCCGGCTAGCCGACGTGAAGCTGATGTATGCCGAGGCCGTGCTGCGCGGGGGCACCGGCGGCACGGCTGGTACCGCCCTCGACCAGGTAAACGACGTGCGCCGCCGCTCGGGGGCCACGCCCCTAGCCAGCGTGCAGCTCAGCGATATCCTCGACGAGCGCGGCCGCGAGCTGTATTGGGAAGCCCACCGCCGCACCGACCTCATCCGCTTCGGCCGCTTCGCTACCGGCAACAATTGGCCGCAGAAGGGCGGGCTCGCCACGGGCCGCGACATCGCCGCGTTTCGCACGCTGTTTCCGATACCTGCTACCGACTTAGCGGCCAATCCTAATCTGAAGCAAAACCCTGGTTACTAGGTAAGCCACTTTGGCGTGGGCGCCTCACCCCCCGGCCTGCTCTCCGAAAAGGAGAGGGGGAGCCAATCGCCAGCGATTGATTAAATCCGAAGAATTATAAATTAAAATGGGCTGGTTAGTGCTGACGGGCAATTTTTAGTTCTTCATTTTTAATTTTTTCGTTAGGCTCCCCTTCTCCTTTTCGGAGAGGGGGCCGGGGGGAGGCATCACGTCAGAATGGTACGATTCCTTAACAGCTACCTCATTTTCCCACCTCCGATGCAACGCTATACTCTTCTTCTCACCCTCGTACTAGTCGGCCTCCTAGGGGCCTGCAAGCGCGACATTGCCGACGTGCAAGCCACGCCCACGGCCGACCTCAATTTCACGGCCAGCGCCACTACGCTCACGCTGGCCACCACCAGCCCCACCGACACGGTGCTGCGCTACCGCTGGAACCCACTGCGTTTCGGCCTTTCGGATGGTAGCGGCACGGCCGTGCTGCCCGTGACCTACACCCTAGAGCTGGCCCCGGCGGGCAATAACTTTCTGAACGTCACGACTATTGACGCGGGCGTGGATACCAACCGGCGCGGCTTCACGGCTGGCGAGCTGAACACGCTTTTCACCAGTACCCTAGGCCTAGCGGTGGGTGGCCCCAACGCCTACGAAGTACGCCTGCGGGCCACCTATTCCAGCAACCAAAGCTTGGTGCGCAGCGCGGTGCAGCCGTTGTCAATAACTACGTATGCCAGCCGGTTCTACGTGTATGGCAATACACTGGGCGCACTCTCGACCACCTCGCCTAGGCTCGGCGAAGTAGCGGCTAGCCCTGGCCAGTACGATGGCTACGTGTACCTGCCGGCCACCAGTAACACCATCCGTTTTTCGAACGGCACGACCTACGGCGGTGGCTCCACGTCGGGCGCGCTGGCCGCGCCGGGCACGGACATCAGCCTAACCGGCCCGCGCATGTACCGCCTGCAAGTGAATTTGACGGCCCGCACCTACGTGGCCACAGCCACGGATTGGGGCATTATCGGGGCGGCCACTACCAACAGCGGAGCCGGGTGGAACCAGTCGGTACCCATGACCTACAACGCGACTACCAAGCTGTGGACGCTCACCATGCTACTGCCCGGCAACAACAGCACCGCCGGTGGCAATGCCGATTTCAAGTTCCGGGCCAACAACGACTGGGCCATTAACATGGGTAGCAATACCGGCAGCACGTTGCCCTTGGTGCACGACGGCGGCAACCTCACCACGCCCGGGCCGGGCACCTACACAGTGAGCCTCGACCTGAACACGCCTAATAATTACACTTATACCATTCGCTAGCCGGCGCATTCCCCATCCGTATGTTGCTTACCATTAAACAACTAGCTGTGCTAGGCGGCGCGCTGCTAACCCTGGCCACTTGCAAGAAGAACGAAGCTGCCGCGCCCATCGTGGGGGCCGACAACGACCCGGCGCAGTACGGTACACCCTTCGCAAATGTGCCCGAAGCCTCCGATGCCGCCGTGTACCAGGTCAACTTCAGCGCCTTCAGTCAGGCGGGTACTATACGGGGTGTGCTACCCCGGCTCGATTCGATAAAAGCGCTGGGCGTAAACACGTTGTACCTGATGCCCATCTACCCAATTGGGCAGCTCAAGGGCATTGGCTCGCCCTACGCCGTGCGCGACTACCAAGCCGTAAACCCTAGCCTAGGTACCCTCACCGACCTGCGCGCCGTGGTCGATGCCGCCCACGCCAAGGGCATGGCCGTCATCCTCGATTGGGTGGGCAACCATACTTCCTGGGACCACCCCTGGGTGAACGACCACCGCGACTGGTACCAGCAGGACCCCAATGGCACGCTGCGCAACCCGCCCGCCGGTTTCACCGATGTGCTTCAGCTCAACTTTGCCAAGCCCGATATGCGCGCCGCTATGATTGCGGCCATGCGCTACTGGGTGCTGCAAGCCAACGTGGATGGCTATCGCTTCGACTACGCTGATGGACCTACCTATCAGTTCTTTACCGAGGCAACTACCAGCCTCAAGTCCATCAGCGGCCACAAGCTGCTGCTCATTGCCGAAGGCAGCCAGCGCGACTACTTTTTCAAGTCGGGCTTCAACCTACAATATGGCTTTGACTTCTTCAGCATCATGGAAAAGCGGATTTTTGGCGGTAACAAGAGCGCCAAAATCCTGGATTCGCTGAACACGGCTAACTACGCCAGCTACCGCGGCCTGCCGCCCACCGGCCGCATGTTGCGCTACACTTCCAACCACGACGTGAACGTGAGTGACGGCACGCCATTGGAATTATTCGGGGGCAAAGCGGGCTCGCTGGCTGCCTTCGTGGTGGCCGCTTACATGAATGGCACGCCCATGGTCTACAACGGCCAGGAGGTGGGCACGCCCCAGCGGCTGCCCTTCATCCAGGGGCGCCAAGTGATAGACTGGTCGCTGAACCCTGACATGGTGCTGGCTTACAAGCGCATTCTGCGCTTCCGCAACGCCAGCAATGCCGTACGCAACGGCGCCCTCGCCTCCTACAGCACCGACGACGTGTGCGCCTTCATCAAAACGGCCGACAACGAGCAGGTACTTACGCTCATCAACCTGCGTAGCCGAGCCGTGACCTACACCGTGCCCACCGCGCTATCCGGCAACTATCGCAACGGCCTCACCGGGCAGGCGGTGGCCGTGGGCACCCAAGTGAGCTTGCCGCCTTACCAGTATCTGGTATTGCAGAAGTAATATTCTGTTAGCCAAAGACCGTTATGCTGCGCGCAGCATAACGGTCTTTGGCTTGACGATTCATATAAACAGCTTATCTAATGCGGTTTCCTTTTTCCAAAACCTGGCTGGCGGCGACACTGGCGCTGGGCGCTTCCTTATCCAGCCGTGCCCAAACGCCGCCTGATTTCACCCCGACCTGGAGCAAGGGTGTGGTATGGTACCAGATTTTTCCCGAGCGCTTTCGCAACGGTGACCCGAGCAACGACCCTAAGGCGAGCGACCAGATGGGCGCTTATCCATTCAACGATTCGTCGGCGTTCCAGATTCACCCCTGGGGTAGCGACTGGTATCAGTTGCAACCCTACGAGCAGCGAAACGGCCGCAACGTGGGCTACAACATTCAGCGCCGCCGTTACGGAGGTGACTTGCAGGGCATTCTCGACAAGCTGGACTACTTGCAGACGCTGGGCGTCAACGCCGTCTATTTAACGCCCATTTTCTGGTCGCCGTCCTCGCACAAGTACGACGCGCTGTGCTACCACCACGTCGACCCTACTTTTGGGCCCGACCCGGCGGGTGATAAAAAGCTGATGGCCACCGAGAACCCCCTGAAAATGGAAACCTGGGTGTGGACGAAAGCTGACTTGCTGGCCCTCAAGCTCATCGACGAGGTGCACAAGCGCAAGATGCACATTATCTTCGATGGCGTCTTCAACCACCTAGGGGCCAAAAGCTTCGCGTTTCAGGACGTGGAGAAAAACCAGCAGGCCTCGCCCTACGCCGACTGGTTTATGATAAAAAGCTGGCGCGATGCCAGCAAAGGAACCAAGTTTGAGTACAACGGCTGGTTTGGGGTAAAGACACTGCCTGAGTTGAAAGAGGATAGCACCGGTATTGTGGCCGGCCCCAAGCAGTACATTTTCAACGCCACTCAGCGCTGGATGAACCCGATGAATAAGGGCGCGGCGCACGGCATCGACGGCTGGCGCCTCGACGTGGCCTACGACGTGGGCCACCCCTTCTGGAAAAGCTGGCGCAAGTGGGTGCGCACCCTCAACCCGCAGGCCTACCTGACGGCCGAGTTGGTGTACCCCATCGAGAAAACCCGGCCCTACCTGCGCGGCGACGAGTTCGACGCCACTATGAACTACAATTTCGCCTTCGCGGTGCACGACTTTTTTGTGCAGGAGAAGACGGCGGCCACCGTCACGCAGTTCGATAAGCAGTTGCGCGAGCTGCGCGAAGCCTTCGGCCCCGGCGTGGCCCTGAACGTGCAAAACCTGGTGGACAGCCACGACGCCACGCGCATTGCCAGCGCCGTGGCCAACCCCGACGGCAAGAAAATGGCCGACTGGGGCACCTACTTCAACTGGAGCCAAAAAGGCAACAACCCCAGCTACAACGCCCGCAAGCCCACGGCCGAGCAGCAGAAAATGCAAAAGCTGATTGCTGCTTTTCAGCTACTGTACCTAGGCTCGCCCATGCTGTTCTATGGCGACGAGGCCGGCCTGTGGGGCGGCAACGACCCCGACTGCCGCAAGCCCATGCTCTGGGCCGGCCAGCAATACGCGCCCGAAACCCACAACCCCGACCAAAGCCAGCACGCCCCCGATGCGGTAGGCTTTGACCCCAGCTTATTTGCTTGGTACCAGAAGTTTATCGGTCTGCGTCAGCGCTCGGCGGCTATCCGCCTAGGTAGCTACACCACCGTAGCCACCGACGACGCCCGGCAGCTGTACGCCTTCCGCCGCACCCTAGGTAAGGAAGATGTGCTGGTGGTCCTCAACCGGGGCAGCCAGCCAGCCACCTTCACGCACGCGGTGCTGGCCAGCCACAAGTACCGCGATGCCTTTACCCAAGCAGCCACTACCAAGGTGACCGTGCCAGCCCGCGACGTGGTGGTACTGCGCGCGCAGTAAGCCGACTGCTTACGCTATGTACCCCGCTTGCTGCCAGGGTATGGCTAAGCGGTGGCTCCCTACTTTCGTAGCTGTTCTTCCCCTGTTCTATGCTGTCTATAATTCCTCCCACCCGTTACGTCGCGCAGTGTCTGCTGGGGTGCGCGCTTTTGCTGCGTAGTTCATCCTTACCAGCTACGCCGCCTAGGGCTACTGCCGCCAATCCAGCGCCGAATACGCTGACGGCGGCCGAGCGTCGCCAGGGCTGGCGCTTGCTCTTCGATGGCAAAACCGCAGCCGGCTGGCGCAGCGCTAAGGAAGCCACGTTTCCCACCCACGGCTGGCAAATAGCTAAGGGGGAGCTGACCACGCTCGCGGCCGACGGTAAGGAATCGGCCAATGGCGGGGATATTATCACGACGGCGCAGTACCGGGCCTTTGACTTCTCATTTGAATTTCAGCTGACGCCCGGGGCCAACAGCGGGATTATCTACTTCGTAACGCTGGCCGAGCAAACGCCCGGCTCGCCCATTGGCTTAGAATACCAATTGCTCGACGATGCCCGGCATCCCGACGCCAAGCTCGGTACCAACGGCGACCGGACCCTGGCCTCGCTCTATGACCTAATCCCTGCCCGCAAGCCGGCGGCCAGCCAGCGGCCCATCGGTGCTTGGAATATCGGGCGGGTGGTCGTTTATCCCTCAAACCACATCGAGCACTACCTAAATGGGGTAAAAGTGCTGGAATACGAGCGGGGCTCGGCGCCCTTCGAAGCGTTGGTGGCAGGGAGTAAGTACCACGTCTGGCCCCAGTTTGGCAAAGCCTCTGCCGGCCATCTGTTGCTACAAGACCACGGTAACCGGGTCTCCTTTCGTAGTTTGAAAATAAAAGAATTACAGTAGTCTTACCAGAAGATGGTGCCCTTTCCTACCTAATCGAGTGGCAACGGTGGCGCCCTGCTGCATACCTAGAGAGGCCGTGCTCTATTCGGACAGCGTTTCACGAACGAATTAGGCTCAACGAGTGAATGTCATAAGTCCTTATCGCCCCAAGCGGAGCAACCTACGTTCCTTCTTGCTCCCCGTCTGAAACTCGGTCGCGCTACTTTCCTGCGCGAGGCGTTGACAATAGGCACCTGCTTGCCCCTTGGTTGAGCTATCAGGCTCCCGCTTGGACGGGTCTTTTCAACGGGGAGCGCATAAAGGGGCTAGCCTAGGTACGACTGCAGCGCCCGCGAACGCGACGTGTGCTTGAGTCGCCGAATAGCCTTCTCCTTGATTTGCCGTACCCGCTCGCGGGTCAAGCTAAATTGCGCCCCGACTTCCTCCAGCGTTTGCGCCGCGTGGCCGTTGAGCCCGAAGTGCAGCGTCAGCACGTCGGCCTCCCGCCGGGTCAGCGTGGAGAGCGCGCGCTGCACCTCCCGCCGCAGAGACTCGTGCAGCAAGCCCGCATCTGGCGTGGCCTGCCCCTCGTCCTGCAGCACATCGAGCAAGCCATTTTCCTCGCCATTCACAAAAGGCGCATCCATCGACACGTGCCGACCCGAAACCTTGAGCGTGTCCACCACCTCAGCGGTAGACAAGTCTAGTAACTCGGCAATCTCGTCCGGCGAGGGCTCGCGCTCAAACTGCTGCTCCAGCTCGGCAAACGAGCGATTGATTTTGTTCAGCGAGCCCACCCGGTTCAGGGGCAGGCGCACAATGCGGCTCTGCTCGGCCAATGCCTGCAGGATGCTCTGGCGAATCCACCACACCGCATAAGAGATGAACTTGAAGCCTTTCGTTTCATCGAAGCGCTTGGCGGCCTTAATCAGCCCTAGGTTGCCCTCGTTAATAAGATCGCCCAGCGTCAGGCCCTGGTTCTGGTACTGCTTGGATACCGAGACCACAAAGCGTAGGTTGGCTTTGGTCAGCTTTTCGAGGGCCATCTGGTCGCCCTCGCGGATGCGCTGCGCCAGGTCTACTTCCTCATCAATTGACACCAAGCTCACTTTGCCAATCTCCTGCAAGTACTTGTCCAGCGACTGGCTTTCGCGGTTGGTAATCTGCTTGCTGATTTTTAATTGTCTCATGCGAGAACGGCGCTGTTTAGCAAAGGCAACAGCAAGCTATAACTCCTGGGGTGGAGGCTTGGTTCGACGGTTCTGGAGACGATGCCCCGCTAGAAGGGTCACGGCGAAAGCAAAATCCTGAGCGCTACATGTTGAGACAATTTATTGTAAATGAACATTTTAAATCCTTATATCTACTGAAAAATTGTGCCATTTAGTGCTATGTATGTAACGTTTGTGGAGCTACGTTTAACAACTGACTATAGGGCATATCTTCGCCTAACTTCTCCTTGAAAACACGCCGTGCCCGACTACTTTGCTTACTACCGCGTGTCGACGAAGCAACAAGGCGCTTCGGGTCTCGGGCTCGACGCCCAGCAGGCGGCGGTGGTCAGCTTTCTCAAAGGTGGCCAGCCGCAGGGGGAGTACGTCGAAGTGGAGAGTGGCAAAAAGAACCGGCGCCCCCAGCTGCTTGCCGCGCTGGTGGCGGCTCGCGCCGCGGGTGGGGTGCTCCTGATTGCCAAGCTTGACCGGCTGAGTAGGAACGCGAGTTTCATTTTCGCGCTCCGCGACTCGGGGGTGGATTTTGTGTGCTGCGACATGCCCGACGCGAACACCCTTACCGTGGGCCTGTTCGAGCACGAGCGCGAGACCATCTCGAAGCGCACCAAGGACGCGCTCGCGGCCAAGAAAGCGCGAGGCGCCCAGTTAGGTACGCCCGCTAACCTAATGGCAGCTGCTCGGGACCAGAGCTTGCTCGTGCGGCGGGCGCAAATCCAACAGCACTCAGGTCTGCGGCAAACGGCGGCCTTTATTGCCTCTCGTCGGGCACAGGGGGTGAGCTTTCGTCAACTGGCGGGGGAGTTAAACGCTCTTGGCTTCACGGCCTCGCGCGGGGGGACCTTTAATCAAAAGCAGGTGCAGCGCCTGCACGAACGGCATTTGGTAGTTGGTAAGAACACGGCCGCCGAGTAACCTATAGTATAAGGAGTAGCTAGTATCAACAAGGTCGGTGCAGCGCGGCGACCTACTTAGGGGCTACCTAGCTGGCGTTTCAACTGCGTGCTGTCGAAGCAAGGGGTGCATCTCTGCGCCTTCTGTAAGCGGTTAGGCTCCGGTTTACACGGGCCTTTTGTCAAGGGAAACTAACAATAGGCCCAGCACCCCTTGCTTTATATAAGTGCTAAGCGCTGTGCTCTTGCGTCGGGACGGAACCCATTACCACCCCGACTGCTGTCCCAGCACCGGCAGCTAGTGGACCTCAATAGTCCTTTTTATTCTTTGCTTGTTATAACAGGTGTAAAGCCTAAAAGAATTGATGGAACAAGCCATAGCGCGTGAACTAACCGAATTTGCGGCCCTGGTGCAGCAGCAGGGCGTGCACGCCGCCCTCGCGTATTTGAACCGCCGTACCCCCCACCGGTATACCGGCCTGTTCCGCTTTGAGGGCGAGGTGTTGCGCAGCGAGGTGCTGGTAGACGGCAATCAGCCGCTGGTGCGTCGAGGGGAGGACGTGCCCCTGGCCGCGACGTTCTGTTCCCTGGTTGGCCGCCAGCAAGCCCCGCTGGAAATCCTGGATGTGACCACCGACCCCCAGTATGCCGGCTTGGTGGACACGCCCGTCATATCCTACTGCGGCGTGCTCATTCGCGATGCGCAAGGCCAGCCTTACGGCACGTTGTGCCACTACGATCTGCAGCGTTGTCAGGAGCGCACGACGGACCAGCCGCTCTTGGAAGCGGCTGCTGCCCTGCTCTATCAGCAACTCCATCCTAGCGACCCTTCCCAGCCTGCTACCGCCTGACTAGTTAGCTAATTAGCTGAGGAGGTGGTTCACTGCCTCGGCACGTCCTTTAGCCTCGACTGGCGTCACTCCGCTTTAGGCTATCGCTCACTTTCTCCATCCTGCTCATTGGTCATAGGCAGCGTTACGGTTTACTTATCGCTACCTATCCGGCTTCCCACCGCTGTGATTCTTTGCGGTAGGAATACCGAAGCAAGGAGGCTTCCTGCAGCCTCACTTTGGCTAGCAGGCTCCGGCTCATACTGGCCTGCTTTCAAGGGAAGCTGACAGGTAGCAGAAAGCCCGGCGGGCAGCGCGGGGAAGGCGTCAGACATGCAAGCTAAATAGGCAAAGGAATTGCCGTGAATTTACTGGGTTCAAACAGTTACTAGCTAAACTAGTGTACCGCTACCAAATTCCAACCAGGCGCTTCTGGCCTAGCAGTTCCGCCAAGCGGCGCTAGCGCGTAGGGCACGCGCTTGGATAAGCAGACGTGTGCTGACTTTAACGGTGAGCGGCTTGTGACGCTGCCAGAGCCCTACGCCTACTTCTGCAACAGCCACGGCGACTCCCTACCTACTCCTTCAAGCCGTTGAGAAATAACTAGCAGGGAAGCGAGCAACTTCCTAACCGTTTTTACTAAATTATCTCAGACGTAGCTTATTGGCTATAGACCGCTAAATTGAGCCTTGTCACTGTTCTGACTAGACCGTTTTTGGGAGGTTGCCGGTGCCTTGCTGGGCGCGGAGCATCCCCCGAAAAGCCCTCGCCTGAGCGGCCAGGGCTTTTCTTTACGGTACGACTACGTGCCCGCCTGCGATGAATACTCCAGCTTCCTCTTCTTCGGACGCTCCTGATAGACTGGACAATACGGCCCCGCTTTCTGCTGCCTACTACCGGGCCATCCTCCACCAGTTGCCCCAAGCTTTCTGTGTGGGAGACGTGCTGTTCGACGAGCAGGGCAGGGCGGTGGACTACTGCCTGGTAGAAGTGAATGCAACGTTCGAGCAGCAGACTACGTGGCGCAACCCGCAGGGGCGTACCCTGCGCGAGTTAAGCCCTGCGCCCGAGGCCGCCTGGTACGAGCGGCTGGGCCAGGTCGTGCGCACCGGGCAGGCAGCGCACTTCGAGCAGCACGCCCCTTTTGGTGGGGACCAGTGGTACGAGGTGCAGGCCGTGTCCGCTGGCTCGCCCGGCAGCCACCAACTCGCCCTGCTGTTGACCGACAGCAGCGCGCGCCGCCAGACCGAGGCGGCCTTGCGCAGCAGCCAGGACCGGCAAGCGTTTCTGGTACGGCTCGGCGACGAACTGCGGCCCCTGGCCGATGCCGGGCAGGTGCAGGCCATCGCGGCGCGTCTGCTCGGCGAGCACCTAGGCGCCAATCAGGTGCACTACGGCGAAACCCAGGGCGACGACGTGGTGATTAGCCAGGGCTACGGCAACGGGTTGCCCTCCATGACGGGCCGCTTTCGGTCGGTGGACTTTGGCGAGCGGCTGACGGCAACTCACCGGGCGGGTATCGTGCAGGTAATACACGATATCGAAACCGATGCGGCTAACACCGAGGCCGAGCGCCAGGTGCTGCGGCAGGCCTGCATCGGGGCCTACATTACGGTGCCGCTGCGCAAGCAGGGGCAGTGGGTGGCTACCCTGGCCGTCCACTGCCTGGCCCCCCGCCTCTGGACCGGGGACGAGGTGCAGCTGGTGGAAGACGTGGCCGAGCGCACCTGGGCCGCCGTGGAGCGCGCCCGGGCCGAAGAACAGCTTCGAGCGTTTACCGCCTCGCTGGAAGTACTGGTCGCCGAGCGCACCCACGCCCTGCGCGAAAGCCAGGAACTAGTGCTGCACCTGCGCCTGCGGCAGCAGCAGGCGCTGTTCGAAGCCGTGCAGCAGGCGCAGGAAAGCGAGCGCCAGCGCATTGCCGAGGGCCTGCACAACGGCGTGGGCCAACTGCTGTACGCCACCAAGCTGCGGCTCGACCAGTTCCACGCCCCGGTGCTGAACGCCGAGCCAGCCTTGGTAGCCGCCCGTTGCGAGGCCGACCGCCTGCTGGCCGAGGCCATTCGCCAGACCCGGGTCCTCTCCCACGAGCTGGTGCCCATAGCGCTGGAAGAGTTTGGTCTGGCCGCGGCCTTGCAGGACGTGTGTCGCCAGCTGAGCACCCCGCACCTGCAGTTGCGCTGCCACGTGGTGCTCGACAAGGACGTGCCCCCGCTGCCGCCCCTCTTGCAGCTGGCGCTCTACCGCATGGCGCAAGAGTTGAGCCTAAACATCGTCCGGCACGCGCACGGGGCCACCGAGGCGAGCCTGGAGCTGGAAACCACCCCTGGCTTTGTGCTGCTGCGGGCCGAAGACAACGGGGCGGGCTTTGCCACCGACCCAGCGGCCAGCACTGGCGTAGGCCTGCGCACCATTCGCGACCGGGTAGCCTTGTTGAACGGCACGCTCGACCTGGGTCACGACGCCGGGTTCGGCACCTTCGTGCGGCTGCGTCTCCCGCTGCCTGCTTCTCCCCTGCCTGCTGCATCGTTGCCTGCCTAGCGAGCACCTGTCTGATAAACAGAAAGTGCTTTCAAGCTACTCGTTTACTAGCGCAGTAATCAAGGCCGAGTGCTGCCACCGCCACGACCGTTTTAACGCGGCAAAGTCCGTGTTGAGGAAGTAGTCATTTCGCCAGGCTATTCCTTCTGCTTAGCTCCCTTACCAATGGCCCAGTCTAACCTTACGCACTGACTTAGTGAGACAAAGCGCTCATTTTTCGGATGTAGCAAGGCTTCGCGTTATTTGCCGTTCCTAACTGTCGTGCGGCCCCTATTAGCCCCGCGCAGTGTCGCTGAGTACCGCCCCCTGAAACCCGAGCGTATCTTTAGCCGCTGATGAGCGTGTTGCCAACCTCCCTTTATTTCGGAAATGCCGCCGGCTTGGTGCAGGAATATGCCGACTATGTGCGCCTGCAGTACCATCCCGGACCCCGCCGCTTCGACGAGTTTACGGCCTTGCTCCACCACGTGACGCGGGCCCTCACCCGTTACGGCCTGGGCAAGCTGCTGATTGACCAGCGGCAGATGACAGCCTACCTGCCGGCCGAGCAAGTCCACGTGGTGCAGCACTGGCTGCCGCGTACCATTGTCGAAGGGTCCTATCGCTACGGGGCCGTCGTGCAGGCCCACGATGTATTTGCCCGCTTGGCCATGGACACGATCCGCACCCAGGCGCAAGAGCTGCCGCTCACCTACCGCTTCTTTGCCGACGAAGTCGCGGCCATTGGCTGGCTCCATACCCACCAGCTGCCGCCCGCCCGGACGCGTAGCTAACGCAATTTGGTCTTAGGAGCAATAAAATGGTAGCCCAGCACTTCCCTCGTGCTATCTCCTGAGGCACGCGTTGGCGGGGAACTGTTGTTTTCCGGGCTACCTTGCTGTGCCTACTTTTCCGGACTCAGTTGCCTGCCCTGCGATGTCACTGCACTCCCTTCTCTACGAAAGTCAGGCTAACCAGCTGCTTTCTAAAGCCGACTTGGTGGCGCTGCTCGACCAGTCCCGTCGTTTCAATCAGGCCCAGGCAATAACGGGGTTGCTGCTCTACACGACCGATGGCCGGTTCTTCCAAGTACTTGAGGGCGAAGCAGCCGCTTTAACGGACCTCTACGCACGCATCGCGCACGACCCGCGTCACCGCGACGTGCGCTTGCTGGTCTTGGAGCCGTTGGCCACCCGGCGCTTTCCCACCTGGGGCATGGGGTTTCGGTGCCTAGCCGCGGCGGACCTTGCAGAGTCGCTCGGGCACGTGGATACGCATAACGCCGCCTTTCTGCTGCCGTTGCTGCCGGCCCTATCCAATGCCCTGTTGGATAAGTTGCTGGACCATGTGCACGGACAACCTGCTTAGTGGGCCTTGGTTAAAAGTTTGGTACGGATGTTACATGGCTTGCCCATTCATCTGAGTTAGGGTACCAAAAAGCCGTTAGAAGCGCCTATCGGATACTTTGATTGCCGCTATGGGTTTCGGATACCGCATTTTGTCGGGCTAGCAGCCACCAGGAGGCAATGGACAGCCGGTACCTAAAAACGTCCGTTTTCGTGCCCGCGCCTAGAAATCAGCGTGGTACGCGGGCGATGTAACATTTGGACCAAACTTTCAACCAAGGCCAATAGCTGCGCAAAGGCCGGGCCGGTTAGGTTGAACTCCTGTTGTGCCTGCGCGCGCGCCATGCCGGCAAGTAGCGTTACCAGCAGCTCGGGGTTGGTTTTCAAGAGTTACTGGAGGTAGCGCACGGCCAGGTTGCCCCCAGCCCCGGCGCTCCCGCTCGGTAGTGAAGAAGTCCCGTTACTGATGCGGCATAGGTGTCCGGAAATAACTAAGCCAGCGCCGGTCACGGAGCTTCTTCGCGCCGCACCAGCTACCCTCTGCTAACCGCCAGGCTAGTGAGCTACAGCTGGTAGAGCTCCTGCAGCCCGGCGTATAGCGTGGCCGGCGGCCGGCCGAGCAACTGCGTCAGGTCGGGGCTGCTGTCGTCTTCCTGGCCGTTTTTTATGTCCGTCAGGAACCCGATAATTCGCCCCACGACTACCTCCGGCAGCCCACGAGTTCTTAGGACCTGCTCGAAAGCGGGTACTTCGGCCGCCGTGTACTGCACCGGCTTCCCGGCCAGGTCCGTGAGGGCGGCCGCCACGTCAGCAAACGAGTATGACTCGCCGCCGGTGAGCTGGTAGATAGGCTTGGCGGGGGTATCGGCCGCCAGCACGTTGGCGATGGCTTCGCCCAGTTCGCGGCGTAGGGCAAACGGCACTTTGCCCTGGCCAGCGGGCAAATAGATACCCGTCTCAAACACCTTCGCCCCCACAAACTGCGGCACTGCATCTAGGTAGAGCACGTTGCGAAACAGGCTGTAGGGCAAGCCACTGGCTTTGATAGCGTCTTCGGTCTGGAAGTGCCCCTGCATGAGCTGGTTGGCCATCGTAGTCCGGTCTTTCAGCGTGCGGCTAGTATAGCCGAGCCACTGCACCCCCGCCTTTTTGGCCGCGTCTACCACGTTTTGGTGTTGTTGCAGGCGGCGTTCTTCGTCCGTGCCGGCGATGAGCAACACCTTGTCGATGCCCTGCATGGCGTGGTCGAGGGAGGCTACGTCGTCGTAGCTGCCCAGGCACACGCGCACCCCCTTGGCCCGGAGCGTGGCAGCTTTTTGTTCATCTCGAACCAAGCCGGCAATCTGCGTAGCCGGTAGCTGTTGGAGTAAGCGGTCAATGATGGCCGAGCCGAGCTGGCCCGTCGCGCCGGTGATAAGGAGCATGGTTGCCGAAGGAGAAGGAGTGAAAAACCGTCGGCAAAGGTGAGGTGACCACCGGGCAACCACCAGAGCCAATTGGCGGGCAGATTGGGCTAAAACTCGGAAAAAGAACCCGGCTACAAGCTCTGTCGGTAAGCAGAAGGCGATAGGCCCGTGCAGTTTCGGAAAAATCGCCCGAAAGCCGACTGGTCGCGGAAGTGCAGCTGGTCGGCCACCTGCCCAATACTGCGCGCCGGGTCGTGCAGCAATACCTTGGCTTCGAGGGCCAGGGTTTCGGCCAGCCACTCCCCGGCCGTGCGGCCCGTCAGCTGCTTCACCGTTTCGGTGAGGTGCTTGGGCGTGATGCACAACTGCGCGGCATAAAAGGCGAGGCTGCGCTCCGTTAGATAGTGCTGCGTGACCAGTTCTTTGAAGCGCAGCAACAGCAAACTGGCCCGGGCGGGTACCGGCAAGCTGGGCCGCGGGCTCGCCTCATATACGGCGGCTAGCTCGTAGAGTAAGGCTTGCACCAGGCGTTGCGCTATCTGCACTTGATAGGGTCCGGTTGCTTGCTGGCAACGGGCTTGCAGCAACTGCATCGCCGTCACTAGCACCTGGGCCGAAGCTGCGGGCAGCGGCAGCGCTGGGGGGGCACTTGGGGCAAAGCAGGGCAACTGGTCGGGGTCAAAGTCAGCGGTGACGAGAAAGTCCCGGGTAAAAAATACGTCCACCGCCTGGTAATCCGGGCTGATGTGCAGCCACTGCTTGATGCTATGCGGCGTGGTGAGCACCAAGCTAGTGGGCCTTATGTCGAACTCGTCTAAGTTAACTTTTAGCTGCGCGTACCCGCGCAGGCAGACCCCAATCTTATAATACCCACTGCGGTACGGCAGGTCGATGCGGACCGCGGGCCTGGGGGCCTGGTGGCTGAAAAACAGACCCGGCACGGGTCCCGGCCCCGCCATCAGGGTAGCCAGCTCGTAAGTGGGAATGGGTCGGCTCATCGCAAAAAAGGCAGCAGGCTTACTGGCAGAAGGGGCTTAAGCAAACCACTGCCCTAAAACTAAGCACCTGCTGTTCGACAGACAAGGTAGGCTAGCCGGGCGAGGCGAGGTGGGCGTCTTTCCTCAAGCTGGAAAACACCTAAGGTTTCTTTTGGCTGCTGCCTTAGGGGCTGCATCCTGCTCAACAGCGGCGCCGGCGACTCATTGTCTGGCCCGCATTGCTCGGCGTGGCAATAATGGGCGGAGCTTACTTATCATACTAGGAATTTACCCATTCTGGAGAGTGAGTGGAGCCGCAAAAGCGATTTTTGCTTTAGTATCGATACGTAAGAATTATGATACCTAAACTTAGCTTTCCCATTACGGAAGCGCAGCGCTTCGCTGGGAGCCTTATAGTATCAAGGAGTAGCTCGCCGATTGTTTTCCAGACCGGCCGGTAGCGATAAGTAGCCCTATCGTTTACTTATCGCTACCTATCTGAGATGAGTGAAACCGGCTTCTTCAGCGATAGCCTGGCCAGGTGAGCAGCTTTACATTTCGCTTGAGCGGTCAAGTTCCAGCCTAGGCTGGTTTTCTTTCAAAGGAAGCTGACACAACAAGCTAGCGCCATTACTAGGAATAGGCAATTTGGGCGCGGAGCATCCACAGGCGTACTCCCTTTCTAGTTACCGGTTAGCTGGAGGATAGCTACAAGAAACCGGAGTTTGGCTACGAGTCGCGGGCGGCAGCCTGGGACCTTTGTGGGCCTCTAACATGTAGTCTTTTTCCTATGAGCACTTCCTCCACCGAACGGGTGCTGCTTCGCCCAGCTGGCTTAGACCCTGAATTAGCGACCAGCTTAGCCTCTCTAGCAGCCAACAGCCCCGCCCTTCCCCCAGTGGCCCGGGGTGACTGGCAGGCCCAACGCCAAGCCTCCAATGGCTTTTATGACCTCGCCATTGCCCGGGCGGCCGCCTATGCGCCGGTGCAAGTGACCGAGTATGCTACCCAAGCCGCCGACGGCACGACCATTGGCCTGCGCTGGCACCGTCCGGCGGGAACTACTTCCGGCGCGGCTGTGGTCTACGTGCACGGGGGGGGCATGATTGCCGGCACCCTGGCCCACGCCGATGCGCTGGCGCGCCGGTACGTGCAGGCGGCTGGGGTTCCTTTTCTAACCGTTGACTACCGGCTGGCTCCGGAAGTGCAAGGCCGGACCTCAGCGGAAGATGTCTATGCTGGCCTGCGCTGGCTGGTAGACCACGCCGCGCAGCTCGGAGTAGACCCGGGGCGTATCGCCGTCATGGGCGACAGCGCCGGCGGAGGCATTGCGGCGGGGGCTGCCATTGTGGCCCGCGAGCGGCACTTGGCCCTGGCCCAACAACTGTTGCTTTATCCTATGCTGGACGACCGCACCGGGGTGGCTCCGCTCGACGCCCGGCTACACGACGCCCCCATCCTCGTCTACGATGCCGTGTATACCGGCTGGCAAGCGCTGTTGGGGCACGAACCGGGTAGCGCATCTAACCTGGACCCCGCTGCTGTCCCAGCCCGCCTGACCGATTACACCGGGTTGGCCCCGGCCTACGTGGAGGCCGCTGACCTAGACGCCTTGCGCTCCGAGGCGATTGCCTATGCCCAGCACTTGGCGCAGGCGGGCGTACCGGTGGAATTTCACCTCTACCCCGGCGTGCCGCACGGCTTTGATTTCATTGCCCCACAAGCTGCTATTACGCAACGGGCGGTGCAGAATCGTCTGCGCGTACTTCAGGCGCTCTAAGTAGGATAAGCCCACGTAGGCCTGGCGTCAACTGACCGCTCACCTGGCGCGGGGATACCTGCCCCAGCGGCCAACAACGCCAGTAGCGCCCGGATACGACTTGCGTGCTGCCACTGCCAGCACCCTAATACCTTTACGACCTTTCACCGGGTGGCCGCGTCGGCGCGGTGGCCTGTCCGCTCATGAAAAAAACTGTCCACCCGCCCTTGCATGTGAACTCGGTCGCGGAGTTACATCAGGTCTTTGCCCTGCCCCCACCCGCCCAGCCCCTTATCAGCTTGTTTGAGTTAGGAGATATCAGTTGCCCGGCCTCCGCCGGGGTGAGCGGCTTGGTCTTTGGCTTCTATTCCATCTGGCTCAAGCAGGGCGCGGCCGGCGAATTGGGCTACGGCCAAGGCACCTACGATTTCTCCCGCGGCACCCTGTTGTTTCTCGCCCCGGGCCAGCTGCTGGCGACCCAGGGGCACCACCATACCGGGGGTTGGGCCCTGGCCTTTCACCCTGCGCTGCTGCACGGCCATGCCTTGGCCGAACGGGTGAAGCAGTATGCGCCCTTTTCCTACGCTAGCCGGCAGGCCTTGCACCTAACGGCGGCTGAAGAAACGGTCTTGGCCTTCTTGCGCCAGCAACTGGTCCAAGAGTGTACTACTACCGACCGATTTAGTCCGGCCCTCATCCTAGGCTATCTGGAGGTACTGCTCCAATACACGAGCCGGTTCCATCAGCGGCAAGTCCCCGGCGAGCAGCCGGTTGCGTCGAGTGTGCTCACCGCGTTTGAGCGCGAACTTACCGCCTATTTCACCACGGGGTTAGGCTCGCAGCACGGCCTCCCCACGGTACAGTATCTGGCGGGCCAGCTGCATCTTTCGCCTACTTACCTGAGCGATTTGCTCCGCGACCTCACCGGACGCAATGCGCAGCAACACATCCAGCAGGCGCTCCTGGCGCGGGCCCAGGATTTGCTCAGTACCACTACCCTGCCCGTGGGCGAAATCGCTTTTTTGCTGGGCTATGCGCACGCGCAGTCCTTCAGTAAAATGTTCCACCAGCAAGCCGGCTGTTCGCCACAGGCCTTTCGTCGGTCTCTAAGTCAAGCTGCGTGAAGAGAAGTGCTTGGCAGCTGGATTGCGTAGCTGTCAATTACGCCCGCCGGCTCTGCGTTACCAGCAAGCACTTGAACAAAACGGTGAAAGCGGCCACCGGTCAAACGGCCGGGGAGTGGCTGGCTACTCAGGTGCAGCGGGAAGCCCGTCACTTACTAGGGCAGCCGGGACGCAGCCTGACGCAGATTGCCGACGAGTTGGGCTTTAGCGATGCCTCCGCCTTTGGCAAGTTCTTCTTTCGGCGCACCGGACAGACCCTGGGCGCTTACCGCCAGCAACGCCTGCCGGAAGTTTAGCCGTAGTGGAAACCAAACTATCCATGCATTTGACTACGCTAGGTCGTAGGCCCAGGGTGAGCTTTATGGCGGCTTACTAGTGGCCACCCGGCTGGCCCCACTTACCCCGCTGTTACCTATGAAAAATCTCTCAGCTACTGGCACTTCCACCCTCCACTTTATCCGGACCGGGCCCCGTGGGCAGCCCCCCGTGGTGCTCCTACACGCGGTGGGCATGGACCTGACCCTGTGGGACCATCAGATTGAAGCCCTGCACCACACCTGCGATGTAATAGCCCTCGACCTGCCCGGCCATGGCTTATCGGCGGAGTTAAACGAGGAGCTATCATTCGGCAACTTCGCCGCGGTGGTCGCGCAACTTATCGAGGAACTCAGCGTCGGGCCGGTCCATGTGGTGGGAATCTCCTTCGGCAGTATGGTGGCCCAAACCCTCGCCCTGGAATACCCGGCCCTGGTGCGCTCCCTCTCGCTGATTGGCGCGGCAGGCACCTTTGCAGAAGCGGGGCGCGCCGCCTTGCGCGCGCGGGCTGACTTTGTGCGCGCCGAAGGCCTGGCGGCCGTGGCCCCGCTCTCGTTGGCGCGCTGGTTCACGCCCACCTTCAGCCAGCGCCGGCCCGACGTGCTGGACCGGGTGGCCAAGATTCTCTATCGGCAGCAAGCCCCTTACCACGCGGCTCTTTGGGATATGATTGCGACGCTAGACATCCTCCCACACCTACGGGAACTGGCGCTGCCGGCCCTGGTCATTGTCGGGGAGGAGGATACTAGCACCCCGCTGGCGGCGGCACATGCCCTGGCTGAGGCCTTGCGCACAACGAATTTGCACGTAGTGCCGCACTCCGCGCACTTTACCAACGTGGATGCCCCGGGGGCCGTGAGTGAGCTGCTGCTACGCTTTTTTGATTCCCTTAGCTAAAGCCGCTCGGGGCTACTTGACCGGGTGGCCTTACAAGTTGCTAGCCGGCTAGTAGCTGGCATTGCGCCGAGGAGCCTTACCCTGGGGTGGTCTACTAAGTCATTTTTATTTCCTGCTTATCATAACCGATTATAAGCGGTCTGAGGCGACAGCGGGACACAAAAGCCGCGCTTCGCGGAGGGATGGGTTAGGCCTCGGATGCCTTTTGAATTTTTCTTTTACGCAGGGCCAATAGGTAGGCCTTTCCAATGATGAGCTATTTCCTCTCCACTTTGGCGCAACGCAATGCGCCGCTCTACTATTTCGGCTGGGCCTGCCTGGCGGGAGTCCTGGTGTGCGCCGCCCTGACGCAACTCAGTAACACGCAGGTGGCGGGACTTAACGCGTGGGGTAAGCCGCTCAAGTTCTTCGTCTCCATTAACTTGTTTGTGTGGACGATGGCTTGGTACTTGGCGTACCTGGGCCCCCGCCCAGCGGTGTCGGTTTATACCTGGGTAATGGTCGGGACGCTGACCTTCGAGCTGCTCTGCATTGTCGGGTCCGCTGCCCGCGGCCAAGGCTCGCATTTTAATGTCAGCTCGCCCTTCCACACCGTCGTCTTTGCGCTAATGGGCGTCGCCATTGTGGTCCTAACGCTCTGGACCGCCTACATTGGGCTCTTATTCTGCCAAGCGCCCCTACCGGGCCTACCCCCGGCTTACGGCTGGGCCATTCGGCTGGGCATCGGCTTGTTCGTCGTCTTTGCGTTAGAGGGGGGCCTGATGGCCTCCCGGCTAGCCCACACGGTGGGCGGTGCCGACGGGGGCCCCGGCCTGCCCGGGCTCAACTGGAGTACGCGCCACGGCGACTTGCGCGTGGCGCACTTTATCGGGATGCACGCGTTGCAAGTGCTGCCCCTGCTGGCCTGGTACGGCCGGTTTAGCGTGCGCAGCACGGGGCTAGTAGCCCTGCTCTACGCTGGGGTAGCGGTGGCCGTATTCATCCTCGCGCTGCAGGGCCGGCCCCTAGTACGCCGGGCGCCGGTCGCCTCAACCATCTCGACTAATTAATTTGCTTACCAGAAACTTCCTAAGTGCGTGGCTCAGTGGCGCCATCGCACCACGGTCCAGAACGCCTGCACATGTTTGATTTTGACATGAACTGGTTTGAATGGGGATACCTAGCGGGGTGGGCCTAGGGCAAACTTTGTGTCATCAATTCCACCCTTTACATCACCAACCTCTATGATGGCTACTGCCTCCAACACCGCCGCCGAGCGCTACGCCCGGGGCTGGGCTAAACTACGGGAAGTCGACGGCGAAGCCGGTGAGCAAGTACTTGACAGCTTGCGCGATGTTTCCCCTGACCTGAGCCGCTATCTGATTGAGTACTGCTTCGGCGATATTTATTCGCGCGGCAAGCTGGACCTTAAAACCACGGAATTGGTGGTGGTAGCCGCCCTGGCCGCAATGGGCACTGCTGAGCCCCAATTGAGGGTGCACCTGCACGGGGCCTTAAACACGGGCAATTCCCGCCAGGAAGTGGTGGAAGCACTGCTGCAAGTGGCCGTGTTTGCGGGCTTTCCGGCCGCGCTCAAGGGCATCGTAGCCGCGCGCGAAGTGTTTGCCACCCGCGACGAGCAAGGCAAGTTGGATGCGCCGCTTGCTCCTGCGGCCGCAGCCCCCGCAGGCACGCGCCCCGTCCGCGGCGAAGCAGCCCTTGAACACCTCAAAGAAGGCCAGTTTCGGCATTTGCACGCCGAATATGACGCCATTGCGCCCGACGTGGTGGGATTCATCGTCGACTTTTGCTTTGGGGATGTGCTCTCGCGGCCGGCGCTCCCGCCCACATTGCGGCAACTGCTCACGGTAGGCATGGTCACGGCGAAGGGCGGCCTGACGGCCGAGTTGGAATTCCATACCCGGGCGGCCCTGCACCTAGGCTGTTCGCCGGAGGCCATCCTCGAAATTATGCTGCTCCTGACCGTGTACGCCGGCTTCCCAGCGGCACTCAACGGCATTGCCATCGCCAAAAAAGTGCTGGCCGGGCCAACGGCCGGCCCATCGGATAGCAATCTGTAACCCTTCCATGAAGGTAGGGGTTGGCAAGCTTGCCGACTCATTTCGCTACCGTTTCACCACAATAAACTTACTAGCAGGCAATAGCGGAAGCTTTACCGGCAGCCTGGCTAGCCTCGCTACCTTCCTTACTTTACCGGTGCAGCCTCTTCGCTCCCAGGACAAGGCCGATTTACTAACGGGCATGAAAACACTCACCCTAGAAGAATTCTACCAAGCTAAACTCAATTGGCTGCCGGAGAACTTGCAACAGGACCTAGGCCACTTCAATGTGTTTCGGCTCGATGATTTTGTGGGCCACAACGCCCAGCCGGTCCCGTACTCGCGTAAGGATTTCTACAAAATCAGCCTCATCGTCGGCCAGAACACCTACCACTACGCCGACAAAAGCATTGCCATTGAGCAAAACGCGCTGCTCTTTGCCAACCCACAGGTGCCCTACGAATGGGAGTCACGCAGCGCCCAGCAAAGTGGCTTTTTCTGCATTTTCACCGAAGCTTTTCTGCAGCGCTACCTAGGCAGCCAGCTCACCGACTTTCCGGTGTTTCAACCCGGTGGTCAGCCCGTGTTCATGCTCACTGATGAGCAATTGGCTGAAGCCCGCCGGCTTTTTCTAAAGATGTTCACGGAGCTGGATTCCAGCTACACCTACAAGTACGACCTGCTGCGGGCCTACGTGCTGGAGCTGATTCACAGTGCCCAGAAGCTGCAACCCATTACGACGCTCTACCGCGAAAGCAACGCGGCCACCCGCATTGCCTCCTTGTTCACGGAGCTACTGGCCCGGCAGTTTCCCATCGAGTCGCCAGGGCAGCGCCTGCGCCTACGTTCAGCGCAAGCCTTTGCCGACCAGTTGGCCGTGCACGTCAACCACCTCAACCGGGCCCTGAAAGAAGTGACTGGTAAAACCACCACCCGCCTGCTGGCCGAGCGCCTCGTACAGGAAGCCCGCGCCCTGCTGCAGCACACCGACTGGCCCGTCAACCTCATCGGCTACTGCCTGGGCTTCGAGGAGCCGGCGCACTTTAGCCATTTCTTCAAGAAAAATACCGGCCTACCCCCCTTGGCCGTGCGCACCGCTTAAGTCACCTCAGCCGGGCCGCCCGTCGCATGCTACCAAGCGCGTAGCGAATGCCACCTTGTTTGATTTGAGTAAGAAATGGTTTGAAACTGACCATCCTACCCGTAGGGCAGTCCGTAATTTTGTATGGTCAAAGCGATTTACCAAAGCCGGGTGGCCAACCGGTTGGCTGTAAACGCCTAGTACCAAATTCAGCCTGTGCCAACCGCCTTGCTAGGCAACGTCCTTATCGGCTGAAGAATCTGACCCGCACCTAGTACAAGCAACGCAGTAGCTACCTGCCCTTTACGCAGCTACCTACAGGCTTGGCGCGCGTCAATGACCTAGCGGCTTTTCACCAACCTGTCGGCTGTCCGGCGGCGGATTTTACTTCTTCTTTTCCCTTCACAATCGGGCTGCTGAGCGGCCCGGCCGGGGCCGGCTATGGCCGCCCCAAGCGTCATCCTTTTCTCTTTTTTATGTCAGTTCAACAAAATAACATCGCCGGCAAAGTCATCGCCATTACAGGCGCCAGCAGCGGCATCGGCGAAGCCACCGCCCGCTTTTTGGCCAGCAAGGGTGCCCGCGTGGTGCTGGGCGCGCGCCGCACCGACAAGCTTGACGCCATCGTATCCGAGATTCAGGCAGCTGGGGGCGAAGCCCGCGCCACCGCGCTCGACGTGACGAACAAAGCGCAGCTCGTGCATTTCATTGAATTTGCGCAAGCGCAATTCGGCCAGGTGGATGTCCTCGTCAGCAACGCCGGCCTGATGCCCCTCTCGATGATGGAAAGCCTGAAAGTGGACGAGTGGGACCAGATGCTTGACGTAAACGTAAAGGGCGTGCTCTACGGCATTGCCGCCGCGCTGCCCGTATTTAAGGCCCAGGATGCCGGCCACTTCGTCAATATTTCCTCCGTAGCGGACCGCTGGGTCGGACCCACCTCTACTGTGTATAGCGCCACCAAGCACGCTGTGCGCGTGATTTCAGAAGGTCTGCGCCAGGAAGTGAACGCCAGCATCCGCGTCACGCTGATTGCGCCGGGCGTAACCGAATCGGAACTGCCCAACACCATTTCCGACCCCGCCATGAAAAAGGCGGCCGTCGAGCAATTCCGCACGCACCTGCTGCCGGCCGAGGCCATTGCCCGCGCCATCGCCTACGCTGTGGAGCAGCCCGCTGACGTGGACGTGAATGAAATAGTGCTGCGCCCTGCTGGTCAGAAAGGCTTTTAACTCCTTACGTCATGACACCTGTGAAAAATAAAATTGTGCTTATCACCGGCGCCTCCAAGGGCGTCGGGCGCGGCATCGCGCTGAAACTGGCTGCCGCCGGCTACACATTGGTACTCAACTATTCTTCTGACGATGCAGCCGCCGAAGAAACTCGAGCCGCGGTGCAACACCTGGGGGCCGAATGCCTTTTGATTAAGGCCGACGTGTCGCAAGCCAGCGGCGTGGACACCTTATTTCAGCAGACCGTGGACCGCTTCGGCCAGCTCGACGCCGTGGTCTCTAACGCTGGGATGGAAATCATTGGCCGCCCGCTCTGGGACCATTCCGAAGCGGATTACGACCGGCTCTTCGACCTGAACGTGAAGGGTACGTTTCACGTCCTCAAGCAGGCCGCCACCCGCGTCGTAGACGGGGGCCGCATCGTGGTCATTTCGTCCAGCAACACGCTGCACCCCATCGCAGGCATGAGCCTATACGCCGGGACGAAGGCGGCCATCAAGGTGTTTGCCGAGATTCTGGCCAAAGAAGTGGCCCCGCGCCAGGTCACGGTCAACAGCGTGTTGCCGGGAGCCATCGTGGGGGCTGGGGTCGTGGCGGAACTTTCGGAACCGGAGCTGGCGGAGTTTGTCAAAGGCTCCCCGATGGGCCGTCTGGGCACGCCCGCCGACGTGGGCAACGCCGTAGCCTACCTGCTTTCCGCCGAGGCCGACTTTGTGAGTGGCCACCACTTGCTAGTGAACGGCAGCGCCGATTTATAGGCCTTGCTCACCCAAAAACCCCTTGTTTTCAATACTTTATTAACATGGAGCAAGCCCCTCCACAACCGAGCAACTCGGCGGCCCCACATCCCTACGTGGGGATGTGGGTGACGGCCGACGGCCGCATCCGCCACGAGTTGCTGCCCAACGGGCGCTACGACGAGGCCCGTGGCGCCAGAAAAAGCGCCTACCAGGGCCGCTACATCCTCACCGGTGACCACATCGACTACGTGGACGACACCGGCTTCACGGCCGACGGCGACTTCCGCCGGGACGTGCTCTACCACGCGGGCATGGTGCTTTACCGAGAACTGGAAAAGTAGCCCGCGCGTGCCTCAATTAGCTCCCGGCTTTACCCACTCTCACTAACCAGCTAACCACCCCAGCGCCCAGCACGAGTAGCTGCGCTTAGCCAAGCCCAACGGCTGGACTACTTCCACTCCTTTTCTAGCTACCGGCTAACGAAACGCGGATAATTCGCCCCACCCTACCGGCTTCTGGCCGGAACCAGCAGGCGCATGGATAGCAAGTAAGGCGTGGTTCCAATGAATCCCCTTCTTAAGAATATTCTCCTCATGACTGAATTAACAAATCAGGCCATCATCGAAGGCCTGTACGAAGCCGTTAACCAACGGAATTTTGATTACCTGGCTGCCCTAGGGGCACCGGAAAGTGAATGGTTCGACGTGCCCTATAATTTCACGGATACGGGCGAGTCGGCTATCGTGCGCCCGTGGAAGGGCTGGTTCGATATATTCCCAGATTCGATAAGTGAGGTGCAGAGCATCGTGTCGCTCGGTGACCATGTGGTGGCCCAGGGCATCACCCGGGCCACGCAAAGCGGAGTATTCCCCTCGCCCGCCGGTGATTTGCCGCCCAACGGCGGGCGCATGGAAGTCCGCTTCTGCGATGTGTACCGGCTGGCAAACGGAAAGATTATCCGCGCCGATTCTTACTTTGATTTTTACAGCATCCTGAAGCAGTTGACCCCTGAAAAGGCATAGGCTTCAAGGCTAAAAAGCACGTGCGGCTCTGCGAATCGTTTAAAACGCGTTAGTAATAATTCGGCTAGAATTGGTGAATGAAGTGTTAAACGGCTAATCCTTAGCCTTCATTCACCAATCCTGCTGACGCCGCAAGCCCGCCACGGCTCGTTTGAAAACTGGTTGATGCAGCACTATCCGTTAGCTAAGGCCGAGTGGGTGAAGCTGTTCAAGCGCACGTTCCGCTTCACCGGCGGGGAAATCGTGGGCGAGCTTCTGATGAGCATGGGCTACCTACCGGGCGCCCACGCCCCCGACTGCCCCTTCTACCAGCGCACGTTGGCGGCAAAGCCGTTGCGAGCCCGTCGGGCTTAAGGTAACTGCTTCGCTGCTTGACTATTTAGTACTTGCTTGACTATGCACCACACCATTCTGCTTTGCCTGGGGCTGCTGCTCACGGTATGCCTGCTCATCACGCTGAGCCAGCGTCTGCGCGTGCCCTATCCCATCTTGCTCGTGCTAGGCGGGTTGGGCATTAGCCTACTACCGGGCCTGCCCGTGGTGAAAATCAACCCCGACATTATCTTTCTCCTTTTCCTGCCGCCCCTGCTCTACGAAGCGGCGTGGTTCACCTCGTGGAAAGACTTCTGGAAGTGGCGGCGCCTCATCAGCTTTCTGGCCTTTGGGTTGGTGCTGCTTACTTCGGGCTTCGTGGCGGTCGTCACGGCGGCCGTTATTCCGGGCTTTACGCTGGCGCTGGGCTTCTTGCTGGGCGGCATCGTGTCGCCGCCCGATGCTGTGGCCGCCTCCTCGGTGATGCGGACCATGACCGTGCCGCGCCGCCTGGTAGCCATTCTGGAGGGGGAAAGCCTGGTGAATGATGCCAGTAGCCTGATTGTGCTGCGGTTTGCGCTGGCCACGGTGCTTTCGGGCACATTTGTGTGGCACGAGGCGGCCATCAGTTTTGTGGTGGTCACCGGGCTGGGTATTGCAATTGGTCTGGGAGTAGCGCTGGTGTTTTACGCCATTCACCGCTGGGTGCCCACCTCGCCCAGCATCCACACCGTGCTCACGCTGGCTACCCCCTACCTGATGTATGTGCTGGCCGAGGCCGGGCACGGCTCCGGCGTATTGGCCGTGGTCAGCGGGGGCTTATTTCTTTCGTATCACAGCTCACACCTGTTTTCACCTGCCAACCGTCGGCAAGGCTTAAGCACTTGGACCACCGTGGGGTTTGTGCTGAATGGGGCCGTGTTCATGCTCATTGGCCTGCAACTTCCATTCATTATCAATGAGTTGGGTGACTACTCCAAGCCGCAGGCGATTGGTTACGGCCTGCTGGTTGCGGGGGTGATAGTTGTTACGCGGCTAGTTTTTACCCTGCTGGCCTCGCCCTTTAGCACCTGGATGAGCCGTTTTATCAACGTCAGCGACGCGGCGCCCGGCTGGCGAGGGCCGCTAGTGGCAGGGTATGCCGGCATGCGCGGCGTCGTGTCGTTAGCGGCGGCCTTGTCCATTCCGCTGCTGGGCAGCGACGGACAGCCATTCCCGCAACGCAACCTGTTGCTGTTTATCACCTTCGTCGTGATTCTGGTTACGCTGGTGGGCCAGGGCCTCACCTTGCCGCTGCTCATCCGCTGGGTCGCTATCGATGACCATGACCACCACCTCTCCGAGCACGAGCAGCGGCTGGCGGCCCGTCATCAGCTTGCCACCATGGCCCTCCGCTATTTGCAGGAGGAGAATCCTGAGTTAAACAACCAAAACGGGCTCTTAACGGCGCTGCAAAACACCCTAGAAAATGAGTTGCACCTAACGGCACACCAATTGCGCTGGCAGGATAATACCGTGCTTGCCAACGAGGTGCTGGAGTATCGCCGCCTTTATACGGGTCTGCTACGTGCGCAACGCCGAGAGCTTCGCCTCTTGCACAGTCGGGAAGAATATGACGAGGAAGTTATTCGCCAACTCGAAGCGCAGTTGGATGTGGCCGCCGAAAAACTGGACATCTTCATGGCTGACCAGCATCGCGAGGTACCCCGTGTACCAGTACTGCCTGGACCACCAGGTGGCGCTAGACTACCTCGTGAATAACGCCGGCTATGGCTCGTACAAGGATGTGGCCCAGGAAGACGCCAGCGTGTACGAAGACATGCTGGCGCTGAACGTCGTGGCTCTGCCCACGCTCTCGACCTTGGTAGCTCGCAAAATGGTGGCCCGACGGCGGGGGCGCATTCTCAACGTGGGCTCGACCTCCGCTTACCAGCCGGTACCGCACATGGCCGTGTGCGGGGCCAGCAAAAGCTACGTGCTCCATTTTACCGAAGCGCTACATGCCGAGTTGTAGGGCACCGGCGTCACGGCCACGGTGCTGAGTCCCGGCGTGACGGCGACCGGCTTCGTGGCACGGGCGGCGATGAGTCGCTGGTCCCAGGCCCAAGGCAAGCTCTTGGTGCCGAGCGCCGTGGCACAGGCCGGCTATCAGGCTATGCAGCAAGGCAAGCTCAACGTCGTGCCGGGCTGGAAAAACAAGGTGTTGCCTTGGAGCATTGGCCTAATGCCCTCTCGCCGGCTCAAGCTGGCTATGTCCGCACGCTTTATGAGGGCGGCCTAACGCCCGAACGTCTCCGCTGGCTATTCCGCATTCGGAAACAGTACGCCACCTACTAGTAGCTATTTACCGGGTAAAGAGACGGCCTACCGTTCACTAAGTGAAGCAGCGTTAAGTATTAAATGGGGGCGTGTGCGCTGGCCTTCTTCGGGCGCCTGTCAGTCGTAAAAACAGCACCAAATTTGTTAATGGCCATATCAATGGGAAAGCATAAAGGATACTCCAATAAGGGTCAGCGAGAAAGGCCCAAGAAAAGTGCCTCTGCGCGCTGGAAACACGTCCTCTAAAACCATCCAATAAGGGCCCCAGAGTGGCCTATACAGCTTTAGCACGGCTGGTTTCAGCAGCGTACAGGTGAGCGTGAGCACATCTAGCGCCAGCTATCACCGGATGCCCGCATTGCTTTTCGCTGACCGTGAACGCTAAATATGGCTGGCGTCACTCAGGCGAGGGGTTGCTACTTAGCCGCCACGCACCACCCGGTACAGGGTCTCGCGGTAGGTGTCGCTGACGGGAATGAGTTTGTCCTGTACGTAGAGCGTGTTGCCGTCGAGCAAGCGCACGTGGTCGAGGCTGACGATGTAGGACTTGTGCACCCGCATAAACGGCGGCTGGGGCAGGGTGTCGGCCAGTTCCTTAAGCGTTTGGTAGGTGGCGATGCGCTCGTGGGGCAGGTGCAACAGTACGTAGTTGTTGAGGCCCTCCACGTACAGAATATCGGCGTACTTAATACGCACGTACTTGTTTTTGGTGTCGCCCTTCACAAACAAATGCCCCGAGGCGGGCGGCAGCGCCACCGGCGCCGGGAATAGTGGCGGGGCCGGCGCACCAGTAACTCCTGCCGCGGCAATTGCGGGAGCCAATAGCGTCAACGCTTTGTGGGCTGCTTTCAAAAAGCGTTCGAACGCGATGGGCTTAAGCAGGTAATCTACCACGTCATTTTCGTAGCCATCGAGCGCATACTCGGGGTAGGCGGTGGTGAGCACTACGCGGGCTTTGTGGCCAGCCAGCTTGAGAAATTGCAGGCCTGTAAGCCGCGGCATTTGGATATCGAGAAACACGAGGTCAGCGCGTCCCTGCTGCACTAGGGTCAGGCCCTCGATGGGGTCAGTGGTGGTCCCCACCAGCGTCAGGAAAGGGATTTGGCCGATGTAGTCGGCCAGGATGGCCAACGCGGGTGGTTCGTCGTCAATGACCAGACAGCGTATCATGGAGGCAAAGCTAAAAGGGACCCTGGCTACGCAGCTACTACCGTAGCTAGCGCGGGCAACATGGTGTCCATTGGGTCAGCCGTTACGCTGGTGGCGGTAGCGGGTGGCACATCCAGGCGCAGGTAGGCGCGGAATTGCTGACCCGCTGGCCCCACCTGCCAGGCATGCCGGCGGGGGTAAAGCAGTTCCAACCGGCGGTGCAGGTTAGCCAGCCCGATACCACTGCCGGAGTCAGTCCGGTAGTCATGGCGTTGGTTTTCAACGGTGAATTCCACTGCACCAGGGGTTAGCATCAAGTGCAGGCGCACGGGCGTAGCGGGGTCATCGAGGACGCCGTGCTTAAAGGCATTTTCTACGAAAGGAATGAGCAGCAGCGGCGCGACTTGGTAGCCGCCGGGGTCGCCCGTCACGGTTAGCTTGGCGTGGAGGCAGCTGGGGTAGCGCAGGCGGTAGAGGTCCAGGAAATTGTTTAGGTATTCCACTTCCTCGGATAGGTCTACTAGGCCGTCGGGGGTGTCGCGCAGCATGTAGCGCATCAGTTCCGAGAGCTTAAGCAAGCCACCCGCCAGGGTTTTATCCACACCGTAGGCCAAGCCATAGAGCATGTTCAGGGTGTTGTAAAGAAAGTGCGGGTTAATCTGCGTTTTGAGAAAGGCCAATTCCGCAGCCCGCTTTTCGGTGGCGAGCTGCTGGTTTTCGCGCGCGCGGCGCAGCGTAGTTTCACTGGCCCACAGGGCGGCGCACAGCACCAAATTCGGTAGGGCGTAGTAGACGCCATCCACGAAGAACTGATACAGCGGCGTGGCGTCGTCGTAGTTATCGAAGCCCAACAAGAGCGGATAAAGCACTTCTTCGAGCACCGCGCGTACGCCGGCAAAGACCATGCCCGCCGCCAGCACGCCCAGCGCCAGCAAAGGCAGCCGACCAGCGCGGAGCAGGTGCGGCAATAGCAGCAGGTAAGCAAAGTAAAACGTGGCAATCCGGGCTATCATAAAGGATATATCCAGCCAGATTCCATGGCGAGTGGGATGGCCATAGAGGTACTGGCCCAGCACCACGTAGGCAAAGTAGGCCAGCCACACCAGCAGGTGCCAGCGAAAGAATTTGCGCAGATACAGCATCGCTCGGACTTGTGAAGAGAAGGACTCAAAGCTACCCGCCTACCCTATTGCAGCCGCTTTTATTATGTCAACGCCCTAGTTAGTGGGGGCAACCGCCATAGCTGGCGGGCCACCGGGTCCGCTCCCGGGCCAGGAACCTTATCTGGATTCACCCGGCATTTTGGGGCAGTGGGATAATGTTTTTCCGGCCCGGCAAGGTGGTAGTCAACCTTTGAGCCATTGCTCCAACACTGCTACTCGCTCATGCCAACCAGCATTTTTTCCCGACTCTTATCGCTCCTCTCTCTGCTGGTACTGGCCGGTGCCGCACACGCTCAAACCCAAGTGAGCGGCACCGTGCAGGACGCGGCGGACCACGGGCTGCCCTTCGCTACCGCCGTGCTGCTGCACTTACCCGACTCGGCTGTCATTGCTTCGCAAACCACCACGGAGCAGGGCATCTTTCGCTTCGAGCACGTGGCGGCGGGGCCTTACTGCCTGCGTGCCTTGGCCTTAGGCTATGCCCCAGGCCGGGTAGTGGTACAAGTGGGCAGCCAGGCGGTTCAAGTGCCGGCCCTAAGGCTGGTGGCCACTACCCGCGCCCTAGGTGAAGTGGTAGTGCAGGGCCGCCCGCCGGTGCTGGAGCAGCACGCCGACCGCACCGTGGTCAACATGGACCGCCTGAACACGGCCGGCGACAACGCGCTCGAAGCCCTCAAGAAAATTCCCGGCATTACCCTCGACAAAGAGGAGCACCTACAATACCGGGGCAGCGGCAGCGTGCTCGTACTGCTTGATGGTAAGCCGAGCTACCTCACGGGCGAGGCCCTGAGCCAGTACCTCAAGAGTATTCCCGCGACCCAGCTCAGCCAGGTGGAGCTGCTGCCTAACCCGCCCGCTTCGCTTGACGCGGCCGGCACGGCGGGCGTCATCAACATCCGCACCAAGCGTAGCGCCTTGCCCGGGCTGACGGGTACCCTTACCGGCACGGCGAGCAAAACGCGCTACGACCGGGCCAGCGCCAGCACGAATCTGGCTTACAACCTAGGCCGCATTCGCAGCTTCGGGCGGTTCGGTAGCGGCTATTCCGACTCGTACAATCAGCTCTCGATTACCCGCCTGATTCGCGATACCACCTTTGCGCAGCGTAACTACTGGCACCCACTAACGCGCAGCGTGAGCTACGCCGCCGGGGCCGACGTGGCCCTGACCAAGCGTCAGACCCTCGGTGGGCAGGCACGCGGCTCCTACGGCGTAAGCGACACGCGGGTGAGCAGCGAGTCCATCACGACGGCCCCCGACGGCCACCAGACGGGCCGCTTGGCCATGAGCAATCCCCGCAGCGGCTTCGCGCGCGATGTGGCCCTAAACATGAACTACCGCTTTGCCCTTGACACTCTGGGCCGCGAGCTGACGGCCGATGCCGACTGGGTACAGGGTGCCAGTGCGGGCCACCAGGATTTTCTGCCCCTCACCGCCCCGCCGGCCGGCGCGCCCGGCGCCTTGCAGGGACGACAGCGCAGCACAGAAGCCTCCGACGTAACCATCCGGGCCCTCAAGGCCGACTACGTGCACCCGCTGCCCGGCCACTGGCGGGCCGAGGCGGGGGCCAAGGCCAGCTTGGTCACTACGCGCAGCAGCATTGCCTTTGAGCGCCTAAGAAGTGCTGATGAGTGGCAGCTTGACCCCACCCGCACCAATCAGTTCCGCTACGAGGAGCGCATCACAGCCGGCTACTTCACCCTGAGCACCACCTTCCAAAAGCTGGAGCTGAAGGCCGGCCTGCGCGGCGAGCACACGCACTCGGTGGGCGAGTCACCCACCACCGGTCAGCGCGTCGCGCGCGACTATTTTCAGCTGTTTCCGACGGCATTTGCCAGCTATCAGTTTAATCAGCACGACCAGCTGAGCTTGTCGGGTGGGCGGCGCATCAGCCGGCCCTCTTACCAGAGTCTGAACCCCTTCCTCAACTATACCGACGCCTACACGGTCATGCAGGGCAACCCGTTTCTGGCGCCCTCGCTGGCGCGCTCCTTCGAGCTAAATTATTTGCATCGCGGCTTCCAGGTGCTTGCCCTCAGCTACTTGCTGGAAACCAACGTCGTGAACGACGTAGCCACTCAGAACGACCAAACCAAGGTGACCACTACCCGGCCCATGAACCTGGACCAGGCCCTCACGCTCACGCTGAGCTCGGGCGGGCACACGGACCTGACGAAGGCCTGGGGCATGGACAACCAACTGCAGGTAGCCTACGGCGAGGTGCGTGCCCAGGTGGCCGACCAACTGGTAGTGCTGCGCCGGTGGGGCGCAGCCGCCTCGTCCAACCACACCTTTAGCCTGCCCCGGCACTACCAGCTGCTCCTAGGTGGCGAGTACAGCGGGCCTAGCGTCAACGGCCTGTTTACGCTGCGGGCCAGTGGTAGCGTGAACCTAGGCGTACGTAAGCAGCTCTGGCAGGAGAAAGCGGTGCTTAGCCTCAAGGTCAGCGACCTCTTTTATACCGATGGCTGGTTTAGCGCGCTGCACTACCAGAACATCAATACCGACTGGGTGAACCGCTACGACAGCCGCCGACTCACAGTGAGTTTTACCTACAAGCTAGGCGGCGGCAAAACGCACAGTGCTCGCCCTAACAGTAGCGCGGACGAAGAAGGCCGCGCTGGGCACTAACCGCTTTTCTTCTTTATGACCTAATATTATAAGCATCTGTTTTACAAAGTAATACGTTGCTTTAAAAGCCCAACCCAGCTAATGAAGACCGTTTATAACACCCTTTTATGCTGAGCTGAGCAGCTAGCCCGTGCTATTTGCCTGCTAATGGAGAAGTTCTGCCACAGACCCGGCCCCATACGAAGCCACCCGTATAGCAATAAGGCCCTCTCCAGTTACTTTGTAGCAGGTGATAAGCGTATCAAGAAGCTCCTACCCTATGCACCAGAACACCTTTCTTAAGTGGCTTTGCCACCTACTATCTCCTATCAGTCCTGCGAGCATCCTATTGCTCGGAACGTTGCTGACCTTGACTATACCCGTACTGGCTCAGTGTGGATGTCGTTACCTAAACCTGGCAACGACTGGCAACCGGCCGTATCAGTATCGAGCCTACCTCGTCGGAGAACACGATACCACCGTGGTAGGGCTGTTCCGAGAACACGCGCCGCAACCCTCTTCTACCCCTTCCCAGCAAAGGCTCGCTCGCCCGCATGCCCGGCTAAGCCTGCCTCAGTTTAGTAAAAAGGGGTTCCGGGTAGAGGTAACAGACAGCCTGACGCAGCAGCACATGTAGCTGACTTTCAGCTATCCGGCTTTTGACGCGTTGGAATACGCCTTTCTGGTTGATTTTGCGGCCGGTCGTCACTACCGGGTCGCGCTAGAGAAGCCAGGCCCTCCACCTGGCTTTAAGGTGACGGAAATAGCGTTGTCCGACAACCGTGGTACTCACTGGCTACTGCTGCATAAAAGATGGCTCTAGCCGCTTCGGGAGGCAGTCCACTTGTCGGAAGCTAGGTAAACCGCCACAAGACGCCCCTCTTTGACGCGTGCGCTAGCCGTTTCGCAACTGTCCTGGCGCTGGTTTGTACAACTCTATCAGCCGTCCAGCCGTCCTGAAACAACCCGTTTATGTCCCTCCCGCTTGGTAGGATAGCCCCTACGGAGGTGTCGCAACCTTGGCTGCGTGGAGTGTCAGGGATGCGTGCGGCGGCCTCTTAGTGGCTATAGTAAATAAAAGGCAGCTTGCTCCAGCACGTAAAGATGCCAGTCGTTCCGATGACTTATCCGCCTTCTCCTTGGTCTGTGCTAATCGGCTGCTTATTAGTCGTGGGTCTAGGCGTCCCACTTCGACCCGCGCTCCCTAATCCTAGCAGCGGTGCCCTCGCCAGCACCAAGCACTTTTATCCCACCTTCACGGGGCCGTATGCCGCCATGCGCTTTCTCAGCTAGGGCCAGTTGTATCGCCCAACGGGCCACTTTGCTGCTTATAGTGAGCGGCAATACCATCACCAGGCGGGTGAACCCGACCGGCAGGAAATTCAGCTACGCTTCGGCAGCGTCTACCTGTTGCAAGGCAATACGCCAGAGGAGGGGAAGTATACCTACTTAGGCAGCATCCTCTGCGTGCGGGGGCGTGATACGATGCAAGTATTTGTGCAGCCCAACGGGGACTATCCCTACTGGCTCTGCGATTCTATTCCGTTCCGGCCCGGGCGCTATGAGCTGGAATACCAACTCCGACTTCCCTACGCACCTACCCCGCGTCTGGGCCGTATTCCCCCCGGCAGCTTGATAGCCTGGGCATCCCCCCCGTTGGCTTTGCAGCCTACTACTGGCAGCATCAGGCCGAGCTAGCCCGCTACAATCCATTCACCGACCCCCACCTGAACCTGGGCCCGAAGGAGGCCTACTACCGGCTGCCCGTGGGCTACGTGACGCCCCGCGATTACGTGCCCACTGCGGACTACACGCCACAGCAGGCGCACGACCTCTTCCACCTGTTACTGGTGCACAGTACCTATCTGCACGTGCGCAAGTACCACCTGCGGCCCTTGCGGCGCCACGAGCGGCCTGCCAAATTATAAGCACCCGGTGGGGCAATGTCTTTTCTTTCCCGTTTTGGTCCGCCAGCGCGGTGTGCACTCTGCTCTTCCCTGGCATCTGAGGAGTAAGCCGTCGTCTACCGCCGGGCTACTCACCGCTTCCCCTTCCCTTTTATGCGCCACCTGCTCCGTGTATGCAGCTATCTATTTCTACTTGGCGGCCTGGTTCACCCGAGTTGGGCACAACAAGGCGGGGACTGCTATCCCCACTCCACGTGGCAGACCGCCTTACACCTCGTTGGGGAGCCCCTGGTATTGCCCGCTGCGCAACGCGGCATCCGCGTCTGGCAGACCTATGCCGCGTGTCAAGGGCAGCAGTACCTGTTAAAGCGCCGGCATTTTGACCAGCAGGGGCGACTTGATACGGTATCCGATTACACGATGAGTAGTACTACGAACGGTCGCGTATACAGTTTCTTAATTCAACAAACGGTTTATCATACCCTTCTGCAGGGCGACTCCCTGGTGAGCCAAGCCTATCGGCTGTCTCCTTTTCAGCCGGGCATCATCACCCGTACGCAGGTGCTCCATGGAAGCATTCCCCCGGTCGAGCCGCTGCTCGGGCAAGCGGCGGCGGCCCACCAGGTGCTGCTGCCCCCACCCGGCAACCTGCGCGAGCTGTACCAACCGCCAAGCCTTAACGCAGGAGCCCAGTGGCAGTGGGGCGTAGTAGGCGGGGGTAGTGGCCAATGGACGCTGCGCTATGAGACTGATGAGAATTATCGAACAGCAACGCTGGATAGTCAGGCGCGAACCCTCGTCGTGACACAAGGCAGCTCTGGCGGCAGCACCCGGTTTACCCGCACCTACTTGGACAACAGTCAAGATTATGAGGAGCATTCTTTCCCCTCGGCGCTCAGTGGCGGGGGTGGCTCGACCATGGACTGGGAGGGCTATGTGCGCCGGGTTCACTACGCGAAAGGCTTGTGCCGAAGCGAGCAGTTTGCGGTGCCAGTCTACTTTGTGTCCGGGGAGCGGACCACGGTCGAGTATGAGGTGCGGCACTCCTACACGTTCTACACGGCCAGGCGCGCGCGCCACTTCAACCCCTAGGTTATCTAGCTTATAAGCATTTGGTTATGCCGTGCCTTGCCCCCTTGCGCCGCGTGTGCCTGCTGCTCACGCTCCTACGCTTCGCCTTGCCTTGCGCCGCTTGGGCGCTGGGTAATCCCACCCTACCCGACTTATGCCAGCCGCCCACGTTGAACATCCCGGCAGGCCCGAACGGGGTAGTGCTGGCAATGGTCCGGGCCCGGGGCGACCTCTACATTGGCGGCAGCTTTACCGCCGTGGGCGGGGTAGCCGCCCGCAACGTGGCCCGCTGGGACGGCCACCGCTGGCACAGCCTGGGCACAGGGGACGAGAATGGCGTCGGCGAGCCCTACCGCTATACAAACTACGGCCGGGAGCGCCTGACAACGCCTTCCGTGCGGGCACTAGCAGTCGCCCCGAACGGTGACGTGTACGTGGGCGGCGAGTTTGCGCAGGCGGGTCACCTAGCGGCCGCCGGGCTGGCCCGCTGGGACGGCCATCACTGGGGTGCGGTCGGCGACTTCCGCCACCTGGAAGAGGACCTTATTTCAGCGCGCGAAGCCCAGGCAAGGCATAGCTGGCAGGTGTATCTGAGCCGTTTTAACACGCCACCTCCCGGGCAACACCACCTCAGCACGGTGCCCCAGAACTGCCAGGTGTTGGCCCTGGCTGTGACCGCCGACGGTACGCTGTATGCCGGGGGCAGCTTTCAGTATGCCGCTAGTGCCTATTTCGCCGACACCACGGCCAGCGGCGTCGCCCGCTGGGACGGCCACGTCTGGACGGTGCCGGGCCAAGGGGTGCCGGGCACGGTTCACGCGCTGGTGGCTGCCCCCGATGGCCGGGTGTACGCCGGCGGCGACCTCTGGAGCGGGGAGCGCACTGAGCCCGATGTCCGAGGCCGCGTCGCCTGCTGGCAGGGCACGGCCTGGTCGACCATCGGGACGTCGCAGAACAACAACGGTGCGGAAGTGGGGGCGGGCATGCCCAGCGTCGTGCACGCGCTGGCCCTGCTGCCCAATGGCATTCTCTACGCGGCCGGCCGGGGCGAGAGTTCCTCCCTTACTCCTGGTGACACGGCCAACACCATGGCCCGCTGGAACGGCCACGCTTGGTCGGCTTGCGGGCCCGGCGGGCTCCAGCCCTTTGTCACCATCTATGCCCTGGCTGCCACTGCGGATGGACAGGTGTATGCGGCCGGCCAGTTGGCGGACTCCGTCGGCGCCCGCCTGCGCCTGCTGCGCTGGAATGGCCGGCGCTGGCGGCGACTCGGGCACGTCCAACCGGACTCCGCTACCTGCACGGTCCGGGCGCTGGCGGTCCTGCCGACCGGCGAGGTGTACGTGGGCGGGCAGTTTGCGGAAGGCCCGCAACTGCCGGGGACGCACTTCTTAGCCCGCTGGAAGGCGCGACGCTGGGCGTACCTACGGGAGGCTGGCGAGCCGGCTACACTGATTGAGTTACGGGAAAGGTGAGTCCTGCGGCACGGGTTCTGAAGCGCCTGTTCTACCGCGTCAGTGCGGCTGCCCAGCTTGGCGCACGCGTTGCTGGGCCACCTGGCGTGGGGCTTCTTGCTCCAACTGTTAGGTTGATTTTCTTAATCAGCACCTAAAAGCACTTTACTCCCTACGACCAGCAAACCATAGCCCCGACCGTTTAAGAAATGGTCGGGGCCGGGGCAAAAAGCTGCTGAAAAAGCTGCTGAAAACGTTGCCCCCTGCCGCTGGTCGCTACCTCCGCTCCGTCCCCTAGGGGTAATGTTGTTTTTTGCCGCTTACGCACTGACTATTCGTGTTTTTGAACAACTAGGGACATGTTGCCCCAGCCATCAAACCGCTCGCAACCACGTACAGGTCTTGCCCCTGTGCTACCTACCCAACTCACTTTACCAAAAGTTGACAACCATTCTATAAGTAGCTATGCGTTCCCCCTTGTATCTGCTGGCCGCTAGCAGTCTCTTACTGGCTGCCTGGCAAGGTGTGCCCCCCCGCCGCCCGGTGCCGGCTGCCGACTTATGCCGTGACTGTGCGCCGCAAGGGATAGGACTCAACCCGTATGACGTACCTCCTTTTTTTGCCGCCCGTTTTTTAGTGGACGGTAAGCTGTTCACGCCAGCGGGCGCATTGGCCGCCACCACGCAGAGGGATTGCCAGGTGAGCCGACAGCTTCGCTTCGGGTCAATCTACCTATCGGAAGGCAACCACAGCGAAGGCTTTAGCCGTCATGCGCATCCCATCATGTGCGTGCGGGGCATTGATACGATGGTCGTTTACATGCGGCCGCTCGATGGCTGGGACAATTTACTGTACGACTCTATTCCATTTCGGCCGGGCCGGTACGAATTAGTGGAGATGAGGTGGGATACTGTTCTTACGGTTCCACGCCGGCTGAAGAGGCGCTCGTTTGCTAGCTATTACGCACGGCACGCGGCCGAGCTAAAACGAGCTAACCCCTTCGCCGGGTGCCAGTTCGCGCCGCACAAGCCAGACCCTAGCTACCACACTAAGGCGTACGTGCCCGCCACGCCCGCCGCTATATTCCGGCTGCTCCTAGTGCACAAGCGCTACCTCAGCATCCGGCCTTGGAAGCTACGGCCCCTCACTGCCGCCGAGCACCGCGCGCTCTCGAAAGCCAATATATTTCACTGAGTTTGCGTGGCCCCCTACCCGGGGTCGGATAGCCTGGTAGCCACCCTATAGGTAGGCTATTCTAGATAAGTGACCTGACGGGTATGCACAACTAACTCGATTGGCATAACTAGTTAACCAATAATGCTAAATACTCCAATAAGGGCCCCATAAACAACGCAGCTACTGTATAACTCTCGGAGGTAGTTAGGCTTCTGTACACTGACAGGGTCTTCACAGTCGTTGAAGGTTCGTTTAAGGACTGTGAAATGTTGGAGGAGCCTAGTTGTCCTTACTCAATAGCGTTGGCGTCTAGCATAGCAATACCACTTATCGCCCACGGCAAACGCGTACGCGACACCAACGCATCAATGGCGGGTGGCAGCTCCGCTAGTGTTAGAGGCTTCGCAGGGGAAGCCACTAAATGGTACCTATTATCCTGATGCGTCAAGTCCGTCTTATCAAACGCAAACAGCCCGCTTTTGGCGTAGTTAACGCTACGGTAGGCGTAAAGGGCCGCCGCATTCTCATTCCGCGCGTGTGGTACTAGCACGGACAAGTTAGGGTTGAGGTGCGCGGAGGTAGTTTCCGTAGATAAGGTGAGAAAATAGTGCGTGAGCTGGGCTAGCGCTTCGCTCGAAGCTGCCACCGACCCAGGGAGGATGCCGCCCCCGGAGGAAAATTGCACGAGATAGCCGTTGAGGTCTACCGCGTACCAATCAAAATCCGTTACTTCTTGGTCGATGCTACTTATTTCCATAAGATACTGATTCAGCATGACAAGAAAGGTGTCAAAGCGCGTGTCCGATAACGATTTTTATGTTAGGTAGGGAGCACTTTTGAGTGCTTTCCAGCACCCGCAAAGAGTACTCAATGGATAGGAAAGCGCCTAATTTCCTCTCTGTAAGTGCACGTGAGGAAATGTAGCCGCTTCGGCAAGGTTGATGGCTTCGTCTGGTTTGCGGTCAACTTGCCCGCCGCAAACCAGGCGGCCTTGACCGACGCGCTACTTTGCTCCTTTGGTCAACCCTTCTCCCTCGTGGAACAGCTTACTCTGCTGCTTTTGGCCCGCCACATACCACGCCTTGTAGAGCAGGCGTCCGCGATAGTATACGTAGAGCTCCTGTCGAGGAGCGGTACCGACGAGTTGTCGAGTGAAGAAAGTAGTCACTCTACGAAAATAGGGCCTGCCACAACTTCGCCGCCAAACGTAGCGGCGGCGTCACGTGAGCCGGGTACGGCGGGTGGTAACCAAGCAGGAGACAGCAACAGGCACAGCAGGAGCGCTTTTTACATATTGCAAATGAATCTCTATAGCATGTAAAATATTTATAACTTTCTAATTACTAATGTACTATATCTAATAGTTGCCAAATAGCCTTAAATTCGGTGGCCGTGCGAGCGTGCAGTTCCGTGTTGGTGACGAAAATCTTGCCCACCTGCGTGGTGGGGTCAAAAAACAGGAAACTGCTGATACCGGTGTCTCCGCCGGTATGGCCCACCGTTCCGTTGCGGCGATACGCCCAAAACAGGCCCTGATTCGGTTCGCTCGGGTCTAGATGCTGCGGCGAATGCGGCGGCGAAAACTGCCGCTGGAGCAAGGAGTCGCGCTCGGCCGCGTTTAGGGGCGCTCCTGGTACGCTCGGATTCATAATGCTGAGCAGGTAGCGGGCTAGGCTGTGCGTACTCGTCAGTAAGCCGCCATCGGGATAGGTGACCGTGTAGTAGGGCGCTACGGGTCGGCCCTGCCGGTCGTAGAGCGTGGCCAACTGGCTCGCTTTGACGGCCGACCGAGACCAGCCGGAATCGGTCATTCCCAAGGGTTGCAGGATATGCTGGTAAGTATAGGCGCTGTAGCGCTGCCCCGTCGCCCGCTCGATGGCCAACGCGGCCAGGGCCGCGCTTTCGTTGCTGTAGGCATAGTAGGTGCCAGGGGCATGGGGCAGGAACCGTTTCCGACTATACCACTGGCCCCGGGGGGTGAGCGTGCGCCGCAAATACTCCTCATTGCTTAAGGACGAGGTGTCGCCCTTGGCATACGCCCGCTTGCTGTAGAAGGCCTGGTCGTCCGTCAGCCCGGCCGTCATCGTGGCCAAGTGGCGCAGGGTAATGGGCTGCGTCGGAAAGTAAGGGTTAGTTACCGGAAAAGGCAGCAGGTCATTGACGGGCTGGTCGAGGCGTAGCTTCCCGGCGGCGACGGCTTGCAGCAAGGCCACCCCAAGCAAGGTTTTGCTCACCGAAGCCACTTCTTGGACCGTCGCCGGCGTGTAGGGCACATGGCGCGCCTTATTGGCGTAGCCAAAGCCCCGCTCGTAGACCACCCCGTCGGGCCGGACGACCGCGACGGCAAAGCCCGGCAGGGCAGAGGTTTGCCACAACTGGCGCAAGGCATTCGTCAGGCCCAGCGTGTCGGGGGGTGCTGGCGGAGGAGATTGGGCGCGAGCTGGCAGGCTAAACAAACTCAAGCCAAGGGCAACGGGAAGCAGCAAACGCATACCACAAAGTAAGCCGACCGGTAAGTAAGCGTTGCGTTTAATGTAGTCTAACTGCCAAAAGTACCACGCCGGGCACAGCGACCGGCCAAGCCGAAACCCACCACTTTTCTAAGGTTGGGATTATAACGTTTATTATGAACTATGTTAAAAAGCAAGTAGCTGGGCGTAAAACAGGCTGATAATTTGGGTCAAAATCCTGGTTAAATTTCACGACGGCAAATGCCTGGCGCAGCAGTTTGTTGACGACGGCTATCAAGGCCACTTTGGGTGCTTTGCCTGCCGCCTTCAAGCGCTGATACAATTCCTGACAGGGCTTATTGTAGCGAATGGCCGACCAGGAAGCCATATAGAGCATACCGCGTAGGTGCGGGTCACCGGTCTTGCAGATGCCTTTGGTCGTCTGAGACTTGCCTGATTGGTAAATGACGGGCACTACCCCGATATACTTGGCTAAGGCTTTGGCCGAGTGAAACTGGGCAAAGCCGTTGGTCACTTCAATCAGGGCCGTGGCAATCGTGGTCGAAATGCCTTGAATCGAGGTCAACCGTTGCAACTGGTCGGGGAAATGCTGCTTGGTTAGCTGCTCAATCTTAGCCGTGACCTCGGCAATGGCGGTCTGAAAGTGGGTGAGCACCTGCTGCAAGCTGCTTGCTACCCGCTCATCTTGCACGGGCAAGGGCGAAAAGGCGTGTTGCAGATTAGCTAAGGCGCGCTGCTTTTTGTAGTGGCGCAGCAGCGTCCGCTTTTGCTTGAGCCGCAGCAGCACGTCGCTCTCCATCGTGTAGCGCGGAGGCTGCACCAACTGCCCATACCGGGCCAAGAGCACCGCATCCCCCTCATCCGTCTTGGTGACGGCCAGCTGGAGCTGGGCAAAATGGTGACTTTGCTTGGGGTTGATGACGGAAACAGCCACCTGCGCCTGACAAAGCAAATAGGTCAGCAGGACAGAATAGGAGCCAGTTGCTTCCAGTACCACGTGGGCCTGGTCGGGCAACTCACTGATCAACTTGCGAATGGCGGCCGGCGCGTTGCCAATACTGCGCACCTTCCAGTTCGTTTCGGTCTGCGGCAAGGCCACCACGAGCGTGTCCTTCGCTACATCAATTCCAACGTACGTTTTCATGGCACAAAGGGGAAAGAAGAAGAGGGAAAATATGCCAGCGCTTAGCAGTTTGGTAGCTTAACATACTGCACACGGGGTTCGCCAGCTGAACTATCCAGGCTTCCAAAACTGACCAGGGTGGGTCGAGACATAATGTGCGGGGTTGGCCCCCATGTTAAGGACGGACTTGCTCACCCTGGCTGCGCTTGCTAGTACTCAAGTTACTCTCAACCAGACTTATTTCATTCGTGCCTCAAACGTAGTATGTGAAGGGACGATTCCGAGATTCCATTCGCTTGGCTAGGACGCCCAGTTTCGCGCTTCTGTCTAACTGGAACAGCATTTAGCATATGCAAGCCCCTGCCACTTATTGCACCTACCGGCGCGGCTTCTTTTGTAGGTTCTTTGCCGGAGCCCTCCGCTCGAATCCTTACTTTAGGGAAACCATTCTTAGACATGCTGCTAAACCTGCCAGGGCTGACAAAAATCATTGATGCAGCTGACTACATCGAGTACGTATTTAACATTCGCGAAATCGATTTCAGCGCGCCGGTCCCAACCATGCACTTGTCCTTGGTCGACGCGGAAGGCTCTGGTTCTACGGTCGATTTTTCGATGACCATTTCAGATTTAACCTCCTTTGCCATCCGCGAGTATTCTTGGCTGGGCCCACTCGACGTAAGCAACGCCCATCCCTTGTTGCTGCAATACCAAGAGCCTCACAGTAGCTTGTACATCAAAGGCTACACGGAGCATGTGAAAGAACTTTCGTTTGACTTGCTCCAGATTCATCTGGACACCTACGGCAAGTGGGCGGCTTTTCATCCGCGTCGCTTTAGTATGTTAGAAATGGGGCATGCGCTGCTGACCGAAGGCCCCCAGCAACTCATCCAACGGTACGCGGCTAAGATTAATGAATACGGCATCCACACCTCCATCCTCTCGGGTAATACCCCCGCCCCGTCGACCCTAAAGGTTTTGACGCTCGGCGACAACTACTTCATTGGCACCCGTTTCGAGTTCACGGTACAGCGCGAATCTGCGTAGCTTCTGTAGTAGAGGAAAGACAGTTTCCAAACCAGGGATTGTGTTGTGTGACAAGCTGCCCTAATTACTTGTCACGTTTCTTAAACGAACCTCGTGAAATATGACAAAGCTTCGCTGTGGGCCTTTCTTAAACCAGCTATAAGAAAGCCTCGCTCACGGCTTCGCTTAACTAGACTGTCCGCTCAGCCGAATACTTCTCGCTAGCACCTGCTGTGTTACCTTTTGCTGGCGCTCGGCACGCGGCGCGTTGTTGCGGCTCAGAGCCCAAAGTAGCCGACTTGCACTTCCGCTAAGCGGGTATAGCTATGCGGTGAAGGTAACTGGTAGCTCGAGGCAGTCGCCGTATTGAGCACCCCTACCCGGTAGCTGCATTGCACTTGAAACTGCCGAAGATGGTAGCCGATGCCCTCTTGCAAGCCTAGGTCCCAGCGGCGGAGAGAATACTGCGTATCGCCCGACTGGGGGTACTCGGCCCGCACGCGCAACGCCTCAGTCCCAGCAACCGACAGGCTTTGCCCAGCTGTTAGAAACTGATTATCATACCTGCGATTACCGCCTAGCAAGGCGCTCACCGTTATCCCCCCCAGTAGAAAGAAGCCTGTTCCCGCCTGCGTAAAATAGTAATTGACCTGTACAGGCACTTCCACCTGGTGGCACGTTACGGTCGCATGATAAATACTGGTGCTGGTTTGCAGCGTCGTTCCGACTAAGGCGTTTGCTTGGTTGGTTTCATCGAACGTAAAGCCCCGGCGGACGTAGCGTACGCTAGGCTGAATCGCCCAATGAGTGGCCACCGGATGCCAAGCCCCCAGACCTGCCGCAAAGCCAGCCCGGGCAGCGGGTACTACCGCGCCGTTATGGTAAGCCTCGGATTGATAGTGAATACTGCCTGCGTTAGCACTGACGAGGGGACCAAGGTGCCAAGTGGCCTGAGCGGCCGCTGAGAGCCAGCTACCCAGTGGGAGCAGAAGCAGGGAAAAGAACCTGGGGAAAGGAGTCATTTGAGGCGCTTTAGCGGGGAAAGTCAGTTCAGTTTCTGCCCGTAAAACTAGTTGCCAGCCGAGCGCTACCTGCTTGAATAAGGCGCTGCGTTTAGCCTCTATGAGTAGTTACTATTAGTATCGCTGTAGGAAGTAGGGGCAGCTCCTCCCATGTTGCAGAAAGGCGCGCCTTACGGACCCATCTATTTAGCACTAGCGGCCCCCCTTTCCAGCTCACTAAGGGACCCCGCGAGGACTTTCTGAGCTAGTCCGCCGGGAAGGGGGTTTCTGAGCCCAGCCGACAAACTAGCGCCGCTACAGGGGCCCCGTGCCGCCGCTATTCGCCGCGCTCCACCGCCACCAGCAACGGCTGGGATTCCGCAGTGCCGCCAGAGGTAAGAAGTTTAAGGGCGCGCCCGATACCCAAGCAGGTGCGAAAAGCCGAAAAGGCCACCAGGAATCCTGATGGCCTTCTACTGCTAACCTAAGGTAGTCGATAGCGCTACCTAATTCGGTAGTCATATAACAAATAAAATAGCATAATTACAAGGTAAAACTTTAAATATTTATACTAACACTGATAATAACCACTTCTTAACATTATCCTTAAATGATGTCCCCAAATCCACTTAAAACCCTAATTAACCCTAAATAATATAATATTTTATTTCCCTTAATGCGTTGCAAAGGTAGCGTCACAAATTGCAAAAGTGCAAATAAAATTGCACTTTTTTATCTTATTATAGTGAACATGTTAGCTATCAGTAAACTATATTGATACAAGCAGCTCTTACTGTTTTTTTCCTGCCCAGCTGGCTATTAGTAAAGCCCTCAGCTAGCCACTCTGAAGGTCCTGTACTGCTAGGCAAGGGTGAAACGGAGGTGTTCAAAAAAACTTCCTCGAAAAGGCCTTGATAAACACGGTTTCCGAGGCCGTTAGCGTAGGTAGCAAAGGTGTTCGAAAAACAGTAGTGGCTGTTGCAGAACTCTGACGCTCGTTCGACAAGCAGTCCCGCTTAGCACAAAAGCCTATACTAAGCAGCTTTATCACCAGTTTGCGAGCCTTATTTGGCAGTTAGTGGCCTGGTACGAGGTCTTGGGCAGAGTTCTGCAACAGCCACAGTAGGTTTCCGAATGCTGCACTTGTTAGAGCGTAGCATTCACGGTCTGTTGCCATTCTTCAAAGAGCCGGAAGAAGTTGGTGAGCGCATCGCATTCGTCCTGGGAGTAGAACAAGATGATATCGGCCCAAGACTGAGAGCTGGTAACACGGTACTTGACTGCTATCCAGTCCTGAAAATCGCCTAGCGCTTGTCCTTTGACGTCCACCCCATACTGATAGGCCAACAAGTGCCAGCCATCTAAAAACGCTTTCAGACACGAGATATAGCGCTTTGTCAGATAGGCGGCTGGCCGACGCTGAATGGCCGCAAGTAGCTCTTCTAACGAGGTAAAGCGTTCAAATTGCTTGCTATCGGCCATGAGACAAAGTTCTTTAAAGCTGTAAGTTTTCAAGCAGGGCGCCAGCAGTTTACTCAAACGACCGTTTCGCTGAACTTTACTTTAGAAAACTACAGGCCCAAAACATGGGTACTGAAGGTCTGCAATAGAAGCAAATAGGTGAGGGTTGCGGCCAGCGTGTAAGCGGAATAGCGCGTGAGTCGATACGCCCGCATATCCTGCCACCACGAGCGGGTGTCATTCGTCACCGCACCCACGTGCGTACCCGCCAGCGCGTCGCCCAAGCGGCCGCGTTGGCCCAGGAGAAGGACCAGCACTTCCAGCGGCCAGAGGAAGAAGGTCACATTGCGCAGAAAACACCGCAGCTCGTTGGCTGGCCGGCCGCTGGCGTCAAGCACTTGCAGGTGCAACAGTCGCTTAGCTGGACTGCGCCCGTTGAAAAAATCTTTGTTCAGATATAACACCAGTAATAACCCGAAGCCCCATCCGTGATCGTTAGTGCCCCAGCCAACGCGCACTGCCATTACGCCCATAAATAAGGGAATATAAAGTGCACCCAGCACGATGTGATCGCACAGCATGGCCTTCAACCGGATGTTTCGTAAGCGGAAAGAACCTAGCATGCGTAACGGTAAAGAGGTAGCAATAACGCTCTTTTTTGAATGACCATTTGTCGAAGAACTCCGTCCCATTCAAGAATAGACCGTCCGCATTGCGTTAAAGCGTTATTCGAATGCGCCCTTCTACCACCTGCCCTAGGATGCCATGTGCGGCTAGCTGCTGGAGCAGCGCCGGCGTGTGGTCGATAATCTGTGGGGGTACTCGCCGCCCGATGTGCCGTTGCTCAATGGGGTCGAGTTCCACCCATTCTACTTCTCGGGAGGGCACCGGGCCGTAAGCCGAGGATTCGACGTAGCCGGGGACCGGCACTAGAAACCAGCCCCACTTAGAAGGAGTCTCGTCTTGTTTGAACTTAGCTCGTGTATCGATGCGGAATTGGGAGGTCAAAGCATCAATAACTTCTTCTGCTTTCATCAGCTCAAAGAAAGCAGTTGCGCCCGTAATGTCGAAGCAGAACGTAATCTCTACCCTCCAAAAAAGGACCGTGGCTGTTGCAGAACTCCAGTTAAGGCATTGCTGGGTGCCAGATCAGCCTAAAAAATGGGTGATCAGTCTACTTCTCGCCCGCTTTTTCGTTAAATACGCGCCTTGCTAGGCAAGTCGGCGAGTTCTGCAACAGCCACCACCATTTTTTGGAGGGTTTCAGCGACTGCCTTAGCAGCTCAGAAACGCCGATTTTTTGAGTTATTCTGATATACCCTTTTTTGGAGGCTATTCAGGGTGCCTACCGACCCCTACGGGAGGCTTGGTAAAAGGAATACGTGTGGACCACGTCAAACTCAGGATGAGCGCCGGCGAGGAGCACATCCGTTATGACAAAGTGCTCCCGCTGGCACAAGCCAGCCTGCCAAGCAGTCGTGCGGGTATACACGTTGCTGTTCAGCGACCCACCCCCGGTTCCCACCATGATTGAGGAGCTCTTACCTTGCTCCACATAGGCAGGCCCACCTGTTAGGTAGCGGCGGACGTACTCCCAGCTTCCGCCGTTGGTCCCGATCGTGCAGGTAAGCTCTTGCCTGGCCACGTGCAGGATAGCTTGCCACCCCACGTACCCATCTCGACCACGTTTGGGCTGAGCAGCATAGGAAAAAACAACCGCGTTGGTGGCCGCCTCGTGGTGCCAGTGCCACGTGGCGGTGTCCGTTCGGGAGCTTTGGCAAAAGGTGCCCGTGCGGGGAACTAGTGGCTCTGCTAGCAACGGCTCGGCGGGCGGCGGGTTGCCCGCCACGTAGCGCGTGTAGCGCCCGACGTAGCGCTGGGTGGTGGGGGTAGCGGGTTCGTAATCCGTCCAGCGCTCCTGGACCGTGCTCGTTAGGAAGTGGCGGTGGTGCTGGGAGTGGTAGTGCGCGCGTATATGTAAGTAGCTGGTAAGCGAATCGCCGGTTTGCTCGAGGTCATAGGTGAGGCAGGAATCGAGCAGGCCTTGCGCGTTGTAGTAGCGCGCTTGCAGCAGGTAGGTGTGCCCGAGGTAGTGCAGGTGCGACTGCTGGGTGTGAAGCCCACGTTGGGATTTAGGTAGATACAGCGCCTCGTCGAACAAGGCTAAGCGGGCGTTATAGACCCACATCGGGTTGTAAGCAGGCGGTAGTACCGGTGACTCGGCGGCAGTAAGCAGCAGAACGAGGAGTAGCAAGCCGCAAAGGGTAAGGCGTGGGGACATGGCACTAGGCAAGAGTTGAAGGCAACTAGGTCCTGCTGGGCGACGCAGGTAGTCACTGGATGCCGCAAACAGGCCTAGTGCACCTACTGGAAAGAGACAGCTAAGTAAATTTGGTGATGCGAGTAGCTATCTACGCCCGTGTTTCGACGAAAGACAAGGGCCAGGACACGGAGAATCAGCTGCACCAGTTGCGGGCCTTCGCTGAGCAGCACGGCACTATCCACCAGGTATACACCGACCAGGAGTCGGGCAACAAGTCCGAGCGCTCAGAATTTAAGCGCTTGCTACTCGAGGCCTACCAGAAGAAAGTTGACCTAGTAGTTTTCTGGCGCCTGGACCGCTTCAGCCGGGAGGGGGCGCTGGCCACGCTCCGCTACCTGAAGGAGCTGAAGGACCACGGGGTGGATTACAAGTCGTTCACCGAGCCGTACCTCAACTCGCTCGGCCCCTTCGGCGACGTCATCGTCTCGATGCTGGCCACCATCGCCGCCCAGGACTTGATTAAGATATCGGAGAACACCAAAGCGGCCCTGGCCAAGAAGAAGGCAGCCGGCCAGCGGCTGGGGGCGCCCACCAAGTCGGCCGAGATAGTAGCGCAGGTGCGCCTGCTCAAGGCCGGCGGGGCCAGCAACGGGGCCATCGCCAGGGCGCTGAATGTGTCGCCCAGTACGGTGGCCAAGTACTTGGCTGGCTAGAACTGCCCCCGAAACTGCCGTTTACAAAATGTGACAAGAATAGTATTCAGTGGCTAGCGCTGGAAAATGCTTAGGCTAGCTGGCTCAGCAAGACCCTTAGCTACAGCAATAAGGTGGGACCCACTTCTGGAGCCAGCTGGCAACCGCCCGCGGCAGTCACTACCCCAGGTCGTGCCCTATGCGCATCGAAGAAGCGCAGGCGCTGGCCAGCTATAGCCGGCTGGGCAACCCTACAATAACGCGCAAGCTGAGGCAGACTGGAGCACGCTTAAACGGAATTGCTACCCCGCGGCGGCGCATTTACCATCCTCGAAGAGGCTCGATGGGAGGTCGCCTACTACCTTGACACCTATTTCAACCTCGACCGGTGCCATTCCGTCCTAGGCTACCGGTCGCCGCATCCATTCGAACGCGACTTCCAACTCAGCCTGTCTTAGCTTACTGTCTGTTTTCACTGGGCCATCCCACAAGCAGCAGTACCACGGCCGCCGCATTGGTCGCTATGCCTACGCCATAGCCTATGAGCAGAGGGGCTTGCCGCCGGTCTAGATGCACCCGCGCAAGTCAACCACTACTTAGCGCCGTGCCGCTTCAGAAGCTAGCTCTATAGAAGTTGAGCAGCGAGAGTTTAAACAAATCGTGATAGCATAGAATCCCCCTGTCGCTAGTTAAATTCGTTTCTACCATTGCTTTTGATTGTATGAGCAGTGGGCCCATCTCTTTCTCACATGCCTGTACAACGTATTCCACGCCTGCTACTCCTTATCGCGGTTGCAATGGCAAGTACCGCTTGGCCTGCCTACGCCGAAGACACTTGGAATCCGTTTGCAAATACGACGCAGGATCAGGGAGTATTTCTGTTTGTGCTGGCAGTAGTCCTACTTTTAGTAGTATTAATAGGATTGCCAATAGTAGTGGGTTTGGTTACCTACTTATGCTTCAAACGCACCCATCCTATTTCCTCCATTTGCGTCGGCTCCATCCTGTTTTTCGCTTGCTTGGCACAGTGGGCATATTTTGCACTCGCACTTTTTTTATTCCACGCGCAGCATTGGCTTATCATGCTGGTAGCTCCAATTGCGGGGGCGACAGGTAGTTATTTTAAGCAGCGCCGTAAGCTCTTTGCCTAAAACGGCACCTTCAATGTCTTCTGAAACGGATGCTTCCATTTGGTCAGCTTGCTATCCTTTCTCTCTTGAATCCCCTCGCCAAATAATCGCTTCGGTAGCGCGAAGTCTGCCGCCTCCGCTTCTAAGCTAGCGGAGGGCCTACTGGGCATAGGTTTCGTGAACTCGAAACCAGACGCCTTCCCAAGCCTTAGCAAGCTGGATGATAGGGGTAGTAGCTAAGAGCAGCTTTTCTGTTTGATTTCTTAGAATAGTTGAGTAGCATAACGTGGCTTATAGCCCTGGTCTAGAACTAGTGGTAGTTTTTGGGTTCCGACTAGGGTACGGTTGGCGTGGTGTTTTTCTGGTTTGAAAGCGCTAAAGTGCGCTAGCAGAAAGTTTGCGAAACTCCTCCCCTCGGCGCGTTTCGTAAACGTTTAATCGTAAACCAGTTTCTTAAATTCCTCCTGCCCTGCCCTGCCCTGCCATGGCCGACGCGTAGCGCGTGCGGGGCAGCTACCAGCTGTTTCCGGGAAAGAGTATTTTGCTATCTGTGCTTATCCTTGTCAACTAGTATTTTATACGCTATGATCGTTCGAGCGCCTACGGTTCGACTGTTGCTGCTGGCGCTGCTGTCTACCGCTTGTGATACGCACCCAGCCGCAACCACGCCCCCTACCGCAGGATCACCCTCCGCGCGTTTCGCTTCACGCGTGCGCGCCTCGACAGGTGCGCCTAAGCCCGCTGCACTAGCAACAAGTCAGCTCAGCACCTTTACCCCAGCGCTAGATGCCCGTATTACCCAAGCTCCAGCGAGCACCGACGCTGATTTCGAGGCCTTCTGCCAGCAGCCCGATACGACGCTAGCTACTACGCGCGAGGGGGGCGTAGCGTGGACCCCTTGGAGTACGAATTGGGGCCTGCTCCAAGCGCTTCTACCAGCGTCCCAGCCAGCCCAGAAAGTAGTGCTCACCCGGGAGGGCGCCTACCCGCAACCCGTGCCCATACCCAATCAGGCAGGACGGCAGCTCTACCTAGTTGGCGAGGGGCTCATCGCGCTGCTCGAATTTAAGCAGGACCGGTTTCGGGCACTCCCAGTTGGGGAAGCGAATACGTTTGGCGGCGTTACCCATACCCTGCTGCGCTCACCGGCTGCCGAGCTACTTGTAGTCGAAAGCGTACGCGGCACCATGGGCATGGGCCACGGGGCCAGCGGCTTTGCCATCACGTGGCTGCAGGTCTATGACCTAGGGCGCAACACCTGGGCCGTTCAGGTGCCCGTTGGCTGCTACAACACCCACCTGGGGTACACCGACGAAACCGGCGAGGAGGTAGCTGGGGGGGAACAAACTATTGCGCAGGCCTGGCACTGGCAGCAACAGGGACGCGTGCTGGTGCTCGGCCGCTATCACGTGAGCGGTGAGGCCAATTACCTGGAAGATGGGAAGCCTGGTACTTACAACAGTGCAAAAGCCCCAACCCTTTTTAAGGAGGAACTGGAACAGGATTCGATGCAGTTGCTGCCGCCGGGCCGCTACGCCTGGCGCCAAGGGAAGTACCAGCCCTAACGCAGCGCTTCGCTAGCAGGGTGGCAGGGCCACGCTGGAGCGCCTTTGTAACCCGCTACTCTCGGGCTCAACGCAATTGGATGCTTCCTAAACTGGATGAGCAACGCTACTCCATGTGCAGTCAGAACAGTGGAAAAGAAGAATAGCACAAACAAACGCGTTGCGATTTTGGACGAGGCATTTTTGGGCAGTGGATACCTCCTGACCTTACCCAGCAATGGGCAAGGTCAGGAAAAGGGTCATTTGAATTAAGGCAGAAGCCCTTTTATATAAGATTAGTTACCGGACATCTCTTGGAAAAGCATCAGATTCAGCTTACTACTTTGCAGTAATGGATCTAGTATTTTCTCATCATCCTGCTACGTATAATTGACCAATATGCAGGAGTTAATTGGTTTTGGATACTGGTGTAGTTTGTACGAACCTGCTCTCCCCGACCCTGCCTGGTTTGTAGATACGCAATGGGAGGCGGCTACTCGTCAGGCCGTGATAGGCTACTTGCACCAAGGGCGTTCCCTGCGTCAGTACATGGGGTATAGCTGGTGCCGTTTTCGTTGTGAAGCACCTATTATTCAGATGGGTACGGGTGACTTGACAGATGGTACCTATTGTTGGCCGGAAGGGCTACTTCATTACCTTCGGCATCATGCAGTCCGCTTACCTGACGCTGTGGTACAGCATATTCTCAGCCAACCAGCATTTCCCCATAGCAGAGCAGCGCGAACTGAACCAGCAAGCCCAACGGATATGACTTGGTGGGCTAGCCAAGTAGGATGGCACACAACAACTAACAGCTTTCTAAGTGCAGATGACGAGGAACAACGAACCTACCTGCGCCGATTCGACCAAGGAAAGCTGGATTTTAGCGATTACTCAGCAGAAGGCATTCAAGCTATAAAACACATGGTGCTACGACTGCGCAACATAAATTACTCTTAGACAATAGATAAAGCCCATTTTACGTACTGCAAACGGTGATTAGCAGCTTGTAAAAGGTGGTTTGCTTCCTTTAAATCATCGTTTCGCTGGACATGGGACCCACTTAGTGAAAATGGGAGAAGCACAGGGTGCCCGGGATTTGAAAAGACCTTTCTCATATGCCTGCTGATGGAGTTGGGGCAAGTGCTTAAACCGCTTGAACTCTTGTCTATTCACGCGCCTCACCGACATAAAATCATAACTGGAAGCATGAAGTAGAATCACTTCCAGGGTTGAACATTCTTCGCTCAGGTTGACGGAGGTCAATTCCATACCGATAGCTGTGAATAAGAGTGTGTGGGTGTTAACCGGAACGTCAAGCTTAAAATAGCCCTCCCTGTCCGTCCTGCCGATGACAGTTTTATCCCGAGTGCAAATCTGCGCCATCGGCACCCCTTCCAAGTCGTCGCCTAGTAGCCGACCAGTAAGGCTCTTGGTGGGCTGAGCACGGGCGGTCCCAAGGGAGAGGACCACTGCCAAAAGGGTTAAGAAGGTGTTCATATGGCACATCAGCGGCGACAAGTAGCGTAGTAGCCGAGTTTAAACGTTAATTGAACCCACCTTCTTAAAACGTCTTTTCTCAAACCTTAAGCACAAAATATTGAAGTCAAGTTGCTAAACTTCAATACAAAATATTTCAATAAAGACCCTTATCAGGAATAGTAGCCCACTCGTAGTTCATATAGCAGTTTACCACTTGAGAATAAAAAAGTGTCTCAAGTGGAAACTCAACTACCTATTTTAGCTATCTAAAACTAATTTAACTGGCAATCACGTATACTTGCGGACTACCCTAGTTCTCTTGGCCGATGAGTGACGTCGAATTAATTCCAGTACTAGCGACTGAAAACCCCTTCTTCCTGCCGCTTTTTAGCTGCACGGTACCAGCTGGCTTCCCCTCTCCCGCCTCAGACGCCCTTGAAGATGAGCTGTTTGATTTGAACCGGCTGTTGCTACGACATCCTGATGCGACGTACTTGGTGCGAGTATCGGGCGAAAGCATGGCTGGCGCAGAAATTCACACCGGTGACTTGCTGGCCGTAGACAAGCAGATGGAAGCTGACCATGGGCACATTGTGGTGGCAGTGGTAGAAGGCGAATGCACTGTTAAGCAGTTTGTTTACCAGAAGGGAAGCTGGTGGCTCATGCCAGCTAATCCAGCCTTCAAGCCTTATCAGATTCGCGACACCGACGAAGTAAGCATTTGGGGCGTGGTGACGCACGTGCTGCATGAACTGGTGCCCGGTAAGCTGGCGGCGCTACTGCGAACCCGCGACTAAGCTCCTGCCCTATGTTCGGACTAGTCGATGCTAACAATTTCTACGTGAGCTGCGAGCGCGTATTCCAGCCACGGTACGAAAAGCGGCCCGTGGTGGTGCTTTCCAACAATGATGGCAATGTCGTAAGCCGGAGCGCGGAAGTAAAAGCCCTCGGCATCCCGATGGGCGTTCCCTACTTTGAGGTCAAGGAGTTTCTGAAGGCCCATAATGCGGCGGTCTTTTCCAGCAATTATGCCCTCTATGGGTCCATGAGCGCACGCGTCATGTACTGTCTGGCGCAACGGGTACCTGCTTTGGAAATCTATTCTATTGACGAGGCCTTTCTGGACCTGCACGGGCTGGAGCAGCATCTGACGCCTTACCTCGGGCGCCTAGATGAGTTGGCTCAGACCTTACGAACTGACGTGAAGCGGCGCACGGGTATTCCTACCTGCGTTGGGGTTGCTCCTACCAAGACACTGGCCAAGCTCGCTAACCGCCTAGCCAAGAAACTCCCAGACCTAGAAGGGGTACTCTACCTGGACAGCGCCGAGCGCCGGGCCTGGGCCCTTAGCCAGGTAGCAGTGGGCGACGTGTGGGGAATTGGCCGTCAGTACGCCGCCAAACTCACGGCTGCTGGCATCGACTCAGCCGCCGACCTAGCCCGCGTTTCCGACGCGTGGGCGCGCAAGCACCTAGGGGGTGTTGTAGGAGCACGGCTGGTGCAGGAGTTGCAGGGCCGTCCCTGCGCGGGCCTTCATCCGTCAGAAGATGGCACGCTGAGCCGACAAAGCATCAGTTGCTCGCGCACGTTCGGCCAACCGCTAACTGGGTATACCGACGTGCTGGCGGCAGTGGCGACCTTTCTTTCGCGAGCCGCGGAGAAGTTGCGGGCGCAGGGAGATATGGCCCATGTGCTGACGGTGTACATCAGCAAAAACCGCTTTGCACCGCATGTGCTCCCACCCTACTCGCGGTCAGCAACCGTCACCTTACCGGCGGGACCAACAGCTGACACCACCGTATTGCTAAGCTACGCCAGTTCCCTACTCGGCCGGTTGTGGGAACCTGGCACCGCCTACCACAAAGCTGGTGTGGTCCTAGATGGGTTGGAACCTCCCGGCACCGGTCAGCAACTTACTTTATTCAGCCCCTCCCCTACCCCAGTTCAGCCAAAGAACGAATGGGAAGAGAGGACGCCTCCCAGCCGACCGGGCCTGATGGCTAGCCTTGATGCCCTGAATCAGCGGTTCGGGCGCGGCACGGTGCGCTTGGCCACCGCGCTGCCATCACCAGCCAACTTAGGTCCGGCGGGGAGTAGCAGCCGGCCGGCTTGGGAAGGCAAGGCACAATGGCGCTCTCCCGCTTTCACCACCCGGTTGGAAGATTTACTGCTAGTAAACTGAGCGTGAGCGGACAAATTAGGCAGAAAGGATGCAAGCAGCGCATGGCTAAAGGCGCGGACCACGGCGCGGACGCAACTCCTGTTCCGGCTCCTTGCTTTGCTCCTGCCCTATCCCCCGCGTCTTTTCCTTTAGTTGCTCCTTCAGTTGGTCATTCCAATCGTTGGCGCGCGACTTTTCCAACTCCAGCTTGGCCACCATCGGGAAGGCATTGATGAGCGATTGATTGAAAAAGGCCAGCGTCTCCAGGCGCTTAGGCACGTGGAATTGGTAGCGGTGGGTATCCACTCTCGCCACCTTAATCAACTCCGAATCAAGTGTGGGGCTAACTGCCGCCTCTGGGCCAGCTACCTTGCGGTAATCATCTACCACGCGCAGGTTGTACGCTTTAGCTGCTTGGTGCAGCTTGGCCACCGGCTCGTCCTGCACCGAGTAGATGCCAATGGTTAGCACGCTGGGCTGGGTGCGCTCAATGCTCATGGGCGTGTTGGGGCGGGCTAGGCCAGCAATCAGCCGGGTATCGAACAGATGCCCCTCCAAGTTATTGTCGAGGGCCAGCTTTACCGTTTTGAGGTTGCTATTCTCAATCACCCGCTTAATCTCGGCCACTTTGTTATCGGTCAGCTGGCCCGAGGTCGAGGCGTAGAGCGCATTGGTGGGCTGCTTGAGCTGGTGATAAGAGAGTGCGTCGATGGCGCTTTCGGCCACTACCAGCGTGTTGGTTTTGGTGTTCGGTTTTGAAAGCCACAGGGCCGCCGAATTCAGCGAGTCGGCTGCTTGCCCCTTGAACCCGTTGGCCTTGATTTCCAGCCCAACTATACCCTCTTTATAGAGTTGCGGAAAGGCCGTGTTGGTGAATTTGTACGCCTGGCCACTTTTGGTAGTGCCCTCGTGCACGTGATTCAGGATGCGGCCCTCAAATAGGGGGCTGGCCAGCGTCTCGCCACTAATACCCCGGCTGTTGAGGTAGCGCGTATCCGTCAGGGGCAAGGTCTTGCGTAGAAACTCGGGGATGTAGCCCTCGCCGCGCTGCACCGGCTCGATGCGCTGTTGCAGGTGGGGACTGACATTACGCACTTCTAGAGGCAAGTTGAGAAATCGCTTCGCGTTCTCGATGACGCTTGCCCAGATGTTTTTGCCCGGGCTGGCCACGATGCCGGCAATGCGCGGGTTTTCGAGGCGGTTCTTGAGAAAGTCGATGACGCTCCCCTTATCCCGGTCATCGGCCCGGTTGAAATAGAGGTAGTCGCCCGACGGCGCTTTGTAAATAATCACTTGATCTAGGCCAGGTTTCCCCTTGTAGTCGAAGGTGTAAAACTTGCCTTTCTCGATGTCCGAGCCGCTTTTAGCCTGGTTGTGCTGGTAGCCGAGGGTAAGCACTAAATCAACCAGGTTGATATCCTTCTTGACCTGATTAAAATTGAGTTCTGGTTCGCGGGGCTGCTGCATAATTAGCGTAGGGGGAACGGTAAAAGAAAATCAGCCCCGAATATCGGAAGCTGATTCTCAGTATGTTTAGGCTCAGCTACATCCGCATGCCCTGTCGGCGCGTGGGTGGGGTCTGAGCCTGCGTAATCACTTGCTCCGGCACTTGCCGGGGGGTAGTATCACGAAAGACGAAAGCCTTTCTGAGTGGGTCGAGCTGCACCAGCGCATCCACTAGCTTCTGCTGGCCTGGGTGGGTCATGCCTTCGACGCGAGTGGGCTTACCCTCCAGTAGCGATTTCTGCTGCTCGGGGCTAAGCTTGGCGCCGTACACCTCCTTGGGCACCGTAAGGCCCTCTGGGCGCACGTATACCACGCGCTTCATTTCTTGGTCAACTGCTAGGTAACCAGCAAGCGCCTTTCCCTTGCCATCGCTGAAGCCCTCAGCCAAGGGCACTACGCCCGTCGTCTTAAGTTGCTGCTGCATGGCCGGCGTAATTTCCTTGCCCATCACCTGGGGCGGGATTATCAGCTCGTGCTTGGGCAAGTCTACGCGCAGGGTGGCCACGCCCTGTTCGTCGCGGTCGAGCACGAGTTTGGCGGCAAACTTAGTCGGCTGGCCATCGGGCCCGGCTAGCATCAGGTCAGGAATGAGGTCGGTTTTCTTACCGTCCAGCAGCTTTTGCAGCTGGCCAGTGCGCTCCAACTCAGCTACCGGCACACCCACCTTAGCTAACAGGTCCACCGGCAAATCAGCCACACTGAAGGCCTTGCCCTGGGCCACTACCTGTGGGGCCGGCTGCTGCCCTGGGGCGGCCTGCGCCAACGTCGCGTCGGGCATAGGGGCAATCTGCTGCGCGGCGCTCACCTGGGGCTTAAATACGTTGCCCTCCGTGTCGGTAATAGCGAGCTTGCCCTTCGTCACTACCTCCCAGCCGGTTTCGGTCTGCTTCATCTGGCCCGGCTCGGCTAGCCCGACGTGAGCAATCTTAAAACCCGACGTAGGTAGGGAGTAGTCAAAGAATTTGCTCAGTGACGAAATGCCATCCCCAATCAAGCGCTGCTGGTCAACCTTGGGGTTGATGCCAAACACACCCTCAGCACTCATCGCCACGTTTAGGTGCTGGCTATCGTGCGGAATGGCCTTGTGGCTGTCGATGCGTCCGTTCTCGGTTGAGGGCGCAAAAAGCGTGTAAGCCGGGTAGGCCTGGAACTTGGGAGCGGGCTGTGCCACTAGCTGCTGCACTCCTTCGCGGGCCTGCTGCTCGGTCTGAGTCTGCTGCTGCTGGCGGGTCTGCTGTGCCAGGCGCTCATTCTCTTGACCAGCCGCCTCCTTGCGGGCCTGCGGGTCGCCGGGCATCTCCTGCACCTTCGTGTTACGCATCACGGCAGCCGCATCGAGTAGCGCGCTTACCTGCTCGATGCCCGGCGTATCGAGGCGATAGCTCACCTTTAGTTCCGAAACACTTTGCCCAGCTACCAGGGCGGGCTTAGTCGAAAGGACTTCCGCAGTGGCACCGGCCTCCTGAAACCGCTTGCTCAGCACGTCGGGCATTCCGCGGCCTGGCTCCTCCGGATTATTGAACGTGAGCCGGATAGTGGCCACCTTCACAGTGGGGTCGTCAGCCAGCGCGGCGGCCGGCGCTGGCGTGGCCACTACACCAGGCGCCGGTGCCTCGACTGCCGGCGCCGGCGTGGCCACTGCCTCAGGAGCGGGCGCGCTCTGGGCGGCGGGCTTCGCCTCGACTGCTGGGGCGGCCTTCTGGGTGCGGCTGAAATTGTCGGTAAAGTTGCTGACGAAGCTTGTCACTACGCCATTGCGTACCGTGATATTGAGCATGCCATCTTTATCCAGCTTGTTGCTGGCCCGACGCATATCCCTGGCCTCCGGCATGTTCTTAAGCGCGGGGTCTTGTTCAATGGCCTTGTACACGCTAGCCAGCAAGTCTTTTATCGACTCCTCCTTGCCGGGGGCCTGCGCCTGCTCGGGGGCGGCCGTGCGCTCCAGCGACTTCGTTTGCAGAATGGCGCTGGCCACCAGCTCTAGTTTCTTCGCCTCTTCAGGCTTACCACTCCTGCGCAGGGCAGCGGCCACCGGCACCGCATTCCGAATGAAGTCGTCGCGGTCGTCGGTAGGCATCTTGGTCTTCGCAGCTGGGCGGGTCGTGGGCTTCATCTGCGCTGGGACCTGCGCCTTCTGCTCTGGCGCGTCAGATAGCCCCGCAGTGGGCTGGCGAACTTGCTGGTCGCCAGCCCCAGTAGTTGGCTCGGTTTGTTCAAGCATGTTGTTGGTAAAATAGTTAGGTATACCTCTCCCCTATCGGGAAGCTATCATAAACAAATATACCATGCCACACCCGTATTTATGACAATTTTACCAATTCATAATCTTACTATCTTTAAAGCATTATTTTTCGTCTACGAAACGACTTGCTTTGACAGATCATCCAACTCACTACCAACCACTTGTCTTATTCTGTCGAACATTGAAAGCACGGTGGTAGCCTCAAGAGACTTAGAAGTCTCTGCTATGGCCATTTTAGCTACCATTGTATTATCAGACAGGAGCATCCAATTCAAACTATACCCGTGACCATAGTAGAAAGTAAGCAGCCGAACGAACGTTTCGATGCTGCCGGCACCGGCCTGCTCAAGGCGCGCTATCTGGTTAGGAGTAAGACCCGTTTCTTCAGCCAATCGAGCTTGTGACCAGGAAGCCTCCCCAGGGCAGGCCAGTTCATTCCGAAGCTGGGCCAAGCGCTTGCCTATTTGCAGAGTTATCATTTTAATGCCATTTTGTTGCTGATTAGATGCCGCAGGTCGGGGTCACGTTTAATTCGGTTTAATTCATTCACAACCATAGTGGACACATCTTTTTTGATTGTCTCATAGTTAGCCTGAATAAGCTCCTTCGTGCAATCCTTCCCAGCAGAATCCGCAAAACTAGTTATCTCTGGGATTGCTTCGTATGAAGCTTCATCTTTCTTAATCTGGGATATGTCCACAAGTATCTCGGCGTGGAATACCTTTTGACTAATCTCCTCGCCAAAGTTGTCCGCGACCGCCCCCACGAACCGACCCTGAGAGAGAGTAGAAATCTTGCTGGCAGGAATCATGCTGTCGAGTTGGGTCGAAATGCTGCTACTGGTGTCCTTACTGTTGATACTCAGCGACTGCCGTTTCTGCAAAATACGGCCGAAGCGCTTGCTCAAGGCCTCGGCACTGTCGCCTGTTACCTGACCCGAAATGATATTACCTACGACTTCCTGGATGGCGGTGGATTCTAGCTTGCCGTAATCACGGTCAATTTGGGCCTTCGTTTGAATACCCAAGCAGGTCGAAACTTTGTTGCTACGAGCCGTCGCAATCAGGTCATCTAGCCCTTTAAAATAAATTGTGGGCAATTCATCAATGATGAGCGAGAACTTGAGCTGGTGCTTTTTATTAACTAGCTTCACGATGCGGGCGTTGTAGAGTCCCAGGGCCGCGCCGTAAATCATCTTCCGCTCGGGGTTGTTGCCCACGCACAATACCTTGGGCTGGGCGGGGTTGTTGAGGTCAAGCGTGAAGTCATTGCCCGACATAACCCAGTAGAGCTGCGGGCTGGCCATACGGGCCAATGGGATGCGGGCCGAAGCAATCTGCCCCTCCAACTGCTCGCGGGCGTCGCCTTCGAACGCATCCACAAAGGGCCGCACGTAGTTTTCAATCTCGGGGTAAGCGCCCAGGATAGGAAACATCTCCTCGTACTTGCGGCCTAGAAACTCAATCATGTGCGGGAAGGTGCAGTACTTTCCCCTCTCGTAGAGCTTGAGAAACCAGATGACGGCGGCCACAAAGTTGATAGGCGACTCGACGAAGAAATCACCTTGCTTTTCAATCCACTTCTTATTGAGGTTGAGCATAATGGTGGCCGCCGACTCGTAGGCGTCCATGATGTCGGTCATCATTTCCGGCAGCAGGGGGTTGCAGCGGTGGCTCTTGCTGGGGTTATCGAAATTGATAACGCAGAACTGCACCGGGTTTTCGTACTTGCCCTCGTTCCGCAGCAGCTCATTGTACACCAGCGTGCTCAGGTCGGGAAACTTGAAGTCGTACACGTACATCGCAAAGCCCTTGGTCAAGTGCTGCTTGATGAACTGGTTGATGACGGCAAACGACTTGCCGGAGCCAGGCGTACCGTACACGATGGTAGCGCGGAAAGGATTGACGATGTTTACCCACCCCTTGCGTTGCTTCTTGCCCAGCTGGTAAACGGTGGGCAGATTCACCGAGTACTCGTTTTCCATCTTGCGCTCCTCCTGGGGAAACGTCTCGTTTTCGGTGTTGAAAATGTCGCCCATCAGGTTCACCTTCAGCATCCGGCTCACCAGGTTACCCCCGCGCAGCAGCAGCATAAAACCTATGGCGGTCGAGGCGCAGTAGAGCGCCGTTACCACGTCGGCTGAGTAGGCCAGTTCCAGCACAAAGCCGTTGCCAAAAAACACCGCTGCCCCGAGCACTAGGTAGGCAATGATAGGTGGCCACGTCTGCGTTTCGCTGGGCTTCCCCCGCGTGCCCAGGCAGGCCAGCGTCAATAGCAGCACGGCCGCGCCCCTGGTCACGTAAGGCGCGTGGAATAGGGCAGTCTTAGTACTGAACTTGCCTAGGATGGCCCCAAACCAGGTGGCCGTCAGGTGGTGCTCGGTAAAGAACCCGTAGCAGTAGTAGTAGAGGTGGAGCAGGGTCAGGACGACGGCAAATAGCCGCATGAGGTCCATGATTTTGCCCATTCCGCGTTCGTCATCCATAACAGTAAGGGGGTAAGTGGTGAGTAGAAAAAGTAGGATTTAAAAAAGTCCTCAGAAGTGAGGGGTATTCGGTTCTTATGTGACGGCTATGTGATTGGGGCCATCAAAAACCGCCTTAGCGTAGCTGACCTAGCAGTTTTATTATGTGACAGTTAGGTAATTGGTGGCCCTAGTGGTGGCGCCGGCGACGCTTCTTGCGCCGTAGCTCGTTCTCGTTGCGGTAGGCATCATCGACGCCGGGGCCCTCGGCCGGCCCATCCTCGATGCTGAGCAGTGCCCCGGCCTCGTCGGTGGCCAGTGCTGCACCAGTTGGTGCAGCTGCCCGGCTTGCGGCCCGGGCCGGCTCCTGGTAGGCCGTGCGCAAGGCTTCGCGACCGAAGGGGCTGAAGTGGTCGCGCAGGTGCTTGGCCTTCACGCCCACGTCCGTACCCTTCACGCTGGTTTCATGATAGCGGAAGCTGGTGCCCACGAGTAGGCCCTTGCCGTCGCGCTTCAGCGTGGCCTCAATCTCTTTCTCCCTGAGGTGAGCCACCAGCTGGTCGAGCGACTTGATAGCCGGGTTGGCCAGCGCCGCCGTGAGCACGTCGCGCACGTGGCCACATGTGGCCTCCTTGCTGGGGTCGAGGTCGCGGGTGGTCTGCCGGCGACTCGGTAGCTCAGCCATGCCTAGCTCCTTCCGAATCTTACTCGTGGCCTTCACATTTCGGGCGTAGTTGTTGTCGGTGCGCAGGGCCGGGCCGCCGTCGATGGGCACCCGGTTGATGTAGATGTGCACGTGCGCATGGTCTTTGTCGCTGTGCTCATAGACTGCCACCTGGTGCCGCCCTAGGTCGGCCCCCATCAGCTCGCAGTAGCGCGCCGCGGCGCGTAGCTTCTGCTCGCGGTTCACCTGCTCGTCAGGCGACCAGGATAGAATCGTGTGCCAAACCGGCTGCTGAATCCGGTCGCTCATGCTGGCCACCGCTGCCATCTCGGCGGCTATCTGGTACGCGTCTTGGCTACCTACATTAGCCACACTTAGCAGCTCTGATTTCTCGTTGGGCCGGCTCGCCCGCAGGCCCGCCCCGTACTCCAGCGCGCCCGTAAAATCGGAGCCGGTAACTGTCTTGGCTATCATCGTAGGGTTTTGAGCAAGCGTTCTACTAGTTCATTTAATGCCTCGATACCGACGCCTGGCAGCTTGCCAGCATGGGCAAGTCGGGTTAGCTGATTGAGGTTGTTTCCAACCGCGCCTACCTCCTTGCGCAACTCGGGCGGCACGCGCTCGACTATCGTTTTGCCCAGCGCGGCGCGGCGCATATAGTCGCCTACCGAGAGGCCGGCGCGCTTCGCTTTCGCTTCGATTGTGCGCTTGTCTGCGACTGAAAGGCGCAACCCTATTCGCTCCTCCTTAGCGGTGGCGGCTGCCTGCTCAGATACGGATGCAGGGGGTGGTAATTCTTCCATGGATTCGCCTAGTGTGGGGCCTGCGATAGCAAGCCAGGAGAAATAGCTTGCGTCAATTTCTCCGTCGTCTTTGTGCGGGCAATCCGAAGGGTTGTACGTACAAAGACATGGCTTGCTGAGTAACGTTAGGATAGATTTAGAGACGTAGTAATGAGTGCACTTAGGCACCACTACCGGCCCTTCTGGTCGGCTATTCTAGGCGGGAGTACTGGCCTGCCTATCGACCGAGCTACCCCCCTTTTGACAACTGCGCATTTGTACAATTGTACAGTTGTAGAAATGCGCAGTTGGGCAGTTTTACAGCTGTACAAATATTTGTTTGTGTATTTGTTTAGGTGCGTGCACGTGTGTTTTTGTAGCTATACTTTTTTGTAGGCACTTCTTCTTTTCGCTGCTTATTTATCTGTGCGTGTTGGTGTGGAATTGTTTGATTAGCGATGTATCGGTGCAAGCTTGCTTGTGTTTGATCGCGCCTCTATTTAACAAATGTAACAAAATGATTTTTTCATAAATAAAATTATAACTCTTGCAATTTTCATAAATGTTTCTAATTTTGTACATGGTGAAAGAGTGCTAGGATTTCTTAGCTGTGTCCACCCAGCTCAGCTTTTCCCCTTCACCTCAACCCTCCTCAGTCTCGTTCGCATGAGCACCACCAAGTACATCTCCATCTCCTCCCAGAAGGGGGGAGTGGGTAAGACCACCATCAACATCCTAGTAGCCTCAGCCTTTCACTTCCTGCTGAATCAGCGCGTGGCCGTCATCGACTGCGATTATCCGCAACACTCCCTACAAGGATTGCGTGATAAAGAGTTAGCGTTGCTCACCACCAATCCGGAGAAGGCTGACGAGTTCCGGGCCCTAGGTCGCCAAGCCTATCCAATTGAGGCATGCCAAGTAAAGGATGCTCTCGGCGTGGCAAAGCAGATGGATGGAGAATTTGACCTGGTATTCATTGATACTCCGGGTACCATCAACGTACCTGGCATCATGGAGCTGTGGAAGCAGCTTGATTACATCTTCATGCCCTTGGAGTCCGACCGCTTGAGCGTTGAGGCCACCTTGCCCTACGCCCAGGTATTGGAGAACTTTGCTAAGGGTCAGCCAGACAGCCGGTTAAAGCAGTACTACGCCTTCTGGAACAAGCACATTAAGAGCGAAAAGCAAGACTTTTATGAGCGAACGGAGGCCTACTTTGCCGAGCAGGGCATTCCCTTCCTAAAGAGCCGCTTGGAGCACAGTGTGAACTACAAAAAGGACGCTATGCGCTCGACCATGTTCCCCCTGGGTAAAGAGTTTCAGCGCCTTGGCATCAGCAGCTTGATTAAGGAAATAGCTCAGGTGGCCTTCAGTGAGGATGCAGCGCAACCTACTGACGTAGTGGCATCACCCAAAGCAAACGAAGCCCTTTAATCCGCACCCATCATGGCTAAGGCTAATCCTTCCGCAAACCCACTAGATGACGCGATGAGCTTCGTTGCCCAGCGTACTGCCCCCAAGCCCACTGCACCAGTTAGCACTCCCGAGCCTGCTGTTCAAGCAGAAGCTCTTATGGAGCAGCCAGCCAAGAATCAGCTGGCCGATGAACAGCCAGCCGAGAATCAGCAACTAAAGGGAAGAAAAGACCAGGCCCCGGCTGGTATCGACTATGCCAGCCTCTTCCTTAAGCCAGTAAAGGGCCGCAAGGCCAAGACTATCTACCTCTCGGAAGATATGCACACGGCCTTGGCTACCATCACGCAGGCCAGCCCTGACAACATCGGCCTCTCCGACCTGCTCATCAATATCATCACTCACCATTTCGAGACTTTTGGCCCTGGGATACGCCAGTTTCTGACCGCTCAAGAAAAGCTCAGAAAGAACAAGCTCCCCTACTAGCATCCCGCTATAATACCCTGAGTGCCATGCTTTAAAAAAGGCATGCTAGCCATTGCCTTGCCCTTTCCACTTTACTCCCTTACCTGTATTCGCTATGTTTAAAGCAATCTCCTGGGGCCAGTACACCGGTGTGCTGCTGCTGCTGCTGCTGGCCTATTACGCCTACGTTGGTCTGGCTTACTACCGAGTCGAGCTGCTGGGTCTGCTCAAGAATAAGGGCAAGGCACCTGGCTCAGCACCGGCCCCGACCGCCCCTAGCCCGACTGGTAAGCGGTCGCTTATTGCTAAGGCAGCCCTAGCGGTACCAGCGGCGCCCTCGGAAGCAACCGAGCCAGTGGCCCCCGACGAAGCGGCCGAGACAGAGGAAAACGAAGTGGGGGAGGAGCAGCCCGACGAAACTAGCCACCGAGAAGAGGAACTGGCAAATGAACAATTGGAGCCAGTAGCTGACTTGCCCCCGTTTGAGTTGCCCACCACAGAAATAAACAGAGGGAACAATTATGAAAATGACTCCGAATTTTATTTTTATAATGATAATTCGGTTAATTTTACTGAGCGTGGTAGCTCCGACTCGTTCCAGGACACCGAAAGCGGTATGGAATCCGCGGGCGACGACTTCTATCTAGGCTCGACTGTCGGTATCGCCCAGCTTGGCGACTACCTCACGAGCGCTACTGAGGGTCAGCTTACTCCGGCCCAATTGGTCGAGCAAGAACCTGCCCTAGGTAACACCGAGCTCCTACTAGCCTTTTTTCAAACCAGCACGAAGAACGCCCAACGAGCAACTGCGCATCTCTACGAAGGAGTTGCCGAGCCTGCCCTTGACTAATCGAATTAGCAGTATTTTTTCATTCTTTTTTTCACTCATCCTTTTCACTTTTACCTCTAACAAACCCCATGTTCCACAACCTCACCCCCCGCGCTGCCAAGCGCATGACCAAAGCCCTCAACACCGGCCTGCTCGTGCTGGGCTCCGCTACCGCTGCCCTCGCGCAGGGCGGCCTCAACGCCGGCAAGCAGGGTATTCAGGATGCCACCACGGCCATCACCGGCTACTTTGACCCAGCCACCTTGCTCATCTACGCCATTGCGGCTGTCGCGGGCCTCATCGGTGGTTTCAAGGTGTTCAGCAAGTGGCAGTCGGGCGACCAGGACACGCAGAAGTCGGCAATGGGCTGGTTCGGTAGCTGCATCTTCCTGGCAGTAGTAGCCACGGTATTGCGCGCTTTCTTCCTGTAAGGCGATGGGCCACTACCCACTAAACAAGGGCATCAACAAACCCGTCGAATTTAAGGGGCTAGTGGGCTCACGCTACCTTTTCATGCTGGCAGGGGGCCTCGCCGGGGTGTTTTTGGGCTTCATCGTCCTGCGCCTCGTCGGGGCCAACACCTACTTCTCGGTAGCCCTGACCCTAGGTGGCGGCTTCTTCTGGGTCACGCGGGTATTCAAGCTCAGCGCCAAGTACGGCGAGCACGGCGCGATGAAGCTGCAAGCCAAAGGGCGCCAGCCGAAGCGCATTGTTAGCCGTAACGCCCGCATTTTCAAAGCTTTAAAGCAGTCATGAGCAATCTTCTACTCCCCTCGGCCACGCTGGAAAGCAAGCAGCCCATCTACAAGGTGGAAGATGGCTGCATCATCAGCAAAAACGCGGATGTGACCGTAGCCTACCGCCTTGACCTGCCCGAAATCTTCAGCCAGTCTGGGGAAGATTACGAGGCCCTGCACTCAGCTTTTGTGAAGGGCGTGCGCCTGTTTCCGAACCACGTGGTGTTGCACAAGCAGGATTGGTTTGTGCAGGACAAGTACGCGCCTGACTTCAAGCAGGAGCGCACCATGCTCCAGCACAGCTACGAGAGCCATTTTTACGAACGCCCGTTTCTCAACCACCACTGCTACTTGTTCATCACCAAGACGAGTACTGGCCGCGAGAATTGGAATAGCCTGGCCTCGCTGCTGTCACGCTCGAAAATTGTCCCGAAGGAAATGATGGACGAGAAGGTGCTGAACACGTTTTTCAACGCGGTAGGCCAGTTCGTGCGCCTGCTTACGGATGCCGGCATTACGTTTACCCAGTTGACCGACGATGACATTTGCGGCGCTGAGGCTGACGAAGAGGCGGGCACGCCGGAGCGGGTGGGCCTGCTTGAAAAGTACTTGGCCCTCGACCTAAGCGACTCGGCGCCCATGGTGGATATCGACCTGACCCACGGCCTGAAGGTGGGTAGCAAATCGTGCCAGTGCTACTCGCTAGGCAATCTCGATGATATGCCCTACGCCTTGGAAACGGATGTGAAGTACGACAAGCTTAGCACAGACAAAGTACCCTTTGCTATCGGCTTCGCGGCCCCGGTGGGGCTACTGCTCAGCTGCAATCACATTTACAACCAGTATGTGTTTGTCGATGACCACGCCAAGACCATCAAGATGTTCGAGAAGAAGCGTAACAACCTCAACTCGCTCTCAGGTGCCTCGCGTGATAATGCCATTAACAAAGAGTTTTACGACCGCTACCTGAACGAGGCCGTTTCCGACCAAAAGCAGTGCGTGCGGGCTCATGCCAATGTCTTGGTGTGGAGTGAGCAAGAGTCGGAAGTACGGGAACTGCGCGACATAACCAGTGCGGCAATTGCCAAGATGGACTGCCGCCCTCGGGAAAACACGGTGGATATCGGCGGGCTGTTCTGGGCCGGCATCCCCGGCAATGCCGGCGACTTCCCCGGCGAGGAAGCGTTTTACACCTTCATCGAGCAGGCCTGCTGCTTGTGGAACGTTGAGACCAACTACCGTGACTCCAGCAGCACGTTTGGTATCAAGCTCAGCGACCGCATCACCGGCAAGCCGGTGCACGTGGATATTTCCGACCTGCCCATGGAGACGGGTCTAATCGGCAACCGCAACAAATTTATCTTGGGCTCCTCCGGCTCGGGTAAATCGTTTTTCACGAACCGCCTGATGCGCCAGTACCACGAGCAGGGCGCGCATGTGCTCTTGGTAGACGTAGGCGATAGCTACAAGGGCCTGTGCGAACTGCGGGGCGGGGTGTATTTCGACTATCAGGAACACAAGCCCATCAGCTTCAACCCCTTTTTCGTAGTCGGTAGGCCCGACGTAGAAAAGCGCGAAAGTCTCAAAACGCTGCTGGTGACGCTCTGGAAACGGGAAGATGAGAAGGTAAGCCAAGCTGAATACGTATCGCTCTCGACGGCTATCAGCCAGTACTACCAACTGCTGGAAAAGACGCCCAGCCTGCGCCCTAGCTTCAACACGTTCTACGAGTACCTGTATGGCCCCTTCAAAGAGTATCTGAAGACGGAAGATGTTCGAATGCAGGATTTTGACATTCAGAATTTCCTTTACGTACTCAAGCCCTTCTACCGCGGCGGGGAGTATGATTACCTGCTCAACTCGGAACAAGATTTGAACCTGGTGCAGGAGTCATTCATCGTGTTCGAGCTGGATAACATCAAAGACCACCCGATTCTTTTTCCGGTGGTGACGCTCATCATCATGGACACTTTCATTTCCAAGATGCGCACGCTGAAGGGCATCAAGAAGGTGATTCTAATCGAGGAAGCCTGGAAAGCGATTGCCAAAGAGGGCATGGCCGAGTATATCAAATACCTGTTCAAAACCGTCCGCAAGTTCGATGGCGAGGCTCTGGTCGTAACGCAGGAAATTGATGATATCATCGGCAACACCATCGTTAAGGATACCATAATCAACAACTCGGATTGCCGGGTTCTGCTCGATATGAACAAGTTTATCAAGCGTTTTGATGAGATTCAGCGCATGATGGGCCTGAGCGACAAGGAGAAGTCCCAGGTGCTTTCTATCAACCTCGATAACCGGCGCGGCCCCAAATACAAAGAGGTCTGGATAGGCCTCGGGGGCAAGGAATCAAAGGTGTATGGGGTAGAAGCTTCGTTGGAAGAATACGCCACCTACACCACCAACCAGAAGGAGAAAACCAGACTCTTCAAAAAGGTAACTGAGGGCGGCATGTCGCTGCCGGCGGCTATCAAGTCCTTTGCCCAAGAACTACGGGAGCAACACGCTGCCACCGCCACCGCTGCCTAATTCTACTTCCACCCAAATCATGAAAGCAAGCACTCTCCTCCTCGCCAGCCTCGCCACGCTAGCCACCAGCTGCAGCCAAGATGCCGCCTCCAAAAAGCTGGCCGACGAAACCGAGGCCCGGGTAGTGGCCAGCATCAAGCAAGTGCTGGTGCAGAACCCCGCCCAGGGTGATGCCTTGGGCCCGGTGCACACCTGGTACCAGAGCAGTGAGGTGCCCAACATCATCAAGCTCGACCCGGGCGCGGCGGCCGTGTATCGGGACCACGCTTCCATCTTGCAGGAAGTGGCCACCACCCAACCTAAGCTAGTCAACCAGCCGATTCTAAATGCTGACCAAGCCCAGAGCATTCGGAGCAAGTATCAGAAGCTGGTCGATGAGAGCTCGGCCAACGTGGCCCAGCTCACCAATCTAGCCAGCAGCAAAACCACGATGAGCGAGGCCGAGCAGCGCAAGTTCGTGACCGACCTCGCCAGCAAGGAGAATCATCAGCTCCAGTTGGTGCAGTACTACGGCAAGCGCGCCCAGGCCGCCATCGGCCAGAAGGTGCAGCAGGAGAAACACCACGACTACAACCGGAAGGTTTGGGGCCTCGAATAGCCCCGCCCGAGTCTCACTAACCACATTTTAGGCAATGAAAAAAACACGGTTTACGCTGTGTCTGGGGCTGCTTTGTCTCTTCGCGAAGCCCTCAGTACACGCTCAGGCGGTCGTATCGGCCCCCATTTTGGAAGGTACTAACTTCATTCAGACCGGTTTACAGGCTACGCTGAAGGCGCTGAACGCGAAGGCAAATGACTTGGCTAATGATGGCGTGGTCGAGCAGGTTTTGACCAAGGGTTTTACTGAGAAAAACATGCTCATGGCCAAGGACTGGTACGATGGGCTGCTGGCCATCAGCACCACTATCAAGACTTACCGGCGCGTGCAGCACATTTTCGAGCGCCAGACGGCCATCATCACCATTTATTCGAACTACATCACGCAGTTCAAAGCTGACCCTAACCTTACTTCTGGCCAGGTGCAGGGCATGGTACGGGGCTACACGGTACTGATTCAGGAGAGCGCCGGCTACCTCGATGACTTGTCGGCTATCGTTTCGCCGGCCAAATCGAAAATGACCGACGCCGAACGGATGGAACTGATTGATACGCTCGACGACAAAGTGACTCACCAGTACGACCTAGTGAGCTACTTCACCCGGCGCAACATGGCCATCTCCAGCCAGCAAGGGCAGGCCGCACGCGAGACGGCGACGCTGAAGAAACTCTACGGGCTGAAGTAAAATGCGCAAGCTCCTTACTCTCGCGGTGCTCGCTGGCCTAGGGCTGGTTGCCCGCCCGGCCCGGGCCCAATTCGTGATATCGGCCCCCATTGCTGAGGGCCAGGCCACCAAGCAGGCCGGCCATCAGGGCTTTCTAACGGTGCTCAAAGACCTAGGCAACACGGTGGTCAAAAAGGGCAACGACACGCAGGCCATCATCAAAACGCTCGAGGACCAAACGGTGCAACTGCACGACGAATGGTACACGAGCCTGCTGCGCATCAACTCGGTGGTGAGCAACTACCAGCAGGTAAGGAAAATCTGGGGCTACCAGAACCGCACGCTAGACCTCTACACCCAAAACATCGGCCAGCTGCGCGCCAACCCCTACCTGACGCCTACCCAGATTCAGGGCATGGTGAAGGGCTACACGGTGCTGCTAGCTGAGAATGTAGGCCTGCTCGATGACCTGACCACCATCCTCACGCCAGGCACCGCGAAGATGACGGATGCCCAGCGCCTGAAGTTCATCAACAAGATTTCCGACAAGGTAACGCATCAGTATCAGCTCGTTTCCTACTTCACCCGGCGCAACCAAGCCATTGCTTTCCAGCAGAGCCAGGCGGCCCGCGACACGCAAACGCTTAAAAAGCTCTACGGGCTGTAATCCCTATGCTACTCTCCCTTTTACTCCAGGCCACGGTTCCGGCCGCCTCACTTCAGCAGCTGCTCGACCAGCTCTACAATGAGATGCTGCCCCTGTGCGGCGACCTCATCAACGTGGGCCGCGCCCTAGGCGGGCTGGGCGCTTTGATTTTCATTGCCGGCAAGGTGTGGCGCCACCAAGCCGAGAACTCGCCTATCGAGTTCTTTCCCCTGTTGCGGCCCTTTGCTATCGGCCTAGCCATCTCCCTTTTTCCTTCAATGCTGGGCGCCATGAACGGCGTGCTGGGCGGCATCTCTACCGCTACCGGCTCCATCGTGGTAGCCCAGAATCAGGATATCATCGGCTTGCAGGAGAAGAAGGCAAAGCTGCTGGCAGCCCGGCCGGAAAACGCCCCTTATGAGTCGGATGAGGCATTTGACAAGGAGTTGGAAGCTAAAGATGCGCTGGACTTCGGCGGCAAGGCAGCCCTCTACTTCAACCGGATGAGCTACGATGTGCAGAAGAACTTTCGGGAGTGGATGCGCAATGCCCTAGAGCTGGGTTATCAGTCGGCCGCGCTGGTGATAAATACCATTCGCACTTTCTTCCTCATCATCCTGAGCATCATCGGGCCTATCAGCTTCGGGTTTGCCATCTGGCCTGGCTTCGAGGGCACGCTGACTAACTGGTTTTCACGCTACGTCAACGTGTTCCTCTGGCTACCGGTGGCCAACATCTTCGGGGCCATCATCGCCAAAATTCAGGTCATGATGCTCAACCTCGACATTCAGCAGATTCAGACGAATGGCGACCTGGAATCGGCCGACATGGGCTACATGATATTCCTGGTGATTGCCATTGCCGGCTACTTCACAGTGCCCTCAGTAGCCAGCTGGATTGTCTCGGCTAGCGGCCTGACCAACATCACTCGCTATGCCACTACCCAGGGCGGCAATGTAGCCAGCATGGCGGGTGGTGCTGCTGGTGGCGTCGCTGGTCAGGTAGCCGGGCGGGCCATGGCAGCCGGCAGGCAAATCTTCGGCAGCGGGAGCCAATCGTCGGACAGTGGCCAGGGTGGCAACGGCTACCAGAACACCAACAAAGCGGCCTAAGCCTCTCACCTCAAACATCCTAATCCATGTTTCGCTCGCTCAAAAACGTTGATTCCGCCTTTCAGCAGACGAAGACCATCGCGGTAATTTTCATGCTGTTCTGCGCCTCGATAACGGGCTACTCGGTATACTCCTCCCAGCGTACCGCTCGCCTGGCACAAGACCACATCTACTTGCTCGACCAAGGTAACCTACTGGCAGCTACTTCGCACAATGTGCAGGACAACCGCCCAGTTGAAGCTCAGGACCACGTGAAGCGCTTCCACGAGTATTTTTTCACGCTCGACCCCGACTCGAAAGCTATCGAGAGCAACGTTACGCAGTCGCTTTTCCTAGCTGATGAGAGCGCTAAACGGGAGTACGACAACTTCAAAGAGAGTGGCTACTACAACAACCTGATTCAGGCCAACATCAGCCAGCATATTACGGTGGACAGCGTGGTAGTCAACCCCTCGGTTTATCCCTACTACGCTAAGTGCTACGCTACTGAGCAAATCATTCGGGCTACCAACGTGACCACCCGGGCCATGGTGTCGGAGTGCTACCTGCGCGATGTGTCGCGCTCGACCAACAACCCGCACGGCTTCATTATGGAGCGCTGGCGCGTGATTCAGAATAACGACCTCCGCACGGAAGCCCGCCTCTAACGCTTTTAAGTTCAAGACCCCATGAGCACGCCTAAGCACACGCAGGAGTTTTTGAAGAAGCGTCAAATGATGCTGTTTGCCCCGCTACCAATCGTACTCTGTATGACGGCCCTCTTTGCGGTGGGCGGGGGCGGCAAGGGGGTCGCGGCGGCCACAACTGCCAGCAATGCGCCTGGCAGTAGCGGCATCAACCACACGCTGCCCTCAGCCGGCAAAACCACCCTGTTTGCAAATAAGATGCAGGCAGCCGCAGCCCCTCAGGACAGCAACCGGCGCACGAACCTGGCTTTCGCGCCACCCATCACCACATCAGCGCCGGCGACGGCGGCCACTGCTCCAGCAGCTGGCACCCAGCCAGCCGGCCTCAACTACGCGGTGCAGCCAGGCCAGCCCGGGCAGAAGTACGACCCCAACGCCGACCCGAACGTGGTGGCCATGCAAACCCGGATGCAGCGCCTTCAGGAGCAAACCAGCTCCTCGACGCCCGCGGCGGCACCGGTGGCCACGAGCACGCGCACCAGCTCGGCCCCGGTCGCTGCTGCACCCGCGCACGATACCCGAATGGATGCGTCGCTGAAGGAGCTTGATGAGTTGAAGAATCAGTACCAGCAACGGCTACTGGCCATGAACTCACCGGCCACGTCGCCGGCCGCAGCTGCCCCGGTGGCCACGTCGGCTACCACAGCCAAAAAGATGACGGTCATTACGCAGGTGCGGCCCTCGGTGGTAAGCAGCCTCCGCACGCAGACCGCACCCCAAACTAACGGCTTCCACACCCTGGGCGAAACTAGTTACAGCGCATCGGTAAACTCGGTCCCGGCCGTGATTCATAACGACCAAGTAGTAGAGCAGGGCTCGACGGTGAAACTGCGCCTGCTGCAAGATGTGCAGCTCGAGGGGCACCTGATTCCGCGCAACAGCTTTCTCTACGGCACATGCAACATGGCTGGCAACCGTCTCACCATCGCGGCCACGTCGGTGCAGTACCAGGGCAACCTACTTCCGGTCAGCCTCAAGGCATTTGATATCGACGGCAACGAAGGGCTCAACATTCCCGGCTCTATCGAGCGCGACGCCCTCAAGCAGGGTGCCGCTCAAGGAGTAAGCAGCGCCGATATGCTCACCATGTCGCCCAGCCTGGGCGCGCAGGCGGCCGGTATTGCTATTCAAACGGGGAAGGCCCTGACCGGCCGTAAAATCAAGACGGTGAAGATTCACCTCAAAGCCAATTATCAACTGCTCCTTAAGTCCTAAGAATTATGAAAACGCTTTCGTTCCCCGCTACCCTCGGCCTGGCCATCCTCAGCCTCTCGGCCTCGGCCCAGAAGTCCACTCACCGGCGCCACCGAACCAGCGCCGCCTCCGGGCAGATTGCTAGCGTCATTCCAGGGGCCGCGGCCCACGTTGGCCCTGCTACCTACTTGCCAGCAGTTGCCCCCGCATCGACGCAAAAAATTCTCTCGCTTCAGGAGCAGAACTACATCGGCTCCTACCGCATGACCGTCGGCTTTCAGAAAACTACTCACCTTATTTTCCCCTACGCCGTGAGCTACGTGGACCTGGGCAATGGGGGCATCATTGCTGACAAAGCACGTGGGGCGGAAAACATCGTGAAGGTGAAGGCCAGCCAGCAGGGCTTTCCGGAAACCAATATGACGGTAGTTACCACCGATGGGCGGCTCTACTCCTTCCTAGTCAACTACGACGCCAACCCTAGTGTGCTCAACTACAACCTAGCCTCGACCGACGTTTCTACCTCCTCGGCCGTGGTGCCCCTGGCTCACCTGAGCAACATGGGCGTGACGCAAAGCGACCTGGAAGAGTACTCGCGCCTAGTGCTGGATAAGAAGAAGGGCCCGCATGTGCAGGAAAAGAAGGATGATATTACCCTAGCCCTGCAAGGCATGTACACGCAGGACGACGTATTTTTCTTCCCGCTGCATCTGGCCAACAGCTCAAACATTAACTACGATGTAGACTTTGTGAAATTCTACATCCGCGATAAGAAGGTGGCCAAGCGAACGGCTATTCAGGAATCGGAGCTGACGCCGGTATTCGTCTACAATGCCAGCGCCACTACTATCCCCGGCCCAGGCAACATCGACCAGGTGTACGCTCTGCGCAAGTTCACCATCCCCGACGATAAGAATCTGGTGGTGGAGATGTTCGAGAAGGGCGGCGGGCGGCAATTGTCATTCTTGGTCACCAATAGCGACATTCTGAAGGCCCGCAAGCTCAAAAAGTAATTTCAGCCACCAGTAGATAAAGAGAGGGCATAGCACGAAGCTATGCCCTCTCTTGTTTTAAATACGTAGCTTAGTTACCTCAACGATTTATTCTCTCACCTGGCTATGCGCAAGTTCCTGTTTTTCCTGGTTGCCGCCATCTACCTCCTCAGCCCTATCGGGCCTACTTGGGGGCCACGCCTAGTGGGCCTGGGTGTTATCCTAGTGGTGTTCAATTTCTGTGTTAAGGCAGTGCCCAAGCGGCGCTATCGCTAACCCTACGGCCCATGTTCTCTACCTTCAGCTGGCTCACTTTCTTTCAGATAGGCATCGGCTGCTTCGTTGTAAGCTACCTCGCGTGCGCCCTAATGCATGACTGGGGCTGGCGTTCTAAGCGCTAGCCACGTGGCCACTATCCATTTCTCGACTGACCGGCAGCAACGTCGGTCAGTTGTCGTTTATACCGAGGCCATCCTAGGCAATAAGTCTCGGTTAAAAGGTTGGGCTAAAAATCGCCTTTGGAGACTTTACGTGTTATGATTGACCGTGTCTGTTGCAGAACTACGTACGATGCCGTTGCATGAGGGCTCAACGAACCGAACTAAGTTAGAAAGGCTGGAAAATAGGCTATTTCTCCGTGCTTAGCAGCTTGCTTATACTATCACCGAGTCGGCTAGGGAGTTATGCAACAGCCACTGCACCATACTGATACCCCCCCCTCCTACCCCTCTCAACAGCAAAACAGCTGTTTTTAGCGGATCAAGAAGTTGGTTCTAAAAGTTTTTGTGGATTAGCTTTCTGACCTACACTTATTGAGCTAAACAAGGGGTGTTATTGTAGTCTTCCTGTAAAGTAGGATTTTTATGCTCCTACCAGTATGGCCAATGAGCCTACTAGGCGGGAGTGTATATAGTAATTGGAGGCTTCAAATAAAAGCTATACAATAAGCTAATTATCAGCGCTTATTTGCAATACTTCAAGCATTTTAATATCAATATTTCCGGTAATACCAGAAAATATGGTATTACCGGAAATTACAGCAAAGAAGGTAAAACTTGCAAAAGGGGTAATGGAGTAATTACCAGTATAACCAGAAATACCGGTTTTTCTGGTAAATTGCGTTTCCATCGTTTCCTCCTGCCTTATGCAACAGTCCCCTGGTTCTATCCGCTCTCCTCAGATTATCGCCGTCACTAACAATAAAGGCGGCGTGGGCAAGACTACTACCGCGTTGAATGTAGCGGCTGAGTTAGCCCACCGCGGCCATCGCACACTGCTTATCGACTTGGATATGCAAGCCAATGCTACTACTGGTCTATTTAAGCGTGGTGCCCCGGGGGGGCGCACGGTAGGCATGGGACTGCTTAGCGAAGCGGCGGCCGCTGAGCTTATTACCAAGACTTCTCTGGAGAACCTTTCCCTGCTGCCCGCCAATATCCACCTGGCTAAGCAGAGCGAAGAGCTTTATCGTCAGGAGGGCTATGAGCAGCGGCTTAAGCAGCTATTGGTTCCAGTTGCGGCCACCTACGACTTCGTTATTATTGATTGTCCGCCGATGCTGGGAGCTATGACCTACGTGGCCCTGACAGCTGCTACTGCCTATCTGGTGCCTTGTGAACCCGAAAAATACTCTTTCGACGGTCTGCGTTTGGTCGTTAATTTAGCCAGTGGTGTTCAGGCGCAGATTAATCCTGACCTGAAAATGGCTGGGGTGTTCTTTACTAAATATAATCCTAAGAAGCGCAGTAGTCTGCATCATGATATTGTAGATGCTGCCGAGCATCTCTACCCGGATAAGGTGCTGCCCAATATCCGTGCCGACCAATCACTAGCGCAGGCTCAACGGGCCGGGGAGCCTACTATTCTGTACAAGCCAGATTGTAATGGGGTAGCTGACTACGCCGCTTTGACTACTGCTATCCTCGAGAACTTATGAAAAAGCCTACACCTAAAGCACCAAGGGACTTAACCGACTTGATTGGTCCCGCGCCTTATGAACCGCAACTTCCCCCTGCTCCTACCACCCCGTCCCCACAGCCCGTTAAGCCGAAGTATCTCAAATTTACGGACCGTATCACTCCAGAGAACCGCTTATACATGGACCGGGTAGCTTATTGGAGCCACGGGGAGGCACGCAAGCTGGTTAACATCTTTAATGCTGCATTGACTGCTTATTTTGCTAATCATCCGGACGCACAGCGCCCCATGCCTGACGAAAATTTAGACGACAGTAAATAAGAATTTAATTACCAGTAATGAGTAAATACCGGCAATACTAGATTTACCATAAAATATGGTATTGCCGGTAAATCCGGTATTACCGACATTTACGGTATTTCTGGAACTGACAGAAATACCGTAAATGTCGGTAATACCGGATTTACTGGCATCAATAGGATTTTACAATTGGTTAGTCGAAGTTTCAGCCATTATCCTGGAGCCTGATGATAAGCGCTGCTTGAGCTATTCTCCCGTACTAATCAGCCCTTATGCGATCACGTTTGACGTAATTGGTGTAGCCTCTAGCATAGTTCTAGGCCGCTGGCGTATCTAGCAGCCATTGGCGCCGCGGGTTTGTAGGCTCAGCAGTTGCTTTCGTTTGTGGCGGGTACCAGCACCACTGACCAACGTGCGAACCGCCCTCAGTAGCATGTTCGGCTAGCTCGCGCTCATCACCACCGAGCCGGTCTGGATAGACAATATCACCTACTTGCCTAACTAGGGCGGCGCTTGACACTACTTAGCCACGTGGCTGAACGTTAATGTGGGCTGGGTGGTGCGCGAGTCCATGGCCGAGTCTGGTTTAGCACGACTCTGCCCCGAGCTTTAGCCCACGGCCGGACAATAATTCATTCCGAATAGAACAGCCAGGACGCGGCTACTAGCTTCAAGACCTTGATGGCGAAGTATTCGGTTTCTCAATCGTGCTTGGGGAGGACTGGGAGATTAGTTATAAAAGAAAACGCGGGGAGTAGAAAAGAGCGAATAGGGGAGGGGTAACTAGCGCCCAGCACTATACTACTTACTCAACTGCTGCTGCAACTCCGCAATCTTGGTGTTTACTTGCTGTATCAACGGCTCGCGGGTCTCATCAGTGTAGAGCACTGAGGTCTGAAAGAATTGCAAACTATTTTGAGCATCCTCCAGCTCGCTCAACAGTTTTTTGCGCGTGCTGGCCTGAGTTGTTGTCAGCTTGCCCTTTGATTTAGTGACGGCCACTTGCTGAGCTTTCTGATAGGCGGGCAGTAGGTAGCCGTCAGTTAGCGCCTTAAATACGGCCCCGGCCTCTTTTTTGACCTTTCCGGCAGCAACCTGGGCCTTGACTTGGTGTAGTACAAAGTGCACATAGCCCTCATCATAATCGCCGGCCTCCAGCCGGGTTCGCACGGTAGCTAGGCTTACCATTGACACGCCTACCTCTAGCAAGGCTGCCTCCCAGGCAGAAGGTGGTGCGGTCAGTGCTGGTAGTGTTACTTGGCCCTGAGGTGGAAAGGAAAAGCGCACGTCTGTTACCACGCGTCCTTGCTTCAGTAGCTCGTAGGTGAAGGGCAGGTCGGTTTCGGCCAACTCCAGCTGCGCCCGATCCAGCACTTTTACCCGGAAATTATTAAACCTGTCATACTCGGTACTCAGGCCCAGAATATTCTTTAATTCCTCGACCTTGATGGTGCGCTTGCCAAAGGTCGCGTACTCGCGCAACAGCCAATAAATGCGGTACGAGCTAGCACTTTTAAGCTTTAGTAGCTCTGTCAGCTGGGCTTTCGTGAAATTATCGCGCAATTCCAGTAAGTAGTTGCGCAGGTGCTCGTTGAACTGGGCCTCAATCAAGCCCTCGCCCTCGCGATATTCGGCATAGGCCAAGAGCGGAATGACGATAAGTTTTCGGTCCTTCGTCGGTCGGCCCTCGGGACCCAGCTTCTCAATAGTCAGTGTGCGGCTGGCAAAGCCTTTTAAAGTGCGCCGCAGATGGTCGTAGTTGTTACTGCCGGCTGAGTCCATCAGTTCCCGCACTGATAGCTTGCACATGGCGAAGCTGGTGTCGTCGCGCTGAATATGGGCCAGCAAAGCCAAGAATAAGCGCGCCTCGGTGGTATTTAGGTCTAGCCGGGCGTTAACTAGCGCATTATGCTGCACTACCAAGGGGCGAGCAACAATAGTTGATTCTGAAGCCATTGTAAAGTCTGCTGCAGGTGATGACTCAAATGTACGGGGATTTTTAATATTTGCCTACCTTTATTAATAGAGGTAGGCATTACCCCCCATTTTGGTAGGCATGATTGGGTCAAACGGCCCCATTCTGGTAGGCATAGGGCCCCATTCTGGTAGGCATAAGGCCCCATTCTGGTAGGCATAAGGCCCCATTCTGGTAGGTAAATACCCTTATTACTTGTTGATTTACAGATATTTACGCTCTCCGTAAACTAGTTAAAGATTCTAAAAGAAAGCAACTCTTAGTTAGGGTCAGTAATTTTTTGTTTTAGGTCAACTACCATGTAGTAAGGGACAAGGAAAATCAGGATCATCAAGCAGTTAATAATAAGGCGCGGTGACCCCATTTTGGTAGGCATAAAGCCTGTTTTACCCATTGGTAGCCTGGAAACGGACATTTCCTACATTAGCCTTGCTAGAATACGCCTACCAAAATGGGGGGTAATGCCTACCAGAATGGGGGTAACACCGGATGGTAGTTCCTATCTAGGGTTAGTCAACAATTCATATGCCTACCAAATTGGGGGCATTCTTAACTGGTAGTGCAGCAGGCTCTAATTTCAAGGCGTACTATTTAACTGCTCTATAGAAATTTGCTGTTTGGGATTGCGTTAGTGACGAGAACCAAAATTTACAATAAGGCTAAAGCGGTGGGAATTTTCTGGCATAGCGGAGGGTACCAAAATCGATCCCACTGAATAGTGGGCAACATCAAGGACGAGCATCTAATGGCCAAGTTTGAGGCTGAGAAATAGAAGCGTCAGAAGCTGTTAAAGAACCAACTTTTCTTTCAGTCGTATTGGCAACATTAGCTAAGAAAATATAAAGTATAAAACTACTCTTTACCAGATAGTTATATAGGTATAAAATAGTACTTAGCGTATTTTTACGGCGCTTGTGCTATTATAAACCATAGGGTAAGTGGGGACTTTTTGCCGCCGGCTTCTTGAGTTTCGGCGGGCGCTGCGGTCCCGGCGTAACGCCGGGAAAATGCTTGCTAAACAGGCGCCGATTCTTCTCGTGCAAGGCATCGAGCACCCGCTGTCGGGCCGCGTGGCTCATCTCGGTGAACTTGGGGGCCCATCGGTCATAAAATGCTTGGACATCCACTAGACTCAGCTGCCAATCCGAACGCTGACACCAACGCTCGGGCCAACGGTAGCTCGGCCGGAAGCGCTGCAGGCACTGCTTCAGCAGCGCCTGGTGCTGCGCCGTGCGTGCAGCAGAGCCCCGCCGGGCTTTTGCTTTGATGGCGCGTTCCTGCTCGATCAGAAACTCCTCGCTGAGCTCCACTTCCTCCACGCGCGTGCGCAGGTAGAGTTTGACCAGGGCGTTACCTGGTAGCCGGACGTAGGCCGTGCGGGCGGCATCGTGGCGCGGCAACAACGCGGCAATCATCGCCGCCGTCCAGCCCCGTTCCTTGAGCGCGTGCGTCGTCAAGTATTTAGTCAGCGGTAGGGCCACTGGGGCCCGGTCCGCCACCATCAGAAAGCGCTGCACCCCCATACTCCAAGCGATTAGGTAGGTAACAAAAATAGCATACCACTAGCAGCAGTTGTTTCCTAGCTTTTAGGAAGTAAGTAGGCGCTCAGCAGGCTCTTGCATCAGCTTATTGCTTTTAGCCGACCAAGCCTAAAAGCAAAAAAGACGTTTTAAGAAGATAGGTTTAAGCAACGTGCTAAACGCAGCAACACTGCCTAGCATAATGGGCAGTACCGGACCCCTGTTGCCCGGTTAGCTGACGTTTCTTCCACAGCACGGGAATCGCTTGCGGGGAACGGCCGCTTTTTTGGGCCGTAACTACCTGCGCTGAAGTAGTTAACGAAAGGCACCACGGATAAAATATATGCGCAGTTGATTGACTGCGCATATATTTGCAGCCAATCAACTGCAAATCCCCGTGAGACGAGACGTTTTCCAAGCCATTGCCGACCCCACGCGTCGCGCTATTCTGGCCTTACTAGCGGTCGGGGCACTGACGCCCACGGCCATCGCCGACCACTTTGGTAGCACCCGCCAGACGGTCTCCCAACACCTGCAAATCCTGACCGCCTGCGACGTACTACGCCCGCAGAAGAGCGGGCGCGAAATCTATTATCACGTCAACCCGGCCAAACTCCAGGAATTGGATACCTGGCTGCAAGGCTTCCGCCAGCTGTGGCAAGACCGCTTCGACCAACTAGATACTCTATTAACCACCTTGTAACCCCCCTGCCTCATGACGCTCCCTTTTGTGTTCGAGACCGACCCGGTCGCTAAAAAGATTCGCGTAGAGCGCGTATTCCGCGCCCCGCTGGCCAACGTCTGGAAAGCCTGGACCGAGCCGGAGTTGCTGGAAAAATGGATCGTGCTCCCGCACTGGACGGCCGTCACCAAGACCATGGAGTTCACCGTGGGGGGCGTCTGGCTGTACGCCATGGTAAGCCCAGAAGGGCAGTATCACTGGGTCTATGCCCAATTCACCGCCATCGAAGCGGGCCGCGCAATCTCTTCCATCGGCCGGTTTTGTGATGCCGACGGGAACCCCCTGCTGGAAGGCCCCAAATCGTATCGGGATACGACCTTCTCCGCCTTGGACGAGCAGCGCACCAAAATCGAGATGGTGCTGGCCTTTGAGGAAGCAGCCACCCTGAACCTGTTCGTTGAGGGCGGCTTCCAAGCAGGCATTGCCACGACGCTCACCCGCCTGGAGGAAGTGCTGGCGGCTGCCTAGGCACTCGGCAAGGGGAGTGGCCGCTAGTAGCAGCAATAAAAAAGAGCGTGAACCTAAGAAGGCGTCATTTCTTAACGCGTCTAAAAGGGTCTTTTCCCGTTTGTCACACTACTTGAACGAGCTTGCTCACACGGGAAAGAGGAGTTTATAACATTTATTAATTGTGGGTTTAATAAAGGTTATAAGCTCCTCTTTTACATACTGTGATTGACCGTTTACTACTTGTAAAATTCAGCAGCCGCTTTAATTCGTGTTATATATCCGGGGTTTTGTGTGGCTTCGGTCAGCAAGGAGGTCTAGACCTTTGTGGAGGTAAAGTAGTCTTGTCTTTTATCTCACCAGCAGCACACCATGAGCATCCTCCAACAAGTTGAATTAGGCCGGCAGGGCCTGAAAGTACCCGTAGAAGGCCTCGGCTGCATGGGCATGACGACCTTGGCCGGCATGGACGTGTACGGCAAGCCCGACGAGGCCGAAGGCCTGGCCACTATTCACCGCGCCCGCGAGTTGGGCGTAACTTTTCTGGACACCGCCGACCTCTACGGCCCCCTGCTCAACGAGCAGTTGTTGGCCAAGGCCACTGCCGGCCAGCGCGACCAGTATACCATCGCCACCAAGTTCGGTTACGAGGTAGACGACCACGAGCAGTTGACCTGGGGCTTTAACGGCCGGCCCGACTACGTGCGCAAAGCCGCCGAGCGCTCCTTGCAGAACCTCAAAACCGATTACATCGACCTGTACTACTTGCACCGCCTCGACCCGGCTACGCCCATCGAGGACACGGTGGGCGCCATGAGCCGGCTAGTGGAAGAAGGCAAAGTGCGCTACCTTGGCCTCTCCGAAGTATCCGCTGACATCC
>Ga0160429_1000083_pt1 | contig 120075 bp, 98 predicted proteins | sample SolpanmetagenomR_FD_108199 | JGI IMG/M metagenome (GOLD analysis project Ga0160429, IMG submission 108199) | Solar panel surface microbial communities from Lawrence Berkeley National Laboratory, California, USA - R | ecosystem: Engineered > Built environment > Solar panel > Unclassified ...
GGAGATGAAGCGCGGCACCGATGAGTACATCGCCGCCAACAAAGAGCTGCGCGAGGTGAATGCCCGCATGACGGAGTTGCGCGATAAAATCGGTCTGACCGGGCTTACGACTACGCAGTTGGGATAAGCTCATGAACCAGCTCGGCCGCGAGTTTAAAGACCTGGTGCCTGGCACGGCGGCCTACATCGCCAAGAGCCAGGAGCTGGTGACGGTCGAAAACCGGCTAAAAGAACTACGCGCGGGTCTAGACGATGTGCGCACCTCACTCAACGACTCGGGCAACAGCTTCAGTTCGTGAAAAAAGCGATCGGCTTCGCCGGCATCCAGCTGGGCGTGGATGCCGTGGTTGGCAGCCTCAAGCAGTCTGGGCAGCGGGAGCATCGACGCGGCCGTGAAGGGCAGCGATTCCATCTCCGACATGGAGAAGGTGCTGAACCTGACCACCGCCGAAGCCAAGGCGCTGCGCGGCCAGCTCGAAGGCATCGACACGCGTACCTCGGAAGAAAATCTGGAAGGCATCGCTCGCCGTGGCGGCCGGCCAGCTGGGCATCGCCAAGGACGAGGCTGTGGCCTTCACGCAGTCGGTAGACCAGGCAGTGGTAGCCCTTGGCGACGAGTTTACAGGCGGGGTTGAGGACGTGACCAAGAGCCTGGGCGGCCTGCAAAAGCTGTTCAAGGAAACCGCCGACGTGAGCCCGGCCGAGGCCATCACTAAAATTGGCTCGGCCGTGAATGCGCTCGGGGCCGATGGCACGGCCACTGGCCCGGTCATCGCCGACTTCGCCGCCCGCATCGGGCAGCTGGGCAACCTGGCCCCACAGATTACCCAGACCCTAGGCTTGGGCGCGGCGTTTCAGGAGCTAGGCTTGTAGGCCGAAATCTCGTCTGGGGGTCTGACCAACATCCTGCTCACCGCCGCGAAGGGCACCGCTGACTTTGGCAAGCAGCTGGGCATGACAACCAAAGACTTCGAGCAGCTCATTAATAACGACCCCAACGAAGTGATTCTCCGCCTGGCCGCCTCGCTTAAGGAGGCCAGCGAAACGGAAATTGTTACAACGCTCGACAAGCTGGGCATCAAAAGCCAGGAAGCCGTGAAGGTTATCACCCTGCTGGCCGATAAGAGCGATTTCGTGCGCCAGAAGCAGGCGCTGGCCTCGGCCGAGTATGAGAAAGGCACGAGCCTGCTGGATGAGTTTGCCAAGAAAAACAACAACGCGGCGGCCGAGGTCGAGAAAGCGGAAAAAGGGTTTGCGCAGTTTCGCCAGGAACTGGGCGAGCGCCTGATTCCCATCTACCTCACTGTGTTGCAGTACATCGGGCTGCAGTTTAAACTTTGACAGGTTATACCTTCAAAGCTACCAAATGGTAGAGCATACTTTCACTGGCTGTCTTCGACAGCTAAAGTAACTTTTCTGTCCCTGCACTGCTGGAAAGTGGGGGGTACTTTCAAATCTGTCCCCGCTGGTGTCCCCGCCAAAGCAAAAAGGCCCTTCTTGCTACCAAGAAGGGCCTTTTTGTGCTCTAAGAGCGGTCTGGACGGGACCAGCAGAGGCGCATCATCACCTAAGCTGGCCGGACCTAGCAAGCCGGGCATTGCTGCTAGGCCACTTTGGGCCCGTCAGTCCCGGTCAGCTTAGGCGGCGCTTTGGGCAGGTCTGCCACTGTCTTTTGCCACTGTTCGGGCTGTTTTGCGGAACGTGTGTAGCAGTTCCTGTTCGTCAATGCCGAGGTAGCGGTTGAAGCTGGTTTCGGTTTTGTGGCCGGTAGCCAGCATCACCTGGGCCTTGGGCACGCCCTGGTAAATCTTGAGCGTGGCAAAGGTCTTGCGGCCGATTTTGCTCGTTAGGTGCAGGCGCGTGATGCCGGCTAGGTGCGCTACCTGGGGCAGGTACCCGCTCAGGTTGTGCACTAACGGCAGGCAGGTGGCTAGGCGTAGGTGCGCGTACTTGGTGAGCAGCGCCACCGGCCGAAATACGTCGTCGTCGAAGTAGGGGATAATGGCCTTATCGGTGGTCTTGCCCTGCTCAATCTTAATAAAGTCGCCCTGCACGTGCTTCCAGGCCAGGCGGTCGGCGTCGGAGATGCGCAGGGCCGTGTAGCAGCAGAGCAGCAGCTTGTCGCGCACCCACTCCAGCACGCGCAGGCGCTCGTCCAGCCGGCGGGCATCGACCTGACTGCGGCGCTGGCCGTTCTTGCGGGGCTGGTCGGGCGCCGGCGCAAAGTCAGCAAAGTGCTCCTCGACGTAGGCCCTGGCTGCCGGGCTGTGAAAGTCAACAGCGGCCAGCGCCAGCAGCTCGGCCTGGCTCAGCGCATCGGCGCCGCGGTAGATTTCGGGGGCTTCGAAGCGGTGAAACTTGCCGCTCAGCTCGGGCACGTCGTGCTCCTCGGCCCACCCCAGAAAGTTTTTCAGGGCGCGGATGTGCTTGCCAAACGTGTTGAGGTCCTGGCCGAGTACTTCGAGAAAGTAGCGCTGGAAGGCCACGTACCAGGCCCGGTCGATGCCGGCGAGTGTGAGCGGGGTGTTGGCGTGGGTCGCATAGGCCTGCAGCACCTCCAGGGTCCGGCGCAGGCTGGTAAGGTAGCTGCTGCTCAGGGGCCGGCCGGTGCGCCGGTTCACCGTGTGTGCCTGCTCGAGTAGCCATTTCTGGTAGTAGTCGGCTAGGCCCGGCGGGGGCGCGGGGGTAGGGATCGGCGGCTGGGGTAGGGGTAGCAGGCCCACCTCCTCAGCTAGTAGCTCGTCGTAGCGGCGCTGAATGGTGGCCTTTACCTCGGCTTTTAGCAGGGTCCGACCGGCGCGCGTGGCGGTCTGGTACACCTGCTCTGCAGCCTTGGCGTAGCGGTCCAGGATGGGGTTAATAGTGTCTGCGTAGTCGCCTTTCTTTACTTCCTCCCGCTTGGTATTCCAGTCGGTGGGCAGGCACTTCTGGCCTGAGCCAAAGCGCAGGCGCTCCCCGTCCCAGCAGCAGGTAATCTGAATCTGGGCCAGGCCGCTTTTGGTGAGTTGGTCGAGGCGCAGCTGGCGGGTTACTTCCATAGGCGGGCAAGGTAGGATAGGGAGCTATAAATTGTCGAGTCACGACGAAGCAAGTGAGTGCTCTGTGTTTCACCTTACCTTGCTAGACCTCAGCTGTGACTGAATAATAAGCTACTTATAGAATGCTTGATTGCCATGCCGGACTTTGACTTTGAACACCTAGATGCCAAGAACTTTGAGCGAATGTCCAATGCTTTGTGTGCGGAGTATATCGCACGTGGGCTTCGCATATTCGGGTCAGGTACGGATGGTGGGCGTGAGGCAACCTTCGAGGGCAAGATGCACTACTCTGCAGGGGGCGCGCCTTGGAATGGGTATCTCGTAGTGCAGTGTAAGCAGAAAGAAACGCGCGGTACGCCGAAGCAAGAAGCAGCCTGGGCAGTTGGGCAGCTCGATGCAGAAATGAAAAAGTACCAGACTGCTAAGAAGAAGCGCAGAATTCCCGACTATCTTCTCTTTATTACCAATGCGCACCTGTCGGCGCAGTTAGATACGGGCGGTAAGGATAAATTTATTGAGCGCCTCCAGTACTGGGTTACGCTACTAGGGATAAGAGAGGCAGATGTGTGGGACCGTGATAAGCTCAATAATCTAGTTGACCTCACGCCCCCAGTCGCTCAGCGATTTGGGCTACTGCATTCAGGCAATCTCATTCACTATGCCGCGCATTCCTTTCTAGCGCACCAAGAAGGTGTAGAAACTACACTCTCGGTTTTTCTACAGAAAGAGTTGCGAGTTGACCAATTTGTGCAGTTAGCACAGGCGGGGCATGCTAATGATGACCGGACTCCCTTAGCGCGGGTGTTTGTGGACCTGCGGGCCGTAGCTGAAACAGAACCTAATAAGACTTTCTGGGTGGTGAAGAAACTGCAACAGGATTCTGACCGACCACTGCATCCAACATTATTGGAAGAAGAGCGACAAGCTCATTTAGATTTTCTGCAAAATAATCTTGATAAAGAGGGGGATGAGGAAGATTACGAAGTAGATGAAGACATAATCGTTATAAGAAACCCTCATTATTCTTCTCACAGAGAATATAGTCTCGCACGTTTCGTCATTATCGGAGGACCAGGGCAAGGTAAGAGTACCCTAGGGCAGCACTTAGCGCAGCGTCACCGGGCGGCGCTACTCAAAGCAGACCCTACTAAAACACTGGAAACGGAAATTAGTCAAGTAATACGCCAGGTAGAGAAGGCAGCAGTTGAGTCAGATATAGGCCTGCCAACATACCCGCGTTGGCCATTTCGGGTAGTGTTGGAGAATTTTGCGGAAGCCTTGTCCAAGGGGGAAGTTAGCTCTGTATTGGAGTATATCGCCTTGCTCGTGCGCAATAGAACAAAGCGGGCATTCACATCGCAAGACGCTGAGATATTGCTCACGAACATGCCAATGTTTCTAGTATTCGACGGCCTAGATGAAGTGCCCGCCGTGAGTAATCGGGCAGAAGTATTGGAAGCTGTACAGACTTTCTTGTCCGAGGCGCGTCACAAAGATGCCGATTTGTTAGCCATTGCCACGACGCGCCCCCAGGGTTATCATAGTGACTTCGATAGGTTTGATTTTCAAGAGATTACTCTTAGATTGCTGACAAAAGAAGAATCTTTAGTATATGCTCGAAGGTTCGTAGACGTCAAGTATGCGGAGGATGCTGACCTGCGGGAGAAAATTATGCAGCGACTGGAGGTCGCGCTAAGCGAAGAAGCGATTGCGCGCTTAATGCGTAGCCCCCTGCAGGTCACGATTATGACCGAGTTAGTAGTATTGATAGGAATCTTGCCACGCGAACGCTACACATTGTTTGAGCGCTACTACGAAATTATTTACCAACGGGAGCAGGGGCGGGGCTTGACACTTTCGACGGTGCTGGCCGACTACCGTAAAACTATCGAAATCCTACACGACCGTATCGGCCTGCTGTTGCAAGTAGAAGCCGAATCGAAGGGTAATACGAATAGCCGTATTTCAGGTGAGCGTCTCACGAAGATGGTGCACGACTATCTGGTACAGAAAGAGCATGAAGGAGAGGAGCTATCGCACCTCACGACCAGTTTTATGGAGGTCGCCCTACACCGACTTGTCTTTATCGTGCCCCTAGAAGACGACCGCTATGGGTTTGAGGTACGCTCATTGCAGGAGTTTTCGGCGGCGCGCGCGCTGATGCGAGGAGACTATTCGGTAGTAAAAAGGCGGGTGCGAGCGATTGCCCCTATTCTTTATTGGCGCAATACCATGCTGTTTGCAGTAGGACAAGCATTCGCCAAACAGAATGAACAAGAGGCTGATATGGTCGTGCAGCTGTGTCACGAGCTGAATGATAATGAGGATCCCTTGCTATTTCGCACGTTAGCTGGCTCACGCTTGGCACTTGACGTGCTAGAGGATGGTATAGTGGAGTTGCAGCCAGATTATCGCAGAAAGTTTATAAAGCTGGCTTTGCAAGTAATGTACTTGCCACACGAGGATACAGCTACCCGCCTAGTGACATTGTATTCTAACCGGGAAGAAGAGTTGTACAAAAAAGAGGTGCAAGCAGCAATTAGTAATCTTGAACATGAAGAACTTATAGCGCCTTTTACTGTGCTCGCTTATTTGGCCCACGACAATAGCAGGGCGGTATGGGCGAGACCATTATTACATAAATCTTGGCCTGCTAAACTAGGCCCGCAGCAAATGCTACTGCAGCGTTTAGGAAGGCATTTTGAACAGGATGATTGGTTTAAGGAAATAGCTGCAAGTGTAGCGGTTGTTAGTAATCTATCTTGGGTCAGTGTAACATTAGCGAAATATGTGGAGGTAACTTGGATTCGAGATGCTGCTAGGCTGCGCAATAGCCACCGAAAAAAAACCTTTTTAAAAAGCAGTAAATCAGTTTTTTACTACGAAATAGTGTCTTCTTCTGTGCAGAAAGAGATACTAATGCTAGACCGCCTATGCAAGCCTAATCCAATTGTTCATGACTGGTTGCCCTTTACTTTGGGTCGTACGTTCATGCTCAATCCCTCCCCCGAAACCCTAGCTGATACACTGGAAGCAATAGTCCACGCAGGCGGGTGGAGGCCAGGACTTAGTTACGTGGGGTTGCCCTGGCAACTAGCACCGCTGCTTGTAGATTCAGAATCACCCGAGGAATTACTTCGGCACGCCCAGCGCGCCCGTGCTGGCGAGCTCGGTACTACGCAAGATTGGTTAGCTGCCGAGCGACGCTGGGCCAAACAAAAATTTACGGTGGCAGACTTAACGGCCTTTTCGGACGCGGAATGGCCTTACACGGGGGAAATTGCCGAACGGGGTATTATCCCAATGGGCACCTATGGGATAAGTGATGACGAGTACACGCATGACGACGCTGCGCGGTCATTATTGGAAGCTTTTTTGAAATCCACTTCTTCTCGGTACCGTTTATACATCGCCATTGGATTTCTGTTTGTGGTTAATAATACGTATGACTCAGGTTATCCCCTTACGCTATCGTTAGATATTATTAAGCAAGTAGTTACAGCTACTGATTGGCAAGTTTACGCCCTAGATATACTAGCGTTATTTGACCCCGATTTAGATTGGCAGGAGGAAGTGAAAAATCTTGATGCGCTCGGGAATCGAATCAGTGTACTAGGTGACCTTGAAGACGCGCATGTAGAACTGGAGAATGAACTACTGCCGTACGCGATAGATCAGTTGGTGCCATTAGTAGGCACAAGGAAAGTGCGCGAGGGCATTTTGCGCTTTTTAGCTGCCTTCGCAATAGTTGGGGCTGAGGTGCCAGTACCTAACCTTGACCCTGCAAAGCTCTCTCTTGAGGGGCGTGTGGCTTTACTAACTATCAACTTGTTTAGTGTTAGCCCTGTGCTAGTAGAAACTGACATCAAGCAGTTGGCTACGAGCTTATGGGAACATGAGCATCCTAGGACCAAGATTCAAGAGCTACCGCGAATACTTTACCGTTTAATGGAACGCAACCAAGCACTCACGCCTATAGCTATTGGCGTACTGAATGAGCTATATGCGACCCCTGAAGTAAGCGCAATCTCAAAAATACTTATTATTCAGTGTTTAATCAATCAGATTCAATACCGCAATAGTGGCCTAGCTGACCCAGTACGGAAGGTAGAGCTAGCTACGGATTGGCTGTTTGAGGTGCTTAGTCAATAAAATTTTATGGGCAGGCCATTGATAATTACTAGTGGCCTCCCTACTTTGGTTACGAAGAATTTTGTTCGCCTGCTTCGCGCTCTTTTTCTTCTTTATAATGCTCATAAAATTAAATGAATTGATGTACGCGTTCGTGGTCTGTAGGTGATTTATATAGATCCCGGCTGAGCTTAGGAATAGTTTCATTTCTGACAAGAGCTTTGCTCATGATATATAATGTATCTACGTCAATTAACTCACGTAAATAGTCATAATGTTCAATATCGAGGCGTATTCCCACTGTACTGTTACCAGTGTTAGCGGTTGGAAATGCGTATTTGAAGAAAGTAGCCAGGTTTTCGGCGTCTTCTTGGAAGCTTTCAGTCAGCCAGTAAGTTAAATCATCTTTGCCGTAAGCTATCTGCCATATATCAATTAGGACGACAGTGGTGTGGCCAAAATACACGTACCAAGGAGCATTAGCTGCAGCCGCTATTTCTTTAACCCGGTTTATAAGGGTACGGCATAGCTCCTTAAAGCGCTCGAGTGTAAAAAGAAGCTCTATTTCTTTAAACTCGTCTTCATTCTCTTTCTGCCATCGGCGGATACGGCGAATATCTAGAATCAGCTCTAAGGGTAATTGAAAGTTTCCGCTTTGCGTGATTATCCTTTTAGTAACTTCAACTACCTGCTGCTCTGGCAGTAACTTAATATAGGCAAGTAAAAGACCGCTGCTACGAGATAACAGACGGGCGGACCTATCACCTAGTACATCGTTCGTTAGCTTGCTGCTCAAGCAGATGAGTAGGTCGCAATAGCGCTCAGCCTCGGCAGGAGTTATTTGTTCTCCTTCTTCTAGAATGACTTGTTTTTTTAGGTTAGCCTCCCTGTGTTTGGCAATCCGGTCTTCAAGTCTTTTAAAGAAAACATCGTCATTTGATAGCTTAATCATTTCCTCTGCCTGCTTGCAGGGATCTATGCCATCATCGATGCGCATGGTCTGCAAAAACTGCTCGAACGTTCGTTCTGGGATTTCTCCTTCGAGGACAGTATAAAAAAAATACCGTTCAAAATAATACCTAGAAGCAATAGATTTGGCTCGGTCTAATTCTTTCTGAGGTCTTTTTCTTATTTGGCGAAAATAGGATGAGAATAGATTGTCTTTGTATGCCGAATAGAATATAGGAAAGAGATTGGCTAATAAGACATATGCTTCGCCAGCTTTTTCAGCATCATTACCAAATACTTTTTTTATATTCTCTTCTTCGCCTAGCGCTCCAAAGTTTGGTTCCTCATAGGTGCCCTCAGTCTCATTGTCTTCACCATCTATAGTGACTGCTAGAACATCTTTATTTTTCCTAACTAAATCATAAACATCAGGGAATAGCACTTTAAGAGCCTCTATTAAAATGATGTCCGTTACATTAGCTTCGTCTTCGAGTAAAGGAAGCGCAACTAATAAAGTATTTGCTAGGCGATAGACAGCACGAGGATTTGGGATGAACGGCAAGATGCTACGCTGCATAGCGTCGTTATATCGCAGCTTATCTGCCTCAGATTGTTGTGTGAATAGTCCGGTGCGAAAAAGCACATCATCTATGCGTTGTTGCACATACCTACGCATTTTAGTGTCTTGAATAGGAGGTAGGTAAAGCGGAACTTGGATGATTTTTTCCAAGAACTGCATGCCTGCTTTTCTATCACCGCTGGGATATTGCTTGCCGATGGCATCTGCCACCATTTCGTGGTTTAGCCCTATTATGTAAGTGGTATTAGTAAAATCGGCGGTGAGTTTGACTAGCCGCAGGGTAGTAGATACCTCTTCGTTGCTAAGGCGGTCAGAATCGTCGATAAGGACAAGCAACTTTCTGCCTGTGGCGTGTAGTGCCCTATTGATATCCTCTTTCAGCACTTCTAAAGAACCGAGGTCTTGGAATTTATCTAGCTGCTCAGCCGTCAGCTCGCCAAAAACTGATTTGCGGGCCAAAAGGACACGCGTATACTTCAAAAGATTACTGTCGAGCGTCGTAGTATCGATAGCTGTCTCTGCGCCAAGAGCCGCTCGAAGCTCGGCGAAGAAGCTCATGAGTAGCTGGTCTTCGTCGCTGAAACGCCAGGGATTGAACTTGACGATAATCGTTTTGTGGAGGTCAGGATTCTGTATAGAGAGAATGTTTGTGGCTGCCTGAATGAAATCCATAAAGGAGGATTTACCTTCTCCCCACTGCCCGTAAATGCCGATAACTAACCCCTGTGAGTCATAATGGCTCGCAATGAGTTCGGCCAGCTTCTTGGCGAACGGATAGCGGCCGAAAGCATCATCCGCCTCGATAGAAACGTGTTTATCCGCGTGGAAGTAAGAATTATCTTTTAGTTCTTCCGGCATGGGGGAGTCAATTGCGGGGCTGATTGAAGCCGCAGGGGTATTACTTAGCTGCGGCGCTTTTCCCTGTAGGCGTAGGCGGTGGAGTAGGCCCAAGAGCTTGCTTTTTAGCATTGGTAGGAAGAGGTGAGGGTTTGGCAGTAGCAGCAGGGCTAACTCCTGTGCCTCGGTGGGCTAGCGAATCAATTCGAGTGCGTAGCCTTGTGAGTTTTATACTATCAGATACCCGCACTTCTCGCAACTTTTGAATAGCTATTGCATTGTTATCTGGCATTCGGTAAGCTAGGCAGCTAACAATTAAGGCGCTAAAACTTAGGATAGTACTTAAAACGATCCCCACCCGCGTATATTTATTTGTCGTCGCTGGGTCTTTAGCTTCTCGCTCTTTTCTTTTTACAAATTTTTTGTAGCCATTGGGTCCAGCAGTCGCTACTTCTTCACCCTCTGCTGTTAGCTTAAGTGCACCACCAACAGGCCTAGTAGCTAGTGCATATTTAATTAAAGCAGTTGTAAGCTCTTCCCATTGGTCCGAGTTTAGGCCGGACCCGTGATAGAAATAATACTTGGAGCTGACTTCTGCATCCCTCTGCATAATGGGAAGCCGACTGTTAATAAACTCTATAATTTCATTCGGCAGCATAGTGCTCTTAGTTAGGACGATTATACCCGCCGCGCAGCAGGCTGATGATTTCCTCTTTCGAGGCGATGAGGGTATCCTTGCTCTCCAGCAGCGCTGCCTGCGAAGCCACCTGCTGCCGCAGCCGCTCGTTCTCGGCGCGGCCTCGACGAGCTGAAGCAAGTCAAGCAGGCCTCGGCGATTCGCAGTAAAAGGTAGTCCAAAAACGATCGTTTTTGAAGGGTAAAACCTGCTAGTTTTGGGGTGGGCAGCCAGCGAGCTTGTCACGTTTCTTAAATGTTCGTTTAAGAAACGTGACAAGCTCGCCTGTAATCTATAGTTGGGCGTCTACCCGAATGTTTTTAGAGAAGACTTCTTCGGCATAAACGAGTGTGTCTTGGGGCATTCGTTTAACCGTAACAGCAATGTAGCAGAGTAGGGGAAAGGAACCCGTAAACTGGCCCTGTGCATTGGTAGTCAATGCAGTATCTCGATACCCATTATAGCTATCATAATCCCCGCCTTTGTAGTAGGCTGTTCTAACCTGTAGCGTAGCCCCCTTAATTGGCTGCTGGGTCCGTCGGTCCGTTAGAGTACCAACCAAGTGGGCATTCTCAATATCTTGTGGGCGACACCCTCCCAACACGAGCACGAGCAGCAGTACCGGATATATCGGCAACATGAGCGAAAAAATTGGACTAGGGCTGATAGGATTTTGGGCAATGTAGCGGGTGGCTTCTTTTCCCTGTGATTCCTTAGAAAAGTCCCTTAACATAAGATTAGATATGGGATATACTTTGGGAAATTAGTAGATTTCCGACTGGCCGACCGCTGCGCCCGGCGTGGTACTTTATCGGAGCATCTGTTCGCTAAGGGAAGACATCAAGAAGCGCCGAAGTCGTCTCGTAGCTCCTGGATTTCTACGTTCGCACTGGCTTGGCAAAGCGTTAGAAACGCGGCCAGTTCTTCTTGGTAGCTCAATAGCTTATACAGTTCGGCAATGCGTCGATAATGCCATTCATCCTGTGCAGGTAGGTAACTCTCAATAGCAAGAGAGATGGCTGTCCTTACCGCTGGCGCTGCGTGATACTTGGCTACTACTTCCTTCGCTAAGCCAATGGCTGTCAGGTTACCGCTGTCGATGGCTATATCAAGCACTGTGTGAAGCAAGGGCAGTAGCACCGTCACATCTGGGTACAGGTAGACCAGCAGTTCCAACGCCGTTTGCCGGTCATGTGGGTTTACTAGGGCCTGTTTTAAGTCGTTCACTAGCGCTTCTTTGTCTTGCAGGAGTTCATAGCGGCTAGCAAATAATTCCTCTGCTGACTGGCGAAACCTAAGCCACTTACCGGAATAAGCCATTGTGTTGTAGAGCGTTTGATGTAAAAAGCCTTTATTCAGTGGAAAAGGATTCTAACCCTTTTACATATTGTAAACGGTCGTGGCTGTTGCAGAACTCATTCTACTGCCTTTCAAGGGACTGTTGGCACCCAAATTTGGCTAGCAAATTGACAAATAGACCCTTGACTGCTACTTTCTAGGCGAATCGTGACCGGTTAGCAGACGAGTGGTAGGGTTCTGCAACAGCCACGGTCGTTCACAACACGTAAAAGGCTTCTGACTTATTCAAGCTACCGTTTGCGCGGAAGCTATTGAATCGTTTTTACGCCAGCCAGAGAGCTACGTAAACACCCAATAAATGCCTGGTCCACGCTGTAGACAATCACATAAGAGGAATCGAAAAATTCTATTACATAGTCACACGCCGCATACAGCGCTGTTTTCTGTTCAAAAGGAGTAGGCACAGTAGGCACGTTGGCAAAGTTTGGGCTGCCCACTAACACCATATTCACAAGTTGGGCCGGGGCATCGGCCAGCTGCTGAATTTGTTCTCGCGCGATAGGACGCCCGCCTGGGGTATCATTGACTGCGTTCTCATACGCTTCGCACGACAGTCCCTCCATCAGCCATTCTTCGGCCGACCACGCTTCTAAGACCCATAACCGCCACTGTATGTCAGCTGGGGCCTGTAGACACGGCAACACATCGTTCAGGGTCACGTCAAGAAACTTGTTGTCGGCTCCGTGGATTTCAATGCCCGTCATGCGAAATGGAGATTCATTTTTTGAATAGGCAAAAATTACGCTCCTTTTAATGAATAGCAGAAGCCAGACCTTCAACTGGTGTCCAGCCGGCGCTGGTAGCGCGGAGTGAGTTCAGGAAGCTAGTCTATGATTCAACGTTTACAAAACGCGCCAAGAGGATGGATTTCGTAAACGCCCAAACTGAAGCCTGTCCCTCATAAAGTACCACGCCGGGCGTCGCTTTCGTGCGGGCCAAAAACCGCATCGATTCCAAGACGTGTCCTGTATCACACGTTATGTAAAGGGACAGAACCCAGATGACAGCGGGAGTAGTTACACTTCCCCACTGCTCCCAAAATCCTGTTTGCCCAGGTCCAGGTAGGCGGCTGGTTTCGCGTTTACGAAACTCATCCCCTCGGCGCATTTCGTAAACGTTGAATCGTAGACGAGTTTCTTAAACTCCCCCGGTGCTGCACGGGGCCCACTGGCCCCAGGTGCCGGCCAGCTGCCAGTCGTTCAGGGAAAGGAGCGTTATTCATTTGTTGTAGGCGCAGACATTTTTGGTATCGCAGCCCCGTACGGCCGGTTAATCGTCGTTGAGCGCTAGGCCGGGGCTCACGCGCAGTTCGTAGCGGTATGTAGTAGGCCCCAATTCCAACCAGCCTTGCCAAAAGCTGAATTGCGCCTGGAACAGCTGGTTGAGTTCCGGGCCCAGGGGCAGGGCGCGGCGGGCCTGGCCCTGGCGTAGGCGGAGGCTTACTATAGACACGAGTTCGGGAGGGTGCGTGTCATCTGGTAGGGCGGATGACTCATACTTTGACAACTGGAGCTTGTCGCCGGGTATCACCTTGTAGGTAACCTCGCTAGTCGTGTCATTCACCGTGGCGGCGTACAGGTTTCCTGCTGCGTCGCGCCAGGTGGGGTCGCGCGGTGCATGGCTGTACACCCAGTACCAGCGTCTGCGGTGCCAAGCCAAGTATCGGAATAAGCGTTTAGGGTTCCGCTGAACGGTCGAGTCCTGAAACAGTGAATCAGCTGTTTGCAGCTGGCGCTGCCGGGGCACTTCTGGCAGGGCCAATAAGGTTGAGTCTGAGCTGTAGCTCACGCTCACAAGGAGCGTGTCGGCGGTGCAGTTAGTCACGTACAATTCTATAGCATCCATTGGAGGTGACTGACAGGACTGCAGGCCCACAGAGAAGGCTATTAGTAAGCCAGTCAGCAGGCGCTTATAAAAACGTATGAAGGTCATTGGTGACGCATAGGGGGGCAAGGTTGATTCCCCACGCGGCCAAACGTAACCCGCCGGAGTCCATGCTTGACCAGCTAGGCAGCACCGGTTTAAGAAAACGGTGGCTTTGGTGTTTGTCACATTTTTTAAACGAACGACTGAGTAACGTGACAAACTCGGGTATAGTCATTTCTTGAAAGAACCTTAACAAATGACTAGGGCCAGCTTTGATTAGTCTTCTGGCATGTCGCTACGGTCAATTAAGCCGGATAGGAAAGCCGAAAAACTGTTGGCTACTGGTACGTCCTCGTTCATCTCGGTATCAATCCAGGCTACCTGAGGCTCCGAGCTGTGACGATAATCCAGCGTGATAAACCAATGGCCATCTCCACTCAGCAGCACTTGCTTTTCAGGTATTCCCCACTCCTGTGTCAAATACCCACTATCGAGGATGCTCATAAATCCTGTATCACTTGGGAGCAAACTAAAAAGCTCGTCAAAGGGCACATGATTGTCAGCCCATGAAGTTGGCTGCGTCATTGGGTAGACAAAGCCGCGCGTATATCCGCCGTTTTGCTGCTTCAGCAGTGCAAGTAACTCAGGGGGCAAAGACACGCCCAGCTGTTGCTCAGCGTGTATAATAAATTCCGTGGTCAAGGAAGGCGGCACCTGTGCCGTTTCATCCCAAAAGGTGGTGAGGTCAATTGCCATAAGGCAGTCAATATAGGGGCAGTAATCGACCGGTTTACTAGGCCCATTAAGGTGCACCTTCTGAAGCTACCCATCCTGTGGAAGCTAAACACTGCTCACAGCTCGCAAATGAGGTCGAGAGTAAGTTTCTGAACCACTTCATCGGGAAGGTACTTCCTGAACCTGTAGTCTAAATTTCCACCCTCCAAAAAACGGTGCCGAAAGCCAGGCCCAAAAAACGGCGTTTCTAGGCCGTTAGTGGGGGTAGTTTAACCCTCCAAAAAACGGACGTTTTTTGGAGTAGCAAAGAGGAGTCCTAATTTAGAGCGATGGAAAAAGACTATATCATTCTCAAAGTGGGCTGGCTTACTCAAGTTCGAGGTAACGAGAGTCGCATCGAACATATTCACACCATATTCAAGTCTTTGCTAGGTTATCTTCAACAACATCAGCTAGTAGTGCAGCCAATTTTAGAAAAAGGTGCGCCAATAACTGATGAATTAAAGCTAATGCGTTCTGATTTAACAGAGAAGGGTTTTAGGCTTTATAAACAGGCCGAGCAAAAATGGCTGAAAGGTATAGACCGGGGCAGGGATCCAACCAATATGGGCGTGTTTGATAGAGAGCTAGCAAAACTTGACTTAGCAGACAATAGATGCGAGTAGCCATTTATGCTAGGGTGTCAACTAAAGACAAAGGCCAGGACACCGAGAACCAGTTGCACCAGTTGCGCGCCTTCGCCGAGCAGCACGGCACCATATATAAGGTGTACACTGACCAGGAGTCGGGAGGTAAGGCCGACCGCACCGAGTTTAAGCATCTGCTGCTCGAGGCTTACCAGAAGAAATTCGACCTCGTCGTCTTCTGGCGCCTTGATCGCTTCAGCCGCGAGGGTGCCCTGGCCACGCTCAAGTATTTAAAAGAGCTGAAGGACCACGGGGTGAATTATAAATCATTCACCGAGCCCTACCTCGACTCGCTGGGCCCCTTCGGCGACGTGATTGTCTCGATGCTAGCCACCATCGCCGCTCAGGACCTGATTAAGATATCAGAGAACACGAAGGCCGCGCTGGCCAAGAAGAAGGCCGCCGGCGTCAAGCTCGGCACGCCAGGTAAGAGCCAAGACCAAATCGAGCAAATTCGTCGGCTCAAGGGCGGCGGCATGTCGAACTACGCTATCAGTAGAAGTATGGGCATCTCGGCTAGCACGGTGGCCAAGTACCTAGTGGAGTAGGGCAGAAGCAGGCTTCGGACTCAAACTTCTTGCTACCCCTCTGCCACTGTTTTTGCCACTGTAAAAGCAAAAAGGCCCTTCTTGCTACCAAGAAGGGCCTTTTTTCGCTCTAAGAGCGGTCTGGACGGGACTCGAACCCGCGACCTCCGCCGTGACAGGGCGGCATTCTAACCAACTGAACTACCAAACCGTTTTACCAAGTGGCGGAGAGCGTTGTGCTTTTCCGTTTTGGTGATACAAAGGTAGGGCAAGAAAACTGGCGTGTGCAAACCTGGTGCCGATTTTTCTTGCTGGAAAGCGAAAAATGAGAGCTTGCGCATTGGTTCCCAAGCTGAAAAATTTTCGCAAAGCCGGCTGCTGCGTTTGGGTTTACCTTTGTCGCCCGGCTTTTGAGGGGGGTAGGGAGGGTGCAAATTGCCCTTCCTTGTCCCAAATAAAGCCTTACTCATACCTCGAAACAGGAACTCGCTCCCTGACCTGACCTATGCTGCTTGATTTTGAACAACCCATCGTCGCCCTAGAAGGCAAGCTGCAGGAAATGCAGAAGCTGGCTGCTGATAGCGAGGTGGACGTAACGGAGGCGGTGCTGGCCCTAGAGGCCAAAATCAACTCCCTTAAAAAGGAAACCTACGCCAACCTCACGCGCTGGCAGCGTGTGCAGCTCTCGCGCCACCCCGACCGGCCCTACACCCTCGACTACATTGAGGGCATGGCCGAGAAGTTTGTGGAGCTGCACGGCGACCGCACCGTGGCCGATGACAAAGCTATGGTGGGCGGCTTTGGCGAAATTGATGGCCAGCCCGTGCTGTTCATTGGCCAGCAGAAGGGGCACAATACCAAGCAGCGGCAGTTTCGCAACTTCGGGATGCCCAACCCAGAGGGCTACCGCAAGGCACTGCGCTTGATGAAGCTGGCCGAAAAATTCAACGTGCCCATTGTCACGCTCATCGACACGCCGGGCGCATTTCCGGGTCTGGAGGCTGAGGAGCGGGGGCAGGGCGAGGCTATTGCCCGCAACTTGAAAGAAATGTTTATGCTGAAAGTGCCCGTCATCTGCGTCATTATTGGCGAAGGGGCGAGCGGTGGGGCGCTGGGCATCGCCATCGGCGACCGGGTGCTGATGCTGGAAAACACGTGGTATTCGGTGATTTCGCCGGAGTCGTGCAGCAGCATTCTGTGGCGCTCGTGGGACTATAAAGAGCAGGCGGCTGAGGCCTTGAAGCTCACGGCCACCGATATGCACGGCGCGGGCCTGGTCGATGGTATTATTCAGGAGCCGCTGGGCGGCGCGCACACCGATGCGCCAGGCATGATTGAAACGCTGAAAAAAACGCTGCTCGACACGCTACGCGAACTGGCCGCCATACCCGCGGAGGAGCGCATAACGCAGCGAATTGATAAGTTTTCGGCGATGGGCGTTGTAGTCGAGTAAGTACTTTCGCAGGGTTTCGCTAGGGTCTGCGTTGCAAAACGGCCGGTGCGAAATCCTGCGTTCTTAATTCTGCGCGAAACTGCATTATGAAAATCCATTCGATTGACACGGGCTTGTTTAAGCTCGACGGCGGGGCCATGTTTGGGGTAGTGCCCAAGAGCATGTGGCAGAAACTGAACCCGCCCGATGCCAACAATATGTGCACCTGGGCCATGCGCTGCCTGCTGGTAGAAGATGGCAACCGGCTGGTGCTCGTCGACAACGGCATCGGGGAGAAGCAGGATGAGAAATTTCGCGGGCATTTTTACTTGCACGGCGACGACACGCTGGAGAAATCGCTACGCCGGCTGGGCTTCAGCAGCTCCGACATTACGGATTTTTTTCTGACGCACCTGCACTTCGACCACTGCGGCGGCTCGGTGCAGCGGCGGCCCGACGGCGCCCTGCAAACGGCCTTTGCCAACGCTACCTACTGGAGCAACGAGGCGCGCTGGAACTGGGCTACCCACCCCAATGCGCGCGAAAAAGCTAGCTTTCTGCGCGAGAATATCCTGCCCATTCAGGAGAGCGGGCAGCTGCAGTTTGTGAATCTGGCCCAGGGCGTGCCCGATGCCCTACCCCAGTTCAGCGACTTAATCTTTGCTGACGGGCACACCGAAAAAATGATGGTGCCGGTGCTGCACTACAAAGGCCGCACGCTGGCCTACATGGCTGACCTGCTGCCCAGCGTAGCCCACCTGCCACTGCCCTACGTGATGAGCTACGACGTGCGCCCGCTCGTTACGCTCGGCGAAAAGGAAACCGTGCTGCGCCGCGCCGCCCAGGAAAATTGGGTGCTGCTGCTCGAGCACGACCCCACCCACGAGGCCTGCACCGTGCAGCTGACTGACAAAGGCGTGCGCCTAGACCAAACCTTGCGCCTCAGCGACCTGTAGCGGGGGGGTAGGGATACAAGTTGATAACCGGAAAAATCCGAAATGACTACTTCTGAAAAGCCGCTGGCTGCGCCTACCCCTGTTGCCACGCTCAGCCTCGTGCTATCGGGCGGCGGGGCACGGGGCATCGCACACCTGGGGGTGCTGGCGGCACTCGATGAGCTGGGCCTTCCGGTGGGTGCGCTATCGGGGGCCAGCTCGGGAGCCATTGCAGCCACATTTTACGCGGCGGGCTTTGCCCCGCGCGACATCCTGCGGCTTTTTCAGGCTACGAGTATTCCGCGACTTACGCGGCCCCTGTTTTGGCGCAATGGGTTGTTGGGCCTCGAGGCCGTGGAGCAGCTGCTGGCCCGGCACCTGGGAGCCACGCTGCGCTTTGAGGACCTGCGCCTGCCCCTCACGCTGGTAGCCACCGACTTGGAGGCGGGCGAATCGGTGTATTTCAGCCAGGGGCTGCTGCTGCCGCCGCTGTTGGCTTCGTCGGCGGTGCCCATCATTTATCGGCCGGTCGAGTACCAGGGGCGGCGGCTGGTAGATGGCGGCCTGCTCAACAACCTGCCCGTAGAGCCGCTGCTATTGCTCGGGGCGCCTATCGTGGGCGTGCACTGCAATCCTATCAACCGCGAAGCCAAGCTACCGACCCTGCGCCGCGTGATGGAGCGCACCTTGCAGCTGGCCCTCAGCGCCAACACCACTGCCCGCAAGGCCCAGTGCACGCTGTTGCTCGAGCCACCACCGCTGCAGCAGTACCGCCCGCTCGACTTTCGCAAGGCCGGCGAGCTCTTTGAGATTGGCTACCGCCACACGCTCAGCCAGGCAGACGCGCTCCGGGCCGTGCTGAGGTAGGGTACGAAAATGAATGTCATTCCGAGCTTGGCGAGGAATCGCGCTCCTAAGCGTTCAAGCCCCGTGCTACGCCGCGAGCGAGGCTCCTCGGCAAGGTCGCAATGACGTTCGTTTTCAGGGCGCTCTTCAGGACGAAGAGTCGTTGCACCTATCATTAGTCCCTACTTAACTAGCTTTGGGGTTCCAAAAACCTGCTTTGCATACATGGCCGCCCGCAAAACCTCTACTTTCTGGTATTACATCGCAAAAGCCATTTTTGGCGTAGCCGGCTGGAAGCAAACTGGCCAGGTGCCGCCCGAAATCAAGAAGTGCATGATGATTGCGGCCCCGCACACCAGCAACTGGGACCTCATCATGGCCCGCGCCGCTTTCTACATCATGGACGTGGATGTGCGCTTTACGGTGAAAAGCGAGTGGACCGAAAACCCCATGCTCGGCTGGCTCGTGAAGGCCATTGGTGCGCTGCCCGTTAACCGCAGCCGCAACAATAGCCTCGTCGATGGCATGGTCAAGCTCTTCGATCAGCACCAGGAGCTCGTCATTCTCATTACGCCCGAAGGCACCCGCGCCTACCAGCCCAAGTGGCGCAAGGGTTTCTGCTACGCCGCGCTAGAGGCCAAAGTACCCATTCTGCTGGGCTTCCTCGATTATTCTAAGCGCGAGGCAGGGGTAGGGCCCGTGTTCTGGCCCACCGGCGACTACGAAAAAGACCTGGAAGAAATTAAAGCCTACTACCGCACCAAGAAAGGCCGCTTCCCGGAGCGCGGCGTGCGGTAAAACCACCTGTCATTGCGAGCAACGCGAAGCCATGACCAACGATAAAATCAGTCCTGCGTGAGGGCATACGCCACCAAGTTGGCACCCATACGCAAGGCTGCCTCATGCACGGCTGGCTTGTCTTCGGGATACGTGCCCACGTCTTCCCAGCCGTTGCCCAGGTCACACTCGTAGCTGTAGAAACTCACCAAGCGGCCTTTGTACACCAGGCCAAAGCCCTGGGCGCGCTTGCCATCGTGCTCGTGCACTTTGGGCAAACCCCTGGGAAACTGAAATTTTTCGTGGTAGATGGGGTGCGAGAAAGGCAGCTCCACAAATTCCAGTTCGGGAAATACCTTCTTCATCTCGGGGCGGATAAATTTATCGAGCCCGTAGTTGTCGTCGATGTGCAGAAAGCCGCCGCCGATGAGGTAGCGCCGCAGGTTCTGGGCCTCGGTCGTGCTGAAACTCACGTTGCCGTGGCCCGTCATGTGCACAAAGGGGTAGGTGAGGAGCTCAGGCGAGTCGAGCTCTACGGTAGCCTCGTCGGGCGCAATGTTGGTGTGCAGCGTCTGGTTGCAGAAGCTGATGAGGTTGGGCAGGCTCGTCTTGTTAGCGTACCAGTCGCCCCCGCCGCCGTAGTGCAGCTTGGCCAGCTGAAAACTGGGCGCCACCGGGGGAGTAGCCGCCGTGGCGAGTAGGAGCGTAGTGGCGAGGAGGAGGTTGCGGAGCATATAAGTTGCTAATTACAATGCGTGATTTACGACAAAATATAGTAGCCTTAGCCCTGCTGAATAGCTTATGGATACTAGCAGGCTGTAAACAATCAGATCAAGAAGCCACGCTTGAAAAAGTCATTATTTATAAAGTAACAGTTGGTGTTTCAGGTTATGGCTGTGAGTCAGAATGTTCGTTTCAGGCAGTTAGCGTAGATAACAAGCAAATGCTGCGGTACTATGGTGGGCCATACGCTGCTAACAAGGGGTACTTCAAAGGAAATGTTACCAAAGCAGATTGGGACAGCATCCAAACTCGGTTTGCCAGAATCTACATCGCGGGGATAGATACTCTAAAATGGGAAAGAACTGATTTTCCAGAAGTCGAGCTTTCTATAGTAAGCAGTAAAGGGGTTTACAAATTGCGAAAGAACCTGGGTAAAATTTCTGAGGCTAATACATATACGCTAGCTTGGTTTGTGTATGCTATGCCGAAAGAAATCAAGTTGAGTGCCAGTGATTCTCTTGAATTTGATACCCATGTCCAATACGGTGCTTTGCCAAAAGTCGAAGATTAAACGACTAGGCCTGCTCCCCGCACCACCTGCGCCGTGAACACGGCCGCCAGAGCCGCCGTTTCGGTGCGCAGCCGCGACTCGCCCAACGTGACGGGCCGGATGCCGCGTTCCAGGGCCAGGGCAATCTCGGCGGGCGAGAAGTCGCCCTCGGGGCCGATGAGCACGCAGCAGCGCGGCGCGGCCCCGATAACCTGGGCCAGGGCGGTGCGTTCGCCCGCTTCGAGGTGGGCGATGAAGGTGGTGGCCGGCGTGAGCTCCTGAATAAACTTGGTGAAATCAACCAGCTCGTCGAGCTGGGGTAGGTAGGCCTGGCCCGACTGCTTGAGGGCGCTGACCGCGATTTTCTCGAGGCGCTCCAACTTCAGCTCGCGGCGCTCGGAGTGGGCGCAGCGCAGGAAACTAAGGCGCTCGATACCGACTTCCACGGCTTTCTCGACCAGCCACTCCATGCGGTCAAGGTTTTTGGTGGGCGCCACGGCCACGTGGGTGTAGGTAGGGCGCGGCGCGATAACCTCCTGGCTCACAACCTGCAGGCCGCAGCGCTTGGGGTTGGCATCGGCCACGGTGGCGGCATACACGGTGCCGCGGCCATCTACGAGCGTCACGGGCGCGCCGGGGGGTAGGCGCAGTACGCGCACGGCGTGCTTGCTTTCTTCTTCGGAGAGCGTGTAGGTGGGCTGGCCGGGCAGCAGGTCGGGGGCAAAGCAGGTGAGCATGGTAACGAGTAAATCGACCACGAAGGTAGCGGCTGCTACCAAGCCCCAGCCTGGGGCCCTACCCCCCTCGGGGCAGCTAAGGTTGGGGGAGGGGGTCGGCCTGCACCTCGGTCACGGTGCCCAGCGGGCCAAAGTGAATGCTCAGGCGGGGGGTAGCCGTGTGTGGGTGCCGCGGGCCACACTGCGCGCCCGGCACCAGGTAGTAGTGATACGCCTTTTCCGTGTTGGCCAGCAATTCTTCTTCGTCGGGGCGGCCGAGCACGGCAGTTACGTCGTTGGCCCGCGCCTCGTAGAGGCGGGGGCGAGCCGCTAAGATGGGCGGTAGTAGCGCGGCCCGCTGGCCGGCGCAGGCGTAGCGGTCGGCGCGCCAGGCAGTGGCGTTCAAACCCGGAATGTCGGGCAGGGCGTGGCCGCAGCCAGCCAGCGCGAGCAGGCCCGCGGCGGCAAGCCCGCGGGCCGTATTTAAACCGTTAAACAAAGAAGACATAGGGCAAAAAGGAAGCGGCGTGCCGCGCGTGGCGCCCGGCTAGCGCAGGCGAAGCTAGGGCCAAAAGTCGGGTTGGGCGCCGGGCCCTACCCCCCGCTGGGTAGCTAAGGATAACCTAGCGGGCGAGGGGCCGTTACAAGGCGTTTGGCCCAAAGCGGCTGCTACCACACCCTTCTTTCACCCCCAACCTTTCTTTCTCATGCGTCTAAATTTGCGCGTTATCATCGGCCTTGTTATTGCAGCGGTTACGCTGCTGGGCTACTTTTTTAATACCTCCACCAACCCCGTGACGGGCGAAAAGCAGCACGTCAACATGTCGGCCTCGCAGGAAATAGCCCTGGGCGTGCAGGCGGCCCCCGAAATGGCGCAGCAGTACGGCGGCGAAAGCCGTGACCCGCGCGCCACGGCCGCCGTGCAGCAGGTAGGCCAGCAAATTGTGAAAGCCAACGGCCTCGACCAAAAAACCCAGTACCAGTACCGCTTTCACCTGCTGGCCGACGACCAAACCATCAACGCGTTTGCGCTGCCTGGCGGCCAGGTATTCATCACCCAGGGCTTGCTCAAAAACCTGACTTCAGAAGGTGAGTTGGCTGGCGTACTGGCGCATGAAATAGGCCACGTAGTAGGCCGGCACTCGGCCGAGCAAGTGGCCCAAAGCCAACTGACGCAGGGCCTGACCGGCGCCGCCGCCATTGCCTCGTATGACCCCAACAGCCCCGGCAGCAGCATCGCCCGCGCCGCCGCCGCCGCCATGATTGCCAAGCTCGTGAGCCTGCGCTTTAGCCGCAACGACGAGCTGGAGGCCGACAAGTTTGCCGTGAAATTTACCCCATCGGCGGGCTACAATCCGGCTTCCATGATTAGCGTGATGCAAATGCTGGACAAGCAGGGGGGTAGCGGCCGGCAGCCCGAGTTTATGAGCACCCACCCCAACCCTGGCAACCGCATCGAAGAGCTGCAAAACGACATCAAGCAGGTGTATCCGCAGGGCGTACCCAGCGGCCTGAAGCAATAGACCTGGCTCGGCGAGGCAGTGCCACTGAGGGGCCCTACCCCCCCTGGAAAGAACCAGAATTGCTCAAAAAGGTCTGTCATTTTGAGCAAAGCAGAGTAATTGTATCTGCATTGCTTGGGTAGACAACCCGCTTTAGAACACTAAAAAAGAGGCCCCGCTGCTAGTCAGCGGGGCCTCTTTTGCTACGCAGCCAGCGCTTAAAACTGCGGCGGCTGCAGGTGCTTAAAGTGCCCGTTCTGGCGCACGCGCTCTTTGAGGCGCTCGGCTTCGAGCACGGCGGGCAGCAGGCGCTCCAGGTGCTCGCGCACTATTTCTTGGCGTTCTTGCTCGGCGGTGGTGCCCAGTAGCTGGTATTCTTGCTCGGTGCTGAGGCCGATGTGGTGCGCTACGTCAAAAATCCGAAATTTGGGGTCGAGCTCCAGCAATAGCTTGCGCAGGCCCAGCGCCTCGTAGAGCTGGCGCACTTGCCCGGCAATAAGCTGCCGCAGCGCGGGGTCGGGCTCCTCATCTTGCACCACGGCCTCTACCTGGCCGGCCGCGTAGAGCTTGCCCGGTGCTTGGCGGAAAAACTTCTGCACCCGAAAAATGCTCACGGCTTCGGTGCGAATGTCCATTTCGCCACCCGCGTGCGTTTTTTCCACACTCAGCAGGCGCATCTCGGTGCCCAGCTCCTGCACTGCATTGTCGAGGTAAGGTGTGATGCCAAAGGTGAGGCCCTCGGTGAAGCAGTCGCGCACCAGCTCGCGGTAGCGTGGCTCGAAGATGTGCAGGTTTAGTTTCTCACCTGGAAAGGCCACCAGGTTGAGCGGAAAAAGCGGAAGTAGGCGCATAGTAGGCCAAGAATACAACGGCCGTGCAAATGTTTTGGATTGGTGCTGGGCTCAGGCCCGCCCATTTCCCTATTTTTGCAATCTTAAGCCAATCTTAAACGAGGCGCCCCAACCTTTGGCCCCGCCCGGCGTTTTGAACCCGACCATGAAATCGGTGCTTACCATCTTCCTCGCCGCCCTCATGCTGGTGGGCAGCTTCATTCCGCAGAACGACCTGTCGGAACTGAGCAAGCTGCCGCAGCTGCTGGAGCACTACCGCTTCCACCACTCGGTGGCGGGCGGCGGCTTGTCGGTAAGCCAGTTTTTGGCTGCGCACTATGGCTCGGGCACGCCCGCGCACTTTGGCTGCACGTTCTCACCGCGGCACCAGCAAGACCACCAAGGCCTACCCCTCCACGGCCAGCATTCGTGCAGCACGCACGTGGCGTTTTTGCTGCTGCCCGTGGCCCTACGGCTGGCGGCCTACCGGCCCACCGTGGCTAGCCCCACTTACCGGCCTGCCCGCCCACCGCGCTACCTAGATGGGGCGGCGCCGGCTCTATTGCAGCCACCTCGAGCCTAGCTGCGCGGAGCCCCTGGGGGTAGTGCGCGTCGTTGCGGCGGCGCCTGCCCCGCTGCTGCTCATTGCCAACAGCCTGACGGATGCCCAGCCACCGCGCCGGCTAAGCTATTTATTTACTTGATATTATTGCGGATAAGTGCCTTTTTGATAAGGTTATATAATCCAGATGGGTATGCCCATCTGGTGCCGCATTCCTCATTTTTATGTTGGAGAAAATCATTGCGGCCAGCGTCCGCAACAAGCTCATGGTGGGCCTGCTGCTGCTCGCGCTCATAGCCTGGGGCGGCTTTTCGGCGGCCAATATCCCGCTCGACGCCATCCCCGACGTTACCAATAACCAGGTGCAGGTCATAACGCAGAGCGATGCGCTGGCGGCCCAGGAAGTCGAGCAGCTCATCACCATTCCGCTCGAATTGCAGTTGCGCACGGTGCCCGGCGTTACGGAAATCCGATCTATTTCGCGCTTTGGACTATCGGTGATTACGGTCGTTTTCCCCGACGACATGAGTACTTACCAGACGCGCCAGCTGGTGGCCGAAAAGCTTAAAACTGCCGAGGCCGACCTCGCCGCCGGGGCCGGCGTACCCACCATGGCGCCCATCACCACGGGCCTGGGCGAGATATACCAGTACAGCATTCGGGTGCTGCCGGGCTACGAAAAGCGGTTTTCGCTGGCCAAGCTGCGCGATGTGCAAGACTGGATAGTGAAGCGCCAACTGGCCGGCGTGGCGGGGGTAGTGGACGTGAGCAGCTTCGGCGGCTATCTACGCCAGTACGAGGTGAGCGTGGACCCCGCCCGCCTCGCCTCCAACGGTGTGACGATGGCCGAGCTCTACGCCGCCCTGCAAGACAACAATGCCAACACCGGCGGCGCCTACATCGAACGCGGCCCCAACGCCTATTTTATCCGGGGCGAGGGTAGGGCCAATTCGCTCGACGACCTGGGGGCCACCGTCATCAAGCAAGCCGCCACCGGCGCGCCGCTGCTTGTGCGCGACGTGGCCACCCTACGCATGGGCCACGCCGTGCGCTACGGGGCCATGACCCGCAACGGGGAAGGTGAAACCGTGGGCGCGGTAGTGCTGATGCTGAAAGGCGCCAGCTCCGAAAACACTATCAAAAATGTGAAAGCGCGGGTGGCTGAAATCCAGAAAACCCTGCCCAAAGGTCTGGTCATTACGCCGTTTCTGGACCGCACCAAGCTCATCGACAAGGCCATTGCCACCGTGGAGCACAACCTCATTGAGGGTGGCATAATCGTGCTGGCCGTGCTGCTGCTGCTGCTCGGCAACTGGCGCGCCGCAGTGGTGGTGGCCCTCATGATACCGCTGTGCATGCTCTTCGCACTGGGCATGATGAGCGTGTTTGGCGTGTCGGCTAACTTGATGAGCCTCGGGGCGTTAGACTTCGGTTTGATAGTAGACGGGGCCGTGATTATTGTGGAGGCCGTCATCTTTCACATCGTGCACCAGCGCGCCCAGGCCGCCCACGAAACCATGGACGACATGACCGAAAGCGCCGCCACGCGCCTCATGTCGTCGGCCCTGTTTGGGCAGCTCATCATCCTCATCGTGTACCTGCCCATCCTGTCGCTCACGGGCATTGAGGGCAAGATGTTCCGGCCGATGGCGCTCACCGTAAGTTTCGCCATTGTGGGGGCCATGCTGCTGTGCCTCACGTTTGTGCCGGCCGCCACGGCCTGGGCCTTGAAGAAGGATATCAAGGAAGAAGGCACGATTGCGTACCGCATTATGAAGGTTTTGCACCGCGGCTACGACCCCATCATCCGGGCGGCGCTGGGGGCGCGGGTGGTGGTAGTGGGCGTGGCGGTGGCGCTGCTGGTGCTGGCGGGTTTCTTGTTTGCGCGCATGGGCGGCGAGTTTATTCCGCAGCTCGACGAGGGCGACTTTGCCCTGAATGTGACGCTCGCGCCCGGCTCCTCCCTGAGCCAGACGGTGGCGACCAACCTGCGCGTGCAGCAGATTTTGAAGGCTAAGTTTCCCGAAATCGAGCAGATTGTGGGTAAAAGCGGCACCTCCGAAATTCCGACCGACCCGATGTCGCTGGAAGACAGCGATGAGATGATTATTCTCAAAGACCACAGCCTCTGGACCTCGGCCAGCAGCCGCGAGGAGCTGGCCAACAAGATGCAGGCCGCCCTGGCCGGCGTGCCTGGCGTGACGATGGAGTTTCAGCAGCCCATCCAGATGCGCTTCAACGAGCTGATTTCGGGCGTGAAGTCGGACGTCAGCATCAAGATTTACGGCGACGACCTGGGCGTGCTGTATGAGAAGGCCAACGACGCAGCGGCCCTCATCCGCCCCTTGGCCGGGGTAGGCGACCTGAAGGTGGAGCAAATCGCAGCCCTACCCCAGATGCGCGTGACCTATAACCGCCAGAAGCTGGCCCAGTACGGCCTCAAGGTGAGCGACTTGAATATGGTGCTGCGGGCGTCGTTTGCCGGCGATGTGGCGGGGCAGGTGTACGAAGGCGAGCGCCGCTACGACCTCGTAATGCGCCTCGATAGTGTGCACCGCGCCGGCCTCACCAACCTGCAAGACCTGTATGTGGACACGCCCGGTGGCCAGAAAATCCCGCTCGACGAGGTAGCCACCGTGGCGTATAAAAATGCGCCCATCCAGATTTCGCGCGACGACGCCCGCCGCCGCATCAACATCGGTATCAACGTGCGCGGGCGCGACGTGCAAAGCTTGGTGCAAGAAATTCAAGGCAAGCTCAACACCAGCCTGAAGCTGCCGCCCGGCTATACCACCGTGTACGGCGGGCAGTTTGAGAACCTAAACCACGCCATCGAGCGCCTCAAGGTGGCGGTGCCGGTGTCGCTGCTGCTGATCTTTCTGCTGCTCTACCTCTCGTTTCGGTCGGTGAAGCAGGCGCTGCTCATTTTTACGGGTGTGCCGCTTGCCACCATCGGCGGCGTTATCGCGCTGTGGCTGCGCGGGATGCCGTTCAGCATTTCGGCGGGGGTAGGGTTCATCGCCCTCTTCGGGGTGGCCGTGCTCAATGGCATCGTGCTGCTGGCCAGCCTCAACGAGCTGGCCGCTGAAGGCGTGAAATCGGTGCGCGAGCGCGTGCTACGCGCTACCGAGGAGCGCTTCCGACCGGTTATTCTCACGGCCAGCGTAGCCTCGCTGGGCTTTTTGCCGATGGCCCTGAGTACGTCGGCCGGCGCCGAGGTGCAGAAGCCGCTGGCCACGGTAGTGATTGGCGGGCTGATTTCGGCCACGCTGCTCACGCTGGTGGTGCTGCCGGTGCTCTACCTGCTCTTTACCAAAGACGGTGAGCCCAACCCCAAAGCGGCTGCCCAGGCCGCCGATGACGCCAAGCACGCCGCTGAAAAAGGCGAGGCGCCCGGCCAAAACTCCACGAATAATAGTCCCGAAAATGCTGGCCAAAATGGCCAGAATCGGGAGCAAACGCCGGTTAAGCTACCTACTGCTGCGGCCACGGCTGTGTTGTTTTTGGCTTTGCTAGGGGGGGTAGGGCGCCCGGTGCTGGCCCAAAATACGCTCGGCTCCACCGCCGGCCAGCCCGTGAACTTGGGCCAAGCCCTGCAAACCGCGGGCGCCCAAAACCAGTCGCTGCGCAACGCCGGCCTGCAAACCCAGCAGCAGCAGGCGCTCATCCGCACCGGGGTGGAGCTACCGCGCACGGTAGTCGATTTTCAGATTGGCCAGATATCTAGTAATCTGACCGACAATACATTTAACATCATTCAGCAGGCCGCATTTCCGGGGGTGTACCTGGCGCAGCGCAAGCTGCTGCAAGGCCAGGGCGCCACGGCCGAGCAGCAAGCCGCCGTGAGCCAGCGCAGCCTGGTGCAGGCTATTCGGAGCAACTACTACGGCCTGCTTGTGAGCTACCGCCGGGTAGCGCTGCTGCGCCGCCAAGACAGCCTGTACCGCCGCGCCGCCCACGCCGCGCTCATTCGCTACAAAGTGGGTGAAACCAATCGTCTGGAGCAGGTAGCCGCCAATGCTCGGGTGCTGGAGCTCGAAAACCGCCTGCTCACCACGCTCTCCGACCTGGAGGTGCAGCGCGAGCAGCTGGGCCAGTTGCTGGGTAGCCCCAGCGCCGCCGCTATCGACACCACCCAGGCGCTGATTGCGCCGCTCACAGCCGCCGACACGGCGGCCCTCTCGCCCGAAAGCAACCCCACGCTAGGCCTCTTGCGCCAGCAAATCGCGGTGAGCCAACTGCAAGTGCGCGTCGAGCAATTGCGCCGCCTGCCCGACCTGCGCGCCGGCTACTTCCAGCAAACCATCCGCCCCGAGTTTAGGGCGCTGCGCGTGGGCCAGTTGGGGCTAGCCATTCCGCTGCTGGGTGGGGCCGGGCGCGCGCGGGTAGCGGCGGCGCGCCTCGGCGAGCAGGTAGCCACTGGCCAGCTGACCTACGCTACCAGCCAGCTCAGCACCCAGCTCAGCACGCTGCGCCGCCAGCTGCGCCGGGCGCAGGCCTCGCTCGATTACTACCAGCGCACGGCCTTGCCTCAGGCTAAGCTCATTCTGGTGACGGCCGAAAAAAGCTTCCGGGCCGGCGACATCGACTACGTGACCTACGTGGTGAATACTGACCCGGCCTGGCAAATTCAAAGTAACTACCTCGACCAAGCGCAGCGCTACAACGACCTGGTGGTGAGTATTCAAGCGCTCACAGGCACGGACATTCCCTCGAAGTAGCGTGTGGGGCTGGCCCCCGCCCAGTGGGCGCGCCACGACGCAGCTTCTTGCTAACGAGCAGGTTTAGCTATACGGCAAATGGGCGCAGCCTAGCGCCGGGCGGGAGCCAGTCCCGCACCCTACCAACCTTTCTTTATGACTTCTTTCTTAAAATACTACGCCCTCGCGGGCACCCTGGCGCTGCTCACGGCCTGCGGCTCGAAAGGCGATGATACGGCCCACCAAGCCGCCGCCCCGGCCGCGCCTACCCCCCCTGCCAACCCCGACCAAGTAACCGTGAGCCCGGCCCAGGAGCAGGCCGCCGGCATCGCCTTCGGCACCTTCGAGCGCCAGAATATGACCACCGAAGTGCAAGCCAACGGCTCGGTAGAAGTGCCACCCCAAAACCGGGTGTCCATCACGGCCATTATGGGGGGCTACGTGCAAACGGTGGCCGTGCTGCCCGGCGAGCACGTGGCGGCCGGCGCCACGGTGGCTACCCTGCGCTCGCCCGAGTACCTGACCATGCAGCAGAACTACCTCCAGAGCAAGGCCAGAGTGCGCTTTCTGGCCGAAGACCTGGAGCGCCAGCGCATCCTCGACGTGGAGGACGTGGGCGCCAAGCGCAAGCTGCAGCAGGCCCGCGCCGACTACGCCACCGAGCAGGCCGCGCTGCGCACCACGGCCGCCCAGCTGCGGCTGCTCGGCATCTCGGTGGCGCACCTCGACGCCACGGGCCAGCTGGTGGCGAGCGTGCCGCTCACCACACCCCTCGCCGGCTACGTGAAGGCTGTCAACATCAACCCCGGCCAGTTTGTAAATCCCCAGGATGTGCTGGTGGAAGTACTGAACCGCGACGATTTGCACCTCGAACTGAAGGTGTTTGAAAAGGACGTGGCGCAGGTGAAAGTGGGCCAGAAAATCCTCTTCAAGGTACAGAATGCCAACCGCGACGAGGAGCTCACAGCCCGCGTTTTTCTGGTGGGCAAGGCTTTCGACGACAATGCGCGCACCGTGCGCGTGCACGCCCACCTCGAGCCCGAGCGCACCGATTTGCTGCCCGGCCAGTTTATCGCCGCCCGCATCCAAACGGCCGGCGCGCGGGTGCGCACGCTGCCCGAGGCTGCCCTCATCCAGGCCGGCGAGCTGAGCTACATCTTCCGGCGCGTGGGCCAAGACTCGGGCCGCACGGTGTTTCGGCGGGTGCGGGTGCGCGCCAGCCAGCCCCAGCACGGCGACGTGGCCGTGACGGTGCTCGACCCGCTGCCCGATACCACCCAGCTCGTGCGCCGCGGCGCCTACTTCCTCGATGCCGAGCTGCGCAAAGGCGAAGGCGACGACTAGGGTAGGTGAGGGAAGTTATTCGGAATTGCTAGCCGGCCAAGCGCAACTTTCTACCCGTTCCGAGTGGTTGGTAATGGTCGCGCTAACTTTCAAGCTACTCTTAAGGTCCTGCGCAACGGTAGAGCTAATCGATTTTACGCCGCGCTGCGTTTAGCGCCTACCTTGCTTGTGGCCTTGCGCCGCGCAGGTAGCGCAGGCCTCTCTTACTTCCCTGCGTATTTTTTAGCGCTGGCTGTGGGGGTAGGGCTGCCATTCGGTAACTTACTCATTAGCCAGCTAGCTGGTAATCTTTCGTTTTTCTATGCGCGCTTTATTGTTTAAGACGTTTGTCGTCAGCTTGCTAACCGTCGGTCCAGCCCTGGCCCAAACCGCTCCGGCTGCTTGGGTAAGCTCGTTGCCAGTGGCGCTGGCGCAGGCCAAAGCCAGCCGAAAGCCGGTGCTGGCCGTGTTTTCGGGCTCCGACTGGTGCAAGCCCTGCATGATGCTCAAGCAGGAAGTGTTTGACCAGCCCGAGTTTGCGCAGTACGCTAAGGACAAGTTTGTGCTGGCGCGCTTCGACTTTCCGCGCAATAAGAAAAATCGCCTCGACCCCGCCCAAACCAAGCTCAACGAAGACGCCGCGGCCCAGCTCAACAAAGCTGGCGAGTTTCCGGCCGTGGTGCTGCTCTCGCCCGAGGGCAAACTATTGGCGCGCACCGGCTACCGCCCCGGCGGTGCCACTGCCTACGACACCTACCTCGAGCAGCTGCTCGCCAAAAAATAGCCCCAATGCGTAGTCTGCGGTGGTTGCGGCATAAAGGGGGGGTAGGGCTGCTGGCCGTGGCCGGACTGCTCGGCGTCGCGCTGGCGGCGCAGGCCCAGGCGCCGCCCGTGGCCCGGCCCCGCGCCCGCGCCTACACCCGCCAGGCGCACCTGATGGGCTCGCACTTCACGTTCACGGCCGTGTCTAGCGACGACTCGCTGGCCTGGCGGGCGCTGCGCGCCGGCCTGCGCGAAACCCAGCGCATCGACCACCTGTGCTCGTACTGGGATTCGACCTCGCAGGTGGTCAAAATCAACCGCCTGGCCGGGGTGCGGCCGGTGGTGGTCGACCAAGAGGTATTCGACCTTATTCAGCGCACGCTCAAAATCTCGCAGCTCAGCGGCGGTGCGTTCGACATCACGTTTGCCAGCGGCGACAAGATATATCAGTTTGACAAGCAGGCGCATGCCAGCCTGCCCGACTCGGCCACGGTGCGCCACTCGGTGCGGCGCATCGGCTGGCAAAAGGTGCGGCTCGATGCGGCCACGCGCTCCGTCTTCCTGCCCGAAAAGGGAATGCGCCTCAACCTGGCCGGCATTCTGCAAGGCTACGGCGTGCGCCGGGCCCAGGAAATCATGAAAAAAATGGGCATCGCTGGCGGCCTCATCAACGGCTCGGGTGATGTGTACTGCTGGGGCCGGCAGCCCGACGGCAGCGCCTGGCGCATCGCCATCGGCGACCCCGCGCGGCCCCACACCGTGTCGTCGTGGCTCACGGTGAGCGACTTAGCCGTCGTCACGGCCGGCAACTACGAGCAGTATTTCACGGTGGGCGGCCGCTACTACGGCCACATCATCAACCCGCACACCGGCTACCCGGCCACGGGGCTGCGCTCGGTCACCATCATTTGCCCCGATGTGGAGCTGGCCGATGCCCTCGACGATGCCGTGTTTGTGCTCGGCCCTGTAGATGGCCTGGCCCTCATCAACCGCCTCAAGGGCGTGAGCTGCACCCTCATTGATGACAACGAAAAAACCTTGGTTTCCAAGGGGATGCAGCTCAATGCCTACCACAGCGCCGCGCCCGCCGCAGTCGTTCCCAAGCCTACGCCTTAACTCTAAAACGCCATGCCCTACCCCCCTTATTTCCGCCCGGTGCTCGCGGGTTTGCTACTGACCGGCGCAGCCACACTGCCCAGCTGCGTATCGGTGGCCGCTTACCAAAAAGCTTACCTCAACGATGAAGACATGAAGCTGGCTACCAAGAAAGTAGAAATCTCGGAGGTGAATTTTGAGAGCTACCGCGAGGGCGCCGGTGGTGCCAACGGCGGCAAAGTAGGCGGCGGCTGCGGCTGCAATTAATTGCCACTTATAAAAAGCGTCTGTCCTGCTGCGCTTGTCGAAGCATCTCGCGTGGCGCAGTAACTAAAACACGGTTTAACAGTGCGGGCGAGATGCTTCGACAAGCGCAGCAGGACAGACGCAGAGCGAGCATTTTTAGAATTTATAAATAATTATACAGTAAGCAGTTGCTTGTGAGAATCTTACTCATCACGTTGGCGCTCGCCGCGCCTTTCGCCGGTTGGGCGCAGGCCACGCCTACCCCCAATCGCCTCGACGGCTCGGGCTTGTCGCCCAATGCGGCGCAGCTGCCCACGCCGGCGCGCTTTGGCGAAACGGAGGTAGACATCTTGGGCAGCTACTACCAGCAAAACGGCGACCACTCAGCTGTGGAGGGCGGCCTGGGCAGCCAGCACCTTACCGACACGGCGCCCACCATCCTGCTCAACGTGCCGCTCGACTCGACCACCCGGCTGTCGGCCAATCTGGGCATCGATTACTACACGTCGGCCTCGTCGGATAAGATTGACCAAGTGATGTCGTCGCCCTCGGCGGCCGATGCGCGCGTGCACGCCGACTTCGGCTTGTCGCGCCTGCTGGCCGATAAGCTCACCACGGTGGGGGTAGGCGTGGGCGTGTCGAAAGAGTATGACTACCTGTCGTTTAACGTGCTGGGCTCGTGGGCCCGCACCTCGCGCGATGGCAACCGCCAGCTCAGCGCGAGCGGCCAGGTTTTTCTGGATAAAATCACGCTTATCACGCCCGCCGAGCTGCGCGTGGGCGGCACCCGCAACCACAGCTACGGCTCCGACAGCCGCCAGAGCTTCACGCTGTCGCTGGTATATGCGCAAGTGCTCAGCAAGCGCCTGCAAGCGTCCGTCAGCATCGAGCCGGTGGTGCAGCGCGGGCTGCTGAGCACGCCGTTTCAGCGGGTGTATTTCTTCGACAGCAACCCCGCGCTGGGCACGCCCGGCCAGCTCGGCACGGCCCGGGCCGAGGTGCTGCCGCGCCTGCGCTACAAGTATCCCGCTAGCCTGCGCCTTACTTACTACGCCACCGACCTAGTACAGCTGCGCGGCTTCTACCGCTTTTACAACGACAATTTTGGCATCCGGGCCCACACTTTTGAGCTGGAAGTGCCGGTGAAAGTGACGCCCTTTTTTACGCTCTACCCTTTCTACCGCTACCACACCCAAACGGCGGCCGACTACTTCGCGCCCTACCTGGCGCACTCGGCCACCGACGAGTTTTACACGTCCGACTACGACCTCTCGGCTTTTTCGGCCCACAAGGCGGGGGTAGGGCTGCGCTACGCGCCGCTCTACGGGCTGGGCCGCTTCAAAACGCCCTTTGGCCACGGCATCACCAAGTTCAAATTCCTGGACCTACGCTACGGCTATTATCGCCAGAGCACCAGCCTTACAGCCAACGTGGTGAGCTTCGACCTCTCGTTCGTGATGCCGTAGCGGTTGCTACCCCCCCCTGGTTATCAGGCACTACTTGCCGTTACGCAGTAAGCAGTAGCGCGAACTACAAAGTTCGCGCTACTCACCCGAGACCCTTTCAACGAGACCACTGCGTAACAGCAGGTACTAACTCTTTCATCTCATGCCCTTACCCCTCCACCGCGAGCGCCACCTTACCAGCTCGGCTGCGCTCCAGGATATTGTTATTGGCTTGTCCGATGGCCTCACGGTGCCGTTTGCGCTGGCGGCGGGGCTGAGTGGGGCGGTGCAGTCGTCGGGCCTCGTCATCACGGCGGGCTTGGCGGAGGTGGTGGCTGGCTCCATTGCCATGGGGCTGGGCGGCTACCTGGCTGGCCGCACCGAGGTCGACCACTATAGCTCGGAGCTGGCCCGTGAGTACGAAGAAGTGCGCACCGTGCCCGACACCGAGCGCCGCGAAGTGCAAGAGCTGCTGGTCGAGATGGGCCTCTCCGAAACCACCGCTGCCCAGGCCACCGCCGAGCTGGTCCAAGACCCCGAGCAGTGGGTCAAGTTCATGATGAAGTACGAACTGGGCCTCGAAGAGCCCGACCCCAAGCAGGCCTTTAAGAGCGCCTTCACCATTGCCGGGGCCTACGCCGTGGGCGGCCTCATTCCACTGAGCGCCTACTTTTTTACGGCTACCCCGCACGAAGGGCTGCTGTGGTCGGGGGCCATCACGCTGGTGTGCCTACTGCTATTCGGCTTTTTCAAGAGCCGCATGACGGGCCAGGCCCCCGTGCTGGGCGCCCTCAAAATGGCCGCCACCGGGGCCGCCGCCGCGGCCGCCGCCTTCTACGTGGCGCGGCTGGTGCAGGGCCACGGCGGGTAGCGGCCACCCACTAGAAGGCGATTTGCACCAGCAACCACCTTTCAAGCTGTCATTTAGGAATGAGTAGGTAATGCCTATGATATACAAATTAATAAGCCGCCCCAGTCACCCCACTAATATGGGTGGCTGGGGCGGCTTTCACTAAAGGCTACGCCGAGAACTAGTGGCCTAGCTGCTTCAGCAGCTCTTGGGCAGCGGGCTCGGAGGAAGCGGGATTTTGGCCCGTGATGAGGTGGCCAGCGGTTACTACGTAGGGCTCCCAGTCGGCGCCTTTCGAGTAGGTGCCGCCGTTTTCCTTCAGCATGTCTTCCACCAAAAAGGGCACCACGTTCGTCAGCTGCACGGCCTCTTCCTCGGTGTTAGTGAAGCCCGTTACGGGCTTGCCTTTCACGAGGGGCTCGCCGTTGGCGGCCTTCACGTGGCGCAATACGCCAGGGGCGTGGCACACCACGGCGACGGGCTTGCCGGCAGCGTAGGCCGTTTCGAGGAGGCTGATTGACTGCTGGTCCTCGGCCAAATCCCAGAGGGGGCCGTGGCCACCAGGGTAGAAAATGGCGTCGAAATCGGCGGCCTTAATCGTGTCGAGCAGCACGGTGTGCGCCAGGTCCTGCTGGGCGGCGGGGTCTTGCTTGAAGCGCTTGGTGGCGTCGGTTTGAGCGCCGGGCTCGTCGCTTTTGGGGTCGAGGGGTGGCTGGCCGCCCTTGGGCGAAGCCAGCGTCAGCTCCACGCCCGCATCCTTGAACACGTAGTAGGGAGCAGCAAATTCTTCCAGCCAAAAACCGGTTTTTTTACCCGTGGTGCCTAGCTCATCGTGCGAGGTCAAAATCATGGCGATTTTCATAATCTTCAATAAGAAAAGGGGGGTAGGGAAAAAGGCAAAACGGAGGGCTTACCCCGTTTTACCGCGCGCCTAGCTCAATAGCTGGTAAAACGTGACGGTGCGCTCGGCCAGCAGCGGCAGGATTTTGCCCGCCACTATCTCCTGGTAGTGGGCCGAGTCGCGGTGCGCTTCCAGCGCCTGCTGGTTGGCATACTGCTCGTAAAAGAGAAAGTGCGTCGGGTCGGCCGGGTCTTGGTGGCCCACATAAAGCAGGTTGCCGGGCTCGTGCGCGCGCACGGCGGCGGTAGCTTCCAGCATCAGCTGGCGCACGGTTTCTTCTTGGCCGGGCAGCACGCGCCACTCGGCGGCTACGGCAATAATGGTGGTGGCGGAATCCATAAATAGAAGCGGTATAAGGTATTAGGGAAGGAATAGGGGGTAGGGCGCGCCTACGCAGCGCCCCTGCTGGCCAGCCGGCGCTAGGCTACTTTCACCACGGCCTTGCCCGTGTTTTCGCCCGAAAACAACCCTAGGAAGGCGGCCGGAATCTGCTCGAAACCCTCGGTGATAGTTTCCTCGCCCTTGAGCTGGCCGGCGACGTACCACTCGGTCAGCTTTTGCACGCCCTCGGGCCAGCGGTCGAGGTAGTCGCTCACAATGAAACCTTGCAGCTTGGTGCTGGTCTTGAGTAGCTTGCCCTCAGGGCGCGGGCCGGTGGGTGCCTCGGTCGCGTTGTAAGTCGAAATCTGACCGCAGAGCGCGATGCGGGCGTGCTTGTTTAGTAGGTCATATACGGCATCCGTGATGGCGCCGCCCACGTTGTCGAAGTAGCAGTCGACGCCGTTGGGTGCGGCGGCGGCCAGCGCCTGCGCGATGTCGGGCGTGGTTTTGTAGTTGATAGCTTCGTCGAAGCCCAACGCCTTCAGGTGCGCCACCTTCTCGTCGGAGCCAGCGGTGCCCACCACGTGGCAACCCTGAATCTTGGCCAGCTGGCCCACAATGAGGCCTACCGCGCCGGCTGCGCCCGATACCACCACCGTTTCGCCGGCCTTGGGCTGGCAAATGTCGAGCAGCCCAAAGTAGGCCGTGAGGCCGGGCATGCCGAGCAGGCCCAGGAAGTAGCTGGCGGGCGCCTTGTCGGCGGGCACGGGGTTGAGGCCCTGCGCGTCGGCCACGCTGAATTCCTGCCACGGCAGGTTGCCCACCACCACGCTGCCCACCGGCAGCGCCTCGCTGTGGCTAACCACTACTTCGGCCACCACGCCGCCCGCGATGGGCTCGCCCACTTCAAACGGCGCGATGTACGACTTGGCGGCGCTCATGCGGCCGCGCATGTAGGGGTCAACCGACACGTACAGGGTTTTGAGCAAGACCTGCCCCGCCGTAGGCTCGGGCAGCTCGCGGGTTTCGAAGCGAAACTGCGCGGCCGTGGGCACGCCCTGCGGGCGGGCGGCGAGCAAAATGGTGTTGGTTTTCATAAGCTATTACTTAAACGTGCTACTAAAAACGGTCATGCTGGGCTTGCCAGAGCATCTCTGCCACGCCAGCTGATTTAACCAGCCTACGTAGTGCGGTAGAGATGCTTCGACGAGCGCAGCATGACCGTTCTTTAACTTTTTACCAATACACTAGGCGTTGGTGGTCGTGGTGAGGTTTACCTCAATATTGCCTTTGGTGGCACGCGAGTAGGGGCAAATGCCGTGGGCCGCCTCTACCAGCGCCTCGGCCTGGGCCTGCTCTAGGCCGGGCAGGTTCACGTGCAGGTCGGCCGAAATGCCGTAGCCGCCATCCTCGGCTTGGCCGAAGCCGATGAGAGCTTCCACGGTTACTTTTTCGAGCTTCAGCTTGGCCTGGCGGGCAGCCACGCCCAGCGCCCCCTCAAAGCAAGCGGCGTAGCCGGCGGCAAACAGCTGCTCGGGGTTGGTAGCGCCGGCTTTGCCGGCCCCGCCCATCTCCTTCGGGGTGCTCAGGGTGAGGTCGAGCGCGTTGTTAGCGGTAGTCACGTGGCCGTCGCGGCCGCCCTGCACTTTGGCCTGGGCGGTAAATACTTTTTGAGTGAGTTTCATGGGGTAGTAAAAAAGCTGCCGGGCTAAGCCAGGCGGGTAAGGATGTGCGTGAGTTGGGTGCGCAAGACGGCGAGCTCAGCCAGCGACAAGCCGGTGGCGGCTAGCATGGTGGCCGGAATGTGCTGGGCCTGCGCTTCGAGCGCCCTACCCCCCGGCAGCAGCCCAATAATGACTGAGCGTTCGTCGCGCGGGTCGCGGCGGCGACTGAGCCACTGCTTTTGCTCCATGCGCTTGAGCAAGGGCGTGAGCGTGCCCGAGTCGAGTAGCAGCTTCTCGCCCAAGTCTTTCACCGTCAGCTGTTCGTGCTCCCACAAGAGTAGAAATACAAGGTACTGCGGATAGGTGAGGCCCAGCGCCTGCAAGTGGGGCTGGTAGGCTTTGGTGAGCTGCCGCGACACGGCGTAGAACGGAAAACAGAGCTGGTTTTCCAGCTTTAGCAGTTCGTTCGGCGCAGGGGGGGTAGGGGTAGTTGTCATGGCGTTCGGGTAGTAAACGGCATTTGGTTGCCTAATGTTTAATTGTGCACAACCAATTTCCTTGGTTGCCAAACCAGCCCGGCTGCGGCTACGCACTACCGGGCTGGTTTTTAGCTTATTTGCTTGCTAGGAGGGGGGTAGAAAATAAATTGTTACTCCGTCGCTCACCTGATTGAGGGTGCCCAACTGCTCGCTAGCGCGCCGGGCGGCTACCAGCGTGGGCCAGAATCTTCGAGCCACCGCGGGGGGTAGGGCTCGGCTTACAGACCGAAAAAGTAGGTGCCCGTGAGCTGCGCTCCGCGGTTGCGAGCTATCTCGCTGCTCAACTGCCGGCCGTAGTCGCGGTTGCCGAGGGGTAGCAGCTCAGTGGACGTTTTATACCCATTGAGCAGCCCCAGACCGTAGCCCAGCTGCACTTGCAGCGGGCCCTGGCGGTAGCCGATGCCGATGTTCAGGCCTGCGTCCAGGCGCTGGTTGCTGGTGCCAGGACCGTAGTGGCTGCGGTTGTCAAAATCGGTGGTGTAATAGCCGCCCCCGATTCCCCACGAACTATAGTGGGTGGCCGTGCCCCGCTGCCACCCACCCACCGCCAGCGCCACGTAGGGGCCGGCAAAAACTTGCAGGCCGTGGTCGCCGTGCAGCGTGTACACGAAGTTCAGCGGTAGCTCCAGCCAATTAGTGCGGGTGGTGCCGGTGGCTTCCAGGGTGCTGAAGCCCGCTACACCACTGCTGTAGGTGGACGTACGGAAGTGATTGCCCTTCTGCGCAAACAGCAGCGCCGGTTGGAAAGTAAATTTCCCAACCCGGATTTCACCCACTACCCCCGCCTGCCAGGCCAACAGCGCCGACTTGTCGGTGGAGTAGCTGGATGGGTAATTGCCAGTAGAATTGCTGGTCGGGTCCACCGTCGTCAGCGCCCGGTTCAGGCCGCCGCGCAGGCCCAGGCGAAAGGTCGTTTGAGCCTGCGCGGTAGCGGCGCTCATTAGCAGGGTAGCGGCCAGCGGCAGGGTAGGCAGTTGTTTCATAAGCAAGGGGTAGGGCATGATTTTCAGACGAGTACGCAGGTAGGGGGTAGGGTTGCACTTCCTTCGCCTAGAACACGTCGCCCAAATTGAAAAACACGCCCTGCGAGCTCTGAATCCCGAACGCGTAATCAACGGCCAGGTAGGTGCTCGATTTCTTGCTCAGGCACAGCCGCAGGCCGGTGCCCAGGGCCGGAGCCACGCGCCCGTAGCCGGTAGTGGGGTGGCGGGCCGATTGGCCATTGGCAAACAACACGCCCCCCAGCACCCGCGACGGCGTGAGGTTGAAGCGGTATTCGGCCTCGCCATACACCAGGCTCGTACCCCGGAAGCGGCCCTGAATGTAGCCGCGGCCCGTCACGCTGTAGGTGTCCCAGCCGGTGGCGGGCAAGTCGAGGTAGGGCGCGGCCTGGCCCAGCACAAAGTCGCCGTAGAGCCAGAAAGCCAGCACGTTGCCGCGCGGCCCGGCGCGTAGGTAGCGCCGGGTGTCAAGCTGCAGAAAGCGGTAGTTGGCGTCGGAGCCCAGCGCCTGCAAATTGGTGCGCAGGGCCAGTAGCAGGTAGCTTTCGCTGGCGGCCGGGCGCAGCTGGTTGGCGCGGGTGTCGCGCAGCACCGACACCACCAAGCCCACCGAGGTCGAGCGCCCCGCTACCCCCGGCCGGTAGCCCCCAATGTCGGCCAACTGCTGCCCGTTGCCATCCACAGTCACAATATCCCAGCGCCGGTCCAGAAAAAAGCCGCCGCCCGCATAGAGGTTGCCCGCCGGCCCTACGCGGCGGTAGTAGCTCTGGTGCAGGCGCAAGAAGTTGTAGTTCATGCCCAGCGCATCGCCGCGGCTGGCGTTGCTACCCAAGCCGTAGGTCTGCTGCGGGTAGTGCAGCAGGCGGTAGTCGGCCAGCCACAGGCTGCGGTTGTGGCTGGTCCAGAGCGGGCCGTTGAAAGCCAAAATGAGCTGCTGGTTTTGGGTGTACGTGAGCGTGGCCGAAAGCGCCGATAAGTTGGCCGCAGGCCGTTGAAATGTGTAGCTAGTGGTAAGCGTGGCCAGGAAGCGCGCCTCCAGTGTGTAGGCCACGGCCGGCAGTGGCACCAGCGAATGGGCTTTAGGCGAGCGGGCCGAATCGGGGGGGGTAGGGCGGGGGTGGCGGCGCGGCAGCACGGCGCGCACCAAGTCGCCGAGGTCTTTGGTGGGGTGGGGCAGCGAATCGGGCCGGGCCGGGAGTGGGGCCTGTGCCCGCGCGGTCAGCGAGGTTAGCACCAGCAGCGCCAGGGTGCGTAGTCGTATACTCATTAGTTCTTAATCTGCCATTCAACCAGCAGACGCGGCTACTGATTTGATACTTTCGAAGTGCTATAACCTGCGCCATTTCTGGGCCCGCCGCCGCCGGCCTACAGCTCGCCCAGGCGCCGCCCGCCTTGGCGGCCCAGCAGCGGGTGCTTGGCCTGGCCCACCACCTGCGAGCCGTAGATGCCGTTATGACCCGAAAATAAGTATGCTACTACACAGCTAAGAGCCAGGTAGATACCTGCTTGCACCCCAAATAGCTCTAGGCCCATCAGCAGGCAGGCCAGCGGCGTGTTGGCCGCCCCCGCAAACACCCCCACAAAGCCCATGCCCGCCAGCAGCGCCACCGGCAGTGGCAGCACACCCGCCAGCGCCGAGCCCAGTGCCGCCCCAATGAAGAAGAGTGGCGTCACCTCGCCGCCCTTAAAGCCAGCCCCCAGCGTGAGGGCTGTCAGCAACAGCTTGAGGGCAAAATCCTGGGCGCTAAGCTGGTGCTGAAACGCCTCCACAATGACTGGTACACCCAGGCCGGCGTAGCGCATGGTGCCCAGGCCCCACATGGCCGCCGCCACCAGCACGCCGCCCACCACCGGCCGCAGCGGCGGGTAGGCTAGCAGCTTCGCAAAAAACCTTGAAATAGCGTGCGTGAGCGTGGCAAAGCTGCGCGCCGCCAGCCCAAACAGCGCGCCCGCCAGCAGCGTGGCCCCCAGCCCGCCGGCCGTGAGGGGCAGCGCTGCCAGGGTGGGGTAGGCGGTGTGGCCCACGCCCCAGGTGCGCGTCACCACATCGGCTACCACGGCAGCCACGAAGCTCGGCAAAAGAGCCTCATAGCGCACCTGGCCCAGCAAAAACACCTCTAGCCCAAAGACCGCGCCCGCCAGCGGCGTGCCAAACACTGAGGCAAAGCCCGCGCTCATGCCCGCAATGAGCAGCAGCCGGCGCTCGCGCCGCGGCAGCCAGCGCGCCAGTTGGTCGGCCAGGGTCGCACCCATTTGCACGGCCGTGCCCTCGCGCCCTGCCGAGCCACCTAGTAGGTGCGTGAGCAGCGTGCCGCCCAGCACCAGCGGCACTAGCCGCAACGGAATGGTAGCGCTGGGCCGGTGTATCTCGTCCAAAACCAGGTTGTTGCCCTTCACCACGCGGTTGCCGAAGTAGTGGTAGGCCAGCCCCACCAGCAGGCCGCCCACCGGCAGCAGCGCCAGGGCCCAGGGGTGGGCTTCGCGCCAGTGCGTCACCCACTCCAGGCTAACCAAAAAGCCCGCCGAGGCCGTGCCCGCCAGCGCGCCCACTAGCGCCGCCAGCAGCAGCCAGCGCAGCGTAAAAAGCAACGTCGAAACAGTTAGCAGGGCCGGCCGCCAACGGGCGCCGGGCTGGGTAAGAAGAGCAGCCACGCCGCGAAGAAACGGGATATAGCGAATGCGCGCCGCCTGGCCCGTCCCGTCCGGGCTGGCCAGTTGCCTATCCCTACCCCCCTTTGCCTCTTCAAAAAGAGTAGGTCTGCTACCTGTAATGCGCCCGGCCCGGCGGCGATATAGTAGGGCAGGTAGCAAAAAATGCTAACTTGCCCTTCCACAGCTTCCTCACTTTCTCCGGCGCGTTGCGCTCCCGCTCATGTCCTTTTCGTTGGTCCTCCTTGGCCTCGCCCTGCTGACCTTATTTCTGAGCTACGTGATTGTGCCCCAGGGCACGGTGGCGGTGGTTACCGTCTTTGGTAAATACCGGCGCATCATGCTGCCGGGCCTGAACTTTAAGTTGCCCTTCATCGAGAATGTGTACAAGCGCATCTCCATCCAGAGCCGCTCATTGGAGCTTGAATTTCAAGCCATCACCATTGACCAGGCCAATGTTAACTTTAAGGCCATGCTGGTGTACGCTGTGTTCGACCAGAGCGAGGAAGCCATCAAGCGCGTGGCCTTCAAGTTTGTGGACGAGCGTAGCCTGATGCAGGCGTTGGTGCGCACCGTAGAGGGCAGCATCCGGGCCTTCGTAGCCACCCAGCGCCAGGCGGCGGTGCTGAGTTTGCGCGGCGAAATCGTACTGCACGTGAAGGACCAACTCGACGAAACGCTCGAAAGCTGGGGCTACCACCTCATCGATTTGCAGCTCAACGACATTGCTTTCGATGAAGAAATCATGCGCTCGATGGCCAAGGTAGTGGCCAGCAGCAACCTCAAGGCGGCCGCCGAAAACGAGGGCCAGGCGCTGCTCATTACCAAAACCAAAGCTGCCGAGGCTGAAGGCAACGCCATCAAGATTTCGGCCGAAGCCGAAAAAATCGCCGCCCAGCTGCGCGGCCAGGGCGTGGCGCTCTTCCGCGAGGAAGTGACCAAGGGCATGGCCCACGCCGTGCAAGAGCTAGCCGATAATAACCTCGACCCTAGCCTGGTATATTTCTCGATGTGGACCGAGGCCATCAAGCACTTTGCCGAGCAAGGCAAGGGCAACGTCATCTTCCTCGACGCTTCTAATGAAGGCCTCGACAAAAATCTCAAGCAAATGGCTGCCCTGCAGCACCTCGATCGCCCCGCTGACTTGCGCTAGGCACCCCCGGCGCGCCCAGCCCGCCTACCCCCCGCTCTTCTCCAAACTTAGCTATGCGTTACCTCTACGTTACTATATGTGTGCTGGCGGGGGGCACGGCCCAGGCTCAGGTGCCCGCTCCCGCGGCCGAGATACCGGCCGATTCTGGGCGCTACGAAGTGGCCCTGGACAAGCGCCGCGTCAGCTCCAGCACCGACTCGGTAGGCACTTGCACCGAAGAAATGCGCTGGGGTGAGCTCAGCGGCTTGGTGCGCGTGTACTACCCCTCGGGGCGGCTGAAAGAATACGTGCCCTATGCCGACCTAGAACAAGGCTATCGGTGGGGAGTGGCTACGAGCTGGTACGACAATGGTCAGCTCAGTGCCTGGCAGGCCTACCAAGCGGGCCAGCGCCAGGGCCCGCTATTGCTCTACTACGAATCGGGCCGGCTGAAGCGCCGCACCGAGTACGTGGCCGGCCGCGAGCTGCTGGGCAACTGCTTCGATGCTGATGGCCAGGCTATTGCCTACTACCCCTACGAGCAGCTGCCGCTCTACCCCGGCGGCCACGCCCAGCTTACCAAGGAGATTAACAAAACGCTGCGCTTACCCCGCCAGCTGCCGGCCTTCACGTACGGCCAGCGTTGCTTGGTCGACGTGGCCATGCAGGTGGCTGAGGATGGCAGCATCCAAAACCCACAGGTAGCGGTATCGTCTCGGGTGCCAGGCCTCGACCAGGCGGTGCTCGCAGCCGTGGCCCGCCTCAGCAAGCGCTTCAACCCCGGCAAGCGCGACGGCCTGATAGTGCGGTGCGTGTACCACGTGCCGGTTGAGTTCGCCTCGCCCAGCTTGCCGATGCTGCCAGCGCAGAAGCTGTGAGCCTTTTCGGGTTATAACCAAAAAAGTGAAAAATCAGTAACCGTGCCTAAGGGCTACCTTTGTGGCCGCTTTAGCCTGCGGCTTTGCCCCCTTTTGGGCAGTGCAGGCAAGCGGGTGTAGCCGCGCTACCGCGCCCTACCCCCTCGTTCTCAGTTATCTTTTTCACCTTTTTTTCTCTTTAATGAAGCACCCACTATTCACCACTGCCCTGCTGGGGCTGGGGATGCTGGCGGCAGCGCCGCGCAGCCAAGCTCAGACGGTTGACCGCAAATTTGGCATCAGCGGCTACGTGACCACGCTACAATATCGGGGCGACCTGGGCAGCAGCTTTTGGGACCTGCGCAATGCCACCTACGGCGGCGGCCTGACCCTGAGCCGCTACCTCACCAAAGGCCTGGACATCAACCTGTCGGCTAACCAGTCGCTGCTGCGCTACCCCGGCCAGTCAGGTACCTACACTACGCCTACTACGGCCGGCAACTTTGCCACGGCCCGCCGCTTCTCGGCCAACATTACCACGTTTGGCCTGGGCTTCAAGTTTAAATTGCTGCCTAATTCGCCGGTAGTACCCTATATCTTGCTGCAGCCGGGCTTGGCCGTGGTGTACTCGGACCGCTACATCGCTACGGCGCCTACCGTTAGCAACCACACCAGCTTCGGTTCATTTGATGGCCAGGCAGCAGTGGGCTTCGACTTTCACCTGTCGCCCGGCTTCGGCATTTTTGTGCAAGCTGGCCAGCACTACCTCGACCGCGACGACAACCGCCTCGATGGGGTAGGCAGTGGCGCCACCACGTTCTGGGATAAGTACGACCGCTACATGCAGTTCTCGGCGGGTATCACTGCCAACATGGGCAAAGCCAAGGACACGGACGGCGACGGCGTAGCCGACCGCAAGGATAAGTGCCCTGATACGCCTGCTGGCGTGAAAGTAGACGAGACCGGCTGCCCGCTCGACACCGACGGCGACGGCGTAGCTGACTACCAAGATAAGTGTCCCGACGTGAAAGGCCTCGCTGCCCTGCAAGGCTGCCCCGACGCTGACGGTGACGGCGTAGCTGATGCCGACGACAAGTGCCCCAATACCCCGGCCGGCGTGCGCGTCGATGCTTCGGGTTGCCCGCTCGACGCCGATGGCGACGGCGTAGCCGACTACCTCGACAAGTGCCCCAACACGCCTTCGGGCGTGAAAGTGGACGCCAACGGCTGCCCACTTGACCGCGACGGCGACGGCGTGCCCGACAATGAGGACCGCTGCCCCGACCGCGCTGGCCCCGCCAGCAACAAAGGCTGCCCCGAGATTCCGGCCGAGAAAAAGAAAATCCTCAACGAAGCCACGAAGTACATCAACTTCGACTTCAACAAGGCTACGCTGAAAGCTTCGTCGTATCCCCGCTTGGAGCAGATGGTGCAGATTCTGAACGAGTACCCCGACTACTCGCTCTCCATCGCGGGCCACACCGACAGCAAAGGCGACGACAACTACAACCTGCGCCTGAGCTACGAGCGTGCTGCTGCCGCCCGTAAGTATATGCTAGAGAAAGGCATCCCGGCCGACCGTATCGAGAGCCGCGGCTATGGCGAAACCAAGCCGATTGCTGACAACAAAACGGCCGCTGGCCAGGCCCTGAACCGCCGCGTAGACTTCGACCCCTACCTCACCGGCGAAGCCAATGCTGCCGAAACTAAGTACGGCGCTGCTCCGAGCATCAAGGAGCTGCGCGCTACTGGCCAGAAGCTGCCCGGCAAGAAAACGACGGGTACGGGCGCACCGCGCAGCCGCAAGGCGCCGGTGAAGAAGGCTCCTGCCAAGCGTAAGTAAGGCAAAACTGGCTTTCAAGCCAATGCTAGTAAAGCAGCCCATTCCGGTCGGAGTGGGCTGCTTTTTTGGTTATAGTGGCGAAAATGGGGGGTAGGGCCGCGGGGTGCCCGGCCCGCCGGCTTTAACTTGCGGCCGCGTTGCACCGGTACCGGTACCGGCCGCAGCCTCCCCCTTCTGCTTATATGGACGACGCTCTGCTTGCCAACTACCAGCCCGTGATAGGCTTGGAAGTACACGCCCAACTGCTGACGCACAGCAAGATGTACTCTTCGGATGAGAACGAGTATGGCTCTTTGCCCAATACCAACCTCTCGGTTATTACCCTGGGCCACCCCGGCACGCTGCCCCGTGTGAACCGCACGGCCGTGGACTACGCCATCAAGATGGGCCTGGCTACCAACTGCCAGATTCAGCGCGAGAACCTATTTGCGCGCAAAAATTACTTTTATCCCGACCTGCCCAAGGGCTACCAGATTACGCAGGACAAGACGCCGATTTGCCACGGCGGCCACGTCGATATCCGGCTGGCCGACGGCAGCACGCGGCGCATTGGCATCACGCGCATTCACATGGAGGAAGACGCGGGCAAGTCGATGCACTTGGCCGGCGAAACCGAAACCTTGGTGGACCTGAACCGCGCTGGCGTGCCGCTCATCGAGATTGTGAGCGAGCCCGATATCCGCACCGAGGAAGAAGCCTACGCCTACCTGGCCGAAATTAAGAAGCTGGTGGAGTACCTGGGCGTGTGCGATGGCAACATGGAGGAAGGCTCCCTGCGCTGCGACGCCAACGTGAGCGTGATGAAAAAAGACGCCACCGAGTACGGTACAAAGGTGGAAGTCAAGAACATGAATTCCTTCCGAAACGTGCAGCGGGCCATTGAGCACGAGGTGCGCCGCCAGGTCGAAATTCTGGAAAATGGGGGGGTAGTCGATTCCGAAACGCGCGGCTTTGATGCCGCCACTGGCACCACCAACGGCCAGCGCTCGAAGGAAACGATGAACGACTACCGCTACTTCCCCGAGCCCGACCTGCCGCCGCTCATCATTGACGATGCCTGGCTACACCGTGTGCAGGCCGAACTGCCGGCCCTGCCGCAGCAGCTCTACGCTCGCTTCACGGGCGAACTAGGCCTGAGCGACTACGACGCCTCGGTGCTCATCGACCAGAAGGAAGTAGCCCTGTTCTTTGACGAGCTGGCCCGCCTCACGCCCAACGCCAAGGCCGCCGCCAACTGGGTAATGGGTCCCGTGAAGTCGTACCTCAACGAGCGCGCCCTGGACTTGGCCGATTTTCCGCTCGACCCCGGCCAGTTAGCCGGCATTATCGAGCTTATCGACGCCGGCAAGCTCAATTACTCGGTGGCTAGCAAGCAGCTGTTTCCGTATCTGCTTGAGCACCCCACGGCCAACGCCACCGGCGCGGCCGAGCAGCTGGGCCTGCTCACCAAGGCCGACGCGGGCGAGCTCGAAGCGCTGGTGCAGCAGGTGCTGGACGCCAACCCCGCCAAAGTAGCCGAGTACCGGGCCGGCAAAAAGTCGCTCACCGGCATGTTTATGGGCGAGCTGATGAAGCTGACCGGCGGCAAGGCCGACCCCAAACTAGCCAACCAACTCCTGCGCAAAGGCCTCGACGGCTAGCCCGTAAAAATGGCTGCGGCGGAACCTGTTAGCCTTTTTTTAGCTTTGTGCGGCTGGCTGCGGCCCGACTTTTCTTTCTGTTATTAATGACTGCATATATGAAACCTGCTCTAGTGGCCGCGGCGCTGCTCGGCCTCACCAACGCCTGCCAGAACGCCAGCGCCGCTGAGGGCTACCAGATAACTGGCCAGCTGCGCAATGTGCCGGCCGGCACCACCCTGCACCTGTCGGAGCTGACCAGCAGTCAGTTTGTGGAGCGTGGCACGGCCCAAACCGATGCCCAGGGTAAGTTTACGTTCAAGGGCACGCTGCCGGTGACGGCGGCCGTGTACCAGCTCAAGCTCGACGAACCCAACCAGGTGTTGCTCGTGCTCGACAATAAAACGCACCTTACACTTTCGGGCGATGCCAAAAGCCTGCCCAATAGCTACGCGGTGAAGGGCTCGAAAGACTCGGAGGTTATTCAGCAGCTAACGCGCGCCATGAACGCCAGCCGCGACCAGATGCAGCGCCTAGGCCAGCGTTATAACGCGGCCGGCCAGGCCGGCCGCACCGACTCGCTGCCCGTTATCGAGCGGCAGTATAACGTGTTGCAGCGCGCCACGGCCGACCGGGCTAAGGGCGTGATTCGCCGCAATGCTAGCTCGGTGGCCGCGGGCTTTGCCACGCTCAGCTACGTAAACCCCGATGATGACTTTGCCTTTGCCGACTCCATTGCGAGCGTGCAGCGCAAGGCCCAGCCGGCCTCGCCCTTCACCCAGGCCCTGACCGAGCGCCTGGAGCCGCTGCGCGCTACCGCCATCGGTACCGCGGCCCCCGAAATTAACCTGGCTACGCCCGATGGCAAGTCGCTTTCACTTAAGAGCCTGCGCGGCAAGTACGTGCTGGTCGATTTCTGGGCTAGCTGGTGCGGCCCCTGCCGCCAGGAAAACCCCAACGTGGTGAAGGCCTACAACCAGTTTAAGGACAAAGGCCAGGGCTTCACCATCTACAGCGTGTCGCTCGACGATGACAAGGACCGCTGGACCAAAGCCATTGCCACCGACGGCCTGGCTTGGCCCAACCACGTGTCGGACCTCAAAAAATGGAGCAACGCTGGCGCAGCCGCCTACGGCGTGCAGTCCATCCCCGCCTCGTTCCTGCTTGACCCTAGCGGCAAAATTATTGGCAAAAATCTGCGCGGCCCGGCCTTGGAGGCCAAACTGGCCGAGGTGCTGAAGTAATCAGACATCACCTACCCTCACAAAAAAGGTCTCTTCTGCTAGCCGAAGAGACCTTTTTTGTGAGGGTAACTAGAACTGAGGGTAGGACTCGAACCTACGAGGAGCCGCTAAAAGCTTCCTTCGGCGTACTTGCGCACGACGGCAATCACCACTCTGCCACCTTAGTCACAAAGCGAAATTACTTCGGAAACATGCGCTGCAGGCCACCCCACAGGCGTTTCTTGAGGCTCACATCGTACTCAATCATCTCGATTTCGGCGCCGGCTAGGTAAGCGAGGCCCACAGCCGGAAACTGCACCGGGTCGTAAATCTGGGTAGTGCGCACGGCCACGTCGAGCAGGTTTTTGCCGAAAGCCAGGATGGTCGTCGCATCGATTTCTTTGCGCAGGTTGACTAGTGCCACAGGGTAGGGCCCGGCCACATTCACTAATACCACGTCGGCCATTACCAAGCCAATAGCTTGCAGCAGCTTGTTGAGAAACACATTGCGCGGCAGCTTCACAAATTGCTCGGGGGATAGGCGCACCAGTAGTACCACACCCGCCGGGTTGCTGCCCAGCGTATCGAACGTGGTGAGCAGGTAGGGCGCTACTGGAGGCGTAGTACTGGCGGCTGGCGGCACCACATTACTAGCAGGTGTGCTGGTGTCAGCTAGTGGCGGGCTAACTGGCTTTGGAGCCGGTAAGGGAGGTAGGGCTGCGGCAGTTGGTAGGTTGACAGGCGTTGGCGCCGGCGAGGCAAGGCTAGGTAAGCTTGGGGCGGGCGTTGATGCCGGTAAGGGGGGTAGGGCTGCGGCGGTTGGCTGGCTGGCAGGTATTGGCGCCGGCAGGGGGGGTAGGGCTGCGCTGGCCGCGGCGGGCAGCCTGGCTGCCGCCGCGGTTGGTAGCGGCGCTACTGGCTTGGTAGCCGCTGCGGGGGGCGCCGCGGCTACTGGCTTGGCCACTACTGCGGGCTCGGGCAACGCCGCCGCTGGGACGCTTGCCGCTGGCAGTTCCTCGCCGGAAGCAGGCATATAGAGAGTAATGCCCGTATAAAAGTTTTGCAAGAAGGCCAGGGTGCCGCTTTGCTCGTCCTCAGTCATATATGCGCGCAAGTTAAGCTATCTCAAACAACGCTTTCAGCTCGGTGGCGTCGCTGGGCTTCATGCGGCCGGCGAGCACCAGCCGCAGCTGGCGGCGACGCAGGGCGCCTTCGTAAAGCGCCAGTTCATCGGCGGTTTCGGGCATGGCCTCGGGCACGTCGATGGGCCGACCCGACTGGTCCACGGCCACGAAAGTGAAGAAAGCCTCGTTGGTTTTGAGCTTGGTGCCACTCGGGATGTCCTCGGCCCACACATCGATGTGCACCTCCATACTGGAGCTGAACGAGCGCGTTACCTGGGCCTCCAGCGTCACCACGTTGCCGAGTCGGATGGGGTCGCGAAACGACACGTTATCGACCGAGGCCGTGACCACAATGCGGTTAGAGTGCTTCTGGGCGGCAATGGCGGCGGCAATGTCCATGAGGTGCATCATGCGGCCGCCCATCAGGTTGTTGAGGGTGTTGGTATCGTTGGGCAGCACCAGCTCGGTCATGATGACGAACGAGTCGGAGACGGGACGTTGCTTGCGCACTTTGCAGAAAATTAGGAGGTAAAAGGTAGGAGCTAGGAGTAGGGCGAGAAGTACACAAAGGTAAGCCAGCTAAACAACGGGCGGGTAGCCAGTGCTTACTTAGCAAATGGCTCATTTGCCCAATGGTAGCCCAAGTCCAACCCCTTACCCCCTACGTCATCGCTCAAACTGCCCAGCCCGCCGCACCAAGCAGAGGCACAAAACGGCAGTCGCCAAAGGCCTCGCGGGTGAAGGTTTCGGGGCCCTCGCGGGTGATGCGCAGCAGCTGTTGCTGCCCGCGGTCGGCGGCACCCACCGGCACCACCAGCCGCCCTCCAATGCGCAGCTGCCGCAGCAAGGCGGGGGGCAGGGCCGGTGCCCCAGCCGTGACCAAGATGCCATCAAACGGGGCCAGGGCAGGCAGGCCCAGCGAGCCATCGCCCTGGTGCAGGCCCGTTGTGGGCAAGCCTAGCCCCGCCAGCCGCTGCCGGCCCCGCTCGAAGAGTACGGCGTTGAATTCGATGCTCTGCACCTCGTCGGTGAGCTGGCACAGCACAGCAAACTGGTAGCCCGAGCCCGTCCCGATTTCGAGCAGGCGCTGGCCGGGCTGCACTTGCAGCAGCTCGGTTTGGTAGGCCACGGTGCTGGGCTGCGAAATCGTTTGGCCTTCGCCAATGGGAAAAGCCTTGTCTTGGTAGGCGTGGGCCTCAAACGCGGACGCAAAAAAGAGGTGGCGCGGCACCGCGCCAATGGCCGCCAGCACGCGCTCGTCGCGGATGCCGCGCTGCTCGCGCAGTAGCGTAACCAAGGCCCGGCGCTGGCCCCGGTGGCGGTAGGTATCGGGTAGAGGTTGAATAGGAAACAGCGAAAAGAGGGGGGTAGGAAAACAGCCGGCCCAGCAGCTAGTACGAGCAGCTGGGTTAGTGAAACCACCAAATGGGCGATTGTTTTGGGGTAGCGCGGCCCGCGGCTGGGCGGCGCGGGGCGGCAAAATCTGCCTGCCGCCCTATTTTTGCGGCAGCCTCCACAAAAATACACGCTACCCTCGCCCACTTTGTTGCTTCGCCGAATTCAGTATTTTAAGCTTGTGACGGCCGATTTTGGGGCGGCGCTGCTGGCATGGGTGCTGTTCTTCCTGGTGCGCAAGTACTTGCTGAGCGAAGGTACAGGCTACCACTTTGGCGAGGGCGTGCTGTTTTACTTGTCGGGCGCGTCCCTGATGATTGCCCTGTTCTGGACCACGCTCTATGGGCTGCTGGGCGAGTACCGCGACATCTTTCGCAAGTCGCGCCTCACCGAAATCATTCGGTTGGCGCGGGCATCGTTGCTGGGCACGGTCGTTATTTTCTTCGCGCTGCTGCTTGATGACCAGGGCGTGAACAACTACCACGCGTATTACAAGACCTTCACGGCCTACTACTTACTGCATTTTACCAGCACGGCGGTGTTGCGTATTTGGGCCGTGAGCAGCGTGCAGCGGCTGGTGCGTGGTGGCGCCATCTCGTTTCCTACCCTGCTCGTGGGCTCCAACCAGCTGGCCCTCAGTACCTATCAAGAGCTGGCACGCACCGGCCGGCACCTGGGTTTACGGCTGGTGGGCTTTACGCCTATCGGCACGGCTATCGACCCCGAGCTGGCCCTGGCGCTGCCCGAAGTAGGCTCGTACCAGCAGCTGCCCGACCTCATTCGCAGCCTGGCCCTCGAGCAGGTCATTATCGCCATCGAGCCCAGCGAGCACCTGCGCATTCAGGAAATCCTGACCATGCTGGAGGGCTCGCAGGTGCGCATCAGCGTGCTGCCCGACTTGTACCAAATGCTGCTAGGCTCGGTGAAGGTCAACCACTTATTTGGCACACCGCTTATCGAAATTAAGCAAGACCTACTGCCTGTGTGGCAGCGAGTAGTGAAGCGCGGGCTCGACGTGGTGGGCTCGGTGCTGTTTCTGCTGCTGGCCTGGCCGCTGTATCTATTCACGGCATTTATGGTGCGCTCGTCGTCGCCGGGGCCCATTTTCTACCGCCAGCAGCGCATTGGCAAAAATGGCGTGCCGTTCGCCATCATCAAGTTTCGCTCGATGTACGTCGATGCCGAGAAGATGGGCCCCTCACTCAGCTCCGATTTCGACCCGCGCATCACGCCCTGGGGCCGCTTTATGCGCCGGGTGCGGCTCGATGAGTTTCCGCAGTTTTGGAACGTCATTAAGGGCGACATGAGCGTGGTAGGCCCGCGCCCCGAGCGGCAGTTTTTCATCGACCAGATTGTGCAGTATGCGCCCCACTACCGCCACCTGCACCGCGTGCGCCCTGGCCTCACCAGCCTCGGCCAGGTTAAGTACGGCTACGCCGAAACTGTGCCCCAGATGGTTGAGCGCCTCAAATTCGACATCCTCTACATCGAAAATATGAGCTTGGCCATGGATTTTCGGGTGCTGCTCTACACACTTAAAATTATTATGGAGTGTAGAGGCAAGTAGCCCCGCGTGTCAGTGCGAGCGCCACGAAGTGGAGGGCGGCCATCTTTCGGGGCCAGATTACCGTTCCTTGCTGTGACAAAAACCTGTTCGTTTGGTTTATGTTGTAACTTATGCAGTGCCCATAAGACCTCTGCCGGCAAGGAACGATTGCCGCGCTTCACTTCGTTGCGCTCGCAATGACAAACGCTTTATCAGTAGATGTTTACCGGAATAATTGAAGCTCTCGGCACCGTAGTGGCCGTGGCCAACGAAGGCACCAACCGCCATTTTACTATTCAGTCGCCTTTCGCTGGCGAGCTAAAAATCGACCAGAGCGTGGCCCACGACGGTGTGTGCCTCACGGTGGTGGCCCTCGATGCGGCGGCCGGCACGCACGTGGTTACGGCCATCGACGAAACCCTCAAAAAGACCAACCTGGGCCAGTGGCAGCCCGGCCGCCATCTCAACCTAGAGCGCTGCCTGGCCGCCGGCGGGCGCTTCGACGGCCACATTGTGCAGGGCCACGTTGATGCCACCGCCGAATGCCTCAGCGTGCAGGACCAGGATGGCTCCTGGCTGTTTCGCTTTCGCCACGAGGCCGGCCCGCAGCGCCTCACGGTAGAGAAGGGTTCCATCACCATCAACGGTGTGAGCCTCACCTGCTTCGACTCGACACCGACCGAGTTTTCGGTGGCCATTATCCCGTATACCTACGAGCACACCGGCTTCCACCAGCTGCAAGCCGGCGACCGCGTGAACCTGGAGTTCGACATCGTGGGCAAGTACGTGGCTAAGCTGCTGGCCAGCCAGGGCCTTATCGCCAGCGCCGAAGCCTAATTTATTGATTTTCTGCTTGTAGACTAGGGGGTAGGGGTCTGCTGCTTACAGGCCGCTTACCGCCTCCTGGCCCATAGAACGGCGAAATATACGCCGGGGCGTAGTAGCACTACAGGCAAAAGCCCGCCGTAGCAGGTGCTGCGGCGGGCTTTTGCCTGTAGTGCTACTACCTACAACGATAGGTAGTTAGCCAGAGAGCTGCTTAAGGGCAGGTGGTTTTGTCGTACGTCTTGGAGGCGTCGGCCAGCGGCGTGTACCAGGTGCTGGTGAAGCCGTCGGTGAGACTCGTAAAACTTGGGTAAGGCTGCGTGATGGATACTTTTTCGAGGGGCCAGCGCCAATCGAGCGGGATGAGAATGCCGTTGGGGTAGGTTTTGCCGTCGTTGCCTACGTACGTACTCGGGTTAGCCGAAACGCCGTATATGTTTAGGTCATACGACTCGCCGCTGTTGACGCTGCCCGAAGGCCACACCCGAATAGAGGGCTCGTATGGCTTGGTGTTGTCGTAGCTGAAACCCGAAGTCAGGGTGATGGTGACGGACTTCTTTGCAAACGGCACGCAGGCGGCGCCGGGCTGCGTGTTGGCGAAGCTGCCGTTGGCGGCGGGCAGCGCGGCCATGGTGCTGCCAAATACGGTGACGTAGTAGTACGTGCCGTCATCGGTGGTGGGGAAGGCCGGGTCGGCCCCAAAAATATTCGCGACGCCGGCCATCGGAATCTTGAACAGGAAGCTATGGTCGTAAGCTGCCCCGCGGGCCGTTGCCAGGAAATTGATTTTGAGTTCGGTGGCCGATTTTGTGACATCCGACTGCACAACCAAGTCGTTGTAATCCTGGTCGTTGTTATTTTTCAGGTCTTCCCAGGCATAGGTGAAGTCGATGGTTTCGATGCATTCGCTCAGGCAAAACTCGAAGTAGGTACTCCAGTTTGCGCCCGGAAACTGTTTGGTTTCATCCAGTTTCACGCCTTTGGGAGACTCATCGCACACACCGCCCCAGGCCGTTTCGCCATTGGAAAGGGCGGCGTGGGCGGCAATGAAAAAGCAGGTGCCCGCCGGTAGGTCAGCGGCTTTAATCCGGACTGTGGCAGTAGTAGTGCGTGAGGCGCCGCTGAAAGACTGCTTATAGGTAAACTTGCCCGGAACGGCGCCCCCTTTGCTCAGCTTCTTGGCGGCTTCCAGCTCAGCCAAGCTAGTAAAAGCCTCCAGGTGAATTTCTTGCAGAGAAACGTTGCCAGCCGTTAGGTTATACGTTACGAGTACGTCGCTGCCATCTTTGCCCACGTTCACGGTGCCCACGTAGGTATGCTGGCCCGCCACGAGGCAAACCTGCTTACAGTAGTTGGTGAGCGCGTTCGTTTCTTGGCTACCGGCTGCCCCGGTTGCCAGCTCGGTGCTGGGCTTGAGGTCTTCTAGCTTGGTGCAGCTTTGGCAAATAAGTAGAACAAAACCAATGGCAACTAGCCAGTGCAGAGCTTGGGGTAACCTTGCCTTTTTCATAGAGTTAGCGGAAATGGGTGGGAGATAGTGAAAGCAGCGCTGCCGTTGGCAATCAAGCCAATACACTGGCACTCGGCTTACCAGGCCCCGCCCGACGGAGGAACCAGACCCTGGGTGAGCGGCCAGCGAAGCCTTGCCCTGCGCACAAAGGTCCCTTCGGCTAGTAGCCAGTACATCCGTACCATCACTGAATTTTGCCGCGGCCAAAGCCAGCCGCTTAGCCGCCGGCTCCTTACCCCCCTCCACGCAAAGAATTTTGTTGCTAAGCTGCTGGCCAGCCAGGGCATCAGCGCCAGTGCCGATGCTTAACCCGTTGGTTTTCTATTCGTAAAGGAGGGGTAGGCTACCCGTCACCTCCCGGCCGCCTACCCCCCTCATGGCCCACAAACGCGAAGAAATTGAACCCAAGCCCGGCGACAAGCGCTACATCCGCCGCGACGACGAGGGCAAAATCGATACCGAAGTAGACCTCAACCGCTCGCTCTCACAGGACGACCGCCACAACGCCAAAGAAACCAGCAAGCCCGGCCAGGGCGACCACGGCGATGGCCATACGGGCGATAGAAAGCCGGCGAAGTAAGTCGAAGTTGCTGAGCGAACGGCAGTGAATACCAGCGCCACAGCTGTTGTAACGCTTATTGATTCACCATCCCTAACACGTAAAAGCCATTTTACATACTAGGAGGACCATTTGCAACACATAAAGGCTAATAGCTGGCAGTTCAAGGTTTAGCAGTGGTCGGCTTCTTTTGGTCATACTTGCGCGATAGCTGCTGGAAGTAGCGCATGGTAGCAGTTGAAAAGACGGGTGGGTGCCGATGGTCACGGTCGCGGCGGGCAGCCCGTTGATAGAGCTGCACGAAAGCAAAGGGGGCATCAACGTGGTCAAGCAATTGCGGGCCGTAGCCGTTGCGCATAATCAGGTAGGCCATGTAGAAGCCCGGTAGGTGGCCGTTGGAGCCCTTGCTGAGCTGGCGATAAAATTTGAGCGGCGCAACCGGTCCCCCATTGGCCTGCACGCGTACCGCTGAATCTACCTGATGCAGCACCCGGGGCGCGGGCGCTAGTAACCAGCGGCGGGTGGCGGTCGAGTCAGCCGACTGCTCCAACTGCACCTTTTTATCAGTCATATCAGCTAGGCCCTCGATCAAATTCATGCGCAGCTCCCATAGGACTCCCTCGTCGCCGGGTTGCGGCGCTTGCGAGAATTTCTCAGCCGGCGTTAGCGCGTAATTCATCAGGGCGTGGTGCAGCTCGTGCGCTTCCAATATGCCGGGCTTTACTTGCTGGTACTTGAAGGCATCCCACACGCTAAATACAATTGCTTTGCCCCCTTGTGAAGTCGCGTCATCTCCGAGGGCCATGTAGTACAGGCGCAGGTCAGTAGGCTTGGTGTGACTGCGGGCCGGTAAGTACTCATAGGCATAGACATACATGTTGTCGAGAAACGCTGGATTCTGGACTGTTTTCTCAATAAATGCCCGGTGCTGAGGCTCCTTTTCGCGGTAGTCGTTGAGCAAGCGGTAAAACCATTTGCCTTCCCGAAGCCGGACTTGCCGCAGCGAGTCGTAGTGCGGCCGGTAGGTGATTTCTAGCGCTTGGCGGTAACGTCGAAGGTCGTCTTCGTTATAGACCGTCGGCACGTAAATGCGGTTGGCTGGTAGGGCCAAGTAGGCTTGCCATACTTGGTCGGTCAGCGGTTCGTCGCGGCGCAGCGCATCAGTGAGTTGCCAGTAAGCAGTTACGGCTTCTACGTCAATAGTTTGAGCGAAGCTCGGGTAAACAGCCAGCAACAGGAATAGACTAAAGCAGAAGCGAATAACAACCATGGAGTAGGTAGGCAGAGCCAGCAAGATAGAGAGGCTTTAGCTAGTGCTTGGCCCTCACATTACCGGCGGTGAGGAACAGGCCGAGTAAACCTGGTTCTGTTATGCCTCGAAGATGCGACGAGTATGCGAACCGTTGCCTCAATTCATAAACAAGTGGGTAATGGGCTAGCTACCCTGTGTAAGTTCTAGATTTGTTACTCGCAGAGAAGAGCTAAAAACTACACTGATTCCAAGACCTGTCCGAAAAGTCACATTACATTAAGAGACTTTTCTAAGAAACTTGCGAGGAGACAGACGAGAGTAAATACTGAATTTAGTGCAAGCCAAGTATCGCTAATCCATTTGCACAGCCTGCCTTCCGTCCCAGCGCTGAAAGGCCCAGCCGGCACCCGCGCCCAACGCGGCGCCTACCAGCCAGCCGCCGAGCACGTCGATAGGGTAGTGCGCCGCCAGATACACGCGGCTGTACGAAATGAGCAGCGCCCACAGAAACACGCCGATTTTGAGAGCCCGAAAGCGGCCGGCCGGCAGCGTGAGCAGCAGAAAAACGGCCAGCCCCATCGCATTGGCGGCGTGCGACGACATGAAGCCGAACTGCCCGCCGCAGCCGTCGGGTAGGTAAAGCTGCGCGGCCAGGTCGGCAGCGTGGCAGGGGCGGGGGCGCGCCGCCCAGGGCTTGAACACGCGGCTCGTAATGCTGTCGGCCAGGGCCACGGTGGCGGCCAGCAGCGGCAGCAGCCGCCCGGCCCGGCGGCGAAAATGGTAAACCAGCCAGCCCAGCAGCACCGCGTAAAACGGAAACCACACCTTAATCTGGGAGGCAAAGGTCATGACCGCATCCAGCAGTGGCGTGCGGGCGTGGTTGACGGCCAGCAGCACGCGGTGGTCGAAGTCAGTAACTAAGTGTAGAATAGGGGGTAGGGGCATTACAGCAAAAGCTTGTCATTGCGAGGAGGAACCACGAAGCAATCTCCCCTGGTCGTTGGTTTCAGTTGGGCAAATCTGGGCGCCTGCAAGGAAAGCTTGCTTCGTGGTTCCTCCTCACACTGACAGCTAGCTACACCCACGCCACGCCCTTGCGCAGCCAGGCCAGGGTAGTGGCTTCGGGCGAGCCGGCCTCGGGCGGGGCGGGGTTGTAGCTCCAGCCGCAGCGGGGGGGTAGGCTCATGAGAATGCTCTCGGTGCGGCCGCCGGTTTCGAGGCCGAAGCGGGTGCCGCGGTCGAAGGCCAGGTTGAATTCGGCGTAGCGGTTGCGGCGCAGCGTCTGCCAGGTTTCTTCGCGCGCGCCGAAGGGTAGGGCGTGGTTTTCGCGCATCAGCTCGGCGTAGAAGGGGCCAAAGACCTCGGCCACGTCCTGCACAAAGGCAAACAACTCTTCCACCGAGCCGTCTGGCCCCACTGTCAGTCTGTCAAAAAAGATGCCGCCCACGCCGCGCGTTTCGTGGCGGTGAGGTAGGTAAAAGTAGTCGTCGGCCCAGCGCGTGTACTTGGGGTAGTAGGCCGGGTTGTGCTTGTCGCAGGCGGCTTTCAGGCGCTCGTGAAAGCGTCGGGCCTGCGCCTCATCCACGTAAATAGGCGTGAGGTCGATGCCGCCGCCAAACCACGCCTCGCCGTTGCCGGCCTCAAAGTAGCGCACATTCATGTGGATGATGGGCACGCGCGGGCTGCGTGGGTGCAGCACCACGCTCACGCCGGTGGCAAAGAAGTGCGGGTCAGGCAAGTGCAGCTGGCGGGCGGCGGCGGGGCTCAGCTCGCCCTGCACCTCCGAAAACCCTACCCCCCCCTTTTCGAGGATAGTGCCGCCTTCGAACACCCGCGAGTGGCCACCGCCGCCGCCCGGCCGCTGCCAATCGTCTTGCCCAAAGCGAACCCCGCTACCGTCGGCAGCTTCGAGCTGGGCGCAAAGGCGGGTTTGAAAATCCTGAAGCCAGGTGGCAATATCGGTGCGGTTGAGAGACATGAAATGCTGAAAAAATCGGTTAGTCGTTGCGAGCGCAACGAAGTGTAGCGCGGCAGGCAAGCTTTCCTGGTCGTTAGGTGAGTAATCTTAGCGGGACGATTGCCATTGCCGCCCGTTGCTTCGTGGCGCTCGCAACGGCAATCGTCCTTAAACCTCCAGGATTTCCGGCAAAGGTCGGGCTACGGCGTAATTTTACCATTCCCACTGGCTCTTCCTACCCTGCTCATGTTTGCTGATGCTCCTGCCGCGCCTACTGCGGCTATCCCGGCCGTGCCCGAACCCAACCTGCTCGCCCGCGCTTACTCGCTCATGCACACGGCTGTCGAGATGACAGCCCTCTACGAGGCGCAAAAAACCGTGGCCGCCCGCTATGTGCACGCCACCGCCCGCGGCCACGAAGCCGTGCAGCTGGCGGCGGCATTCCTGCTCACCGAGCACGACTACGCTACCCCCTACTACCGCGACGATGCCCTGCTGCTGGGCCTGGGCCTGCGCCCCTACGAGCTGATGCTGCAATTGCTGGCCAAGCGCGACGACCCCTTCAGCGGCGGGCGCACCTACTACAGCCACCCCAGCCTGCGGCGACCGGGCCTGCCCGTGATACCCCACCAAAGCTCGGCCACTGGTATGCAGGCCATTCCGGCCACCGGCATGGCCCAGGCGCTGGCTTACTTCGAAAGTGCGGCCAAAGAGGGGGGTAGGGATAGTGCGGCCAGCCCCCGGCCGCTGGTGCTGTGCTCTATCGGCGACGGGGCCATGACGGAGGGCGAGGTGAGCGAGGCCCTGCAAATGGCCATTTTGCACCGCCTGCCCATCGTGTACCTGGTGCAGGACAACGACTGGGGCATCTCGGCTACCGGCAAGGAAATGCGCGCCATGGATGCCTACGACTTTGCCGCCGGCTTTCCGGGCCTGCACCGGGTGCGCGTCGATGGGGCCGATGTGGTGTCGTCGTACGTGGGGCTGGGCGCCGCGTTTGCGCACGTGCGGCAGCGGCGCGGGCCCGCGCTGGTGCACGCCAAGTGCCCGCTGCTGGGCCACCACACCAGCGGCGTGCGCCGCGAGTGGTACCGCGGCGACAACCTCACCGAGCACCAGCAAAACGACCCGTTGCCCCGCTTGCACCGCCGCCTGCTGCACGCGGGCTTTCGCGAAGCCGAGCTCACCGCCCTGGCCGAGCAGGCCCGCGCCACCGTGGCCGCCGACTGGGCCGCTGCCCTGGCCGCGCCCGACCCCGACCCGGCTACCTTCGCCGACCACGAGTTTGCGCCACCCACCGTGCTGGCCGAGGCCGGCGAGCGTGCCCCCGCCGGCGCCGAAAAAGTGCTGATGGTAGACGCCGCCCTGCACGCCGTAGACGATATTTTGCGGGAATTCCCGGAGGCGCTTTTCTACGGCCAAGACGTGGGAGGCGAGCTGGGCGGCGTGTTTCGCGAAGCCGCGCTGCTGGCTAAAAAGTACGGCGACCGCCGCGTGTTCAACACGCCCATTCAGGAGGCCTACATCGTGGGCAGCACGGCGGGCATGGCGGCCGTAGGCGCGCGGCCCATCGTCGAAATACAATTTGCCGACTACATCTGGCCCGCGCTCAATCAGCTGGTCGAGGAGCTGTCGAAATCGTGCTACCTGAGCATGGGTAAGTTTCCGGTGCCGGCGCTCATTCGGGTGCCAGTGGGCGCCTACGGCGGCGGCGGCCCCTACCACTCGGGCTCCATCGAAAGCACGCTGCTCACCATCCGCGGCATCAAGGTGGTGTACCCCAGCAATGCCGCCGATATGAAGGGCCTGCTGCGCGCAGCTTTTCTTGACCCCAACCCAGTGGTGATGCTGGAGCACAAGGGCTTATACTGGAGCAAGGTGCCCGGCACCGAAGATGCTAAAACCCTGGAGCCAGCGGCTGGCTACGTCATTCCGTTGGGCCAGGCTGCCATTGCCCAGGCCGCTGATGCAGTGGCTTTGCGCGCTGGCACCACCTGCGTGATTATTACCTACGGCATGGGTGTGCACTGGGCCAAAGTAGCCAGCCGTGCCTACCCCGGCCGCGTGGAGGTGCTCGACCTGCGCACCCTCAACCCGCTCGACTGGGACGGCGTGCGCGCCGCCGTGCGCCGCCATGGCAAAATCCTAGTACTGACCGAAGAGCCCCTGCTCAACTCCTTTGCCGAGAGCCTGGCCGGCCGCATCCAGACGCACTGCTTTCTGGAGCTCGACGCGCCCGTGCGCACCCTCGGCGCCGCCAACCTGCCCGCCATCGCGCTCAACGTGGAGCTCGAAAAACAGATGCTGCCCTCCGCCGCCAAAGTAGGGGTAGCGCTAGGCGAACTGCTAGCTTATTAACAGCGAGTCGGCTATTCTTGCGAGCGCTGTGCTCGCAAGAATAGCCGATGCTAGTGACAAGTTTTACCTCTTTAGAAAGGATAACCCAGGCCTACGTTGATGACCGTTTGGTTGGTAGTTTGGCGCAGGGCACGGCGTACTAGCCAGGGCTGCGGGTCGGTGGGGTCAAATACCTTGGTGGCGATATCGAAGCGCAGGATGAGGAACGTGAAATCCATCCGGATGCCAAGGCCCGAGCCCACCGCAAACTGCTGGTAGAAGGAGTTGAAGCGGAAGTCGGCGCCCGGCCGCTTGACGTCGGACTGCAAGGTCCAGACGTTGCCAAAATCGGTAAATAGCGCGCCCTTAATAAACGAATAGACTGGGAAGCGGTACTCTACCGAGCCCTCGAGCAGCAGCTCGCCGGGCTGCTCGGTGTAGTAGTCGCGGGCACCGCCCGCAAAGCGCGTGGCGTAGCTGCCGGTGCCCAGGCGCCGGGCCGTCCAGGCGCGTACGCTGTTAGACCCGCCCGCAAACAAGTACTTGTCGTAGGGCAGGATATAGGGGTTTTCGGTTTGGTCGGGCGTGGTGGTGAGCGCGTGCGCTACCCCCCCGTTCAGGCGCCAGGCCAGGTAGGTAGTGGGCGAAAGCTTGTGGTAGCGCCGGTAGTCGGCCGTGAATTTAGCGAAGTTGTAGACCGATAGGTCGGTTTTCTTAAACCAGCCCGCGTTTTGGTAAAGGCCGCGGGAAAGGCCGCCCAATTCCACAAACAGCCGCAGGTAGTGGGCGTTGCGGGTCTGGATGAGGTCGTTGGAATTGTAGAGCGAGGTGAAGCTAAAACTCGGCTCGTAGATGGGCTGAAACGAGCGGTAGAGCGGGCTGCCCAGCGAGTCGCGCAGGTAGATGAGGCAGCGCTCGTAAAAGAGACTGACGTTGCGGGTGCGCACCAGGCCCAGGTCTATCGGCGTGAAAATATATTGTTGGTAAGCAGAGGTTTGCCAGAGGTAATCGAAGGTGAGTTCGGTGTTGCTGCGCGTGTAGTAGGTGCTGGAGGTATAGGTAGTGGACAGTGCAAAGCGGGTGCGCGGCTGGTAGTTGCGCAGCAGGCGGCCCAGCCCAAAGGGTGCCAGCGCCTGGGGCACCAGCAGCGCCGCGGTAGCCCCGTACTGCACCGTGTAGGTGGCCGCCACGTTGGTGCTATCACCTATCTGGGCCAGCTGGCCCTCCAGACCGGCGCGGCCGCTGAGCTCCAGCACCTCGGCTCCGCCAAAGGGATTGCGCCATTTTAGGCGCAGGTTGCCGAAGGGGCCCGCTAGCCCGGCCACGTAGGTGCCGCCCGCCTCGGTCGTTTCCGAAAAGCGCGGGCTGGGCGAGGTTGTAATAATAGCATCAAGGTAGCCGGTGGCGGGGGGGGTAGGGCGCCCGCCCGCTACCAGCTGCTGGCTGCTGTCGGCGGCCTCCGGGACTGGGCCCTCGGCTACTTTACGGTAGCTGAGGGTATTGAACCGAAACATGTCGAGGCTCGAAAGCTGGCGCTGGGTGCGCTGGGTGCGGCTAAGGCTGTAGAGCTGATCGGGGCGCACCGTAATCTGCCGGGCCAGGATGCGCGGGGTAATAGCCGGCGCGCCCCGGCTCAAAAACAGCACCGAGTCTTCACGCAGCGTATCACGTGGTACCAGAGCCCGGCCGGCTCGCCGCAGCCGCCGGGCGGCGAGCGAGTCGGCCACAGCGGCGGGCGTCACGCCAGCTGGCAGCGAAGCGGTCGAGATGCGCCCAGTAGTGGAGCCGGCAACCCGGCCCGGCCCGGCGGTGGTATCGGCGGCGGCGGCGGCCTGGCGCATCTGGCGGCGGATCTGCCGCTGGGTAGTGTCGCCCGAGGCCAGCCGCAGTGCCCGCGCCTGGCTCACATCGCTGAGCACTACTACGTCGCGCACGCGGTAGGCGCGGTGCCCGCCGGGCGGGCTAGCCACTTGCAGGCGCAGCCGCACTTGGCCTTTCTCAAAGCTGGTATCGGCCTCGAGGGTAATGTACTGGGCCCGAAAATCGTAGTAACCCGCATTCTTAAGCAGCGTTTCGATACGCTGGCGCTCTTGGCCAATCAAATCTTCGTTATAAGCATCGCCTACATGCAGCAAGGTGGCCCCCTGCTCCCTGGCTACCACTCGCGCCACCCCCGAGTCGGGAATGCTGCGCGTGAAACGACTTAGCCTAAAGCCCTGACCTTCGTTTACCTGATAGGTTACCGTTACGAGCCGGTGCAGCCGTAGGCCGGCCGAGTCGCGCAGCGGCACGGGGCGCACGGGCTTGCGCAGGCCCACCGCACGCAGGGCGCTGGCAATGAGGCTGGGCTTGGAGCGGGCCGAATCGGTGTAGCTCACGTGAGCCCGGAAATAGCCCTGCGCGTGCAGGTAGGTAGTGAGCTGGTCTACCGTGCGCTGGCTCAGGCTCGGGTCGTAAATAACGGGTGGCTCGCCCAGGCGCATAATGGCGTTGCCCTTTTCGAGGGCCGTGCGCCGGCGGGCCAGTAGGCGTTCTCGGCGCGCCTGTAGCTTGTTGGTGCGAGATGAGTCGCCTTGGGCACTAGCCAGCCGGTCGGCGTAGTGGCGTTTAATAGCTGCGATTTTGCGCTCGATGCGCGTCGAGTCATAAAAAGAATGCCCCAACTGGTAAATGGCCAGCTTGGGTAGGGGCAGGTTGCGGTTGGGCTTTTGCTGCACCAGCGTCAGCATGCGCTCCTGCTGGGCTGCGCTCAGGCCCTCGCTTTCCACCTCCACTTTGGTCAGCAAGCGTTGCGTGGGCTGCAGTAGCCGCAGCGGCGAGCAGCCCACGGCCAGTAGCAGGGCCGCCAGGCTCCCCAGCAGCCAGGCTCCTGGCCGGCCCGGGCCTAAGCGCGGCCGGTCGTTACTTTGTTGGTCTAATGGTTTCAAAAGCTCTCGCCAAATACGTTCGGTCGCTGCATCAGCGCAAATATCGGCAACGCCACGCCGCCTTTCTGGTCGAAGGTGCCAAAAGCGTGCTAGAACTGCTCGGCTCCGGCCTCGAAATCGAGCACTTGCTCGCCACGCCAGCCTTTGCCCAGCATCTGCCCGCCGCCCCCGGCTGGCCGCTGCACCTGGCCACCGAAGACGAGCTCACCCAGCTCGGCACCCTGCAAACTAACGCGGCCGCGCTGGCCGTAGTACGCCGCCCGCCCACGCCGGCCCTATCCCCCCAACTGCCCGCCACCCGCCTCGTGCTAGCGCTCGACAACGTAGCCGACCCCGGCAACCTCGGCACCCTCTGGCGCCTGGCCGATTGGTACGGTCTACCCGGCCTGTTGCTCTCCGAAAATTGCGCCGACCCCTTCAACCCCAAAGCAGTGGCTGCTAGCATGGGTGCCTTTGGCCGGGTGCCCGTGTGGGCCGACGTAGACCTACCCACTTGGCTTCAAGCGTTGCCCGAAGAAGCGGGGATATTTGGTGCTGACCTCGAAGGGGATAACGTGCACCGGCTGCACCTGCGGCCGGCCGGCGTGCTGGTCATGGGCAGCGAGAGCCACGGCCTTAGCCCCGGCGTGGCGGCGCAGCTCACGCGCCGGCTGCACATTCCGCACGGGCCTGGGGGTAGGGCCGAAAGCCTGAACGTGGCCGTGTCGGCCGCCATCCTGCTGGATAACTTTTTTCGCAACGAGTAGCGGTTGCTGGCTGGGGTAGGGCTACAAAAAAACGTCCTGCTGAAGAGCGTAGCGCATCTTAACCGGTCTATAAAGTGACCTTGGTAAAGATGCGCTACGCTTTTCAGCAGGGCGGGCTGGTGACTTCTTGCCGGCTATTGCAGCAGGCGCAGGCCAAAGCTCAGCGTCTGGGCTTGCAGGCCCTGGCCGTCGCGGAAAAGTGGGTTGAGGTTATACTTGGCAAAAAAGGTCAGCGACCCGAAGCCAAGCACGCCCTGCAGGCCATACTGCCAGTTGTTGAGGTTATAGGCGTTGTAGTCTTTGTCTTTATAGGTTGTGTTTTCTTCAAAATACTTTAGCTTGGTCCAGCTGGCCAGGCGGTAGCCCACAAAGCCGCCCGCGCCTAGGTGGAAAGGGCTGTGGCCATGGGTGTTGAGCTGTACCATGAGTGGCACCGTGAATGTAGAGGTGGCCAGCTTGGTCTTCTGGTACTGACGGCCGTTGGTTTCGAGTACCACACTGGTCAAGCCATTCTGATTCAACCACTTGTGGTTGCCTTCGAGCATGTAGTTGTTAAAGGCAACCTCAGGGCCGACCTTCAGGTAGAGCGGGCTATGCCGCCCACCGATGCGCTGACTGAAATTGAAGCCAATGTTGACGTAGCGTGAGCCGCCGGTACGCAGGTCGAGCGGCGCCGAGGCGAGCTGGCCGGCGGGCGTCACGCGGTCGATGTGGTTGTTGACGAGCGCATTCAGCCCTAGGTCAAAAATCAAGTCCGTCGAAGACGACTTGCGGTCGTTGCGCGCCTCCCGCATCGAGTCGCGCTCGGCCTGGCGGTCGGCCCGCGCCGTGGCGCTGCGGGGCTGCGCATTGTCCTTGCCATCAATATTGACGACGACGCCAAATTTCTTTTCCAGCAGCACTTCGACCTGGTTGCTGGGGCCGGAGGCACCGGCCGTAGCTTTGTGAGTCGTGATGCGAATTTCCTCGGGTAGGCGCTGGCCCGGCTGTTCTTGGTTGGGGTGGAAAACAGTGGTCAGGCGTTCGGTATTCGCCACCTTGGCCGCTGCATCGGCCCGCTCGATGTAGCCCCCCAGCCGCGCCACCAGCGAGTCGAGGTGGTACTGTGGCAACTGGCGTAGCTGCTGGGCATCACGCACCACCAGCGTCATCACAGCCTTGTTGGGCAGCCGCACCACAATGGTGTCGGCGGGGGGGGGAGGGGCCAGCGAGCGGGCATGGGTCGTGGCGGTAGCGGCAACTAGCAAGGCCCCGCAGGCAACAGTAAAAAGAACGGGTTTCATCAGTGAAATAAGATTAGAGTGGGCAAGGAAATGACTGGCAGCCTCGGGCGAGGCTACTGAAAACAAGATAGTTGCGCCCAGCGGCGCGCTACAGCTGAATAGTTTTGCTCACGAGGCGGCCGCCGAGGCGGGCCTGCACGGTCAGGCTTTCGGGCAGGCCCGTGGCCTCGGCCAGGCTCACCGACTCGCCGTGCACCAGGTGGTCGGCCTGGCGCAGTAGGCCCCCGAGGTGCAGCCGACGCCGAGGCTGGTCGGCGGGTGGGCTGGGGGCGGTCACGGCTACCACCGGGGCGGCCGGGGGGGAGGCGCCGGCCCGCGCCGCACGTCTACCTCAATAATCTCGGCCGGAGCCACCATGGCCGTCATCGTAGATAGGGAGCGCGAGGCTGGGACTTCGGGCGTCCCGGCAGGGGTAGGCGGTTGCGGTTGGCCGGCCGGGGCCCGCCGCCCGGTGGTGGCTAGCGCCCCAGTGGCCGCGTCCGGCTGCTGGGGTTGGAGATGAAAGCGCCTAGCTGCCAAGGGCGCCGGAGCCGAGCGGCGCGGCCGGGCAGTAGTGGCTATCGGGGGGCTAGATGGCGAAAAGGTAGCCGCCGTTGCCCGGGTTGTCCTATTTTCTTGGTTTTTTTTCGAGTGTCTAGCTAAGGTGACAGCAATCGATTCTTTAACAAGAAGTTGGTCCTGCCCCGATGCCAGCGGCTGCCCCGGGCCACGCACGCCAGCCCGCACCGCCGGCCGGCTTACTGGCTGCGTAGTAGCCAGCCCCGGGCGTGGCCCTAGGTAGCCGCTGCGCCACAGGCCACAGCCCAGCAGCGCTAGCAGCAGCATGGCCGCCGCCGACAGCTGCCACCAGGCCACCACCCCGCGCCGCCGGCGCGCCGGCGGGCGCAGGTGCTCGTCCTCCAGGCGCTCCCACAGCGCGCGGCGGGGCTGGGAAGCATGGCTCCCCAGCCCCGTCCGAAACAGCTGGTCGAGGCGCTCGGCTTCAGCCAGCTCGGCCAGGCGGCGCTGCAAGTCTTCGCCCGGCGGCGTGGCGTGCTGCCCCAGCTGCTGCCGAAAAAGGTCGTCGAGGTTGTTACCAGAAGCCATACAGAATCAAGCCTAAAAAGAGGTGGGTTGCGGCGCCAGCCGGCGCTGCAGCATAGCGCGCGCCTTGCTAAGCTGCGACTTGCTGGTGCCCTCCGAAATACCCAGCGCCTCCGCGATTTCGAGGTGCGAGTAGCCCTCCAGCGCGTAGAGGTTAAAAACGGCGCGGTAGCCGGGGGGTAGGGTCTGGAGCAGCGCCAGCAGCTCGTCGGCCTGCAACTGGGTATCGGCGGTGGCGGGGGTAGCAGCCAGGTTTTCGGGCTGCGCAAAGTCCTCAAACGATAGGTGCAGCGGCTCGCGGCGGCGCAGCTCCATCAGCGCCTCGTTTACCATGATGCGCCGCACCCATCCCTCAAACGAGCCCTCTTGCCGAAACGTGGGCAGCGCCCGAAACACCTTAGCAAAGCCCAGCAGCAGCGCCTCCTCCGCATCTTCTTGGCGCTTGAGGTAGCGCCGGCACACCGTCAGCATCAGCCCCGCAAACTGGTTGTAGAGCTGGCGCTGGGCGCGGGGGTCGCCCCGCAGGCAGGCGGCAATGAGGTCAGGCTCAGTCACGTTTTCAGGTAGGGGTAGGGCAGAGGCGAATCGGATTTGAAGCGTTAGATGCGAGCAAAGGGGTAGAGGTTGCCTGAGACAATAAAAAAGTACGACCGGCAAGCTCAGCATGACGGTCGTTCAATAAAAGACAGCAGCACCTAAAGCCGCCAGCGAAACGACTGGTCATCCAAGGCGCGCATGGTGCACAAAATGCCGTCGAGGTGGTCGCACTCGTGCTGCACTAGCTCGGCCACGGCGCCTTGCACTGGCCAGCGCTGCGGCTGCCACTGCGCGTCGCGGTAGGTCACGGTCAGGGCTTCGTGCCGCTGCACCCGCACCAGCAGGTTGGGAAAGCACATGCAGTCGTCCCACAGCTCAAATAGGGTCGCACTCTGCTCGCTCAGCTCGGGGTTGAGCAGCACGTAGGGCTGGCCGTCGAGGTGCAGGTACACCAGGCGCTTCATAATGCCGAGCTGCGGCGCAGCAATGCCGCGCCCAAAGCCGTAGCACGCCCGCACTTCCTGCATCACCTGGTGCAGGTCGGCCACCCAGCCGGCCACCAGGGGTAGGTCGGCCTCCGTCACGGGCGCGCACACTTCATAGAGGCGCGGGTCGCCGAGGAGCACCAGGTCAGCGAGGGTCTTCATAGCGCATGTTAAGTGGGTAAAGAGAGGCGTAAAGAACCACCGAAAAACGTCATACCAAGTAATCCTGCGTCGTGGCTGGGCAGAAAAATCCTTGATGGTGCCTGCGTTCGGTCGCCTATTCGTTCACGAGCGTCACGTAGCTGGCCGCGTCGAGCCGGAAGTGAGCCTGGCCATTGGTTACTGGCACGCGCAGGCCTTCTTGGTGGTGGCGCGTCTGGTCGGTGGCATAGTAGCGCAGGCTTTTCACCTGGGCGGGCAGGCCGCGCAGCGTCGCTTGGCGGGTAGCGCCGTTGTTGACGAGGTGCACGGCATACACGCCCCGGTCGGGGTTGCCGAGGGCGGCGCAGGCTAGGTTGGGGCGGTCGGCGGTGAGGGGCAGGTACGCCACGTCTGGGGGCGTGGCGGCTAGCTGCTGCAGGTTCCAGAAGCGCTGGGTAGGGTGCAGCGGAGCCGAGTTGCCAAAGATGCCGCCGCCCGCCAGCGGCGAGTAGTCGGAAGTGAGCTGCCACTGCAAGATACTGAGCGGCTGACAGATAGCTAGTAGACGCATATAGAGGCTGATTTCCTGCAAAGCATACGTGGGTTCCTCAAAAATGGCGGGGTAGCCCCAGGCCTGCGCATCGATGCTGCCCTCGCCCACCAGCAGCGGCAGTTGGAGCTGGGTAGCCGCATCGGCCCATTTTTGCAGGGTGGGCGCGTCCCACCCGCGCCACGAGTGAAACGACACTGCCCCAATGTAGGGCCGGGCCGCCGCATCCTGCATAGCTGGCCCAATGAACGCGTACGAGTTAGAATCGGAGTTGTCGCCCAGCAAAAGCTTGGTTTTCAGCCCGCGCGAGGCGAAGTAGGCTCCCAGGTGCTTGATGAGGTCGGCGTGCTCCTGCCCAGTCTGCCGGATATTGATGCCCAGATCCGACTCATTAAACGAAAATAGGGTGGCCTCCACGCCATACGCGGTTTTGAGGTACACCAGGTAATCGGCAATAGATTGGTAGCTGGCTTGCAAATTAGCTGGGTTGAGCGGGGCGCCCCACTGGCCGTTGGCCCCCGGCCCGGTGCCGTTGCCTTGGTCGCCCACCACGGCCCATTGCGGCGCCGACCACGCCGTCACGATAACCGGCATCCCCATTTTGCCCAAGCGCTGCGCCATTTCCAGCGCTTCGCGCACGCGCGGATGCAGTCGGCCCTGGCCAGCGGCGGCCGTGGGGTCCTGGCCCAGCTCGGGCTGCCACAGCTGCCACGGCAGCTCGACGCGGCCGTAGGCCACGCGCATATTCTTCAAGCAATAGTCAATTACCGGCGGGTCGCCCGCCGGGTTTTGTAGCCGAAAATTGCCCCCGAAGCCCGCCCAGGGTCGGCCCGGCTGCGCCGGATTTAGCGTGAGTTGAACAGGCGCGCGGTCGATGTCGCCGCTGGCTTTCAGTGTGATAACGCGCTGAGTCACCTGGCCCTTGCGCACGCTGCCCAGCAACAGAGGCACGTAGAGCGCGGGGGTTTTGGTTTCCGCATCGGGGCGCAGCTGCACCCGCGTGGGCTCGGCAAAGCTGACGAGCAGCTGCCGGGTAGGGGCCACGATGCGCAGCTGGCTGGCCGCTGGGCCCTCACTGGCGAGCCCAGCGAGTGGGCGCGTAGCCAGCACCTTGCCCTGGCCATCGAGAAACTGCACGGTGGCTTTTGCATAAGTTGAGGGGGGTAGGGCCAGGCTAAAAAACGCGCCGAGCAGCGGGCGGGTGGTTTCGCTGGTCAACTGCACTGTCACGGTGGCTTGGCCGGGGCCGGTGTCTGCCACTGTTTCGCGGAATGCCAAGCTGTCGAGGCGGGTCGATACCAGTTGCTGGGCGCCTTGGCGGGTGTAGGTAGGGCGCTGGCGCTCGTGGCCGGTAACCACCACGTGCGCCCAGTCGGTGCGCACTACTTGCAGGCTCGTGGGTACTTCTAGCAGCTGCCCTTGCAGCCGAATGCCCGTGAGGTTGCCCCAAGGCGCCAACTCGGCTTGCGCTTGGGCGGCCCGAGGGGGTAGGGCTAGCAAAAGCAGGCTGGCCGCTAATGGTAGGGTAAGGAGATGAGGCAGGCGCGGGCTAAAAATCTTCAAAATGAGCGGCGGGGATAAGAAACGAAGAAGTGCCGGCCAGCCGGCCCAGCGGGTAAAAGCAAGAAAGAGCAGCCGCACTTGCGTGGCGACTGCTCTTTAAAAATAGGGAGCAATATTCTGTTAAACAGTCTATTGCGCCGATGCGTACTTAATTCTTGGGAACAACCCGGAAGTTGTCAAACGAGATGTCGGCATCGAGCACGCCAGGGCCAATGAAGACGAAGTGGCACTCGTGCAGCGGCTTGTTCAGCGCAGTCGGGTCTTTGATAAACGTGCTCAGCGGTATGGTCATCGTGCGCCACTGCCCGCGGGTGTTGAAGGCCGAGGCGGGCGTCCACCAGTAAGTGTTTTTCGCGTCCACATCGCCATCAATACTTATTCGAATGGCATTGCTGTTGAAAGGCTTGAGGGTATTCACCTCAAAGCGCAGCACGTAGTTGGCCAGGTTGCTGACGATATCGCTGGGCAGCACTACGTTGTTGTGCGCCGTAAATTCTGTCCAGGTCCAGTCGCCGATAGACTTATTGATGCGGATATAGGCGCCGTTGACCGGGGCGGGGCTGGGGCCAGTGGTCACGAAGTCGGTGCCGCCCCACACGCTGCCGTTGGTGTCGTAGCCAAAGATGATGTTGCGGTCGTCTTTATAGCGGCCGGGCACGGCGGTTTCCTTGGCATTGCCGTCCACTACTTTCAGGGTCGCGCCGGGCGTGGCATTAGCTGGCACCATGAAGTACACCGTATCGGACGTGGTTTTTGTAATGGCTAGCGGCGTGCCGTTCCACAGCACCTTGCCCTTGGCCGGCGTCACTTCGTAGAGGTCGAAGTTGCTGCCCACCACGGCGCCCCGCTGGCCAGCGGCTACGTACTCATTGGCCAGGCCTGTCACGCTCAGCGTTGGCACTGCCACTGTGTAGCTAGTTTGGGCCGTGCCGCCAGGTGTGGTGACGGTGATGGTATTGGTCACATTTTTGGGCACTACCCGCGGCACGCGTAGCGTGATTTCGTTGGCCGTGATGTAGGCGTCCTTCAAGTCGGCCTGCACGTCGTTGAAAGCCACGCTGCTAACGCTGCAAAAATTGCTGCCCTGAATGATAACCCAGTCGGCCAGGCTGCCGCTGGTAACCGCCGCCGTGCGGTTGGTGGGGCCCGATACACTACTGATGCCGGGAGTGCCTCCGCATAGTTCATCTGTTTCTTTTTTGCACGCGGAGAGCGCCACGGCGCTCAGCAACAGCCCATAAGCCAGCGGGCGGCGCAGGGTTTGATAAAAGGTAGCCATCGAAAATGGAAAGTTCAGGGTGGGAAAAGAAGCCAGCTTTGGGCCACCGCGCGGGGCGCCTTGCCCAAAGCTGACTTGGTAGAGGGGGGTAGGCGGAGCGCTACCAGCCGGGGTTGTTGCCGGTGATGAGGCGGTTGGAGTTGAGCTCCGACATGGGGATGGGGTAGAGCAGGTTCTTGCTCGAACGGCGCTTCACCACGTTGTTTTCGTCGATGTCGATGGCATTCATCACGGGTAGGTAGATGCCCCAGCGGAGCAAGTCCCAGCGGCGGTCGCCTTCCAGGGCCAACTCGCGGCGACGCTCCTCCAGCACGTAGGAGCGGAAGGCCTGCTGATTGAGCGTGGCGGGCATGTCGCTGGCCCCGTTGCGGCGCCGAATCAGGTTCACGGCCTCGCGGGCGGCGGCCGTAGGGCCACTGTTCGCCTCATTGTCGGCTTCGGCGAAAATCAGCATGACGTCGGGATAGCGCAGCAGCGGGTAGTTGAAGTTGCCACGAACGGCCCCGCGGTCCGACACTGCCTCAAACTTGCGCAGCCGGCAAATGTGGGTATCATCGAGGTTGGAGTAGTCGGTGGGCAGGTAGCCGTATCTGGCGCGCTTGGCCACGGCCTCGGGGCTCATGTCGGTGCCGCGCACCACTAGGCTGTCGCTGGTGGGGTAGTAGTGCGTACCGCCATACACCTTCCAGCGGTGCACCACGCCATCGGTAATACGCTGGTCTTTCGGCTCCATCAGGTTGTACCAATGGTTGGAAATAGCGATGGCGCCGCCATCTATCTCGCCGGTGGTGGGCACAATGCGGCCCACGTGAAACCACGACACCTCGTTGCCATACAGCGGGTCATTGGAGACGGTTTGAAGCGACCAAATGTGCTCGCCCTTGTTTTGGTTGGTCACGCTCCAAGTCTGGGCGTGGCTGCCGAAGAGCTGGTAGTCGCCGCTGTTCATCACCTCCTGGGCCTTGTCGCGAGCCAGCTTGAAGTACTCAGCCGAGTTCAGGCCCTCCAGGCCCGCCACCACAGCTTTAGTGTGCGTGAGGGGTTTGGCATCCAACAAAAAGCGCTTGGTGCCCGACACGCGCAGCGCCGGGCCGCCCATTACCGTGACCTGGCCGCTGGCCAGCGAGCCCGAGGCCATAGTAATATACGTCTTGGCGAGCAGGCTGCTGGCCGCGCCCTTGCTAGGGTGGCCCGCAATGTAGTTGGCATCGCGGCTAGTGTAAAGGCCCGCTTCGGCCATCTTCAACTCATTGATAATGAAGGCGTAGATATCCTTGACGGGTGTGCGCGCCTGCTGCGGCGCGGTGCCCTCTACAATCGACTTCTCAAACAGCGGCACTGGCCCGTAGGCGCGCACCAGCAGGTAGTAAGCCCAGCCCCGCAAAAAGTGCAGTTGCGCCAGGGCGTTTTTCTGCGCCACCGGGTCCATGGATGTCATGCCCCCTACCTGGGCCAGGGCAAAGTTGCAGCGGTGAATAAGGATGTAAGGGCCGTTCCAGCCCGCATCAATGCCCCAATAACTCTGGAAGTTACCCGAGCCCACGTCGCCAAATGCCCAGCTCGGGCCCGTCGAGTCGTCCGAGTCGTAGTCCCAAAGGTTGGGAAACTGGCCGTACCGGAACATAGCCTCCGCCGACAGCGTGTTGAGCGCGCCGTTGACATAGCTGTTGGCGTCGGTTACCTGGGCAGGGCTTACCGAGTCGATGGGTTTTTCGGTGAGAAAGTCCTTGCACGACGTGGTGGCCAGCGAGGCGACGGCCAGCAAGGTGGCAATAGTTAGCTTTTTCATGATAAATAGCAGGATAATAGACGATTAGAAGCCCGCGCGCACACCTAGGGTAAAGGTGCGGCTGTTGGGGTAGGAGTTCATGTCGACGCCACGGCGCGAAGCATCGCCGCCGAAGGCACTCACGTCCGGGTCAAACCAGCTGTACTTGCTGATGGTGACCAAGTTGCTCACGCTGGCGTACACGTTGATGTTCTCGATGAAGCTCAGCGGTTTGTTGAAAACGTAGCCCACGTTGATGTTCTTGAGGCGCACGTAGGAGCCATCTTCGATGATGCGGTCGGACAGGCGCCACTGGCGGCTGTTGCCCCACACGGCCTTGGGCCAGGTGGCCGTGGCGGCCGTTTCGGGCGTCCAGCGGCCATCGTACACAAACTGCGGAATGTTGGCAGCCTGCCCCATGCGCACCTGATACAGGTTGGTGTTCACGATGTCGCCGCCCTGCACGCCCTGCACAAACACGCTGAGCGTGAAGTTGCGGTACGTGAAGTTGTTGGTGACGCCGTAGCTGTACTTGGGGTTGGTGTTGCCGATAATCCGGCGGTCGTCGTTGCCGATACTGGTGGGGTCGTTGTCGAAGTTCTTGTACTTCACCTCACCAATTAGCTGGCGCTGAATGGCTTCGGGCTTATTGGCCCACTGCGGGTCGGCGATTACCTCGGCCAGGTTGTCGTAGTAGCCATCTTCGACCCAACCGTAGAGAATACCCACGGGCTGGTTGTTGCGCTGTAGGAAGAGGTTATCCACCCCGAAATACAAGCGCTGCGAATACTGGTCACCGTCCAGGTCCATCAGCTTGTTGCGGTTGAAGGAGATGTTGGCGTTCACGTCCCACTTAAAGCGATTGGTGCTGAGCACCGTGCCGATGCCCGACAGCTCCAGGCCCTTGTTCTCCATGGTGCCCCGGTTGGTAAACTGGTTGTTGAAGCCCGTGCTGCCCGGAATAATGGCGGGTTGCAGCAAGTCGCGGGTGAGCTTGCGGTACACGTCCACCGTGAAGTTGAACCGGTTTTGCATGAAGCCCAGGTCCAGGCCCACGTTGTACTGGCCGGTCGTTTCCCACTTCAAATTCGGGTCGGCGGGGCCGCGGTAGGGCGAGTCGGCGTAGCCGGCTTGCAGGCCCCCGTTGAGGGGGTAGGGCGAGTAGCCCAGCAGCTGCAGCGTGCGGTACGAGCCGATGCCCTGGTTGCCGGTTTCGCCGTAACCGGCGCGCAGCTTCAGGGTGCTGAATACGTCGAGGTTTTGGATAAAGCGCTCATCAGTTACGTTCCAAGCCAGGGCAAACGAGCCGAAGTTGGCGAACTTGTTGAGCGTGGCAAAGCGGCTCGACCCGTCGCGGCGGAACGACACCGTAGCCAGGTAACGGCCTTTGTACGAGTAGTTGACGCGGCCCAGGAACGAGAGCAGCGAGTTATCCGACTTGCCGCTGTTGAGCTGGCGCTGGTTGGCGCCGTTGCCGATGCTGTTGTTTTCCAGAATGTCGTCCGGAAAGCCCGTGGCCGACATGTTGCGGTAGTACGAGTAGCCCGTTTCGCGGGTCACGCCGGCCACCGCGTTCACGGTGTGGTTCTGGGCGAAGGTTTTATTGAAGCTCAGGATAGACTCCAGCGTGATGCCGCGCCACATATCATCCGAGTTGTAGGCGTAGCCGTTGGTGTTGCGGCCCTCCTGCAGGCGCCGGGCGTAGTACACCTCCCGGTTGTTGGTGTTGTAGTTCACTCCCAGGTTCTGCCGAAAGTTCAGCCAGGGCGTGAACGTGAGCAGGGCATAGGACGACGAGTAGATGCCCGTCGAGGCCGTCCGGTCCTTGGCCATCGTGGTGTAGATGTAGGGGTTAGCCGCCGCGTACCACGAAATATTAGCTTCGCGCGCCGCCGAGTTGGGGTCCGACACCGGGAAAGTGGGCGGAAATACCAGCGACGAGCTAATTACGCTGGCCTCGTTGCCGTTAGAATTCGACTTGGTGAGGTTGTAGCTGCTGAACGTGACGTTGTTGTTGGTACCAATCTCCAGCCACTTGTGAATCTTACGGTTGATGTTGGCCTGCAAGCCGTAGCGCGTAAAGCCCGAGTTGATGATAATGCCCTGCTGGTCCAGCACGTTGCCCGACACCGAGTAGCCGCCCTTATCGCTACCCCCCGACATGCGCAGGGTATAGTCCTTAGTCAGGCCCTTGCGGGTAATCTCGTCGAGCCAGTTGGTACCCTTAAAGCCGTCGGGGTAGGTAGTGCCCTGCAAGCCAGTGAGGTAGTCTTCGGGTGCCGGCAGGTAGGCCGTCTTGTTCGTCACCAAGTCTAGTGCCGTCACGCCCGGAAACGGGGCCCGGTAGGGGTTCGCGCCGTTGTAGCTGATGTCGTTGTTGTAGCCTTCGTTCTGAAACAGCGCGTACTGGTAAGCATTCAGCACGTTCACTCGCTTCGAGATGGCCGCCAGGCTGGTGTTGGCCACGACTTCGACGCGGTCCTGGCCGGCCTTACCCTTTTTAGTGGTGATGAGTACCACGCCGTTGGCCCCACGCGAGCCGTAGATGGCCGTGGCCGAAGCATCCTTGAGCACTTCCAGGCTCTCGATGTCTTGCGGGTTGATATACGAGAGCGCGTTGGTCGACTGGTTGCTCACGCCCGACGAGGCGGCCGTGGACGAGGGCGACGTAAATGGAATACCGTCAATCACATACAGCGGCTCGCTGCCCGAAAACGAGTTGGTGCCCCGGATGGTCAGGCTGATGCCCGCGCCCGGTGCGCCGTCGGTGCGGTTCACGGCCACGCCGGCTACCTGGCCCTGTAGGCCCTGGTTGATGCTGGTCGGAATGGTTTTGAGCAGGTCGTCGGTTTTCACCGTTGCCACCGAGCCGGTTAGGTCGCTGCGCTTCACGCTGCCGTAGCCTACTACTACCACTTCATCGAGGGCCTTCTGGTCTTCTAGGCGCACGTTGAGGGTAGTCTGGCCCTTGGTCGGGCGCTCGGTAGTCTGGTAGCCCACGTAGGAAAATACCAGCGTGGCCTCGGGGGTAGGCAGCTGCAGCGAGTAGGAGCCGTCAACGTTCGACGAGGTGCCAGTGCTTGTGCCTTTCACGACGATGCTGACGCCGGGTAGCTTGTCGCCCCGGGTAGCGTCGGTCACGACGCCCTTCACTAGGGTCTGGGCTATTGCCTGGAGGGGCCCCCAAGCCAATAGCAACAGTAAAATAAGGGGGGTAAACTTCTTCATAAAGCCTTAGAGTGAGGTTGAAACCTTGCTAATCAGCACCTTCGCGCAGGAAGGTGTGGCCGGAGCCGCTGCACCCGCTTGCCACTAATGCAGGCCAAATGCAGCGGCCAGGGCAGGGGGTTACGCAGACGAAAATCGCTGTTTCATAGAGGGTGGGACTTGGGAAGGAGTAGGCAGAAGAAATCAAAAACCCTTGAGAGTCAATGACCTGTCAGTCGATTGTTAGTAAGTGAGTTTAGTTCTAAAACTATTTCACTCAGTAGAATCGATTATGTAGGCAAGTTAGGCCCACCCAAACACATTCACGCAATAATCATTCGGCGGCTATCTGATTGATAATGACCGCAAACCATTGCATAGTTTTTGATTATTTGTATTATGTATGGGCAACAATCGTTTTTGGCTAATTAAACTAGCCAAAAATTTAATAATACCGTTACAATTAATATATTATAAAATAATCCCCAAATAGTATCCCGCCACCGGTTTGCGGTGGCGGGATACTATTTGGGGACCGGGTGAGACTGAGTCTCGGTTCTTGCTAGCGCTTGGCTCTGGGAGCTGCCAAATGGGCCTGGCTGGCTTCCAGCGCGGCGGCCAGGTACACCAGCGGCGCTTGCCAGTTGATAGCCACTTCGTTGGAAGCGTACGAGCACTCGCTATCGGAATACGCTAGTGCGGGCAGGGCCGAGGAGTAGGCGCAGCCATCTTGGCGGCCGGGGTTGGGGCCACCCACCAGCAGGCCCGGCACGGGGCCGATGCCGCCTGCGCCCGCCGATAGGCGGTGGTGCGGGTGCTGGGGCGCATGGTGGCCGCTGCCCGTCACGAAGCAGTAGCCCGTGGCATTGCGCCCGAGCAGGTAGTCGAGGTTGCCGAGGGCCAGGCGCAGGTACTTGGCCTCACCGGTGAGGCGGTAGGCCTGCACCAGGGCAATACCCTGGTTGGCGGCGGTGCTGTTGCTACCCCAGGTGTAGTCGGCAGCGCGGCGGCCCATCACTGTTTGGTAGGCAGTGGCAGGGGCAGCGGCGGCCAGGCCATCGGCTAAGGCCAGTATTTGCTGCTGCAACTGGGGTAGGGCCTGTTGGCCCGCCGGCGGCAGCTTTTTGCCCAGCCGCACCAGCGTGTAGGTAGCCAGCGTGCCCACCTGGCTCCAGGTGGGTAGGAGCGCGGGGGCAGCCAGCAGGGGCTCCAGAGCCGCAAAGTAGCCCGCTTCTTTGGTAGTGGCGTAGAGCTCGGCGGCGGCCCACTGCCGCTCGTCGCGCACGTCGTGGTCGCCGTACTCGCCGGTGCTGACGGCGGGCTGAAACTGCCGGTTCAGCGCCGCCTGGTCGTAGTACACGGCCGGGTGCTGGCCGGCCCAGCCCCAGGCGCGGGTAGCCGCCCGCAGGCACGAGTCGGCTAGGCCCGGCGTCTGGCGCTCAAAGCCCCGAAACACGCGGCTGGCCTGGGCCATTACTGCTGCAAAATCGAGGGTAGCGGCCGTGCTTTTCTGCACTACGTAGCGCGGGGTGGTGCAGGCGGCGGGCAGCACCATGGCGTCGAAGCTGGCATTGGTGAGCTTGTGGTACACGCCGCCATCGGCGGGGTCTTGCATGGCCAGCAGCCAGCGCAGGTTCCAGAGGGACTCGTCGAGCACGTCGGGCAACTGGTTGGTGCTCTCCGGAATGTGGGCGTCGAGGCGCGCGCAGTAGGCCGGAAAGTCTTCGTAGAGTGCGAGCAGCGTGCCCAGCGTGATGCCCGAATTGACGACATACTTATTATAGTCGCCCGCATCGTACCACCCGCGCGGCGCCGAAATGGCCGTGCCGGCCGGCCGGCCAGCGCTCGCCGCCGAGGCGTGCACCAGCACGTGGGTATCGGGGTGGCCCAGGGCGCGCTGCCACTTTCCGGCGAAGGCGGGGGGTAGGGCCACCGACGCGCGCTGGTAATAAAAGCCTTTCAGCGCCGCTTGGGCCACGGCCTCGTGCACCCGCGCCTCGATGCGAAAGGGAGCGGAGCTTCCTACCCCCGGTACCCGCACCACAAAAGTGCCGCTGGCGCGGCAGGCCGAAAAGTCGGCCGTCCGCACCGTTTGCGCGGCCAGGCTGTCGTAGCGAGCGGTCCCCAGCTGGCCCCGGAAAACCGTCGTCTTGTGGTCAGCCGTTGTCACCTCAAAAGTTCCTTCCCCAGTTCCCACTACCACCGCTACCTTGGGCGCCGCCGGGTAAAAGCCCACTTGGTTGAGTTGAATGGGGCTGGCCAATTGCTGGCCGCGCAGCGGCAATGCCAGGGTGAGTAGGCCGGCCACCCACCGGGCGGCCAAGCCCAACGCTTGTGGAGAGTAAGTGCTCATAAAGATTTCAAAGCTGTGTTCAGGTTGGGCAGACTATTTAGGGAGGCTAGCTACTTACTGAAAGAAGCAGTCAGGCCGCGCTTGCCAGCGTCCGTATAGTTTTCTCTTTTTCCTCTGCGCAGAGGGGGGTAGGGCGCGCGGCGCGGCGTGAGCACCACTCCGTCAATTAAAATGCGTCTGGCAACGTGCGCACGACCAGCTGCTTGCGCAGCTCGGCCACCGAGGTAGCACCTTCGCTCTTGAAGGTCAGTACCTTGGTTTCGCCCGGCAGGAGGTCGAAGAAGTTGTCGTCAAAAAAACCGTCGCCCTGGGCGAGCGACAGCCACACTTCGCGGGCCAGCGTCTTGCTTTTCAGCGTCACCTGGTAGGTACTGTCGGTGGCGGGCTGCCAGGTGGCGGTGATGTTGGCTTTGGGAAGTGCCATCTCTTTAGGCAGGGCGAAGTAATGCGTGTTGGTCGAAAGCGTAGTGCCGCCGGCTTGCAGCGCGCAGTTCAGTACTACCTGCTTGAGGTTCCGCCCTTTGAGTAGCTTGGTCTTCGGTATATCGAGGTATACTTTGCTGGTCAGCGGCTCCACTTGCAGCGCCGCCGATTGCTTGTACAGCACCTTGCCGCTGAAGTCGAGCAGGCGCACACGCAGCGTGGCCGGGGTAGCTGTCAGCTGGTCCGACACCACGTAGATGCGCACGTTTTCGCCCTCCTCGTGGGGGCTTACCAGCACCGGCGCGTAGAAGCGTTTGGCGTAGTACTGCAAAGCTTTCCAGCGGCCGTAGTAGTCGATGCTCGACCATGAGGCCACGCCCCAGCAGTCGTCGAGCTGCCAGTACATCGAGCCCATGGTGCGGGGCCGATTGCGGCGCAAGTGCTCGGCCGCCAGCTTGATAGCCTGCGCCTGCAGCACTTGGCTCACGTAGAGAAAGGACGCAAAATCCTTGGGCTCTTTGTAATCGCGCAGCAAATATTCCTGCAGGCGCGGGTTGCCCACGGCGCTGCGCTGGTGCTCCTTCATCACGGGCGAGGCAATGTCGTGGTCAGCCGCCACCGTGAATTGCTGCACCGATTTCAGCTCCGGAAACGACTGAAAGCCGTACTCGCTCATGAAGCGTGGCGTCTGCTTTTCGTAGTCCGAAATGGGCGCCGTGCCGCCCCACACGTCCCAGTAATGCATGTCGCCGTTGACCTGCGAGCCGGCCATATCCTCAAAATCGGCCGAGGGGCTCGACGACATGTAAGGTCGGCTGGGGTCCTCGTTTTTCAGCACCGACGGGATGAGGTCGCGGTAGAGGCGCAGGTAGTTACTCCATACTTCCAGCTTATGCGAACCCATTTTTTCGGGCACGCCCCACTGCTGCCAAGCCACCTCATTCTCATTATTACCCACCCAAATGGCGATGCTTGGGTGGTCGCGCAGGCGGCGCACCTGGTAGGTCAGCTCGGCGCGCACGTTGTTGTTAAACGCCTCGTCGCCGGGGTAAAACGAGCAGGCAAACAGGAAGTCCTGCCACACCAGCAGGCCCATATCGTCACAGGTGTCGTAGAAATACTGGTTTTCGTAGATGCCGCCGCCCCACACGCGCACCATGTTCATGTTACAGTCTTTGGCGGCTTGCAAGAGCTTGTGGTAGCGCGCAGTAGTCACGCGGGTCTGGAAAATATCGGCCGGAATCCAGTTCACGCCCTTAGCGAAAATCGGGATACCGTTCACCACAAACTCAAACGACTTGCCGTAGGCGTCCTTTTCGCGGCGTAGCGCCAGCGTGCGCAACCCGATGCGCGTGCGGGCCTCGCCCACCGGCTGGCCGCCCTGTAGCAGCGTGGCCTTAAAGGAGTACAGCGGCTGCGCGCCGTAGCCGGCCGGAAACCAGCGTTGCGGGTTGTCGAGGTGCAGCTCGGCCGTCACCTCGTGGTGGTTGGGCTGCAGGGTTACGGCCTGCTCCAGGCGCGGGCCGGGCTGGCCAGTAGGGCCGGTAGTTTCGAGTACCAGTGTGGCTGGGCCGCTGGCCGTGGCGGCACCTACGTAGGCCACTACCAGGCCCAGTTGCGCGGCTTGCGCGCTCAGTTGGCGTTGCACCACGTGAAAATCAGTAATCTTGGCCGCGTCCCAGCCTTCCAGCTGCACCGGCTGCCAGATGCCCATGCCCACGAAGCGCGGGCCCCAGTCCCAGCCGTAGTGGTAGGGCGCTTTGCGGGTGTAGGGGCTCAGCACCGGGCCCTTGTCGCCCACAATTCCCATGGCCTGCTCATCGTTGATGGCGAACAAGTTATACCCATATTTCTTAGGCAAATTGGCCACCTCATTCAGCGGCGAGCGGAAGTGAATGAGCAGGCGGTTGCCCGTGGCTTTGAGCAGCGGTTTCACTTCGGCGCGCCACTCCCGAAACATGTTGTCGGTGTGCAAAATAGCCTGACCGTTGAGCGTCACGTCGGCGTAGGTATCCAGCCCCTTGAAAACCAGCTCCACATGCTGGCGCTGCAACGTAGCGGCCGGCACGTCAAATGCAGTTTCGTAGTCCCAGTCGGTTTTGCCAATCCACTGCTGTTGCATCTCGTTATCGCGGTACAGCGGGTCGGCTATCTGCTTGGTGGCCAGCAGGTCGGTGTGCACGCAGCCGGGCACCGTAGCGAGTTGCCAGTTATCCTTGCCAGCCTGGTGAAAGCGCCAGCCCGCCAGCAGCGGCTGAATTGTTTTGCCGGTTTCGGCGCGGGTGGGGGGGGTAGGGGCTGGCACCTGAGCAGCGGCGGGCGCCAGTGTGAGCCAGCCGGCCAGGCCGAGTAAAAAAGCGGAGAATCGGGGCACGGGTGGGAAAACAGAAGGCAGATAAACAAGCAGTGAGCTGCCCCGCGACAGGGGCACAAACTAGCTGAGAAACCTAGCAGCATGGTCAACACACGCTGAAGATTTTAGCGCTGCTGGTGTTTTGAAAAGACACTAGCCATTAAAAACTTAAGCCAAGTAGAGGGGGTAGGGCCGGCAGCCCGGCAGCGGTTGCTAAGCAAGTAGCTCGCTCGTTGCGCAGGCAAATGCGCGTAGCTAGGCAAACCCCTGGCGACCCTAAAGTAAGCAGCTACGCACTTTGCCCGCTCCTGGGCAGGGCGGGCCACCAGCCAGTGCACAACAGCGGGCGCGGCCGACGGGCATCAGCCGTAGCGCGCTGGCCCTGCCACCTTGCGAGCCATGCCCACTCTCCTCCACCTAATGCAGGAATAAAAAAACTATATTTTGATGAAGGTTTGATTAAATAATAAGTTTTGTTTGCTTAGCTTTGGCCGCACTACCAGCTCTATACCTTTTAGGCTGGCTTCTTTCAACCACCTCCTTTTCCACACTAATGCGTAAGACTTTTTCGTCGCACCAATTCCTGCCCCTGCTTGGCCTTGGGCTGCTCGGCACCTTCGGGTGCAGCAAAGAAAACCCTACCCCCACCGCCGGCCTTAGCGCCAGCACTACCCAGCAAGATGCCCAGGCCACGTCCGGCTTCGTGCTGCGGGCCAAACAGTATATCATCATTGCTACCGGCGACCAGCTGCCGGCCAACCTGGACGCCCAGGCGGCTGCTGCCAACGGCACGATAACCAGTAAGCTGGGTGAGGCCGGCGTAGCCGTTGCTACGTCCAACGACCCCAACTTCGCTACGAAGGCCGCCAAGATTGCGGGCGTGCGCTCGGTGGTGCACGATTTCACCTACCAGGGCTTTGAGCCGGAGCCCAACCGCGTCATGGAAACGGCCTCCGACAACGTGAACCCGCCAAGCACCGGCGACAGCAACCCCTTGTATCCGCTGCAGTGGGGCGCCACCGCCATTCAGGCCCCCGAGGCCTGGAACACGGGCAATGAGGGCCAGGGCGTACTAGTGGCCGACCTCGACGGCGGTTTTGAATTGAAGCACCCCGACCTGGCAGGTAACATCGTAGGCAGCAAGTCATTTGTGCCCGGCGAGCCGGCGCAGTTCGTGGGCACAGGCGCTAGCCATGGTACGCACACGGCCGGCACCATCGCCGCCGTCGACAACAATATCGGCGTTATCGGCATCGCGCCTAAGTCTAAGCTGCTGCTGGTGAAGGTATTGGGGGATAAGGGCTCGGGCTCGTTTTCCTGGCTGATGCAAGGCATTGTGTACGCTACGCAGCAGCGCGCAGACGTTATCAACATGAGCCTGGGAGCCGCCCTGCCGCGCAACGGCAAGTACCTGGATGACGAAGGCAACGTGGTAAATGACACCAAAGCCACCCAGGAACTGCTGGTGGCGCTGAGCAAGGTGACGAGCTACGCTACCAAAAACGGCGTAACTCTGATTGCCTCGGCTGGCAACGATGCCAATAACGGCAACCAAGATCAGTCATTAGTGCACATTCCGGCCGACGCCACGGGCGTTATCTCTATCTCAGCCACGGCCCCGATTGGCTGGGCCCTGGCGCCGCTCACGGCTAATCTGGACCGCTTCGCCTCGTACTCCAACTACGGCACGCCGGCCGTCACCTTCGCCGCGCCCGGCGGCGATTCTGCCTACCCCACCAACGAGATTGTGGTTTTCCGCGGCGTGCGCCAGTACGTGTGGGCCCTGGACATGGTGCTGAGCACGGGCCGCGTTTCGGCAACCGGCGTAGGTAGCTACACCTGGATGGCCGGCACCAGCATGGCCGCGCCGCACGCCACCGGCGTAGCTGCCCTCATCATTGGCAAAAACGGCGGCGATATGGATCCCACCAAAGTAGAAGCCGCCTTGCGCACTTCGGCCGACGACCTGGGTAAGCCCGGCCGCGACCCCTACTACGGCTACGGCCGCGTCAACGCGTTCCGCGCCGTAGCACTGCCCAACTAAGCAAGGGTAGGCGCTTATAAAGAAAGGCCCTGGGGTAAACCGCTACGTGTAGCAGTTCACCCCAGGGCCTTTCTTTATAAGGAATATTGCTGGCCAGCTTATTTATCGTACTGGCCTACGCTTAGCATCACCAGTGTGCAGGCTTCCTCGGTCTGAATGCCTTGGGCCTGGGCCTTTTGCTCTAGCTCGGGGTTTTCGGTGCCGGGGTTGAAAATGATACGCCGCGGCTTGAGGCTCAGAATGTAATCGTACCAGCCGGGCTGGTTTTGCGGGCCGACGTAGAGCGTCACGGTATCAATATCCGCCTCGGTAGGGCGGTCGGTGTGGATGGGCAGGCCCGCCACTTGGCCCTTACGGATGCCTACGGGCACTACCTCGTGGCCGTGTTTTTTGAGCGAGTGCACGGCCTTATAGGCGTAGCGGTCGGGGTTGTCGGTAGCACCGAGAACTAAAGTCTTCATGAAAGTATGTTTTAAAGAACGTCATGCTCATCTGGCGTCCGCTTGTTGGAGCCGCTCGCATGGTGCGGTAACCAATACAGTAGGAGTTACTGCGCCACGCAAGCTGCTTTTGACAAGAAGCGGACGTCAGATGAGCATGACAAACATGTTTTAGTAGAGGTAAACGGGTTTTAGCGCCCCACGGATACGGCCAGCGCCTCGGCCACGCGCTCGCCATCCATGGCGGCGCTCACGATGCCACCCGCGTAGCCCGCGCCCTCGCCGCAGGGGTAGAGGCCTACCACCACCGGGTGGCGCAGCGTGTCATTATCGCGCGGGATGCGGACGGGCGACGAGGTGCGGCTCTCGACACCCACAATCTGGGCGGCGTTGGTCGCGAAATCGGGAATTTTGCGGCCGAAGGCGCGGAAGCCCTGCCGCAGCCGCTCGCTGAGGGCGGGGCCAAGCACGGCGTCCATTTCCACGCTTACCAGGCCGGGCTGGTAGCTGGTTTCAAGCAGGGCAGGGGAGAGTTTCTTCTGCAAAAAGTCGCCCAGGCGCTGGGCGGGGGCTAGCTGCGTATTGCCGGCAAGCTGGCAGGCGCGCTGCTCGATTTCCTGCTGCAAGCGCAGGCCAGCCAGTACGCCGTGCTGGGCCACGTCCATGTCGGCCAGCTCCACGGCGGCCACGATGCCTGAGTTGGCAAAGCGCGAGTCGCGGCGGCTGGGGCTCATGCCATTTACCAAGACCTCACCGGGCGCGGTGGCCGCCGGCACGATGAAGCCGCCCGGGCACATGCAAAACGAGAACACGCCGCGCTGGGCATCACGCACCTTCGTTTGCTCGACCAGCGCGTAGCTGGCGGCGGGCAGCAGGCCGCGCTCGGGCTGCCCATATTGCGCCCGGTCTATGAGCGCCTGCGGGTGCTCGACGCGCACCCCTAGGGCAAACGGCTTGGCTTCAATCCCTACCCCCTCCGGTGCAGCAATTCGTAGATGTCGCGCGCCGAGTGGCCGGTAGCCAGCACGGTGGCCTCAGCCTCCAGGGCCTCGCCGGTATGCGTGACCACGCCGCGCAAGTGGTTGTTCTCCAGGATGAAATCTTCGACCCGCATCTCGAAGTGCACCTCGCCGCCGGCCTCGATGATGGCATCGCGTAGGCTCTGCACCACGGCGGGCAGCCTGTTGGTGCCGATGTGGGGGTGGGCATCGACCAAGATATCGGGGGTAGCGCCGTGCTGCACCAACCGCCGCAAGATGCGGCCCACATCGCCGCGCTTGGTGGCGCGGGTGTAGAGCTTGCCATCGGAGTAGGTGCCCGCGCCGCCCTCGCCAAAGCAGTAGTTCGAGTCGGGGTTTACTAGGTGGTCCTTATTAAGAGCGGCCAGGTCGCGGCGGCGGGTGCGCACGTCCTTGCCGCGCTCCAGTACAATAGGCTTGATACCCAGCTCGATGCAGCGAAGTGCCGCAAATAGACCGGCCGGGCCGGCCCCCACAATAATGACGCGCCGCCGCGCCTGGCTGACATTAGGATACTCAAACCACGGCCCCAGCAGCTCGCGGGCGGGGGCGGGGTTAGCGCGGTCGTACACGTCGGCCCGCAGGCGGATAAGCGGCCGACGACCCCGCGCATCGAGCGAACGCTTGCGGATGTGCACGAAGTCGGCTTCGCCGGGCCGCAGGCCGGCCGCGGTCAAAATGGCCGCGTAGCGGGCCAGCTCGTCATAGGCTACCTCGGGGGCGAGGGCCAGGTCTAGTTCATGTTTCATAAAGTAGGCGAAAGGGAGTTATCCTCTAAGCCGGGCAAATTTACGATGGGTAAGCCCGCAGCACGTAGCATGAAGACTGTTTTGATTTTTCAACCGGTTAACCGCCACATGATAAAATGAATGGGGCGCCGGTGTTGTCTTGTTAGTGTGTAGGTTTGAAATAATAAGAACTCTATAGCATCCTAATGTCAACCAGCGCTTTATTGAAGACGTGCCGGCACGCCAGCCTTATCTCGTTGCTGCTCGGAACGGCACTGCTCGTATTTTTCTTCTTTGCCAATAACCTGGTGGCATTCGCTAGCGTGCCGGTTGTGCTAGCCATTGGTGCCTACAATTTGAAGCTGCTGCTGCAACTAGTATGGCGCGGTCGCAAGGAAAAGGAAAGCCGAAAGGCACTTTGGCAAACGGGGGCGATAATGAGCCTCAACTTTCCCGTGGCGCTGCTTTATACTAAGGCAGTACTTGTGTTGAGCAGTACGCTGCTGGTGCGCCTGGTGAATAATACCGCGCAGCCCCTGCATCAGGTGGTAGTGCTGGGCTGCGGCGGGCAGCGCCCGCTGGCCGACTTGCAGCCAGGCCAGGCTACTATTTTCTGGCTGCCTACCTCGCCTCCTTGCTTCGAGAACACAGTATCGGTACAGTATATTATTGATGAGACTACTCAACAGGCAGTTATTGACTGGTACGTAGTTGAGGGCAGGAGAGTAAATCTAAAAATTGGTGGTGGACAGCAAGTAGCAGTAACCAATCGGTGATCCGCAGTAGGCTCTAATGGACCTCGCTTACCCCGTCGCTCGCCGCTACCTTCGCGGCCATGTCCGCCTCCCCGCTTCGCTCCATCATTTCCGGCTCCATCGGCAACCTTGTCGAGTGGTATGATTGGTACGTGTACTCGGCGTTTGCCTTGTATTTCGCGCCGGTCTTTTTCCCGAAGGCCAGTGCCACAGCGCAGCTGCTGAATACGGCCGCCATCTTCGCGGTGGGCTTTTTGATGCGGCCGCTGGGCGCGGCGCTGCTCGGGGTGTATGCCGATAAGCGGGGCCGGCGGGCCGCGCTGCTGCTCTCGGTGCAATTGATGGCGGGCGGCTCGCTGCTCATTGCGGTGGCGCCTGGCTACGCCACTATTGGGCTGGGTGCGCCGGCCCTACTACTGCTGGCGCGGCTGCTGCAAGGCATCAGCGTGGGCGGCGAGTACGGCACCTCGGCCACCTACCTCTCCGAGATGGCGGGGGCGCGGCACCGGGGCTTTTGGTCGAGCTTTCAATACCTGACTCTCATGGGCGGGCAGCTGCTGGCGCTGAGCGTGCAGCTCACGCTGCAACAATTCCTGACGCCCGCCGAAATGACAAGCTGGGGCTGGCGGGTACCGTTCGTGATAGGGGCCGGCGCGGCGCTGGGCGCGCTCTACCTGCGCCAGCACATGCGCGAAACGGCCGCCTTCGAGCACGAAAACACCGCTGCGCCCGTCGCCCGCGTGGCCAAACCATCTGCCTTCCGGCAGCTGCTGGCCTACCCCCGCGAAACCCTTACGGTGGTGGGCCTCACGCTGGGCGGCACGCTGGCGTTCTACACGTTTACGACTTATGCGCAGAAGTTTTTGGTGAATACCAGCGGCTTCAGCAAGGAGCAGGCGACGCTGATTTCGTTTGGGGCGATGGCCGTGGCGCTGCTGTTTCAGCCGCTGCTAGGCGCCATTTCGGATGGGGTAGGGCGGCGGCCGGTGCTGCTGTTTTTTGGCATCGGGGCCACGCTGGGCACGGTGCCGGTACTGCGGCTGCTGGCCCACGCGAGTAGCGCCTGGGCAGCGTTTGGGTTGTTGGTGGCGGCGCTGTTTGTGGTGAGCGCCTACACGAGTATTTCGGCGGTGGTGAAGGCTGAGCTGTTCCCCACTAACGTGCGGGCGCTGGGGGTAGGGCTACCCTACGCGCTCACGGTAGCCGTCTTTGGCGGCACCGCTGAATACCTGGCGCTTTTTGCCAAGGAGCAGGGCCGCGAAGAGTGGTTTTATTGGTACGTGACGGGCTGCGCCTTGCTCTCGCTGCTCGTATACTGGCGTATGGGCGAGAGCCAAGCCAGTGGGCATATGGCTGATGGGGAAGATGTTGCGCGGACTTTATAATCCGCGTTTTGCCCGTATAATCGCGGACTACAAAGTCCGCGCAACATCCTTGCTAGCCGCACCTTCCAAACTAATTGCCAGGCTTCTGGCTTACCTGCCTACACCTTACTTTTTCCCAGAAATGCGTTTTCTTTCTCCTACTCTGTTCGTAGCGGCTTTCGCCGGCACTGCGCTGGTTTTCGGTTCTCATTCGGCCCAGGCCCAGGCGCAAACCCAGACCACCATGCCGGAGCCCGCGCAGGCTAAAAAGCCCGAAGACAAATCCAAGCGCCCAAGCCCGCCTGCCGTGGTCAAAACCACCGTGCGTGGCACCGACCTTACTATCGACTATAGCCGTCCTTCCCTAAAAGACCGTGCGGCCTTCGGTGAAAAATCGCCGCTCGCGCCCGTGGGCGAGGTATGGCGCACCGGCGCCAACGAAGCCACCACCTTCACGGTGAGCAAGGACGTGAAAATCGAAGGCCAAACGCTGGCGGCCGGCACCTACGGCTTGTTCACCATCCCCGGCGCCACCGAGTGGACCATTATCTTCAACAAAACTGCTAAGCAGTGGGGAGCCTACGAGTACAAGGCCACCGACGACGTGTTGCGCGTGAAAGTGAAGCCAAAGACCACCGCTACGCCCGTCGAGCAGTTCACCATCACGGCTGATAAGTCGGGCAAAGTGGCGCTGCTGTGGGCGAAGACGGAAGTTGACTTTATGGTGAAGTAGCCTGCCGACTTCGTCTGTGCTATAGCGCGTTAGTATGTGCTAGATCTAGGCGCTCGGCCAGCTTCATCTGTACTATAGAACGTCATGCGGAGCTTGTCAAAGCATCTTGCTCACGCCAGTAGGTTTAATGACCTAGCGGCGTGAGCAAGATGCTTCGGCAAACTCCGCATGACGTTCTTTTTTTAGTACAACGTTCTTTTTGCAAAGCCTTACCAAATAAGAAACTAAGTTATAAACCTATGGAAAAGCTCGTGCTGTTGCGCCACGGCCAAAGCGTGTGGAACCTGGAAAACCGCTTTACCGGCTGGACCGACGTGGACCTGACCGAGGAAGGCAAACAGCAGGCGGCCCGCGCGGGCCAGCTGTTGCAGCAACATGGCTACACCTTCGATATCGGCTTCACGTCGGTGCTCAAGCGGGCCATTAAAACGCTGGACATTGCCCTCGAAAACATGGACCAGCTCTGGATTCCGGTGCAGAAGTCGTGGCGGCTGAATGAGCGCTTCTACGGCGCCTTGCAGGGCCTCGATAAGGCCGAAACGGCCGCCCGGTATGGCGCCGACCAGGTGCAGGAATGGCGGCGCTCGCCGCACGCCCACCCGCCCGCCGTGACCCCCGACGACCCGCGCTTTCCGGGCCACGACCTGCGCTACCAGCACCTCACGAGCCGCGAGCTGCCCACTACCGAAAACCTGAGCGAAACGCTGGCGCGCGTAATGCCTTTCTGGACCGAGAAAATAATGGGCGCGCTGCGCCGTAACCAGAAGGTGATTATTGCCGCCCACGGCAACAGCCTGCGCGCCCTGGTGCAGTACATCGACCACCTGACGGATGAAGAAGTAACGGCCCTCGACATTCCGACCGGCGTGCCGCTGGTGTACGAGCTAGACGAGAACTTCAACCGCCTGCGGCATTATTACCTGCAATGAGGGGGGTAGGGCTGGTACCGCCGGTGTGGCACTAGCTTCAAAAACAGCGGCTTAATTACGTAAATTTCGGCTTATCGGGGCTGGTAGCCTAACACCGGGAGGGACCTTGCCGTAAGATAGGTGTTTTCCATTAACTCTGAAGCTAACGCAATGAACTTGCCCGAACCTACTTCCGATGCGCCCGAAAAGGCCAAAAACCTGCTCGACGGTGCTACCGATAAAGCAAAAAACCTGTATGGCGACACGGCTGACAAGGTAAAAGACCTGTACGACGAGGCTGCTACGAAGAGCAAAGACCTGCTCGATAAAGTGCCTACCCCAGTTAAAGATGCCAGTGATAAAGCACTGGGTGCCTTCAACAAGCTCACTTCGACCCAGAAAATAGTGGGCGGTGCCCTGCTTGCCGCCGGCCTCACCTACCTGGTAGCGCCCAAGAAAAAAGGCAAAGCCAAGCGCAAAGCTGCCGCCCTCGACCAACTACTGCTATATGTAAACGACCGCATCGAAGGCTACAAGCGTGCCGTGGCCGAAACCAAAGACGGTGACCTGCGCAGCTATTACCAGCAGCTGGTAACCCAAAGCCAGCGCTTTTCCACCGGCCTCAACGGCTACCTCACCGCCAACGGCGCCAAGCCCGAAACCGGCACGACTCTCAAAGGCAAGCTCTACCGTAAGCTGATGGATGCTCAGGCCGTAGTAGTAGCCCGCGACGAGAAAGCCATTTTGGCCGCCAACGTTTACGGCGAGAAGTGGGCCATCGCAGCTTACAAGAAGGCGCTGCGCCGTAGCGCCCTTAAGGGTGACGCGCGGGCTGCCGTGAAAAAGCAGTTTGCAACTTCCAAGCAAACGTACAAGAAGCTGAAAGAGCTGACGAAGCAGCAGGCCTAGCCAGCTAGTTTTGCTCCCGCAAAAAGCCCCCTGGGGCGTGGCCGCACGGCTACGCTCCAGGGGGCTTTCGCGTGGGGGTCAAGTCACAATTTTGACCGCCCCGAGGGGGGTAGGGCTACTGTGGCCGGCTCTTCAAGCGCACGGCCCGGAATTCCGAACCGGCCTTCCACTGCGGGAAGGTGGTTTCATTAGCCAAGCGCTGGCCGATGCGGAACAGCACGCGGGCATCCTGGGCAGCGCCGCGCAGGTCCCACTTGGGGTCGTACTGGTCGGAGGGCTGGTGGTAGTTTTTGGCTTCAAAGTCTTCACGCTCTTTTTCGGCAAAGGCTTTGCCATGCAGGCGACTTTCAAAAGAGCCGCTGGCGTACAGCGCCGGCACGCCCACCTTAGCAAAGCTGAAATGGTCGGAGCGGTAGAAGCTGCCGGTTTCGGGGTGCTGGTAGGGGATGACGTAGCGGTTTTGTTCCTTGGCGGCAGTGCGGGCGTAGTCGTCAAGCTCCGACTGGCCGTAGCCGGTGATGGTGAGGTCGCGCATGGGCCCAAAGGCCAGCAGCTCATCCATGTTGATGTCGGCTACGGTGTTTTTGAGGGGGTAGAGCGGGTGCTGGGCGTAGTAGTCCGAGCCCAGTAGGCCTTGCTCTTCGCCCGTCACGGCCAGGAACACAATGCTGCGCTGCGGCTTCTCCTTGGCTTGCATAAAGCCGTTGGCAATGGCGAGCAAGCCCGCGCAGCCGCTGGCGTTGTCGAGCGCGCCGTTGTAAATCGAGTCGCCGGCCACGGCTGGGCCGATGCCGAGGTGGTCCCAGTGCGCCGAGTAGATAATGTACTCCTGGGGCCGGGTAGTGCCGGGCAGCACGGCCACCACGTTCTTGGAGGTTTTGTAGGTGATTTTATTGTGCAGCGTGGTGGTCAGGCTCAAGCCCAGGTCCTTGCCTCGGAAGCCGGACTTGTTGGCGGCCGTATAGAGTGCGTCGTAGTTCTGGCCGGCTGCTTCGAACAGGCGCTTGGCTGCGTCGAGCGTTATCCAACCTTCGACGGCCACTTTGCTGGCGCCGTGGTCGGGTGTGGTGGGGTGCAGCTTGGCGCCGCCGTTGCTGCTTTGCACCACCGTCCAGGGGTAGGAGGCGGGCTTGGTATCGTGGATGATGATGAGGCCCGTGGCGCCGTGGCGAGCAGCCTCCTCATACTTATAGCCCCAGCGGCCGTAGTAGGTCATGGCCTTGCCCTTAAACATCGTGGTGTCGTTGCCCGCGTTGCCGGGGTCGTTAATGAGCACCACCACCGTTTTGCCCTTCACGTCGAGGCCAGCGTAGTCGTCCCACTTGTACTCGGGGGCCGTCACGCCGTAGCCAGCAAATACCAGCGGCGAGCTTTTAATTTCGACCGTTGGCTTCTCGCGCTCGGTCAAGAACATGAAGTCGGTGCGGTATTTCAGGGTAAGATTCTTGCCATTGCCCGCGATAGTAGCTATCGAGTCGGGCTTGCCGGCAATTTCTACCAATGGCACCGGCTGGAAGTAGCTGTCGGTGGGGCCGGGCTTCAGGCCCAGCTTTTTGAACTCGGCGGCCAGGTAGTTCGTGGCTTTTTCCTCGCCGGCCGTGAATGGCCGCCGGCCCTGAAACTCGTCCGAGGCCAATGCCTTGATTTGTTGGGCGATGAGGGCCGGCGTGATGCCATCGGCGGGGGTAGGCACGCTGGCCGTGTCGGTGGGGGCTGCCTCGGCCGGCTGGCCCGTGCTGGCGGTGTCGGAGGAGGACTTGCCCTGGCAACTCGCTAGCAAGAGGCCAGCCGCGACGGGGGCTAACCAGTGGCGTAGGTCTGAAAAATGCATAGGTGGTACTAAAAGTGAAGTGCAACGGGTGCAGCCGCGAATGTAGCGGGCAGAAGGTGGTGAAAACCTGTTGCCCAGCCTTGTCGCCCCAATAAGCGCAAACTTTTACGGCAGCTGCCGAAGCGTACCCGGCACCCGCAGCTACCAGTCAGGAAAACGACCGCGGCCCTACCCCCGTAAAAAGCAAGTATCCACCTTAAACCTGATTTCACTCATGAGCGATAACCAACCAAGCGGCACCCTAGGCGGCATGATTTCCAGCCTGTTTCGCGGCAAACTCAACGACGACGGCACGACCGGCGGCCTCACTTCTACCCACAAAGTACTGAGCGGCGCCCTATTAGCTGCTGGTGCAGCTTACCTCTACAAGCGCGCCAAAGGTAAGCAAGCTGCTATCAGCAATAGCTAGGTTCCTGCTAGTAAAGCAGTATAGTAAGAAGCCACGGTTCACGCCGTGGCTTTTTTTATGGACTAGGGAAAGCATCTACACAAACTACCGACCTTGTTTGGTTTATTCTACCCCTGTGCACAGCAGTTTAGCTGGGTGAATTGACTGTTTGTAAAGTCAGATGAATGTGGAATTCAAAATACTGATATAAAATATCTTGTGCTATGAAATACGGGTGGATTGATGGGTGTCGGAAGTCTGATAAAGAGCAAAATCAGCTTTATACGCCCTGAAGCAGCGCAATACTTTTGAGCCATACTTCAAGCCCAACCAACCATGTCACCTGCTGCTGTTACTACCGCTCGCCCCTCCGCCGCCTTCATTGCCGCCTCTTGGTTTGCCCTGCTCATGGGTATGGGCGGTTTCGTAGTTGGCCTCTGGAATGCCACGATGGCGCTCAACGAAAAAGGCTACTATTTCACCGTGCTGATGTTTGGCCTGTTCGCTGCCATTTCCCTGCAGAAAACTGTACGCGACCAAATCGAAAAAATTCCCGTCACTGGCCTCTATTATGGTCTTGCGTGGTTTGCTACGCTACTTGCCATCCTACTGCTGCTCGTTGGCCTCTGGAGTGCTACCCTGACACTCAGCGAAAAAGGCTTCTACGCCATGGCCTTTCTGCTAGTCCTGTTCGGAGCAATCGCCGTGCAGAAAAATACCCGGGATATGCGTCTGGTGCCGAGTAGCTTACCTGCGCCTGCTGATAATGAATAGCGCTACTCCTTATTAATAACGCCTATCTAGTAGGAATGTGTAAAGCAAAAAAGCCACGGCGCGAGCCGTGGCTTTTTTGCTTTGTGGTGAATTGCTCACAGCCGCACCACTTCGCCGGTGCGGACGCTTTCGTCGCAGGCCAAGGCAGTGCGGAGGCTATTGACGGCATCGGCGAGGTGCTCACTGAGGTCGAGCTGGTCGTGAATGGCCTGTAGAAACCAGCGCTGCTCGCGGTTGCAGAGTTCCTGGTGGTCGGGCTCATCGGTGAGGTCAATCCAGGTATCAGGCTGCGCGAAAGCACCTTCGGCGGTCAGTTGGGCGTGGTGGATGCGTAGGGCCTCGGTTTGGGTGTGGGCCGCCACGTTGGCCGAGTTGCCGGTTGCGCCCGCGTTTCGGGCCGTAATGGAAACACTGCCGCGCGGCCCCACCACGTCTTTCACAAAAAACGCCGTTTCGCTCATCATCGGCCCCCAACCGGCTTCGTACCAGCCCACCGACCCGTCGGCAAACCGAATTTGCAGCTGGCCATAGTTGTATTGGTCGGCCGGCATGTCGTCTGTGAGGCGCGCCCCGATGGCTGACACCCACACGGGCCGGGCGCGCGTCATTTGGCACATCACGTCGAGGTAGTGCACGCCGCAGTCCACAATCGGGCTGAGTGATTTTAGCAGGTTCCGGTGCACGGTCCACATGGGGCCGTGGCTTTGCTGGTTTAGGTTCAGGCGCATCACCAGCGGTTTGCCTAGCTGCCGGGCCTCTTCCACAAACCGCGCCCACGACGGATGCACCCGCAAAATGTAGCCCACCAGCAACTGCTTGCCCGCCTGCCGCGCCGCCGCGACCACGCGCTCGGCCCCGGCCAGGGTAGTAGCCAGGGGCTTTTCGAGGAATACGTGGCACCCCGCTTTGAGCGCCCGCACCGCAAAATCTTCGTGGGTGTCGGGGTAGGTCGAGATGCAAACCGCATCGGGCCGGGTGCGTTGCAGCGCCTCGGCGTAATCCTCAAAAACGGCGTAGCCGCCACCTAGCTGGGCGTTGAGTACGTGCTTGCTTTGCCCGGTCGAGACGAGCCCGACTAGCTCAAATCCGTCGAGGGTGTGGTAGGCCGTGGCGTGGGACGCCCCCATGTTGCCGCAGCCGACAACCAGGACGCGAAGAGGGGGGTAGGGCATAGCTGGAATAGTAAAAAGCAAGTAAAAAGGTTAACGCAAAAATGGGCGGTCACTGCTGCGTTACGCGCGCAATGACCGCCCATTTTTGCGTTAATCCTCCTAAAAGCAGCTGCAGGTATTTATGATTGGCTGTTAGTCAAGGTAATGGCCGCTAGATAATGCCATCCGCGGAGAGCCGCTAGCTAAAGTTTGATTGATGGGAAAAGCAGCTTTACGACCCTTTAGCGGGCCTGTGCTATTGGCTTAGCCTGCGGCCAGTTCAGCCAGCACGGTAGGCAGAGTTGTAATGCCCCAGTGCTCTACTAACCGGCCTTCGCGCAGGTGGTAGATGTCGATAACGTCAATGGTCACCGCCCGATGGGTAGGAGCCACGCCCAGCAGCTCGCCGGTGTGTTGGCCCTTTATCGCCTTGCGGGTAGTTACCTGCTCGCCCTCAGCTACTTGGTCGTAAATCTCTACCTGCAAATCGGTGAAAGCGGGCTGCAGCATGTGCAGGAAGAAGTACACCATGCTCTGCGGGCCATTTTCCTGGCCAGCAGGCGCAGAGCGGTTGATGAAGTCGGGGGCCAGTAGTTCGTTTAGCGTATCGGCGTTGCCTTGGGCAATACCTTCGTGATTGAAACGCTGGACAATAGCTTTGTTGAGGTCGGTTTGCGTGCTCATGAGTGCAACATCTTGAGTGTGAGAAATGATGTTGCAAAATTGGCCGACTGCCGGGCGGAGCAGTTAGCGCCAAGCAGTCAAAAGCTGTGGCTGGTTGGTCAACCAAGCGAGTGCCGAGCTACTTTCCCGAGAAAACGAGAAAAGAGCGCCAGGTTAAGCTTGCCGAACGGGTTGATTTATCTCCTAACTCACCAAAAGCTGGTGCTTGAAGGCGCTGGGAGCTACGCCGAAATGCTTCCTGAACGCCTCCGAAAAGCTAGAATGACTCTCGTAGCCTACCTGCTGGTACACCTCGCCGGGTAGCTGCTGGCCTTGCAGCAGCGTGGCGGCCCGCTGCATCCGCTGCTGTAGCAGCCATTTCTGCGGCGACAACCCATAGATGGCGGCAAACTTCCGCTGAAACGTCGAGACGCTCATGTGGCAGAGAAAAGCCAGCTCGGCTATGGTAACCGGCTGGTGCACGTGCGTTTCCATCACCCGACGCAGTTCTAGTGCCGACGGCTCGGGGTAGGAACTGAGTTGAAACGCACTCAACGCAGCCGGGGCGGTATGCAGCAGATAGAGTAGCACTTCCTCCAGCTTGAGGCGCTGGATGGCGGCGGGCAGGGTAGCCGGCGCGTCGAGCAGTAGCCGCAGCGACTCGATGCAGTTGCGAATAAAGTCGTCCTTGGCAAACGTCACCAGCGACTGGCCCGCGCCACTTGCGGTCGCCGGCCGCAAATGCGCCGCGTGCTTAACATAGAAATCAGCGAGCACTGCATTGCTGAAGTAAATGATAATGCTGCGAAACCGGCCCGCGTCGGACAACAGCTCACTGGTGAGGCAGTTGCCCGACGCCATCAGCAGAATTTCGTCCTGGTACACCGTAGTCGTGCCAGCGGCCTGCACAATCGTCTTGCGGCCATCGAGCAGCAGGTTGAGCATGTTGTAATGCAGCACAAGTCGGTTGCGAACAGACTCCTGCGTCGACTCATAGCGGCGGATGATAACCTCGGAGGGGTCGGCCTCCGGCAGCAGGTCTTGGGGAAGGTTATAGACTTGCATGTGAACTCAAGCTACTGGCAGAAAACAGGATTGAAATTTTTGCTACCCTATTGGCATCTGCCGACGAACACCAATGTAGCGATGCTTCATATTCTCACTCTCATGGTAGATAATGTCGCCGTTATCGACAATGACGAAAGCACCTAGGTTTGAGCCCAAAATGACGTTTAAAGCCGCTTCCAAGTCCATCCATTTGCCATCTAGCTTCTCACTTTCGTGCATGATATAGCACTCCCTAGTTTGGGTTAATTTACCAATTTCATCCAGCACATGCTTCACATATTGTGAGCTGCCTGGTAGTTGCTGACAAAAATTTAGGTCTAGATTATCAGTGAAATGAGCCAGTTCACCGAAGCCATAGCCACCCCATTTGTTAGGCTTTTCGGTCATAGCTAAGTATCTAGCTCTTCTGTGTTTGACCACAAAGTTTTTGATAACTCTGGCTACAATTTCTGATTCTGGCAGCCTCGCTACTTTACCGGTAGGTTTCATTGTACAGAAGCGTCTGGTGAAGCAAAGGCCGCTTACTTCTTCGCTGGCTTACCCCCCATTACAAACTCCAACGTGCCGCCCTGCCGCACCTCGCTCACCGGTAGAAACGGCCGCGTCAGCAGCTTGCCATTGAGCTTAACTGACTGCACGTAGACGTTCTTCTCGCTCTGGTTTTTAGCCGTTACGGTGAAGGTTTTGCCGTTGCCGAGTTGCAGCACGGCGCTGTGTACGGCGGGGCTGCCGAGCGCATACTCGCCGGAGGCGGGGGCGACGGGGTAGAAGCCCAGGGCCGAGAAGATGTACCAGGCGCTCATCTGGCCGCAGTCGTCGTTGCCGCCGAGGCCGTCGGGTCCCTGGTGGTACATCTTGTTTAGAATCATGCGGATGCGCGGCTGGGTTTTCCAGGGCTGGTCGGTCCAGTTGTAGAGGTAGGCGGCGTGGTGTGCGGGCTCGTTGCCGTGCACGTAGTTGCCAATGATGCCGTCGCGGGTGATATCCTCGGTTTCGGCGAAGAACTTGTCGGGCAGGTTCATGGTGAACAGCGAATCGAGGTGCGGCACGAAGCGCTTGCTACCCCCCATCTTGGCGATGAGGCCGGCTGGGTCGTGGGGCACATAGAGACTGTAGTTCCAGGCGTTGCCCTCGATGTAGCCGGGGTCGCTGGTGGTGAGCACGTCGAACTTGGCGCGGAACGAGCCGTCGTCGGAGCGCGGGCGCATGAAGCCGATGCGGGCGTCGTACACGTTCTGCCAGTTGGTGGCGCGCTGGCGGAATTCCTTTTCAATATCGGCGCGGCCCAACTTCTGTGCGGCCTGCGCAATGCAGTAGTCGTCGAAGGCGTACTCCAGCGTTTTCGATACCGAGGTGCCACTCTCATCTTCGGGCACGTAGCCCTTATCCATATACATACCCAGGCCGTCGTACCAGCGCTGGCGGGCGGTAGTGATGCAGGCGTCGAGGGCGTGGTTTTGGTCGAAGGGCGCGTTGCCGAGCACAATAGCATCACAGAGCACCGGTACCGAGTGGTAGCCAATCATGCACCAGTTTTCGTTGGCGTAGTGCGCCCACACGGGTAGCATGTGCTCGGCGCTTTGGTCGAAGTGGGCGAGCATACTCTGCGCCATATCCGAGTTGCGCGTGGGCTGCACGAGGTTGTAGAGCGGGTGCAGCGCCCGGTAGGTATCCCAGAGCGAGAAGCTGGTGTAGTTGGTAAAGCCCTTGGCCGTGTGGTTGTTTTGGTCGAGGCCGCGGTACTGATTATCAGTGTCCTGGTAGGTGGTCACGCCCGTGAAGGCGTGGTACATGGCCGTGTAGAAGTTCTCCTTATCAACCCGGCGCGGCGAGGTGATAGTGATTTTGCTCAACTCCTGCTGCCACTGTGCTTGGCCTTGGCGCTTGTAGTCGTCGAAGCTCCAGCCCGGCGCTTCGGCCCGCAGGTTGGCGAGCGCGCCGGCCGTGCTCACGGGCGACAGAGCCATTTTAAGCTTGATTTTGTCGCCGGCCTGGGTGCCGCCAAAGTCGAAGTGCAGGCGCAGCTGGTGGGCGGCTAGGTCGGGCCAGTTGTGCGCCTGGTCGAAGCGGCCCCAGAAGCCGCGGTAAGCTTCTTTCTTGTCGTAGTTGCGGCTACCGTACTTCTTGAAAGGCTTCGAGAATTGCAGCGCGAAATACACCGTGCGGGTGCGGCCCCAGCCGCTGGTTTGGCGGTAGCCGGTCACGAGCGAGTCGTTCTCGACCCGAACGAAGGTCCACACGTTTTTATCGGGGTAGTTATAAATCCCAGCCATCAAATCGAGGATGACGTGCGACTCGTCGGCCTTCGGAAACGCGTATTGGTGAATCCCTACCCGGGTCGTGGCGGTCAGCTCGGCCAGGATATCGTGGTCGGCGAGGCGCACCTTATAATAAGCTGGCTCGGCCACTTCGGTTTGGTGCGAGTAGGCCGAGCGAAAGCCGCTCTGGGGCCGGTCGGCCGTGCCGGGGTTAAGTTGAAGCGGGCCCGTGGTGGGCATCACCAGAAAATCGCCCAAGTCGGAGTGCCCCGTGCCGCTGAAGTGCGTGTGGCTGAAGCCCACAATGGTGGGGTCTTTATACTGATAACCTGCGCAGTACGAATATATCTCGGAGTTGTACTTGCCGTTTTGCTCGTAGCTCAGCGTGTCGGTATCGGGCGAGAGCTGCACCGAGCCGAACGGTACCGTGGCGCCGGGGTAGGTGTGGCCCATCTTGGCCGTGCCGACGAGCGGGTGGGCGTACTGCACCAGGTTTTCGGGAGTAGGGGCCGGGCGTTGGGCCAGCGTCGCCAGCGGGAGGGCGAGTGCGGTAGTAGTTAGCAGAAAATGCTTCATACCGGCAAAGTAAAGCAGCCAGACCCACGAGGCCCGTGTAGAACGAAGCGGCCCTCCGTTTCTCGGGCGACCTGCTACCGGGCCGGGCGAGAAACGGAGGGCCGCTTCGTTTTATGTGCTCAAGGGCTAGTCGCGCTGCACTTTATAAAACTTGGCACCGTATAAAAACACCACCACGTAGCAAATAATGGGCAGGTAGTAGGCGTGCGCCACGCTGGTATTGGCCACCGGCCCCATTACAAAGCGCGGAAACAGCGCCGCGCCCACCACGCCCATCACAATAAACGACGAGGCCAGCTGCTTGTGACGCCCCAGGTCTTTGAGCCCCAGGCTGTAGATGGTGGGGAACATGATGCTAAAGAAGAAATTGAGCCCAATAAGCGCCCCAAAAGACACCGTGCCCCAGTGCTGCGCTACAAGTAGGCACATGCCGATGTTAGCCAGGGCCGCGAAGGCCAGCAGCTTATTGGGTGCGATAAACTGCATGAGGTAGGTGCCCAAAAAGCGCCCTATCATCATGCCCACTAGGCTCAGGGAAAAGAAGTAAGCAGCCGTGTGGCTACTCAGGCCCACGTACTCGGTGCCGTAGTTGATGAAGTATGCCCAAGTGCCGCCCTGCGCCGCCGTGTTGAAGAGCTGCGCCACGCAGGCCCACACAAAGTGCTTGTGCTGAAACAGGCTCTTGTCGGCTGCCAGGTTGGTAGGCGTCTCGCTGGTTTCGGAGGTGGCAGTGCCGGGCGTGTGCTCGTCATTGAGCGGGGGCACCTTCACGAAGGCAAAGGCGATGGCGATGCTGCCCACCACCGCGCCGATAATGGAATACAGAGTTTTGACCGACGATAAATCGCCAGCCGCGTGGGTGCCGCGCAGCACGAAGTAGCCGCCAATGAGCGGCCCCGACACCGCCCCGATGCCATTGATAGCATGCGAAAACGTGATGCGCCGGTCGGAGCTGGCTGGGTCGCCCAGGCCGTCCAGAAACGGGTGTGCCACGGCCTCTAGGGTGCCCAGGCCGCAAGCCAGCACAAATAAGGCCAGGAGCAGAAAGCCGAACGAGGCCGCGTTGGCGGCCGGTATCATCAGGAAAGCCCCGGCAGCGTACAGGCTCAGGCCAAGGATAACGCCCTTTTGGTAGCCAAAGCGCTTCATAAACCAGCCGGCGGGCAGGCCCATCACAAAATAGGCCCCAAACGTGGCGGCCTGCACGTAGGCCGAGTCGGCCTTGCTCACGTGCAGCACCTGCTGAAAGTGCTTGTTGAGGATGTCGCCCATCGTCACGCCCAGGCCCCAGAGCATGAACAGCGACACGACGAAGATGAACGTGACCACGTAACGCCGCTCGGTGAAGGGCGGGGGGGTAGGGGCCAGCGGTGGGGGAGTAGTAGTAGGTATCAAACAGCGTAGCGGTAAAAATGAATAAAGGGAGGAAACACGCCGGCGGCCCCCAGCTGCCGGGCAGTAGACAGGCAAATATAGCTGAACCGTAGTGCTGGAGTAAGCAGCACCTTTTGCCTATTCTAAGGCATTGATTTAGAAAGCTTGGCAGCTGGCAGAGGGGTAGGGCGCCCAGGGCAAAAAAGGACAAGCTGCCGTCTAGCTTCCGTAGCAAATTTGATAAGACGCAGCCAGCCAAATTGTTTTGTAAGATGAAGGAATTGTAGAGATTAGACAAAAAATAGATTATAAGTGCCACACTGCGGCGCTGCCAGCAACCTTGCTACCGTATATTACTGGCCGCTAGTGCAAAAAATGGCCCCGGCGATTGCTTACATAGTTATAATAAAACACCTGCTAGTTTTGGATTTTATCAGTCAAATAGCCTTAGGTAGTTGGTACGCAGCCCAAGTTTATATCTTGTTATTTTGCCTGTACGTGTTCGTGCCGGTCATCTTTTACCTGTTGTTCGCCACCCGCATCCGGCAGCTGTTTCGGCCCCCGGCTACCACGGCGGAGGCGGCCCAAACCGATTTTATATTACTGGTGCCGGCTCACAACGAGGCGGAGCTGTTGCCCAGCCTGCTAGCCAGCGTGGGCCAGCTCAACTACCCGGCCAGCCGGTTTCGCATGGTAGTGGTGGCCGACAACTGCACCGACACCACGGCCCAGCTGGCCCGCCAGGCCGGGGCGCAGTGCCTGGAGCGCACCACCGCCTACCCCTCCAACAAGTCGCAAGCCCTGCGCTACGCCGCCGAGCAGCTAGGCCTGGCGGCGCCCTACTCGGCAACTGTGGTGTGCGTGCTCGACGCCGATTGCCGCCTCGACCCGCAGTTTCTGGCCGAGCTCGACGCGCACTTTGCCCAGCCCGGCGCGGCCCCGGTGGTGCAGTGCCACCGGCGCGTGGCCAACGCGTTTGAGTCGGACGTGACGGTGCTCGATGCCGCTTCCGAGGCCATGCGCCAGCACGTGCTGCTGGGGGCACGCCAGTTGCTGGGCCTCGAGGTCTTTATCTACGGCCTGGGCTGCTGCCTGCGCGAAGAGTATTTTGCCCGCCTGATGGCCCAGCCCGTGATTTCGCTGGCCGAGGACAAGGAGTGGAAAGCCTACCTGGCGGCCGCCCAAGTGCCAGTGGCCTACTGCGCCCCGGCCAGCGTGAGCTACCAAACGGTGAGCAACGGCGCGGCTTTTCGCAAGCAGCGGCAGCGCTGGCTGGCGGGGCAGTTTGCCTCAGCGCGGGCGCATGGGCTGCCCATGCTGGCCCAAGGCCTGCGACGGGGCCGCCTCTCGCAGCTCGATTTTGCCTGCGACTTGCTACAGCCCCCGCGCTCGTGCCTCTTGGTAGCGGCGTTGGTGTTCGGGGCCGTGGCCGGGTTCGCCCCGGCGTGGTCGCTGGTGGGCCCTGGGGTGTGGCTAGGACTGGCTACCTGCCTGTTTGCCTACGGGGCGCTGGGCCTGCGCCTGGTAGGGGCCGCGCCGCGGCATTTCCTGGCGTTGTTTTCAGGTGCCCGGCTCATTGTTGAAGTCACCAAATCGGTGCTGTTGATAGTGACCGGCCACAAGGAAAAGGAATGGAAAGCCACGCGCTAGCCCCCGCTGGCCGGCGCGGCTAGCGCGCCGATTGCTTCTTTTGTACCCATGCCGCGTCCGCAAGTTTGTATTCTGATGTATCACGCGCTGGTCGAGCGCCACGCGCCCTACATGGCCACCGTGCACGTAGAAGTCGCCCGCTTTGCCGAGCAAATGGCTTGGCTGGCGGCTTCGGGGCACCCGGTTATTCCGCTGGCCGCGGTGCCCGCGGTGCTGGCCGGGCCAGCTAGCGCGGGGCCGCCCGCCGTGGTGCTCACCTTCGACGACGGTTACCGCTCGCTGCTGACCCACGCGCAGCCCATCTTGCAGCGCCACGGCTTTGCCGCTACCCTCTTCCTAACGACCAACGCGGTGGGCGAGCCCAGCTACGCCAGCCAGGGCGATTTTGCGTGCTCGGCCCCGGCCAATGACCCGCCCCTCACCTGGGCCGAGCTGCGCGGGCTGCAGGCCGCGGGCTGGGCCATCGAGTCGCACGGCTGCACGCACCGGCCGCTGGCTTCCCTACCCCCCCCCGAGCAGCTAAGCGAGCTGCGCCAGAGCCGGGCCGCCATTGCGCAGCACCTGGGCACTACGCCGGCTTTCTACGCTTTTCCCTACGGCAGCTACAACCGCCACGCGCTGCGCGCGCTGGCCCCGGCGGGCTACCAAGCCGGGTTTTCGGTGCACACCGGCCCCGCCACGCCTGCCAGCGACCCGCGCCGCCTGCCCCGCATCGAGCTCACGGCTACTACCGAGCTGGCCACGTTTCGGCAGCAAGTAGCCACTGGCTACACTTCAGCCGGCGCGCGGCACCGCGCCCGCTTGCGCAACTGGGCCTACCAAGCGCCGCTGGTGCGCGACTGGCTGCAGCGGCTGGCCCCTGGTCCCGGCTAAACCTGGCCGCGCCGCCGGGGGTAGGAGGCGCCCGTCTGGCCCCAGTTGAGTGCTTTTAGCGCAGCTTACAAATTAGAGTGCCGCTTATTTTGAATTAAAAACTACCGGTCAGATTTTTAATTCTGTTTATCAGGCAGCGATTTATTGTAAGCAGGCTTTTTTATCCCGCGTAAGGGGGGTAGGGCAGCTAAGCTACCGCCCTAGGTACCCGCCCAAATCGGAGATGCTAGCGATGCCCAGCTGCTGTGCCTGCTGCTGGCGCATAAGCAGGCAGTAGGCGTTGTTGAAGCCCAGCGGCGCGCGCCACTCCAGGCCGTAGCGCCGCCGAAATTCGGCCCGCACGTACTGGTACACCGGCGCCGGGCGGCCGCCCAGCGAGTCGAGAACCGCCGCTGAGGGCTGCAGCAGCACTTGTAGGCCCGTGCCGGTGTACTCGGGGTACAGGTCAATTTGGCCGCCGCGCAGGGCCTCAAAGCAGATGGTGGTGCCGCCAAGGCCGGTTTTGGTAGCCACCGCCAGGTTGGTATTGCCCCGGATGAGGGCGGCGTACATTTCCACGAGAATATATTGCTCGGCAAAAATCTTGGAGCCCAGGCGCACCACCGCCGCGCCGGGGGGTAGGGGGCGCGGGGCCTTCAGCAGGTGCTGGCGGCGCAGCCAGGCCAGGGCCACGGCGCGGGGCTCGCGGTGCAGGTAATCAACCTGATAATTAAGGTTGGTCATGGCCGAATCGCTGAGTAGGCCGCTGAGCTGGTCGAGTACCGGGCCCAGCTCGGGGTGGGCGCGCAGCAACTCGGGCCGCAGCACGGGCGCGGCAAAATAGGGGGGTAGGGCGTGGCGGTCGTCGCGCAGCACGCGCAGGCCGTAGGCCCGGATGCGCCCGTCGGTAGAGTAGCCGTCGATAACATCGACGCGGGCGGCGCGAGCGGCTTCGTACACGAGCGCCGGGGCCAGCACTACGCTCGGCAAGTGCGTAAGGCCGTAGGCGTGGGTGAGACCCGGCAGGCAGTCGGCCCGCCCAATAAACTCGGGGCTGAAGCCCGCCCGCAGCCGCCCGGTGGCCTGGGGCAGCCAGTAGCCGGCCGCTAACAGGGGCAAGGCTAGCAGCAGCCCGCCGCCCACCTGGCGCAGCCGCCGGGCCGACAGCTTTTCGACCCAGCCCAAGCCCGCATCAAACACCAGCGCGAGCACGGCGGCCGGAATGGCGCCGGCCAGTATCATCACGGGGTTGTTGAGGGCGATGCCACCGAAGATAAATTCGCCTAGGCCGCCCGCCGCTACATAGGCCGCCAGGGTAGCCACGCCCACATTTATCACGGTAGCCGTGCGGATGCCGGCCATGAGCACCGGCAGGGCCAGCGGCAGCTCCACGCGGCGCAAAATCTGCCCATCGGTGAAGCCCAGCCCGCGGGCGGCCTCCACCACGGCCGGTGGCACGCCTTGGATGCCAGCCACCGTATTGCGAATAATGGGCAGCAGCGAATACAGCACCAGCGCCAGGATGGCCGGGTCTTTCCCAATGCCCATCAGCGGAATCAAAAAGCCCAGCAGCGCAATGCTGGGCACCGTTTGGAGCACGCCGGCCACGCCCAGCACCGCCGGTGCCCAGCGCGGCCGGCGCGTGAGCCACAGCCCCACCGGCACGCCCACCGCCACGCCTAGCAACAACGCCGCCGCCGTGAGGGCCACGTGCTGCACTATCTGCTGGCCCAGCTTGCCGGCCTGCTCGTGCCAAAAGGCAAATAGTTCGGTGAGGATGTGCATAGGGCAATGAAAGTAATGAGAGTAATGGGTAATGGAACGTCCTGCTGAGCTTGCCGAAGCATCTCGCGCGCATCGTTGCTGACGATTAGAGTTTACTGCTGCACGCAAGATGCTTCGACAGGCTCAGCAGGACGTTCCTTCATCATTGCCTACCCATTCAGCCGCCGCTGAAAAGCGTCCAGAAACAGCCCCACATGGTAGCCGTCGGCCAGGGCGTGGTGCACGTTCACGGCCATGGCCATGCGCTGGCCAGCGCCGTGGGGGTAGGCCTGGCCAAAGGAAATCTTGGGCGCGCTGTCGGGGTGCCCGAAGCTGCGGGCGTGGGTGAGGCCCGTGAAGCGCACCCACGGAATGGCCGAGCAGTGCAGCACATCGGGCCGGCCAGTGCGCTCGCTCAGGCACAGGCCGCCGGCTTGCTGCACGGCCGTGATTTCGGGCTGCGCGGTGGCCAAAAATTCGGTGAGGCTCGGCTGGTTTTCTAAAAACGAAAAGCCGAAGGTGTGGTCGGGCCGGCCGATGGTGGCCGAGGCGTGCACCTGGTCGTAGCGGTACACCTGGCCCTGCTCGATGCGGTCGCGAAACTCGGCCACCGAGTTGGCCGCCGCCAGGGCCTGGTAGAGGTAGTACAGGAAAAACGATACGCCCAGCCGCCGGGCCTCGGCGCGGGCCACCGTCACGTCTACATCGGCCACGAGGCCAAAGAACGGTTCTTCAAACGAGGAGAAAAAGGCGAAATGCTCGCGGCGGGGCCAAGTGGCCAAGTCGATTTGGTGGCGCATGGCCGGCAAAGGTCGGTACTTTTGGGGCTAGCCTGCCCCGGCACAGCCGGGCAGTAGCGCGGACTTTCAGTCCGCGAGTCAGCAAAGCCGGCCGGGTTGCGGACTGAAAGTCCGCGCTACCGTGGCTTGTATTCATTTTTAAGCTCATGACCCCGCCCGTTTTAATTGCCTTCGACGCCGACGACACCCTTTGGCCCAATCAGCCGCACTTCGACCACGTCGAAAGCCAGATGTTTGCGATTTTAGCCCGCTGCGGCGACCCGGTGCACATCGGCCGCCACCTCTACGATGTGCAGCGGCGCAACATGCACCTGTTTGGCTACGGCGCCAAGTCGCTGATGCTCGCCATGGTCGAAACCGCCATTCAGCTCACCGACGGCGCCGTAACGGGGGTAGAGATTCAGCAAATGCTGGACCTGGGCAAGCGCCTGCTCGACTTTCCCATCGAGCCGCTGCCCTGCGTGCTCGACGTGCTCACGACCCTCAAGCAGCGCGGCGAGCGCCTGATGGTGCTCACCAAGGGCGACCTCTTCGACCAGGAAAGCAAACTGGCCCGCTCGGGCCTGGGCGATTTTTTCGATTACGTCGAAATCGTCAGCGAGAAAAACGAGGCTACTTACCAGCGCATCCTGGCCCGCCACGGCATAGCCCCGGCCGACTTCCTCATGATTGGCAACTCGCTGAAATCGGACATCCTACCGGTGCTGGCGCTGGGCGCGCGGGCCATCCACGTGCCCTACCACACGACTTGGGTACACGAAGAAGTGCCCGCCGAGCAGCTGGTGGGCCTCACGTTTCCCACTGTCGAGGCGCTGCCCGAGGTGCTGGCCCACCTGGGCTAGCCCAGCGCCTGACGTTCTTTTTAGCTCTTTACAATCATTGTCACGCGCTTAGCCCAGGGCCTGCCCCAAAGCAGCCAGCACGCTGCCCGTCGTGAGTAGCTGCCCCGAGCCGGCCAGGGCTACGCCGGCCGGGCCAGCTTCGGCAAGCCGGGCCAGGGCGTCGTGCACGCTAGCGGAGGGGGGTAGGGCGCCGTCAAGCGCGGGGGCTGTCGGCGCCGCGCCGGGGGCGAGCCAGGGCAGCAGCTCGGCCAGGGTGGTTACCCGCATTTCGAGGGATAATTTTTCGGCTTGAAAAAAGCTGCGCACAAAGTCGTTGGCGGGCGCGCGCAGCAGCTCGCGGGGTGGGCCCAGCTGCTGAATTCGGCCATTATTAAGCAGCATAATGCGGTCGGCAAGCTCGAAGGCTTCCTGCACGTCGTGGGTCACGAGCACCACCGTTTTGCGGCGCAGCTCGTCGAGCTCCCGAAAATCGCGGCGCACGGCGGCCCGCGTGATGGGGTCGAGCGCGCCGAAGGGCTCGTCGAGCAAAATCACGGGCGGGTCGGCGGCCAGGGCGCGGGCCAGCCCCACGCGCTGCTGCTGCCCGCCCGAGAGCTGAGCCGGCAGCATATTGGCAAACCGGGCGGCGGGCAGGTGCAGGCGTTCGAGTAGCTCAATGGTACGGGCGGCGGTGGCGGCGGCCGGGTGGCTGAGCAGGCCGGGCACCACGCCCACGTTCTGGGCCACCGTGTAATGCGGCAGCAGGCCCACTTGCTGAATGACGTAGCCGATGCCGCGCCGCAGTGCTTCCGGCTGTTGCTGGCGCACGTCGTGACCGTTGATTTTGATAAGGCCGCCGTCGGGCTCCATGAGGCGGTTGAGGGTTTTAAGCAGCGTGGTTTTGCCGCAGCCGCTGGGGCCGAGCAGCACCAGCGTTTCGCCCTGGGCCACTTCAAACGATAAATCATCGACCACCACCTGCGCCCCGAAGCGCTTGGTGAGGTGCGAAACTTGGATGGCGGGCGGGGGGGTAGGGATGGCCATGGTGCAGCGAGGGCCGGCAAGATACGCCCTACCCCCCGCCACGTACCAAACCCCGCCCGCCCGCGTTCTGCCTACCCCCGCTGGCCGCCCCAATGCCTCCGGCCCGCGTTTTTTCGCTACTTTTGACCGAATCCGGACGGGTGTTGACTTACCCCGCCCGCCCACCGAACCGCTGCCCTTCCCATGAAGCTACCCCCCCGGCTGACGCTGGCCGCCGCCCTGCTGGGCCCGGCCGCCGCCGCGCCCCAGCTTGCCCACGCCCAGCTCACCCAAACCAATACCGCCGCCGAGCGCTATTACCAGGAAGGCCTCGACCTGTTTGATAAGCGGCAGTACGGCGCGGCCCAGCAGGCCATGCAGCAGTATATGCAGACGGCCCCCGCCCGGGTAGGCGAGCAGAGCGGCCCGGCCGCCACCTCGGGCCGGCAAGAGCGCCTGGCCGATGCCGAGTACTACTACGCCGTGAGCGGCCTCTACCTGCTGCACCCCGATGCCGAGGGGCTCATCCTGGATTTTGCGCAGCAGCACCCGGCCCACCCGCGGGCGGCCGTGGCCTACTTCGAGCTGGCCAAGTTTTACTTCGACCAGCAGAACTACGCCCAGGCCAGTACCTATTTTCAGAAGGTGGCTCCGGCCAACCTCAGCGCCAGCCAGCGCGCCGAGTCCGATTTCAAGCTGGGCTACAGCCACTTTCAACTCAAGGAATACGAGCCGGCTCGCATCTTATTCGACCGCAATAAGAAGGAAAATAGCCAGTACCGCTACGCCAGCTCATACTACGCGGGCTACCTGGCCTACCGCGCCGGTGACTACGCCGCCGCCCGCCAAGACCTGACCGTGGCGGCCGAAAACGACGCTTACCGCAGCGTGGTGCCGGCCATCATGACCCAGCTTTACTACAAGGAAGGCAACTACGACGGCCTTATTGCCTACGCCACCAAGGCGCTGCAGCAAACGCCGCCACCCCAGAGTGCCGACGAGATTCAGCTGCTGACGGGCGACGCGTACTATCAAAAGCAGGATTACAAGCAGGCGGGTACGTACTTCGACCAGTACGCAGCGGCGCACAAGGGCCAGATAGAGCCCAGCCTGCAGTACAAAATCGGCTTTGCCAACTACAAGCAGGGCGACTACAAAAACGCCATCACCAACCTGCGCAACGTGGCCACGCGCCGCGACTCGCTGGGCCAGAACGCGGCCTACCACCTGGGCCTGAGCTACCTGCAGGCCGGCCAAAAGCCGCAGGCACTGGCAGCCTTCGATGCCGCCCGCCAGAGCACGATTGAGAAAAACCTATCGGAAAACGCCACCCTCAAGTACGCCCAGGTGCAGTACGAGCTGGGCAACCTGCCCGACGTGATTGCCGCGCTGCGCGACTTCCGCCGCAAGTACCCGCGCTCGAAAAGCCAGCCCGTGGTGGACCAGCTCCTCAGCGACGGCTTCCTGTCGAGCACCGACTACCAGCAGGCGCTCACCTACCTCGACGGCCTCGGCGACGACCGCGGCGCCACCCTCAACGGCACGTACCAGCGCGTGGCCTACGCCCAGGCCGCTACGCTCTACAACGACGGCCAGTACAGCCAGGCCCTACCCCTGCTCGACAAGTCGCTGAAGTACCCGCAGGACGATGGCTTGCGCGCCGCCGCCCAGGTGCTGCGCGGCGAAATCTACTCCGTGGGCCAGCAGTACCCCGAGGCCATTACGGCCTACGCGGCCGCCGCGCGCTCGGCCCGCCAGGGCGGCGTGAGCGACGAAGAAACGCAGTACGTGCAGCTGGCCCGCTACGGCCTGGGCTACGCCTACTACAATACCAAGCAGTATACCAAGGCCCAGCCGCAGTTCCAGGCTTACTTGAGCGACCCGGCCGCTAAGCCTTCGGACCCAAACTACTACGACACCACCCTGCGCTTGGCCGATACCTACTACGTGGCCAAAAGCTACCAGCAGGCGCTCGACCTCTACGACAAAGTAATTCAGGCCAACGCGACCGACAAGGACTACGCCTACTACCAAAAGGGCGTGACGCTGGGTTTGCTGGGCCGCCAAGATGAGGCTACCCAGACGCTGGCCGCCCTGCTCCAAAGCAATCCCAACTCGCGCTACGCCGAGCAGGCCGTGTTTCAGCAGGCGCAGCTGGCGTTCCAGGCCGGCAACTACGGCCCCGCGGCCGAGGGCTTTACCCGCCTCATCCAGAACCGGCCCACGTCGAGCCTGCTGCCCGACGCCTACCAGCGCCGCGGCGTGGCCTACGCCAACCTGGAGCAGCAGGACAAAGCAGTGCTCGACTTTCAGAAAGTGCTGGCCGACTACCCGCGTAGCACGGCCGCCCAGCAGGCGCTTTACAGCTTGCAGGAAAGCCTGGCCGCGCTGGGCCGCAACGAGGAATTTGACCAGGCGCTGGCCGGCTTCAAAGCCCAAAACCCGAACAACAAAGCCACCGAGAGCGTCGAGTTTGAGGCGGCCAAGTCGCTGTATTTGGCTGAGAAATACGCCCAGGCGCTGCCCCGCGTACAGGCCTATTTGCAGCAGTACCCCGATAATGCCCTGGCCCCGGACGCCCGCTTTATCCTGGCCGATTCGTACCTGCGCACCGGCGACAAAGCCAAATCCCTACCCCTGCTCAAAGCCGTAGTGGCCGAGAACAAAAGCGAGTTTGTGAACCGCGCCGTGGGCCGGGTGGCCGACCTAGAGCTGGAAAATAAGAACTACCCCGAGGCCACCAAGTACTACGACCGCCTGCGCCAAGCTTCCAGCAACCGCCGCGAAGTGGCTACCGCCACACTGGGCCTGCTGCGCGCCTACTACGACGGCGGCGACTATGCCAAGGCCCGCACCACGGCCACCGACCTAAGCACCCTGGCTGGCGCCACCGCCAACGCCACCAACACCGCGCTGCTCTACCAGGGCAAGGCCGATTTTCAGCTCGGCAACCTCGACCAAGCGGCTACCGAGCTGGCCGCCACCGTGGCCGCTGCCCCCAGCGACGTGAACGGCGCCGAGGCCCAGTACACGCTGGCCCAGGTGCTGTTCAAGCAGCAGAAATACGACGAGGCCCTCGCCGAAGCCTTCAAGGTGAACTCCAACTACAGCGCCTACGAGCTGTGGCAGGGCCGGGCCTTCTTGCTGCTCGCCGACGTGTACACGGCTCAGCGCGACATCTTCCAGGCGCGGGCTACGCTGAACTCGGTTATTGACAATAAATTTCCGGTGGCTGAAGTAGTAGAGGGCGCCCGCCAGCGCCTCAAGGCCCTGCCCGCCAGCGACGACGCCCCGGCTCCCGCCGCCGAAACGCCCAAGCCTACCCCCCCCAAGCCCGCCAAAACTGCCCCGGCCACGCCCGCCAAAACGGCGCCTGCCAAGGCCCCGGCTGCCGCGCCGGCCCCTGCCAAAACCCCGGTTCGAAAACCCGCTAAGTAACTGGTTGAAGAAGCAACGCCGCCAGTCGTGGCGAGCCTGCAAAGCAACCCCTTCCTACCGTTCGCATCAAGAGAGTAGTAGCTCAGCGACCAGGAAAGAGTGCTTCGCAAGCTCGCCACCACAGACCAGTATTAGACTCATGTTCTTAGCAGTCCGCTGACATAAAATTGTTTTAATGAAACGTTTAGGAGTACTATCATCAAGCTTTGCTGCCACCACCGGGCGGCCTCTGCTGCTGGCCGCCGGCCTGAGTGGCGCGCTGGCGCTGGGTGCGCAGGCGCAGGGCCAACCCGGCCGGGGCAAGGCGCGCGGTACCATCCAGGATGCCGAGATTGAGATTGTGAAGGACCGGGTAAATACCCTGCCCGAGGCCACGCGCAACTTCGAGAAAATCAGGCTAGCTCCGCCGCCCAAGCCCACCCGACCGGTCACGTATACCTACCCCGATTTCCGGCTGCCCGTTACGCGCCTCAGCCCGTCGGTGCAGGTGCTCACCGTGGCGCAGGAAGAGTTGGACCCGCTCACCGGCAACTACCTCAAACTGGGGCTTGGTAACTACGGCAGCGTGTACGGCCGCGCCCACCTGCACTCGGTGCGCAACGAGCAGTATAGTTACGGCCTCGACGTGCGGCACAATAGCTCGGCCACCGGCCCCGTCGACGGTAAGAACTCGGGCGCTAGCCAAACCAGCGCTGCCCTCACCGGCGAGTATTACTTGGGTGCCACCGCTCTGGGGGCCAGCCTCGACTACGCCCACGACCGTTACAATTTCTACGGTTACGACCGCAGCCGCCTCACGGCCACGCCCGAAAGCGACGCCCTCAAGCAGACCTTCAACCGCTTCGGCGTGCGGGCCTACGCCCGCAACCGCGCCCCCGATGCCACCTTGACCTACGAGGTGGGGGTAGGCTACCAGCGCTTTGGCGACTACTTCGGGGTGAGCGAAAATAACCTATTGCTCGATGCCAAGGCCGGCTACGCGCTGGGCGAAACCAGCCGCATTACGGTCGATGCGCAGGGCTCGTTTATCTCGGACAAGCAGCCAGCTAGCCCGAACGGCCAGCTCGGCGACTTCACCCGCACTCGCAATTTCTTCCAGGCCACACCGGCCTACGTGCTGACCGGCAAAACCGGCCTCACCCTGACGTTGGGTGCCACGCTGGGCTATTCGAGCGATGTGCTGGGTGGCTCGGGCAAGGGCGCCATCAACCCGGCGGTGCGGCTGGGCTACGCCGTGGTTCCCGAGAAATTTGTGGTGTATGGTGGCCTCGGTGGTGCCATTCAACGCGTGACACGCTACAGCCTTAGCCAGGAAAACCCCTGGCTGGCCCCCGGCCAAACGGTGCTCGACACCCATGCTGGCCCCACCCTATACGGTGGCTTTACCTCGACGCCGGTGAGCGGGCTGGAGCTGGCCGCCCGCGCCACCTTCGGCCGGGCGCGCAATTTGTACTTCTACCGCAATGCGGTGGCTGACACCAGCAAGTTTGACCTGGCGTACGACAGCACTACCATCAACGTGGTGAACGTGCACGCCGAGGCGCTCTACAGTGCGTCGGAAAAAGTGCGAGTGGGCTTCAAAGCCGACTACAACCGCTACGGCGTCAAGTCATTGGCGCAGGCCTACGGCCGGCCGGCCTTCCTGGGTACGCTCTACGGCACGTACAACGTGTTTGACAAGCTGCTCCTGGGGGCCAATTTCTATTATTACTCGGCCAACTATGGGGTAGGGTATGCGTCGGGCCTGACGCTGCCAGTGCCGGCCCCGCGCACTGCCGTCGACCGCCAAACCAACGCTGTAGTGGACCTGAGTTTGCGCGCCGACTACCGCATTACCCCAAAATTCAGCATCTTTGCAATGGGGAACAACCTCACCAACCGCCATTATCAGCGCTACCTGAACTACCAAAGCCAGGGCATCAACGTAATTGGGGGCCTGACTTACTCGTTTTAAAATAGGAGTTAGGTAGGATAAAACAGGAGTTTAGCACCTAGCTGCCAAGTAGGTAGCCAGACCTAGTGCTCCTGGCTTTATCTTTCGACTTTTACCGCTGCCTACGTTATTCTTATCTCACCGCCATGAACCTCTCTGACCACCTGCGTCCTTTGCTCCGCGACCACGACTGCGTGATAATTCCGGACTTTGGAGGGTTAGTGGCGGCTTATGTGCCGGCTAAGGTGCAGCCGGGAGGTAGGCATTTGCTGAGCCCGCCAACCCGTGAGGTGGCCTTCAACCAAGCCCTGACGCGCAACGACGGCTTGCTCGTGGATGCCCTGTGTCAGCACCTGGGTTTGCCGGCCGCCGAGGCCCGCGAGGCGCTGCGCGAGGCCGTAGCCGCGCTCTACCGCGACTTACAGGCCCAGCAGCGCACCGAGTTGCCGGGTATCGGCGTGTTTCGCCAGGTGGCCGGCCGGGGGCTGCAATTTGACTATACCGGGGCCACTGACCTACTGCCCGCCGTCTTTGGCCTGCCCGAGCTGCAGGTGCAGCCTGTGTCGGTGACCGATGCCCGCTTGGCCCGCGAGCAGCAGGCGCAGCTGGTGCCGCGCTTGCGCTCGGCGGGGCGGGGCCTGCGGCTGCGGCGCGTAGTGCCCGGCGCGGCCATTGGCCTGCTGGCCGGCCTGGCGGTGGCGGGGCTCTACTTGTTTAACCTGCACCCCACGGTGCTGCCTGCTGCCTGGCAAAACCACCTGCCCCGCTGGGAGCAAGGTATGAGCCCCGCCACCCCGCAGCAGGCCGCCCTGGCTCAGCCTAGCTTCACCACAGTAGTGCCTACCCTCCCGGCCGCAACTAGTAGCGCTAGTGAGCCCGTGGCCGAGTTAGTGGTACCAACCACTATCCCAGTAATCGCCCCCACGAAAGCTGTCGTGCCACTGGCTGTAGTAGCTCGCCCCAAGGCATTGCCGGTAGTCACTGCCAGTGCACCCGCTGACCTAGTTGCTATAGCGCCAGCATCGGTAACACTATCCGCGGCTCCGGCGCAAACGGCGCTACCTCAGACGGTGACTCCTCCAGCAGCAACGGTAACTCAGCCGGCGTCGGCGCTTAGTCCTTTTGCCGCGCAGCCACGCACTAAGGCGCGCAAGCTACCACCGGCGGCGGCTGTTGCCATTGGCAGCGAAAGCAATATTGCGCGGCCCGTACCCATAGCACTGCGCAAGGCCAACTCGCCTGCGTTGGTTACGACATCCTACGCCGCAGCTCGCACTGCCACGCCGCCGCCCGATAATCTGCCCGTGCCTACTGCCGCGCCCGCTCGCTCGGCAGCGGTAACGCCGGCTGCTAAAGGCGCAGCTCGCAAGGCCGCTGTTCCTGCCAACGTAGCGGCGCGCACCGCCCGGCCCGTAGCCATCAAAGCCAAGCCGCTAGCGCCGCTGGCCGCCCAAGCCAAAACGAAAGCTTTAGTGCCCACTGCACCTGCTTCGGCAGCCACAATTAATACGCGCACTGGTCGTTATTACCTGGTGGTGGCAGCTTACTCCTCCTTGGCGCGCGCCGAGCAGGGCCGCCGTAACTTGGCTCACGCCGGCCACGCCAACGCCAAGGTTATCTTGCCGTATCCGGGCACCCGGCACTACCGCTTGTCGGCGGCCGACTTCGGCGACCGTCCCACGGCCCAGATGGCAGCCAATCAGCTACGCCGCAACCCGCACATGGATAAGGGGTTGTCAGTGTTTTCGTATTAATCGCTGCCTACCGCCTACCCCCGCTGGCAGGGGTGCTACTCTTTCGCTTATCTCGTCCTCCTTCTCCCGCTGAATGTCCGTTTTCCTGCTGCAAGCCGGCGCCGCCGTCACGACGGTCGCCACTGACACTGCCGCCGCCCACGCCAACGCGCTGGCCAACGCTACGCCTGGCCTTTCGCTCATCGACCTGATTCTGAAGGGCGGCTGGATAATGCTCCCTATCTTTCTGCTGCTCATCGTTTCGATTTACATCATCGCCGAGCGCTACCTCACTATTCGCAGTGCGGGTGGCAACCCCGAGAGCTTTATGGCTGGCATCCGGGCGCTTATGGTGAAGGGCGATTTGCAGGGCGCCAAGCTCTACTGCGCCCAAAACCCCTCACCGCTGGCCCGCATGGTCGAAAAAGGCCTACGCCGCATCGGCCTGCCCATAACCGAAATCGAAGCCAGCGTCGAGAACGTAGGCAAGATTGAGATTGCTCGCCTTGAAAAGAACATCAGCATCCTGGGCATCATTGCCGGCATCGCGCCGATGTTAGGCTTCGTGGGTACCATCATCGGTGTTATTAAAATTTTCTACGCTATTAGCAGCAGCGGTGAGTTTGGCATCACTCAGATTGCCGGCGGCCTTTATACCAAGATGGTGACTTCGGCGGCAGGCCTCATCGTGGGCATTATCGCCCACATCGGCTACCATTGGCTCAGCATTTTGGTCGAGCGTATGGTGTTTCGCATGGAAAACTCGGCCATCGAGTTCATGGATATCCTGCAGGATAATTAAGTTTTTTAAGCTGTTAGCCAATAGCTGTTAGCTGTTAGCTTTCCCGAAAGGAGAGTAGTAAACAGCAGCAAGCTATCAGTTAATAGCTGTCAGCCAACAGCTCAAAACCTTGAATCTTTCCCGCCGCCGCCACGCCACTTCGCACGTCGAGACCAGCTCGATGAACGACATCATGTTTTTCCTGATGCTGTTCTTCCTGATTGTTTCTACCATGGTGAACCCTAACGTTATCAAGCTCTTGCTACCCAATGCCAAGAGCAGTAAACAGGTGATGAAGCAGCCCATCACGGTGAGCATCAATGCGGCGGGCGAGTATTTTGTGAACAAGAAGCCCGTGACAGCCATCACGCTTGAGCCCGAGCTACGCGCCCTCATCGCCCCCGGCCAGCCTGCTGAGGCCCAGCCCACGGTTGTGCTACGCGTCGATTCGGGCCTGAACGTGCAAAAGCTGGTAGACGTGCTCGAAATTGGCAACCGCCTCAAAATGAAGATGGTGATGGCCACTCAATCGCAGCAGGCAGCCGGTAAATAAGGTTGTAGAGCAAGCTTGAGCTTGCCAGTAACCGTAAAATAAGGAGTTTTTGCCAGAAAGGCAGCCCAGGCTGGTAAGGGCTATTTGCCGGCAAGCTAAAGCTTACCCTACAGTTCAATGGCCCTCGACTATCCTGAAGAGCACCGGCGCGAAGCCCTGGGCATCACGGCTGCCGTGGTGGTATTGCTGGCGCTCGTGTGCTTTTTCCTGAAGTTTAGCGGCCCCAATCCGCCCCTAACCGCCCTGGGCGGCGATGGGGTAGAACTCAACTACGGCCTCGATGAGGCTGGCTCGGGCGACATCCAGACCACAGCCACTGCCAATGCCTCGCAAAACCGGGAGGATTCGCGCCCGCCCGCGGCCACCCAGCCGCAGCCCGCGCCCCAGCCCGCTCAGCCGCGCACCGAGCATACCCCCGCGCCGCAGCCGCAAGCCCAGGAAAAAGTGATCACCAGCGACGCCGAAGATGCCGGCGCCACGGCTCCGCCCGTCGAAAAGCCCACTACCAAAGCAGTGGAGCCGGTACGCGAAACGCCTACCCCCCCCAAGCCCCGCGAACAGCCCCGTACCCTCTACACGCCCAAGGGTAGCGCCAGCGGCGTGGCTGGTGGCAATGGCACCAACGGTACGAGCAGCGCGCCCACCGGCAATAGCAACGGTGACCGCCCCGGCACCGTGGGTGACCAGGGCGACCCCCGCGGCTCGCTAAATGCTAAAGCGCTCTACGGCGAGCCTGGCAGTGGCGGCAGCGGCTCGCGCCCCGGCAGCGGCGGTGGGGGCGGCCTCGAAATGAGCGGCTGGCGCTTCGACAACACGCCCGTGGTAGAAGCCGTGGACGATAACCCCGGTGTGGTGCGCTTCAAAATCAAGATTAACGACGACGGAGAAGTAGAGTCGGTGGCTAAAGTCTCGGGCAACGTATCGCCGGCACAGGAGCGGCTTTGCCGCGACAAGCTGCAAAACGCCAACTTCGTTAAAACCAACGCCGGCGCGGGTGGCGCTACTGGCTTTTATACCTTCCGCTTCACGGTTAAGTAGCGTCAAGTATCAGCTACCAATCATCATTTAATAAGTATCAAGTAGAAATAGTCGGTGGTGTCAAGTAAAAGCTTGCCAAGCTGCTAACTGATAATTGCTGACTGATAATTGAAAATGGATTACCAAGAAACCCTAGCCTGGCTCTACGCACAACTACCCATGTACCAGCGGGTAGGGGCAGCGGGCTTCAAGAAGGGCTTGGGCAACACCGAGGCGCTGGCCGCAGCCCTGGGCCACCCCGAAACCAAGTTCAAAAGCGTGCACGTGGCGGGCACCAACGGTAAGGGCTCGAGCTCGCACCTGCTGGCGGCGGTACTGCAGAGCGCTGGCTACAAGGTGGGTCTCTACACTTCGCCACACCTGCGCGAATTCACCGAGCGCATTCGAGTGAATGGGCAGGAGCTGGCCCCAGACTACTTAGTAAGCTGGGTGGCGACGCACCGCGACCTGTTTGCCAGCATCGAGCCTTCCTTTTTCGAGATGTGCGTGGCGCTGGCCTTCGACTACTTTGCCGCCGAGCAAGTCGATGTGGCAGTCGTTGAAGTAGGCCTGGGCGGTCGGCTCGATTCGACCAACATCATTACGCCGCTCGTGTCGCTGATTACCAACATCAGCTACGACCACCAGGCCATGCTGGGCAATACGCTGCCCGAAATCGCGGGCGAGAAAGCGGGCATCATCAAGCCCGGCCGACCAGTCGTCATCAGCCAGCGCCAGGCCGAGGTAGCCGAGGTTTTCGGGCGCAAAGCAGCCCAGGAAAGCAGCCCGCTGGTCTTTGCCGATGCGCGCTACACCGCCCAGCCCGCCAGCTCTACCCCCCCCGATTTTGTTACTATTGCGGAGGGGGGTAGGGCCGGGGTGCAGGTACTAGATGTGCGGCGCGACGGCCAGCCCTTCCTCGAAAACTTGGCGCTCGGCCTGCTCGGCGACTACCAGCGCCTGAACCTGCCCGGCGTGCTGGCCACCCTGGATGAGCTGCGCAGCCAGGGCTTCGCCATCCCTGAAAGCGCCCTGCGCCAGGGCTTGCGCGAGGTGACGCGCCTCACCGGGCTGCGCGGGCGCTGGAGCATCATCGGCCAGCGGCCGCTGGTGGTGGCCGATACGGCCCACAACGAGGCCGGCCTGCGCCTGGTGCTGGCCCAGCTGGCGCGGGTGCCCCACCAGCATTTGCACCTGGTTATGGGGGTAGTGAACGATAAGGACGTGACCAAGGTATTGGCGCTGCTGCCCCACTCGGCCACCTATTATTTCTGCCAGGCCAACATTCCGCGCGCCCTGCCGGCCGAGGAACTAGCCCAGCTGGCCACGGTGGCGGGCCTCACGGGCCGCGCCTACGGGCCGGTGGCGGCGGCCGTGGCGGCGGCCCGTGCGGCGGCGAGCCCCGAGGATGTAGTGTTTATCGGTGGCAGCACTTTTGTGGTGGCTGAGGTAGCTGAGCTATACGAGTAGGGGCCGCACTGCTTACGGCTTGGTGCTGCCTGGTATGATAGGTGCGTTTCTGTTCGTTATCATCGACTTGGTGCAGCCGGGCGCGTTTGCGAACGTGCCTACAGGGGCTGCGTAGCGCCTAGGTCTTCAATTACTTCGGTTTCGTAGCGCTGTTCACTGTGGGCTACAGCGACATTGTGCCCGTGAGCAACGTGGCGCGTAAGGCACCTATCTTTTTGGGCTGTTGGGGCATTTCTACGACGTGTTCGTTATCAGCGTCATCGTGGGCAAGTATCTGGGTGACGCAGGGCCGGAAGCTACCGAAAACCCACCAAAAACCGCGGGGTAGGGCGTAGTTTTGCGTCCCTTTTCGCCGCGGCGAAAAGCCGGTTGTCCTGCTTAGTCCACTTGCCTGGTAACCGCTTCCTGCTACCTGTTTCCCGAAAAAAGTGCCCCGCATCAAACTCCAACGCTTCGCCGATAACGCCACCCGCCCCGATATAGTGGAGCCGGGCAAACCCAGCTTTGGCCACCTAGCCGGTCATTGGCGCGCCGATTTTTTTCATAATGACCACCCGCTAGTGCTCGAAGTGGGCTGCGGCAAGGGCGAGTATACCGTGGGCCTGGCCCAGCAGCACCCCGAACAGAATTTTCTGGGCCTCGATATCAAGGGCGAGCGCATTTGGCGGGGTAGCACTCGCGCCGCGGCCCTGGGGCTCACCAATGTGGGATTTCTGCGCCTCATGGCGCACCAGCTCACCGAGCACTTTGCACCCGCCGAGCTCAATGAAATCTGGATAACCTTCCCCGATCCGCGGCCCCGCGACCGCGACATCAAGCGCCGGCTCACCTCGCCGCGCTTTCTCAACATGTACCAAACGCTGCTGGCTGCCGGGGGGGTAGCCCAGCTTAAGACCGACAGCGCTGACCTGTTCGACTACACCCTGGAGGTGCTGGCCAGCCGGCCGGGCGCCAAAATTGAGGCTATGACCCGCGACCTCTACGCCGAAACTGACCCCGTTTTTGCCGCTGCCCAAGCCATCCAAACGCACTTTGAGGGCAAGTACCGCGCCGTAGGCGTGCCCATCAAATACGTGCGGTTTTCGCTGGGCTAAGCATAGGGTAAGCTTTAGCTTGCCGGTGGGTTAGCTGTGGAATAGCCACCACCTGGCAAGCTAAAGCTAAAGCTTACGCTACCTTACGCTTCCTCCAGGGCCTCAAACACGGCTTCAAGCTCGGTGAAGTCGCGCAGACCAGGCTTGATCTCGTCGCCGCCGGCCAGGATGAGGCCGGCGGGGTGCACCTGCTGGGCCAGGTCGGCCGCCTCAGTGGGGTCGGTGGGGCCAGCCAGCCATAGTGGCGCCTGGCGCGCCAGGTCGTGCCAGTAGGCGTAGTCGGCCGGGTAGGGGTGGGGGGGGAGGGTGAATAAGGCAAAGCCCTGGGGCAGCGCGGCCGTGAGCTCGGCTACGGCTGCCGCGTAGTGGGCCTGGTTAAGGATAACGGCCTGAGGTATTTCGACCAGGGCTGGTACGGCCAGGCCCTCGGGCCAGGCCTGGCGGGCGCGGTCGAGGCGCAGCAGCACGCCCGTGAGGCCGCACTCCTCGACTAGGCGGTTGATTTCGGGGCCGGCCACGTGGCCAAACTCGCCA
>Ga0160429_1000084_pt1 | contig 119858 bp, 147 predicted proteins | sample SolpanmetagenomR_FD_108199 | JGI IMG/M metagenome (GOLD analysis project Ga0160429, IMG submission 108199) | Solar panel surface microbial communities from Lawrence Berkeley National Laboratory, California, USA - R | ecosystem: Engineered > Built environment > Solar panel > Unclassified ...
CTGCCACTCGGTATTGTCTTCGTCACGTCCATCAATTACATCGATTTATCTGACCAAAGATAGCTGTTAATTGACAGTTATATCTTCGCTCAACATGGGTCTAACATACATTCTGACGGCCATGACGAAGACAATAAACCTCGAGAATGACATGCACAGATGCTGCTGCACATCTTGTCCCAACCAGTAGCCGCGCTTCCTCCTTTTTCTATTTCCTCATCATGCGATCATATTATGGAGTTGAACACAATCAGCCTACCAACACTTGGCGGCTTGATCGTGTGCAACGACGTGACTTCAAAAACGCCAACCGTGTCCAGCATAGAAGAAAATGTTTGGGAATGTGCCATATCATCATCGACCATAGCCATTATTGCCATAAATCATAGAGTTTAACCCACCTTGTCCTTGAGATCCATATAGTCCTTGATTTGCTCCGCCGTTCTGGTGCATCCGCGCTTGTAAGATGCTCGGATCTGCGAGGTCAGCTGATGGGCGTCTAATTAGCTTTTGTGACTCGATTACCGATGGCCTTTTTAACTCACCTCGTGCGCTGTCAGGTGTCTGTCCGCTACCTGTACTGCTGCCGCGATTCCTGAGCAAATCACGCATCATCTCGTCGTTGGCTGTACGCCCACTAGCGTTCACACCATATCCCAGTCCAGCACTAGCGAAACCGTACCCTTGTCCGAACATGCCTCCACCACTGATTGCTGGGGTGCCTGCAGTCTTGAGTCCAGGAGGTGGTCCTTGGACGCCACTTGAGAATGCTTGACCAACAGGCTGCTGCTGAGGGAAAGCGCCATACTGTTGAACGTGTGGAGGAGGCATCATGGCAGATTGTTGCGTCATCAGCTTGGGATTAGCAACGGGCTTTACCGACGCAGATGCAGAAGAAGAGTCATTCGCGAAGGAGAAACGCGAAGCCTGACGAGTATGTCCAGAAACACCAGGAGGAGGTCCCGATGCGACAGGTGGATTGGGACTAGCTGACTTCAGCTGTTGCAGTAGTATTTGCTGCTGTTGCTGCTGTGATGTCAGCCCAAATCCAGCACTTCCACTCTGTGAAGGAGGTTGAATGGCGTGTTGTTGCAGTGGATTGTCTAGATCTGTGCGCTCTTCCGGTTCGCCTCCAAGCTGTAGACTGCCACCTTGTGCGTTTTCGTCAGGGTCAATAACAGACAGAGCCTGTGAGGCAACTTGACGATCGGTCTTCAGGCGTGCCCGCTCTGCTTCCTGTCTCTTGAATATTTGCCTCTTCATGCCACCATGTGCATCCCAAAGTGGCGGAAAGTTGTCAATAAATTGCAACGTTCGAAGACCATTGGGTTCATTCTCGAATCGTGCCACGTCAAAGACGAACTGGAACTCGTCTGCAAGTATAAACTTCTTGATACGTGCATAAGTGGGCGAAACGGCTCGTTGTGGCAAAATCTGCTCAAGTATCGTGGGCGTCTGTTCGCGTACGTTTTCGAGTCCGGGTGGGGGGCCAGGCATTCTTGTTCCAGGTAGAGTTGCAGGCTTAGGTATCTCGACTTCTGGTTGTGCGACTTTGGGCTCTTCGGGCTTGACGACTTCAGCTTGCGGTGCGACTGGTACAGCTGGAACGATAGCAGGACTAGGTGCTATAATGCTGGCACTTTGACTTGCCGCCTGACTAGATCTTCGACTGATATTCCTATTAGCCCAGCTAGCTGTAGTCGGAAGTGCTGATCCATCGCTACTGTCCACTGGACTCATTCCCCCATCTTTACTCTCTTGACGATCCATGAGTGGCGCTGCCAGCGAAGGAGGAACAGGCTTGTTCGGTTGTGGCGGTGGTGGTTGATTGGTGCTAGTAACAGTAGGGGATTGCGAAGATGATGCGTTGAGATTGGATAGACCTTCTCGTGTGAAGCTCTCGTTGTCTTCCCCAGTCTCATGCAGGAAAGTGCAGTTGCGATTTGTACATATCTCATTGCGCAGATATGCTGAGCAGTACTTTGTCGTCCCATAATCAGCTCTTATAACACCACCAGCGTTGGATGTTCCATTGACCATAGATATACAGAGTGCCGCAGCCTGCTTGTCAAAGTAAGTAATGTAAACGCCGACCTGCTGCATCGATCTAGAATCTTTCGGTTTGTTGACTACTATCTTGTCAATGAGCCCGTACTGGCCAAAGAACTGATCTCCTCTTAGCTTCTCGCTCAGCTGAGGATCGGATGTGTTGAGCTTGAGTCCAGTGACGTAAACCAGGTTTTGCCGTCGGACGCGGATACCAGCAAGATGTTTTCGACTCAGCGAATCTGCTTCGCGTCTTTGAGCTTCTTTTTGACGAGCAGCTGCTTTTCTTTTCGCTTGAACAGCTTGGTTTTCCTTATATTGTGCTTGTCTGGAGTGAGTATAGTTAGCAACGGTAGACATATCTGAAATTCAACAAGCTTACTCCTCAGCGCTTGGAGCCTCCCATTTGATCTGTTCATCGTTGTAAACTCTGCGGCAGGCAGGACATAAGCCATTCATGGTCGTCTTAATATTGTTGTAGCAGAACTGGCATATCTAAGCGAAAGTCAGCATCTTGAGAGAACAACTGGCTTCATGGGAGTTGTTATGGGTGTACCTGATAGCCGCAGGGACATGGGTAGAAACTCCTGTCTGATAAGTCGAAGTCTTCGATACAGAGCGGACAGCTCTCGGGCTCCTCGTCGTCGATGACCTGATCCATCTGAAGGCGAGACATGGTTGATGAGATGTGGGATGTGCTTCTTGTGCTTCAACGACCGGCGCAAAGTGATGAGTGGCAGAATATGACATGAATTGGTGATGCTGTTGTCGGAAAGATGCTATGTGATGATGTTGATGTTGATAAAGGCTTGTCGGGTGAGAGACAAGAGTGAAAGCGATGATTGGATCTGCGAGGTTAGGGATAAGTTCCTGCCTTCCTTGAGGTAGTCGCGCAAGAGTGTTTCTTGTCTTTCTCCTTGCATCGATGGAAAGTCGTCAATTTGCTTGGCGGCGCTAAACTCCTTTGGGTTGGCTTCGACAGGGTCGTCACTTGTCAACGTCAATGTCAATGGCGAAATAACCAGAGACATATAGTGAACACGCTCTCCAGCTCTTTACTATCACCATGAGTGCTCCTCTGGCAGTCCGCTCTGCGGTTCAAGCTGTAGCACGATCTGCGATCGCTCGTCCTCGTTTCGCTACTGCTGGGAGGGCTTTCTCCATCGCCGCAGTACGATCAAAAGCAGTGTCCGGCAGCGCCGACTTCGCCAACCTTAGAGTAGGAGTGCATTGGAAGGCCTCTTATGCTACCGCTAACAATGCTCGCAGCATGCTCAACGTGATGACCTTGGGGTTATCCATGCACCCATCGTCAACCCCGCAGAAATGACCGCCGACAAGTCAGACGCCCTCCACAAGTACGGCCAATACCTCCTATCATGCCTACCGAAATACATCCAGCAGTTCTCGGTCTGGAAGGACGAGCTGGTCATATACATCCCACCTCAAGGTGTCATCCCAGTCTTCACATTTCTCAAGAACCACACAGCTGCAGAGTACACTCAAATCTCGGACATTACCTGCGTTGACTATCCCACAAGAGAGCAGCGCTTTGAGGTAGTGTACAACATGCTCAGCGTACGACACAACTCCCGTATTCGTGTAAAGACATACGCAGATGAAGCCAGACCTGTTCCTAGCATTTGTGAGCTATACGATGGCGCCAACTGGTATGAACGCGAGGTCTACGATCTCTTTGGCGTCTTCTTTACTGGCCACCCTGATTTGAGACGTATCATGACTGATTACGGTTTCGATGGGCACCCATTGCGAAAGGATTTCCCAATGACTGGATATACCGAGATCAGATACGACGAGGAGAAGAAGCGCATTGTAGTTGAGCCACTTGAGCTCACCCAGGCCTTCCGCAACTTTGTAACATACAAACACCGCCGTCGTCGTGGAGAAGCTCTTTTACTGACTATTCATAGGAGAGCGGAACAGCAGCATGGGAGCAAGTGGGTCCTGGTAGGGATCTTAAGCCAGATAGTTTCCGCTTACCGTGAGTTTGATCTCTGACTTCGTGACTGTTCTAGAAGCTAACAATGACTAGGACGCCCAAGCCAGAACCTCCCAAGGAAGGCGAGCAGAAGAAATAAATGTATTATACCCTGGACATACTCAATTCGAACAATGGAGAAAAGTCCGGATCTCGGTCTTCTCACCACATTTCGTCCTCTTGTTGTAGTTTCCTACTTGTGTACACGTTCGAGCTGTGCTGTGTAGTGATACCTTTTCTCTCATCGAGATGAACGACACGTTAAGATGGCCTCTCGCCCAATATTCATACAAAGTGATCTACGTAATGACCGGAGCAACGCTAGTGTCGAAGTGTACAATAGTACAACTCGTTTACCGCAAGAGACCATGAAAAGACTGAGGTGCAGAAACAATCGACAATATGATATCAAATTGACTCAAAGAAATTGGAAGATTTGCAGCAAGACTCACATGTTCTCAAATATGGCAACACTAGCGCCCTCCTCTTATGTTCAACTTCTCGAGGTTTACGCACAAAATATGACTTACATACTGCATTCTCACTTGGATACGGAGAAAGACGCAACGACTTCCATCGTTTCGTCGACTTACAAATCATCACAATGCCCGGCAAGAAGTTTCAGGTCATCTCATTAGGAGAAAAGGTGCGGCCGTGAGTAAAAGCTTAGGTGTATGGATCATGGTATCTAAAGGACGAGTTTGTTTGTCAAAAAGCAGATTTCCGTGCAGCCCATCTCCTCAATTGTCCTTCGCGCCAAAACCACTTGCTCCTTTCATCCATCCATATCGGCTGAAAGCCTAGGGTCTGTAATCAGCAATGACGGTGACGATGGACCATACGGATGACCAGACAATTTCCCTCATCCATCTTAGTTTACCCCTCTACCTTATCAACCACATCCCATCGAGATCCTCGTCAATATCCTCCTCAACATTTTCATCGTCCAAATAGTGCACTGCCTCCTCCATTCCCAGAGTCGCTTCCATTTCATCTTTGTACTGACTAGGGTGCGCTTCAGGTAGCTCCCCGTTAGTGGGTTCTCGCCCGTAGAATTTCAAAAATCTAATGTGCTGTTCTTCGTAATCTGCCTCAATACGTGCAAAGTCACGCTTTGCTTCGTGGAGAGCAATGCGTGCTGCCTGATATTATCTAGGAGCCAATTGCTCTGCTGTAGAAGGTTCGTTGATGTCTAGCCACGAGCTGCCATGTGGATAGTGTAGAGGTTGTCGAGAAGGTCAAAGCCTTTTTCAGCATGCGATCTTGAAATAATAGGTTTGCTTGTAGGTCCAATAAGGACAGGCCTCTACGTACACGTATTCATTCTCTCCATAAGCTAGCATGTAGTGCACCATCGCCTTATGAACATCCAACGCTTGAGGAGTAGCCAGAATTTTGAGACAATTGTAGAAACAATCGTCAAACGCATCTTCTTTCCAGAACTGCCAAGCTTCATTCAGCATACCGCGCATCAGAGCGCCCTGAATGACACGGCTGCGTTCAGCAGCGGGTTCTCTTTCTTCTAGTTGTCCTTTGGTGCTATGGTTGGGCTTATGCTTACAGAGATGACTGTACACCAACAAGTCATGGATATCTGCTGCAGTTCCGACCATGGGCATTTTGGCTGCTTTTTGGTGTTGGTTGACATCTTGGCCTTCGCGTTTTCAATATCTAAGATCTGCTACGCTTGATGCGGTAGGCGCGAAGGAGTCTGTTTACTTCACTTTTTGGATGATCACATGCGCACTCGTGTATACATACAAGTCTTCTTCTTGCTGAAAAATTGTGTCCTCACACCTCAAGACTTGAGAATCCATCAGCCCTCCCAAGAAAGTCCTGCATGACCTCGTTGAACTGCTTTGGCCTATGCATCGGCGGCAAGTGGCCCGCCCCTACAATTGTCACAAGCTGGCAGCCATTGTCGCCAACTTTCCTGGCCACTGTTTCCAGGACCTCTGATGGACCAACATTCGAATCTAGCTCGCCTCTTACAATTAACACCTTATGCTTGACCTTTCCCAGCTCACCTTCATAATCAAAATGGCTAATAGCATGTGCGCAAGCCTTGTATCCCTCGAATGTACACGATTGGCACATTAGCAGCGCCTGCTGCTTCACGAAGTCATCGTGTGGTTCGCTGCCAGGAACCCAGCGATTTACTGTCACTGTACACAGTTCGTTCTGGCCTTCTGTACCTGTAGCGAACTTCTCTACTCGGTCACCCCACATCTTTGGTCTTCCTTCTATTGCTGTCATACCAGGAGCTGCACAGCACATGACAACGTCGACATAGTCTGGATATAGCATGGCATATCGCATTGCTAAAACACCACCCATCGAGCAACCAATTACAGCAGCAAGCTTGGGTTGTTTATCATCTTCTGCACACGCCTTGGCTATCTTGTGTATATGATGCGTAAAGTCTTCAAAGGATGGCTCCGTCAAGCCTGAAGGGCATGAGGGCTCCCCATGTCCCATTGCGTCGTAGCGGATCGTCCTGTACCCGAAAGAGTGCAACGCTGGTACGGTTTCATCCCACATCCTAAGATTAGCCATCAACGCGTGGCTGAGCACCACAACGGGTCCTCTGGCAGGCCCTTCGACAAGGACGTTGAACTGAATGTCGTCGATGCTGATTGTACGGGCAGCCATGATGACGTCGTTGGCTTCGTATGAAGGAGGGGAGCTAAAAGAAACACCAAGAACGATGGCGCTCCCTACGAAGTTGCTAAGTTGGCTCGGATTGTTGTGTTCCCGTAAGACTACTAGGAGGCTAGGTGTGCTACGTATGCAAGGACAGATTACACACCAGCAAACGTCCCTTCGTTCGACCCCTGATCGCCCCCCAGATCAAGGCCGAGTCCGAATCTGTGGGGGCGGGAGAAACGCTTCGGCCCGTGGATCGGCGAGGCTTGGTGTAGTTTAATTTGACCTGCAACTAACAGAAACAGTTTAGCCTGCATTTCTCCCCTCTTCTGCATCTGGCCATGATATCAAAATAAACACTGCTCGACCGTGGTGGATGTGGTAAATCGATACTCCCTCGGGCGCAATTTGTCCTCAAGGTTTGTCTCAGTCGAGTAAGTTTGAGACGTTCAGGAGACCTTGAAATTGGCAATTCTAGGTGCGTGTGGACGGTACTGGACGCGCGTTGGTTGGTGTTCGAGCTTTTGCGCAAGGTCCATTCCTCTATCCTTTGTCTTCGAGAAGCCAGCATCCGCTTCCCTGCATTATGCGGTTTGCTGGTCATGAACTGCTGTCGGCTGTTGCAAAAAATGCAGTGTGTCTAAAAACTTCGGAGGATTAACTCTCAGCTTATTGAGCCAGCACACCACAACAGAATTTGACAAGAGTCAAGCACGGTCACCTGATGAGACAACAATAATAACACTACGTCCAAATGAGGAGCATCACATTAGCAAGCAAATAAGGTTGTCGTTGCTAGCGGATGATCGCTCTTTACCAACCTCCCGAGCCAGCAACACGAACGAGCCATAGCGTTGGTCTGCCCATCTGACGTTGCCGCTAAATGAAGCTTAAACATCGTATGTGGCGCTAGAAAGATACCTTCCCCCACTCGTGACTTTCAAAGGTGATTTGCTGAAATTGCGAGCCATTAGCATTGTTCGTACTCTGATTGGAGGAACAGTATCCTTACTTCCAGTTGACGCGGGGACGCTTTGAGGTACCATCTCTGGTACAGCAGAGCCCGCAGGAATACGAATGCATAACGTTGCATGCATTGACATCAGATGTGCTCTGTTTGGCCACCTGGCGTCGATCTGGGCTGTTTTGGTCTGTTTATTGTGATGCGAAAAAGTTACATTCCATGGAATGGTCTTGCGATCTACTTAAGAGCGAAGCTCTGCCTTTGAGCATTATTCCTTTCCACCATCAAGTCAGTTACTACTTAATACCTTCTACACTCGCTCGCTTTCTCTTTCAAACACACGCTCGTTACTTTCACAACATACAACTTGATCAACATGCGTTTCTCAACTCTTCTTGCTGGTGCTGCTGTCGGTGCTGGCGTTGCCAGTGCACAGAACATGACTGCCGCTCCTCTATCAATCTGTGACAAGTACACTACTGCTCTTCTCAAGAACAACACTGCTGCCAACCAGTACACCCTGTTGACTCTCCTCGTTAACACTGTCGGTCTTGGTAACTTCACTGGTCCTGGATCTACCAACCCAACTCTGCCTGGTTCCCTCATCAAGGTGCCTGGAATACTCGCACCTGGTGTTTACAACGGCGAGGCAGTCAACCTCCTTCCTTACTTCGATGGTTCCTTGAAGTCAAGCAACCGTGGTGGAAAGGCCGTCGCTATCAACTTCCTCGACGGTGGAGGTGCTGGTAAGTCTTCATTACACAATTACACGTTATAGTCTATCAAATTAACACCATCCCAGCTCCCATCGTCGCCAACCCTCTCTCCTCTGGTACACCAGGATCAAACCAATACATCCTCTTCACCCACCTCTACCAATACTTCGGTCTCCTGCTCGGCTGCTCAGGCGTCGGAACCAGTGGCTTCCCCGCATACATGGGTGTCCAGTCCATGGCCACCGTCCACGCCTTCATGGACCTCGACACCGCCCAGAACTCTTGGTTCATCGAGAACGTCGGCCTCGCCGCTCTCTCCTTCGGTGTGAGCATGGACGACGTCACCACCGTCGGCACCACTCTCAACAACACCTTCGGCTACCGCTGCGCACCCAAGGTTCAGCCCATCGCCATGTACCCTCCCACCTACGAGTCCATTTGCCAGAACGTCACCTGCCCTATCGCGCCTGGTGGTGACTGCGGTAACGCCGCCCCTGCTGTCCTCCCCATGCCAGCTGACAAGATGAACATGACCTCAAGCTCTGCTGCAGCTGGTATGATGTCCTCATCCATGATGTCTGGATCGTCCATGATGGCGACTGGCTCATCCATGATGGGCGCATCTGCATCCAAGACTGGTGCCTCTGCTGTTATGACTGCTGGTCCTTCTGGCACTGCCACCGGTGTCGCCACATACTCACCCGGTGCCAACGCTGGTGCTGCTGTCGCACCCGCTGGTATTCTCGCTCTCGTCGGTGGTCTCTTCGCTTTCATGCTATAGAGTGCTTGAGTGGTGATTTGTGGAGATGGTTTGACGGCCGATCGTCTACTGTAATTTTATCATTTTCTCTCTATCTCTCTTATTACGCTTGTATTCCTATGGGACGGCATGGGATTGGGACGGAGATTCATCCAAATTGCAAGCATGCATGCATGGTTGGAAAGATGATTGTGAAGGAAGGAAAGTTCCTTGTTTCTGGTATTTGTAACGACTTGCTCACATTATCATTTGTGTATAATATAATAGCTTATGAAAACAACTTTAAAAATCACAGACGTTCAGTTGATCACTATGTTTTGGCCTCGATTGATAATGTATCGCACAAACAATTTGAATTACTTTGCGTCCTAATTTCTGGAAAAATCATCTTCGTAATAACAAACGACGTGAAGATGGTTCGAGCTCATTGTACACGACAGACCAGCCAAAGAATCTACAGGACCATGACAAAGACTTGAAGGGCATAGAAAACGTAGACTGGCCGTGATCAGTATGTACAGTACCTGTATGTGGTTCATTACCTCTTAATATGGTGCGAAAGAGCCGATATGATTGCGGACCAATTGTACGAGAGCTTGTACTGCCGTGGTTACAGAGATTGCTTGGAACGACAGAGAGGATGACTCGAGTAAGTACTCTGCTAACAGAAGATAAGAGAGGCGATGACTGCGAGGTCAGATGGTCATGTTGCTGCCATCAACTGTATCAAGGTGGGCTGTACGATAAAGCTAGCGCCTTTGTTGTACAATCATCGTTGCTTCATATCAGAGGCATAGTAAACCGCGCAACTACTCTCCTGGTGACAGAGGTACCTACTGCTATGTCTTATTGTCTTAAGGCTATGACTGTCACGGCCTTAATGTTATTAGACGAGGTAGAATATTATGCATTATACAGTGCAGCATCATTTACAGAAGATGTAATATCCTTGATGCGGCTGGTGGTACAGGTAACCATACCATCCGAACATCCGACCATGCGTCTAGTGGCTAAAGGCAAGAAGAGAACTGTCGACAGTTTTGAAAATAGACGGTTACTGTACCCAGACGACTAAAAGCAACCCTATTCTTGCACGATGCTGTTTGGACCCCAGGCGCTTATTTCGATGCTCACTACTGACCATGGATATATTCAGGGTATAGAACGAAAGCGGACAACGCATTTCTGTTTTCAAGCTCCACTCGACCTGTGGCCTTTACAATAACGTGTAGAGGTCTGAACAGCGAACACTGAAATATTGAGCAAGCGATCTCCATCTATTTAAAGTTAAGCACTCCAGACACCATGGAGAAGCATATGAACTCAGAATGACGAGGACCATCCAATATATGCAGTCTATATCGCTGTACATCAGGATACGAGAACATGCGAGCTGAAGCATCATATTTGATAGCAATGCCTGAGATTTACTCAGCAACATCAACCCAGTCCTGCTTTTGGCTCTTGATTTTCGCAACAACACACAGGACTTCGACCAGGAGCTCCATAACTGCTTGCCACATGTCGTCCTGACGCGATCGGTACAAGTAGGAACGTTCTTGAAGGACGCTGATCGATTTGTTCGTGGCGGAGAATCGCTAAAGCAGAGCAAAATCATGGCTCAGTCGTCCGAACCTTGTTGCGGAAAGGTAGGCGTTCTCCTTACTAAACCTGAATCAGCCGGCAGCAGGTGTAGAGAATTTGTATCTAGCGGCAACAGATGTGCAGAATCCGGCCGTGCCACTAAACGACTAGTCCCATGCGCTTGCCGTCCCGAAATTGTAGAAGGCCAATTTCCTTGTTCGGAGGGGATCAAGGGGGCGTCGATGTTGTCGTTCAGAGTCTGATTGGAGTGCTCACGGTACAAAGGCTCGTTTGTCTCGTCATACAGACCGAGGCCCTGTTCCGGCTGATGCTTTTGACTAGAGTGATCGTGGTGGTGAAGGGGGACACGTTCCTCCATTGCATGTACTTCTGGAGGTATGTCTTGGCGGGTTTTCTTCCGCAGTCCACCCAGAGCACTCGCCAACTTGGAGACATCATTTTCAAGATTGACCCAGAATATCGTCTGTTGTGACTGGCGGCCTATATCGCCTAGTAGTTTTCGGGCAATTCGGACAAGCTTCAGGCAGACGTAGAATGCGAGAAGTATCACGAGCTACGCAGCATCATTGTTTTAGCCAAGATGCCTTCAAAATTAGAGAGGATTACTCAACTCACTGCGGCATATGCTGTTGCCACCTTCGCAAATGTTGGCTCTTGATTCCACCAAGTCGAGCTCGCAAAACCGAAAACGGCAATACAGCCAAGAAGGCCAAAGATCGCAGGCCAGGGTTGTAAGATGGATAATAGACTTATGTTCTTTCTCTTGATGTCTTGGTAATGGGGGTGGTTTAGGTCGTCTGCGCAGATCCATAGCCTGAAACAGGCGTTAGCTTCAGAAGTCATATGTAAATTGTAACTGAGTGCTTACCATGTATAGTATCTCAAGTATGCCACGCACAGCAAAGCCCATACCAGGACGCAAGCCATACTAGACGATGTTGCCATAATCGTAATGACCTATTAGTAGTCAGTATCGCTGGAATATCTATTCTGAACTCAGCACTAACATCTCGTGTATTATCAGCCAGATGGAGGTACGGTATCCACAGAAACGCCAGCAACGAGAGCACTATAGCTCCAGTCGGCGCTCCAGTCGCCGGATAGACATATGTCGTAATGGACCTGAAGGCCTTGACTGGCTGAACACTCCATTTGATACCCAAGCACATCGCGTACAGTGTTCTTGATGCGATGTACAACGAGGTATTAGCGGCAGAAAGTACGCTGAAGATGCAAGCGCCTTGCATGAAACCAGCAAGAGCATTATGACCAGTTGCTCTAGCTGCGAGAACGAGTGGACTCTGAGAAGTACCTGGGGTCCACGAGTTCACATCCGATTGTCCACCAGGTAGAGAGCTATCCTGCCAATTGACGTTGATAACCTCGCTCATGACGCAGAAGAGATAGAGAGCGAATGTTGCCCAGGCTAGTGTTCTAGCTGGCCAGCGAACGTCTACTGGTGGTCGTGCCTCCATCACCGTTACGGTAATTGCTTCGAGTCCGAGAAAGCTGTATACAATCAGTGGTATGGCGTAACTATGCTATTGTCAGGAATCTCGATGTATCAGCTTGTGGCGAAAGTGACTCACAGTACGGCTTGAGCATTGTTCTTCGCCTGTTTGGCGTGCTCAAAGTGAGCACTTAGTGCTATATCACATTTAGCAAAGGCATACCAACAACTAAGATGCAGAGACGCACGTGTGTCTCTTTTGAAGCTGCCACCATCTTTAAGATCATAATGATGTGCTACCGGCTGTTAAAAACATTGGCTACATGGCCAAGAACTACTTACGGCTTTGCCTCAGGATGTAAAGTGCGAGTGAGCCTGCTATCACGAAGATAATCTTCGCGGCCCCTGCTATTGTCTCAATCACACCATACCACTGCAGATGTCAGTCGGTATTGATTGGTGGCCAGCCAAGTTTTGAAACTCACGAAGACGCCGAAGAGGTTAATGCCACAGAGAACAACAGGCGCCACAATGAAATACACAAGACCCTCCAATGTTTTCCAATTCGAAGCCGAAGATGTCCAATATTGTGTAAAAGTAGCTGCTGCCAATATTTGATTTGAGAAAACGGCAGCATAGGTATACCTGCAACATTCAGCAAAGTATATTGGATGTATAAGGACGCTTACCAATAAGCGATGCCAACGACCCATGCCGCATCCTCATCGACAAACGTCCTCACATACTCTACAATCGCATTCTGTGCAGGAAAGAGTTGTACGAGCTCGCTGAGTGTTTCCATGACACAAATGACGATGGCTCCAGTAATACATAGCGCTACGATGAAGCCATATGGTCCAGAGACTTGAAGTGCAGCAGCGTCATTATCGAAGATGCCACCACCGATGACGCCACTCGCGACAATGAACTGTAGATAGTAAGCTATGGTTATGAGCTGTGCGATATTGGTCCGCGCACGAAGATCTGCCAGCTATATAGCTTTCGCCTGTAGCCAGATTAGTACTCAATGGTTTGCACGGGGTAGCACATGGTCTTACTGTAAGCTGTTGTGTACGGCACCGGGAGCCATAATTTTGTACAACACTCAAAGTGGTGTTGATGAGATGTCGTGCAGCATCACAGCCTAGTGTGCAGCGACCATGTAGATAAGCAAGCCCAAATACCCATTGGTATTAGTTACAGCCATTGCGGCATTGCGAACTCAGCCTGCAGGCAATGCATGCATGAAGGTGGAGCCGGGTGCCGCATGTGTGTGACACCAATGCAGACTATATTAGCGTAGGAAGCCGCGCCCCGTCAATCCCGCGATTCTGTAGAAAGCACTGCCTTGTCGCTCCTTGCCATGGTGAGTTGTTTCAACTTGCTTGTCATCGTAGTTATCGTGTACGACTACTTGTACAGGCTGCGCTGTTATCAAAGTCGCATGCACCAGTACTGTAAACAGAAACCTTTTCCCGTCACAATAAGCTCCCACCATAGCCATGGCCACTGCCAATTCCGAGCTCGTCATGGAGGAAGTCGTGCTCACTCCATTACAAGCTCGATATACACTGAAGAAGGAAGACCTCGAAAACTGGCTCCTCGACAAATTTCCAACCGCTTCATACCCTCAGATTGTGGATAGGGCGTCTTTCAAGGTTACAGTGAGCAATCTCGCAAGGCGAAATAGATATTCTGGCGCTAATTCATATGAGGGAGCACAAGATCGGTGGAAGTTCAAAGCTCCTGGAGGCTTGTCCGAGGTAAGTCATCGAACAAAGACTTGATGTTCGTAGCGGACTGAGATATTGACACTCTCGTCACAGGAAGACAAGACGTCAGTTAGAGATCTCTTCAGAATGTGCGTGTCACTCGCTAACTTTGGTATAGCACTTTGGCTGAGCACTGCCTTGACTTAGCCATAGAGCGCCTCGCGAGGCGTTGATCAGGCTTGAATAGGATAAAGGTTGAACATGAGGCAGTGTACATTAGAACGAGAATAGAATCTGACTTGCATGTTATCTGTATCCGCCCGTGTACCTGCCAAGCCAATCGACTGTTTACTTAGCCGTATCCAGGCATTGCTAGCTGGACGACACAGCCTCCTCAATGGAATATAAGAAAAACATGATGTAAAGCAACAGTTTTTTCCACAAACTATCAAATTATCAGATTGTCAAAGTTCCTGCCAACTCACACCCTATTCCCATACCATAACGGCAACATGAATATCAACCTTGAGAACTACCCCGATGAAGCGTATGGTGACGATATCATAGCCAATGCTTGGGAAGGACTTACCGAACGATTACAAAGCTCCAAACATAACATTTTCGACGAGATGAAGACGAACGTCGCAATAACAGATCTAGGGCAAGGTGAGAACATTCTCGTTGTATTGATACAACGCAAGACTGACGCGACGGTAGACTACTACGACTCGAGGCGCTTTACTGACGCCGATGAACTTGACAATGCTGTTAAGGCGAGGCCCACAAGCAGTACCAGGCTTCGGATAGTGTATGTCTATGCTCGTGCAACGGCATACAGCAAACTAACGACTGTAGGACAATATACAGTAAAAGCACTCTCTCGAAACTTGAGATTTCCAGTAACGCTATGTGCGGGATTCTTCGAGAGTATGCTGTACATCCAGACTTTCTTGACATCCTTCTGGCATACAAGAATGGTCCGCACATAGCGGAAGGATGTAACAATCAGCTTTCCATCAGGAACAGTACTACAGGATCGACAATACTAGATCCACAAGACTTTAGTACAGATTCGAGTACGTTGACAGCGTTTCCACATGTCGTCCTTCGCGCTAACGAAAGCAGTACTGATGTATCAATTCCGTTATTACGAGGAGACCAAGACACGCGATGGCGGCGTTCGCAAGTCTATTCGTCATACAGCAGTCTACCATCATCAACGAGCTGGCATGGCCTCGCTGGACTACGTGATTGTTCTGCAACCCACCGAAGCTCCGTCGTTCGACGATCGCCTTGCCTGGCTGGGAGGAAGTGGTGATCGAAACAAGGCCGATCTTTCAAGATTAGTCCGAGAACCACTGCTGTTCCATCGCTTGCTATTCTCGACATGCACTCCAGGTTGGCGCAACTACGCCCGAACATTAGGAGACGAGTGCAGTACTGAAGTAGGTCCAGACATGCTTGGCTTTAGTGCAAATTTGACTAAGACAAATAGATCGACAAAGCCATCATGGCAAATCTCGATGGTGACGACGACACAGCTCAACTTGATAACGTTCTGGCGACTTTTAACAGAGTCAAGACCTTAAGGAACCTTGAAGACAAAATTCTGGCAGCGAAGGCGCATTGTGCTGGTAATCTCCAGATATTGAGACTGTTGTCGAGCAATATGCAGGTATCCTCGGGTCTTGAGAATGCACTTCTGAATGAGATTACTCGATACCAGACGTATATCGATAGCCTTAGTTCTTTGCGAGAACGTTTGAGAAGCACCACAGATCTGGTAAGAACGTATCTCATGTCTTTTACCTGCCCGCCGCTCATCATTTCAACAGGTAGGCTATACCCTGAACATACACAACCAGCTCGAAGCTTGTCGCATCAGCAACGATCTGAAGACAGTCGGAAACTCGTTAGCGGATATGGCGAAAGAGAGTCTGGACGAAAGTGGAGTGGCAGTGGCTTTTGGTATCATATCTGTGTTCTATCTTCCCGCAGGTTTGGCCGGGGTACGTGATTTTGTGCTCCCTTTTGAGAGGATACTAACAGCCAGACAGTCGTTATTCCAAGCTTATGTCGTTAATGCTCCCACTACCTCGGGAGGGATATTCAGGAAGTGGAACCTTGGAGTTTTTATGTTAGCTTGGCTACCTGGAGTCCTGTTGACTGCCGTAATCTTCTTGATTTGCAGATGGTGGAGTCCTAGCAAGCGCCGACGAGACGATGCCGCCAAACGCCAACTCGGAGAACCGATTGGTTGGAATGACCCCGTGAAATTACAGCGCATGTCTCGTACTGGACTTATTGGAGTCTGACAGGTAGTTGAGAACTGTGCCGTGAGTGGTCTTGGTCATTGCGTCCTTCTTCTGGTCGTACAAAATACAGCTTTTTATCGAGCCCGCAAATGACGATGACCAATTGGTTGTCATCCTGCCGCCCTATCTTCATCGAACATGGTTCAGCTAGAGCATTTTCCAGCTGGTATGTCCTTACAGGACTTTCCATTCGACCATAGGTTGTGTCCAGAGCTTGCACATACAGCAACAGACGCAAACCTCTTTTCACAAGGCGAACAAAGTACTCGTCGCCATACGTGGTCACGGTTAGCCAATCAGATTCTTCTTGTTGTATCCACTGCAATGCTGTCGTCCTCGCCTTGGTTACAACAGCCAAAGCCGCCAGGTTGCTAGATATAGTTATGATACATCCAAGCCGCGTCTCCAGAGGAAATATCTGGCAACGATTGTCTTGATAGGGACTCTGAGTGGAGTCATTAGCTCATATACTCTGCGCAGCGACATGACTGTGCACTGACCGGATCAAAGGAAGATACTCTTCCGTCTGACAAAGCTAACGATGGTACAGTGTGGATCTCCCAGAAGTACAAATGGTCAAGTTCTCCGTTTGCTTGTGTCCAAGCATACAAGCGTGTCTCGTTTGGGCTAAGCGCAAGATGGACAAATTCTTGATTTATCGCTGGTTCTTCGGCCCAGCCACTGTAGTCAATATCAGCAACGTACATCAAGCGATGCAGTACAAGCCTTACGCAGTCGTCCCGAGACAGGAGACATAAACTAGTCTCTTCATTTTGAAGACGACGACGCCATGGGTCGTCAAAAGGATTTGATTGAGGCCTGTAAGGTCTTCGATGCGCTCAATTATGTCCGTGGCTAAGTTCTGGGAGCTGTTTCGCAGGTCACGAATCTCGATCTACATGAGTATGAATTATGAGCTATTCGTTCAAAACCAGAATTATTGTAGCTTACGTTTTTCCGTTGACCACTAACACCCCAAACACATAGGAATGGATATGCTAGTACCACATGTTTCCAGGAACCTTTGTGGTCAGTAATATGTATAGTGTCTAGTTCAGTATACTTTGCTTGCGTCAGATGCAATTTCCAGATTCTGACGAGATAGGTTTCTGCCTCTGGTCGTTGCCTGCTAAGCATAGCAGTTGGTAAACGTGTCTGTCTTATGAGGAATGCGATCATTTTAGCATCATGATTGAAAGCCACGTCAATAACTTCATGTCGAGTGTGCTTTGGTATTTGGTCCCGACCGATCGTTTGCGAGGATTTACGTAGATGTTTGGCGAAAGGGGTTGGAGGACTCCCTGATCGACTCCTAGTACTTGGAGGTGACGATGACGCCGGGGACAGATGATGGGGACTGATTAGGCTTGGTGTTTGTTGAAGCGCTGATGTCTGCTGAAATGCTGGTATTTGCGGAGATCTTGGTATTCGCTGAAATGTTGGCATTTCCTGAAACGTTGGACTTTGCTGAAATATTGAGGTATGCTGATATATTGAGGTATGCTGGAACGTTGAGGGTTGCTGCAATGTTGGCGTTTGCTGTACCGACGGGTTTCTCGCGTGATCACTTTCTTGTCTTGGTCGCGGTGCCTGGTTTGGTGGCGCTGACGGTGCTACGATTTCTGCAGATGACTTTCTACTCGTAACGGCAACGGACCGAGCGGACGTCCCACTGCTAGACAATTGGCGTTCGAGTTCCCTGGGCTCTTCAGGGGAAAGTGACTCGACAATCCTGTCCAGCTCTCGTTCAACTTCAACGATACTTTGGCGTTTCGCCGGTTCAACTATCAATGCCTTCTGTATGATATCTCGACATTGACCAACCCAAGTAGTGTCATCCAGATCGACCTGGTCCATCCACTCTCTAATACTAGTCTTTAATGCTTTTTCTCCTTGAAGGTCGAAGTAGTATCGCCCATCTGTGTAATCAGGGTGACCATTCCAACGAGCGTCACTAAGCCCATTGACCTTTTCACTACCGTCTTTCGCGAAGACGAGAATCTCAAGAAGCACGCATGCAAAAGACCAGACGTCTGCTTTCAAAAGTGCTAACGTGATTTCTGGATTAATACTGGTAGTTTTGATAAGCGGCACAAGCTCAGGAGCGTTATATTCCTGAACAGCCTGCTCAGGATATTTTAGCCAATCCCATATGGCTGTGGGTGTTTTTCCGGGACGCACGTCAGTGATGGCAACGCCAAAGTCAGACAGTTTCCATGTGCCAACTATTGATTCACTCGAATCGAACCTTAAAATGTTTCGCGGTTTGAAGTCCATGTGCGCTATACATTCTCGCCTGCCCGAGATTGGTTGGTGCAACCATCGCAGGGCACCTGCCAAGCGACTCGCCTGTATAAGCAGAGGTAGAGGTCGGCGATAGTCCTCTCCGGTTTCGCCATATAAGAGACTCGTGAGGTCGCCCAGTTCAGCCCATGGGAAGAATATACTTTTTTCCTCAGTGGTGTTGAAGACAGCATAACTGAGCACAATATGGTCATGTCGTTCAGCACCCCTTCTAAGTGACTGTAATCTGAACACTTCCTTTCTTAAATCAACATGCCTTGCAAAGCGCTTGCATGCTACAATTGTAGGCTCTGTCTACCTAGGTGTTAACAATGTACATCTTGGCCGCATTTTTCGTGGCTTTACCTTCAGCTCTTCACCGACTTTTAGATGTCTTGCATGAACTTTTACTTTGTGAATGGTGCCAAATGCTCCGCCAGTAACTTTGGGCGTGATCACCTCAAAAGGTATTGGTCCCATTGGCCTCTGGCCATGATAATCGTGATTTTGATCTATAACAATCGGTTTGAAATGATGCTGAATTTGCAGGAACACATCCCGTTTAGCTGGACTGAGAAATGCCAGCAACGTTCCATCGACGGGTAGGTTGTCATCGAAGGCATGTAAAATACCCGAATATGGACGGCTGTTGGCATTGACGACGCCGAGATAGTGAGGGAAGCGTTCAATGACCTCAATTGCGTCGATGAGTATAAGGATTGCCAGTGTCAAGATCAGTGTCTTTTTGATGTTGCTCTCTAACCCAGCTTCGAGGCCAGAGAGTCGGATGATAGGTAGAAGATACTCATCCCAGATATCCTCCACATCTTGTCTGAGAAAAAAGTCGCCAGGCCTAAGTGTATCCTGCTGGCCACGTGCTCTCGGTCGTCTTTCGCTTTTGAGCTTACTGTGAGCTTTGTTTAAAAGCTCGCGGTAGTCATCACGGCTCGCGGTCATGATTTTCCATCAAAGAAATGAAGTAGGTAAACTCTACTCCAGATAGTCTGGTGATTTGAACATTGGCTTAGGAGCCGTCGTAGGGCTGGAGGTAGCTATGTGGCTCATCCTCGCCCCCAAAGTACGCGGCAGGACCTCATTCATCCGGCCAGACTGGATTGGTCAACTGAAGTGCTAGCTGCATGCACGAGAGATAAGAGGTGGCCAAAAATGACTCGAGTACCCCGCCAAATATCAATACTTAATTACTAGTCGGCTCAAGTCAACCTCACAGGCTCAATTTCAGTGTCGTACAAGTGTCGGTACGTACCCTGGTAGATATTGGAAGATGGCCTTCTTCTTTAGTGCGTTGAACCTTTTGGTCCTCTCTGCTGTAGCTCTTGCGACCAAAGTAATCTACTATCGCGTTTTTCACCCTCTCTCGAAAGTTCCGAGGCCTTTTCTTGCATCCTTCTCCCGTGTGTGGCTTCTCTACCACGCTCTGTCAGGCCAGCCACACCTAGCTCATATTGCTGCTCACCACAAGTATGGCCCAATCGTCCGCGCTGGGCCGAATCATGTTCTGCTGAGTGACCCTAAGCATGGCCCAATGTACTACTCTTGGGACAAGTCCGACTGGTGGCTCTGCTTCCGTCCAAACGATAACAACCTCACCTTCAGCACGGAGAGCTGAGCAAAGACGTTCATAATGCAAAGAAGAAGCGTGTGGCTCAAGCTTATAGCATGACTTCTCTACGTGCAAATGAGAAAACTATGGACGGCAGGATCGCGGAATTGCTCGAACAATTCGGCAAATTTGCTGATAGTGGTAAAATCGTTGATGTTCCCAGCTGGATGAGCTATATCAACCTTATATACTGATGCATATGGTGTTTTCTACGCCTACGGGTTGTGTCAAGGAAGGTAAGGATGCTAAGGGCTTGGTAGCCGCAAACAGAGTCTTCGTAGCCATGGCGAACGTGATTGGTATCTACCCTTTCCTGTACAAAATCATGCAGCTACTATCATAGCACGCTCCGGTCCTCAACCATTTGATAAAAGTGGTGGTGGCCTTTTGTTTGGTATTGCGGAACGCTCTGTCGAAGCAAGACTAGAGACATCAGGCGCGAAGTCAAGTTCAGCCATCAATGCTCCAGACATATTACAATCTCTTGTGAACTATCGCGGTATCGATGAGCAACGCATTCCGCAGCTTGATCTTCAGAACGAAGCTATAGTCGCTATGGCTTCAGGAGCAGACACAGTCAGTTGCACGCTCTGCTTAGCAGTCCTCCATCTCGCCTCAAACTCCAGGGTATACTCCAAGCTCCTCGACGAGATCGAAACTGCAGTCAAAGCAGGAAACCTGTCTGACCCTCCTAAATTCGAAGAGACTCGCAAGCTCGAATACCTCGACGCAGTCATTCAAGAATTGATTCGAGTTCATCCCGTTGCTACGATATCATGTACGCACAATGACTTCTTTTGTCGGATATACAGACGAGTACCTGCGCAAAAGGCATCCTGATGGTGCGCGGATTCGAACAGTCGAGTTGTGTCCTAAATATCAGAGTAGCAAATGGAAGAAACAGTATGACCGTATATGCTGGACAGCAGGTTTGTTATCTATCAGTAACCTAATCATTCAATTCCGCAGTCGTTCATTGCCAATTTCTCATGAGCACACTCATAGCGTATACAAGAAATCGCCTCTCTGATCACCCAGCGCGTGCACCTTCTCCTCCTGGCTCATTCCCGCGCCCCAGCTATCCCTCTCGCCATTCCTTCTCTTCTTGTTCTCCCTAGCCAACATGAAGCGAAGAATAACACTACCACCAAAGAGGAAGAGCACCATGTAAGCCAAAACGATCGAGTGGCCGAGGGTATACTTTGGCTTGTCCTTCAGGCGGTAGATATTGGAGGACATAACACCGTTGAGATTGCCCCATCCGATAACAAAGCCCATCATGACGCCTCTCTTGTAGACACCTTCGACTATTTGCTAGTTAGTACTTGCAGGACTGCTAACATGCAGGCCTGAAGAAACTTACAGTTGTTTGCGGCCCAGACGATACTGTTCGGAATACAGGGGTAGATTCCTGCAGCACCGAGGAAGACACCGGCATACTTGATGTGTGGGTTTTCGCTGGCGAGCAACATTATGAATCCCGCCATGCCGAGGAAGGAACAGAAGATGTTGCAGAGGCCGCGCTGCTTGGTACGGTCGGCAATGTAGCCGATGGAGATAGTCATAACGGCAGCTACGGCATAGGGCGGAACTGTAAGTAGGTTGGCCTTTGTCGCTGTGTAACCTAAGTCGGCAACTATTGAAGTAATTGGTCAATGTCATGATACCAGAACGACGATCGGAGAGTGTGTATGCTTACTGATAGTAGGCAAGAACAACGAAAAAGCGTATAATGGACCATCAGCACCCATGTAGATGATCATGTACATCCAAGTCTTCCAGTCCAACATGGCTGCCCAGAAGTACTTCATCTGGAAATCTTCTTTCTCCGCACTGGCTTGGTTATCTTCCTTTAGACGAGAGATGACAAGAACGCGCTCTTCCTCAGTGAGGAATTTGGCCTTGTCAGGAAAGTCGTGGACCTAATGGAGAAATTTAGTGATGAAGTCATGATGTTTTCGAGTTAGGTTACACACCATCCAGTAGCTGCCAAAGCCTATAAGAACGGTGACGAGACCTTCGAGAATAAAGATCCAAGACCTTGAAGATAGTGTGTTAGTACTAAGTTTGGCGAAGCGTAATCAGAAGGAATACTGCTTGTTACGACTTACCAACCGTGTTTTCCGGCAATACCATTCATCTTCGCGATAGCAGCAGCAAGCAGTCCACCAAAGGATCCAGCAAGCGCAGCAGCAGAGAAGAAAATAGCAGCACGAATGCCAAACTCTTCTCTCTTGTACCAACCTATTCGAAATAGTAAGCTTACGAATCGCTATAATCGAGGTCGTTCGGAAAAACAAACACGACAAGTAGTAGTTCACTCCTGGGAACAGACCAGCCTCAGCGACACCTAGAAAGAATCTAGCAGCGGCCAAACCGGCGAAACTCGAGCAGAAGCCCATGAATGTCATGCAAAGACCCCAAAGCACGATAGTGACTGTGAGGAAAATGCGAGGAGTCCATGACTTCAGTAGAACGTTTGTCAGAGGCTCGAAGAGGGCGTAGGAAACAAAAAAGACGGAGAGGGCGGCGTTGTATGTGCCGTTTGTGAGATGGAGGTCTTTCAATAGACCGTTAATTTTGGCATTGCCAATGTTTGTGCGGTCGAGGAAGGAGGTGAGGTAGAGAAGACAGAGCCAGGGAATGAGTTTCCGGTCGAGTCTGCGCATGAGTTTCTTCTCCTGAAAAAGGACGTTGTGTTAATACTTTGACATGGACGATGGTCACGTAAAGGAGTATGAAGAATTGTGTCCTACCTTTATTCTCCTCTCCTCTGCAGACATGTTGGTGAGGCCATAGTCGAGGGCTGCGGGACTGGAGCCTCCGTCATATTCCTCGACATATTTCGCAGCCTCTTTCGTTGGGCTACCGCGCTCGTGCATAGCAACTCCTGTAGACATGATGGTCTAGTTCCTTCTGACCGTAATATGGCACGTCCTGGAGTTTGACGACAGTCACAGTATGGTATAAGGAAGGAGAGAATGACCTGATAAAAGCACAATCGAAACAAGAACAATCGTGGGCGTCTACGCGATATAAATATGATCGACCAGACTCCCACATAGATAACACGATCGCCTCGGAATCGGCAAAGACATGGTCCAGACAGCCAATAAGGCGGGGCTCCAGGTCTTCGAAGCTTGGCAAGCACGGAGAAGTGGAGCAATTGCTTCCTCACATGTGATCGATATGGGTATCTATTACCAATCGTTCACGGCAGCGATGTCGCTGTACTGAAGAACACTTGGCCTAGACCGGCGATATCACTTTACAGCTGACCATGAAAACCGAGTTATATCCTATATAACACTTCTCGGGAGGCACAAGAGAAGACACACAGGAGATGCATGACTTAGCAGGATGTTGCAGTTGAAGAGCTTGGTGATGCTTGAGCTACACAAGATCTTTATCGAATCTGGGCATGACCTTGTCTTTGACTTGGCTGACGTGTATTAGATTTGTGATTACCAGCTTGGCTTGAAATGTCATTCCGCGCCCTGCGGAAGGACACCACGCGCCTTTGTCACCTCCACATACAAATCCTGCTGTAGATACAGAACAAACTTCTCCATGCTGCCCAGTCGCCGAGCACCAATACTCAGAAGTTGTTCGTGGAGGACTTGACAGGAACAATGCCGAGGAGGTTTCAGTAGGCATAACACTATGCTTTTGGCCTGCTATGCACTCTGCTATACATCTCGTACGTCCGGATTAACCATTTATTTCTGAAGATACTCCGCGAAGATATGCTGCAACTGCTTGGCACTCTTCTTCGGATACCTCTTACAATCATCCTTATAATCCACATACACACATCCAAACCTTGTCTACAACGGAGCGCAATCATCAGTCATCACGTTCATCTCGAATAGAATGAAAAGAAGAAGAACTCACCTCATACCCCTCCGCCCACTCAAAATTATCCATCAAACTCCATCCAAAATACCCCCTCACATCCACCCCATCCAACGTAACCGCCTCCGCCATAGCCTCAACATACTCCGTAAAATACTTAACTCTGAAATCATCCTCCAGGATCTGTTCACGCGGCAGGTCATTCTCGTGTAATATACTCGTTCCGTTTTCGGTGACCATGATTTTGGGTTTGCCGTAGCGGTCACTGATCCAGTTGAGGAGACGTCGGAAACCGCCTGGGTTTGGGCGTAGCCACGGAGATTGCGTGATGGGGCCGATGGACTCGCCTTTGGAGTTTTCGAAGAGGAGTTCGAGGTTGCCGACGTAGTCGTCTGCAGGAGCGATGGGTCGGGTTTTGGAGAGGTCGCGGACGTAGTTTGCGCAGTAGTGGTTCTTGGAGGGTGAGGAGGAGGCTAGTGGCTGCGTGGTACTTTGAAGATGCAATCGAGGTCGCTCCTATACACACCATGCCATAGAAATCATTCGAGCCCTTAATCAACTTCTTCTCCTTCTCTGTCAACTTAGGCAATCGATCGCCAAGCTGCTTCTTCATGCACTCTGGATAATCCCCAAAGTAGATTGGATCAGCGAACCAGCCCAGCCAGAACTCAAGGCGTCTTTGACAAGCAGCCTTGTCGTCTTCGCTGTTCTCGTCGTAGGGATACATGAAGTCTCCGTTAAGTGTGATACCAATTTCGCCGCCGTTCTTGGGCTTGAAGTCACGACGCCACATGTCGACGACGGTGCCGTGGGCAACGAGCAGAGTGTGCCCGACAATCCACGGCTCGGTGCTCGAGTCGCCTACGGGGTCCTTTTTGCGGTTGGAGGTGTGGCCGGGAGCGTGGACGCCGATGCTGTAGCCTAGGATGGAGGAGCAGAATCTGTCAGGGATCAGTGAGTGGCATATTGTACATTGTGGTAGTGATGACAGCTCACGGCTCGTTGAAAGTGATCCAGTGCTTGACACGATCGCCCATAGCCTCGAAGACGACACGAGCGTATCTTGTAAAGTCCTGAACCCATTCTTCTTGGTTCAGGAGACCACCATAGCGCTCATCAAGCTCCTGGGGTGCGTCCCAGTGGTACAGGGTGACGAGGGGAGTGATACCAGCGGCAATCAAGTCGTCGACGAACTTGACGTAGTGCTGAAGCCCAGCCTCGTTGACGGGGTCATTGCGGCCGCCTTTGGGAATGATTCGAGTCCTGTTCTCGACATGAGCATAATTCATCGACGACTGAACATGTCCAGCACAAACCATGACAAAGAGAAACGATAGCCCATAGCACCAGTCTGGTTCAGTAATGCAATGTCCTCTGCAGTTCTTTTATAGGATTCACAAGCATCACTACCATCAGTGCCATCGGCAATCTTGCCAGGCTTGCTGCAGAAGTGGTCCCAAATGGAAGGACCGCGGCCATCTGCTTCGGTGTAGCCTTCAATCTGGTAGGAGGCAGTGGCGAAACCTAAAGAGTGTTATTCATGATACAAGGTCGATTGTTATAGGAAGAAATGGTCAATATTACCCCACAGGAAGTTCTTGGGTAATGAGAGCTTGGTCATGGTGGTGATGTTCACAAAGGTCGGAATTTTCAGTTGGTTTGTGGTCTCAGACAGTTACGCAGCGATGATGATGAAGAGAAGGTCAAGCCTGGACGTATATAAAGAGCGTCGTGTCTTAATGAAGCCCACCATCTTCGCTTACAACAGCCTAAATAGTTGCGGAACTGGTCATGCCGCCGGCCACTAAGACTCCGCCGGCTAGCAAATTGCAAGAGAAGGAGGATAGCAAGAGTAAAGAGCGGGTAAGTGGTCGACGGGACTGGAAGCAACTCATGAGACAAAATGGTGACGGCAAGTTAGTCTATCTAGTTCGTTAGCGCTCAGAGCTCTCCCTATGAGGTACAAAAACTTGGCCAGAGGAAAAAAAGAGCAAAACTCATGCGCCATATATCTGGCATCCTGCATGAGAATCCCGCTCTCGGAATTTTTCTTCCATCCACTTCATGTGGGTAAAGGCATTCTTTGCCATTTCATTTCTGCAGACTCGGTCTGCTAAGATCTCGAGACCTCACTCCATGGAGAGTTCCTTGCAGTCCGCGTCCAAACTGGAACACGCCTATCGAACGCAGCCCCAGCCAACATTTAAACGTGCGGACCGTTTTCTGGACTACGTCCCTCCGCTGCTGCACTAGCCCGCGAACTGTGCTTGGAAATTGCTTGTTAGTGGAATATATACTCAGAACTTTGAAAACGACGCACGCCTTACTGACACGAGATTGGAGCTGCTTTGAGCATGAAACAAAGCGATAGCACACATGTCAGGTTGTATTGGCGGCGCTCTACTTGCTTTACAACAAGAAAATTGCAGCAGAGGACAAAAACGAAGCAAAACTCGTATACTCATCTTTTGGAGTGTTTATAAATTGAGAACCCCGATTTCGGAATTTTTGACTGATCACCATGTGATGTACACTGATGGCTCATGGCTTGCAGCGTCAGATGCTCTGTCACTCCCTCTTTGGATAAGTGTTTCAGGCTAGCATTTAGACGCGCGGACCGTTTTCTGGATTTCTGAACTCTGACTGTCCTCCACTTGCCCAATTGCGAACTGTGCCTAAAATTGCTTTTTTCTCGGTATATATTACATGCAATATTTCCAACATCTTCCTCTTAAAGAAGCATATTTCCATTTGAATCAGATCGTACGATATGCACATGGCGCGATATGCACCTAGTGCAAAGTGTACTGTCAATGACCAGCGTCTCTATACCACCCTCGAACAATTCACGCCCTGAACCTCTGCACCAATCCATGCGTCCAATCAATCACACCAGCCACCATACTGCCCACACTATCCTCCATCAACCCTTCCCACATCACCATAACCTCTTCTTCCGTCCTCAACTCCAAGTGGAACCTCTCTCTCACCTTCGCAACAGCTCGATCCGGTTCCATCCTAATATCAGGAATATTTGCATCCACCATCAGGGCAAACAGGTTCAAAATCAAGTTCGAGCTCTTCCTTAACGTCGTGTATGCAGTGAAACAATGCTGTTTGAACTGCTTATAGTAGTGTGCGTCATGGTTGTTGAGGTCGACTGGAGTGTTGGCAGGAGAAGGAAGTGCACCGCCCATCCCATCGACCATTTCGCGGGAGAGTTTCATGAGTGGTGCAAAAGGTTTCGGATCTCGACCAAGGATATATCCAAAGTCGGCGTGGAAGAAGTGGCCAGTTGGTGCGAGAAGTAAGTTTTCGAGATGTCTATCGCCTACACCTAGGAGATAAGTTATGACACAATAACCGGCACACGACTTGATGTAGTTGTCCATTGCCTCCTTGCGAACACCGAGCGGGGCACCTTTATCAGGATTGTTGGCACGGAGATATGCAAGGATGGGTGTGATGGAATCCCGAGGTGGATATTTCGCGACAATGGCAGAGATAGTCAGAGATGGGACGAACTGCACAGCGCCAGCGGATGTGGATGTGGCGAGAATGCGGTAAGGACTGAGCCTAAGGTCTAGATTCTCTTTGCGGAGGAGACGATCCATAAGAAGGATGATCTGGATGACGAGTTGATCTTGACGAAGATCGTCACCGGTCTTGAAAATGACTGGGTATGGCTGGTTTGTGGTCGTTGAGAATGTAATCTTGAGAGGGAAAAGGGAGGACTTGAAGACATTGGAATCTTCAGGATAGCAGCCAGTGATTAGAATGTCTGGATCCAGCGGGATAGGTAAGGGTGGTTCGAACTTGAGGAGCTCATTCTTTGGATCGGCGAGCATTTTCTTCAATCGATCGATCTTGCGTGTGCGGTCTTCTTTGCTGAATCGAATGTCTTTGGATATCTTTGACAGTACTGTGATGAGCTCGCCTTGCCGCAAGAGTATCTTTCTTCGTTCTGCTCCATCAGGCTGTTGGACCAAAGCCGCCATAAAGTCATACTCAACCCTAGCGAATAGCTTTCGATGCTCTGGTGCTTGACCCGGAGATTGGTCATCACATTCTACCATCAAGAACCAGTGTAATGAGTTCCCCAGCTTGAGGTTTGCTACTGCTCGCGAGATGAGGAATCGTGCAAGTGAAGAGTCCTCACCAGCATCATCAGATTCACCTCTCTTCTCGAACTTCAACGCCTGTACAAGTTGAAGTAAGTATACCAGGAGTTCCTCATCCTCTGCTTTTCGAAGTCTGTCTACAGCGTATGTTCGTACAGCTGGATTGTGGAAAGTTGGTCCTAACAATTCGAGGGCATCGTCCACATCTATCTCAGTCCACTTGGGAAGCAATGATGCAGCTTGCCGTGCTTCATTTGGATCTGACCATGTCGTAGATTTCACAAACTTGGTCAGAGCACGCTTGTTGCGTGTCAAGTGATGTCTAAACTTCCAGACCAAGTCTTTCTCTTCTGCGCTGAGCTCTTCGGTAGGACCGTAAGACATGATGTGGGCTAATTCATCTCTGATTTTGGCGTTCGGTTTGAGGTCTCTGTCGAGTGCACCAGTTCGTTGATTGCGGACAAGACGTCTGTGCTTCTCTTCCACCGGATTGTTTCTAATGCCAACTTCGGGATCGTAGATTTTGATGAGCCTGCCTGCTTCAGGATCATCATCATTGATACCCGGACCAAGTTCGACTTCAGGTGGCGGTCTTAGCTGTATGTCGTGAGTGGAGGACTGCATGGTAGATATTGGTGGTGGCGGATATTCATGATCGGTGAAGACTATCGGATGATCGAAACGTGGAAAGTCTATATAAAGGAAGAATTGTCCAGGATCAGGCTCGTCGCATGGTTTTGACGAATTGCTGGCAGTCTTCTCGCCATTGGGACTTGTGATCTGCTCCACACTGGCTCGTCTCGCAGCATCAGCTAGCTTCTTGCTCAGGCTGCGCTCGAGTTCGGATATACGTTGCCAAACCATGTTATCAAGCCATTCATTCTTGGGTATATCGCCCATTTCATGTTTCTTCAGAAGTTCTTCGAGCCTTTGCAACTCAGCTGCATCCGCATCTTGCTGTTCCGGCTTCAAGATCTTACCACTTCTATTTACAGGCAACACTGATGGTGTTTTCGATGACGAAAGACCATCAGCAGCTTTATATCGATGTATATGACACCGCTGCCTACCACTGAGCAATGTATTGTCTTTGCCGAAGAGCGATATAGTAGTGCCTCCAAAGGGTACCGAATGACCTATCGCTCCATCGCCTCCAGCTGGCGACAGATCCCAGACGGTGATGGCAATCTGGGTAGACAGGGGTATATCTGCATAATTGATTGGTAATGTGAGCCACTCATTCCACGTTCGACTCTGCTTGAAAACTTTGTATGGTGTTTGAACAGGTATGGTCAGAGGTTTGCTATCAGCCCACACTTGTGCCGTGACATACAGCTCAGAAACTGGGTTGAGATTAGAGCCAACATGTCTCAGCTCAGGACGCTTGAGGAGAGTAGAGAAAGGGATGGGTTTGGAATAACCATCAAGTTTGTTGCTAGATACTTCTTAGCAAACTTCAGACTCCACCAGCAGGCGATTGTCTACGTACATGCGAACACTCACAGGCAGATGAAGGGACGATGATGCTGCAAATGAGAAGGATTCAGTGTCGGCCATAGATCTTGCCACTCCGTCTCAAAACAGCGAGACACATGTGGGCATAAGCAATGACTTTGACTCTGCTCTATGAGGATTATTTCACTTCACTTCACCAGGAGCCGATGATCTTGGAGAGTGATGCTGCTGTCATGGCCATCACTTTACCCCAGATTTGGGTGTACGAGTCATTCCAGAGAAGTTCATTTCGACGTCACGTTCGTCGCGTAAGGACGCGCTTCGCTCGCTCTGAAACATCTTTCTTTAATTGTGCGACCACTGCGCAGCCTCTCGCTGCTACATTGGCGCTGTCGTGGTCGCCACTACCGTATCGCTTCCTCCTTTACTTTGTCCGCGTTCCTCTCAAAGGCATCTACCAATCTAATCCGAGACCATCTCTGAGACATAAACCACACTATGGCACGTTTGCGCGCCAGTGAAGCAGCAGAAAGAAGTGACATCCGTATTCACAACGACTCGTCCTCTGAACGCGCCAATCGCTCATCAACCGCCGCTACACCACCCTTCTCACCATCATCTGACAAAGAGAATCCTCGCGACAAGACAACAGCTCCAATGTCAAACGCAACACGAAGACACGCGCCAGATGACGACGACGAAGAAGAGCAAGCCCCACGAGATAAACGCCCACGGCTAGGAGATGGCGGTACCCGCGCAGCCCAGAACCCAGACACTCAGTACTTCGATCCCAACCAAGACGTGCACGAGCGACGCAGACTACGAAAAGACCTCCGCGAGATCCACAAAGAAGCAGCAGACAATAGACAAGAATGGCTAAAAACGGACAACGACGGCCTCATAGAGGCAGTCCATCGATCGAATACGCTGTTCCAGAATGTCAAGCAAACATCAGACGCGACCATTGACTCGCGATTCTTGACGATAGCCGGCGAGCTGACGTTAAAGAAGACGCAAAAGATTGCTATGGAGGAAGGAGCACAGGGACTTGATGTCGATCGGTTTGTCAGTAAATGTATATCTTTCATGAATGCTGGAGGGGGTGGAACACAACGTCGTCGAGGCGCAGATGCCGACGATTCTGATGACGAAGGCGATATTGGCGATGCATTGAATTGGGAGTGGCTAGGTTCACAGGCCTGTTTCCCGTATAACATGCGACCGCCAACGTCAGGCTTCTTGCTTGGACCTCTTTCGATTCAAAAACGAGTCCGAACAGTACGAGCACGGACGCAACGACTAAGTAGACAAACGAACGTCGAGACAACGCGGCCAGACGAGCTGAAAGCCGACGACTTGAAGTCTGCCGAAAATGGAACACTGGTGTATTTATGCAAGAAGATCCGCGAACGACTAAATCATGTCCAAAGTGAAGGCCAAGCAATAGCGGAGGAGAGAGTAACAGACGACATGACTGCGGAAGAAGAGGCTACTGTTCTGGACGAATGCAACATCGCAGGGGACGGTGGCGTACCACTATTCAGATTCGCGCTGCATCCGACAAGTTTTGGTCAAAGCATAGAGAATCTCTTCTATGTCAGTTTTCTGATACGAGATGGGTTTGTTGGGATACAACATGATGCCGATGGCATGCCTACTTTACGTAAGTTCTTGGTCACTTTATATCAGACCAAATATTCAGTGCTTAAATGACGACAGATCCCAGCAACCCCGACGAGGACGGCATAGGTACAGAACGGCGAGCAGCCGCTGGAGCACGCCACCAAGCAGTCTTCAGCCTTGACTTTCCGACGTGGCAGGCGCTAGTCGAATCTTTCAATATCACTGAGCCCGTGATACCAGATCGCAAAGACGATCAAGGGCCTAAAGTTGGTGCGACAGGATGGTACCAATGAATTGTTTGATGAGCTTATGGACAAACCTGGCGCTGCAGGGCTGCGCAGTATGGCACAGTAGGAAGGAGTGAGGTATATCTTGGGTTTGTTCTTGTGTTGTACATATTTTCTCTAGACTTTACTTTGCTGACAGATAATGACTTGAGATGGGAGAGCACCCAACTCTCAGCTGCTTGAGTGTCGTATGATACAAGGTCGAGTGTGAAGACTTCAGTCACCTTTCGGCTCGTCTCAACATGTTTCAGCACAGTTTCTTATCTTGTGACTCGAATTTTAAGTAGGTGGTCGCAAGCCCTGCTCCAACTCCACAAGTGCCTTAATCCCAACGACTACTATAGCAGTCTCAAATTCGATAGATGGCTACATGTACCCTTAGGCTGCTAGGCATGTACTACCCCAGACTTGGCAGTGCGGGAGATCGGCCAACCACGTCAGACCCACGGGCGAGACTTTTGGACATAATCTCGACTTGTCTAGCTAGATCTGTTCTTGATTCACTGTCGACAAGAGACTCAAGATACTACATGGAGCCCATCATCGCCGGCGCAGCCTGCCTAGCAGCACTAGCAATATTAACACTAGTCCGACCACTACTTGCGCAAGCCGCTGTCTCACCCAACCTACAACAGACTCTTTCGCATCCGCACCATTCAAAGTCACCCATTCACATCGAGAAGCTCTCTCCCCATCTCATCCCGGCCCACGGAAACAAGCGACGCCTAATCGTCGTTGGGGATATACATGGATGTCTAGACGAACTGAAAGCACTCCTCCACCATATCTCCTTCGCCCCCTCCCACGACCACCTCATCCTCGCCGGCGACTTGATAAACAAAGGCCCGGACTCCGTTGGCGTGCTACACTACGTTCGTTCCCTATCCGCCTCCTGCGTGCGCGGAAATCACGAAGACAAGATATTACGCGCTCGAGCTGCTCTCTTTCCCACCACCACCACAGAGACAACAGCACTTCTCTCCAAAAGTAGTTCCGATTCCGGAGAGGGCAAGATGGCAGATACGCTAGCGCGCGAACTAAGCGAGAAAGACATCGAGTACATCCGCAGCTGGCCGACGATATTGGATCTAGGACCATTGGAAGGGCTAGGGTATGCGCGGGCTGCTGTAGTGCATGCAGGATTAGTGCCTGGTGTATCGTGGTCAGCGCAAGAACCTTTCCACGTAATGAACATGCGAGCGATCGAGGTGTGCAAGAGCAAGAAAAAGGGCGTTCATGTTGAGTACAAGCCGAGTGAGGATCGCGAGAATGGGAGGAGATGGTGGAGTGTATGGAATGAGTTTCAAGCGAAGCAACCACGAGAGAACAGGATGCTGTGTGTATATGGACATGATAGTAAGCAAGGGTTGGTGGAGAAGGAGTATAGTGTTGGGTTGGACAGTGGATGTGTTAAGGGGGAGAGATTGAGCGCGTTGGTTGTGGAGGAGAAAGGCATGAGGGTGGAGAGTGTCAAGTCGAAACGGGATTATACTGCGAGAAATAAGAAGTAATACGAGATAATCAAGGTCGATGATTTCTTTTTGAGTGAATGTCTAGGATTCTCTACATTGTATGGAGCCTGTGCTTGGGATCTATGCTTTCTTTATGCATATGCGCACTAGCATGTGCGGATTACCTTTTCATATTCCTCCTCCATGTAATGCTCTAACGCCCAGTCATATGCATCATATCAATCATTTCAGTCACGTAATCTTGTCTCTCATCTCTATCGTCCTGCTCATCAGCTCATCTCTTCATCGCCATCTCCAGCTCCGAACCTCCTATTCAGTCGTGCATCGAGGAAGGCTGATCCAGACTGTGGCAAGAAACCACCACCTAAGACATCAGCACCATTTGAGCCATCCATGCCATCAAAGTCAGGTACGCCACCACCATCTCCGTCGTCATAGGCCTCATCCTCCATGTAGTCGTCGAAGAAATCACCTTGAGATGGTGGCATCATTCCTTGTGGCTGCAGCATGCCACCGCCGCTCTTCTGCGAGGACTGTGACTTGGCCTTCTCGACAGCTAAGGCTTTCTTGCCCATATCTGATGCAGTACGCAAAGTAGAGCCAAAGGTCCCAAGTAGACTAACAAGAGCGGCATCAGTGCGCTGTTGAGCGGCTTCGTGGGAGAAGGCAGATATTGATGAGGTTGTTGCTGATTTGCCGTTTGTGGTTGTCATCGTGGCTGAGGTGTCTGCTGCATTCAAAAGTGGAAGGCGAGCAAGCATTGATGAGATGTTGCGGAGGATCGGATAGGAGATCTGTAGATCCGAGGGCATCTCGACTGGTGCTGATGGATCTTTTGTTGGTGTGTTGAGATAGCAAGAAGGGATGGATGTGAGGTAAGCCTTTGTCAAAGCTACACGTTCCTTGAGCATGCGAACTGCGTTTGCTTTTGTTGTGAGTGATGCGATCAGCTCTTCGTCTTCTGCTGACAGCAACTCGACGTCAGGTATCGTGTCGTCATCTTTCGAGATATCGTCGCCCTTGCTCTTGCCTTTCCCCTTCCCGTCTACATTTTCCATCTTCTGAGGCTCCTTCGCGGATGTCGCGATTCCTCCTCCACGAGCAACAAAGTCGACACTGATCATTTCAGCTTCTCCACTTTCAATTGTATATGGAATCTCCTTGAATCGTGTAGCAAGTTCGGGTTGAGCATCATCTGATGCTTGCATTCGCTTGTCGTCGTTGTCCGTGGCTGTTTCGAGTGATGTTTCATAGATGGTGAAGGGCAGCTTGCCTCCTTTTGAGTCTGCTACAGATGTTGGGTGAAACGCGAGGAAGAGGGCTGATTCGTTGTAGTTCTGGATAATTTGGTGATGTAGAGCGAGATGGTGAGACTGTGGACCGGTAGGAGGAGCAAGGGTGAACCAGCCAACGAGGTCGAGAGGTGGTGCTTTGTGTACGTCCTTGACTACAATGCTGTGAGTGCTTGACAGTATCACTGGAATGAACCGACTCACATTGCTGCAAACGATCTTGGAACCATTCATCGTGGAATACAACTTCACCATCCTCTCTTGCTATCAGCTTACACTCGAAAGCGTTCTCCATTGTTATTTCATTGCCATTTTGTGCTCCAATGATGGCGCCGACGATTGGACCTTTCTGCTGGCGAAGAGAGTGTCTGGTGACATAGTCTGAAACAGTGAGAATGACGAGTGGATGTAGTTGGACTTGAGTAAGTGAGTCGGACTTGTTGCTCGACAGCAATGACGCCTCGGTCGCGTCTGGCATTGTGTTTGATGTATGTTGTTGTCTTAGAATGTCAATGTCAATGTTCAGATGACGGAAGACGACGCCAGATTCGGGCCGAGACCTTCATAGCACTTGGCATCAATGGATCTGAAACATACCAGGTAAGCTCATTGTTTCAGGTTCTTCTGATGTCCACATACGTGAAGCAGACCAAAATCATTGCAACACAGTTCAAGGTAGAAGCTAGTATAATGACGATTGGCTCAAGCATTCGCAGCATGCACAGAGTTTACTTCGCGCAGAATGAGCCTAAGTGGCCTGGAAGATGTTGGGCTGTTTGCAATGTGAAGCAATGTCAAAACTGAAGCGCTTTTGCAACCTAAGAAAACATTACTCATTGGTCTTCTATAACCTCTCATTTTTAAGGTGCGGTCTGCCTAGAGAGGCTGAGGTTTTCTTGCAAATTGATAGCTGCAATATGGGGATTTGACAACACTGCTTCATTATTCGTCCTTATTTCACGCTCTGGGACACGAAGAGCACAACAAACATGACGACAAGGTCACGCGTGGTGCCCCTCATTCACCGCCTGAAGCTCGGGCCTGCTTATTATCGCTTCTTGCTCTCTCTTGTCTCTTTCTTCGTCTTCTTCTTCTTCTTCTTGCTCTTGTCGGCTTCGTCTCTATCACCTCTTTCACGCGTTTTCATCAACACTCCATCAAATTCACAGAAGGCTTCCCTCATCTATCTTCCACACGCTCTCACACTTTCAGAACTTCACCTCTCAACACTATATCACAATGCCTAGCTACAAGCGTACCCTTGAGCTCGACTACGACGAGAAGCGCACCGCTGCCGTGCCCGCTTCAGCTAGGCCAATGTCTTCACGAGCCTATGAGTACTGCAACACGTAAGCTCAAGCACTACGCAGATAGGCAATAACTCCTACTAATAGTGCTGCATCAACAGCTCGGATATACACCCAAACACCAGCCGCGAAAGGTATTTTTCGAAGTCCTGCAGACCACACAACCTTACTTACGACTATAGACTGGTCAAAAATCCTCCATTCATCCCAGGTAAGTACAATTGGGATGAAGGCGAGAGGCAAGGGCACCAGCACAAGCGAGTAAGGCACAGCAATCCTCACAAGGAGGAAATGGCCGATCTGGCCTCACATCATTATCGCCCTCCACACCAACCTCTCTCTGGGAGCCGCTCCCCTCCCAGCAAAGGCCCGAAGTTGCCAAAAAACTTCAGCACCCCACTCACCTGCTACTATTGGTACAATGGTACCTGCAGTAAGGACGCCGCCGAATGCATCTATGCCCACCACTATGCTGGGCTCGTGGCTGAGCCACCTGTCAAGATTGGAAGTGCTGGAGTGGGTGTCGCCGGCCCTGATGCCGCAAAAGCTGTTGGTGACGCGTTAGAGTTGCGAAAGGCTCTTCACGAGAAAGAGCAGAAGTTGAGGGAGAGAGAGGATGTGGTGAAGAAGAGGGAGGAGCGCGTGAAGGAGGTGGCTGGTGAATTGAAGGAGTGGGAGAGGAGAATCAACAAGGACTCAGACAGAGTCAGGAAGAGAGAAGATGATTTCTTGGATAGAGAGACCGATCTGTTTGAAAGAGAGAGAGACTTGAGAGGGAGGGAGAGGGAGTTTGAAAGAAGAATGAGGTAGTTGGCAACTTTGGGGCAAATGGTGTTCAGTGTAATATTTCAGGATATCTTCCATGATTGAATATTCCTCAAGTTGTCAGGGACGCATGAGCATGATGACACAGGGCGACCATATTAGAAGATGCATCAAGTTGTTATACAAGAATCCACCCGACAATGGTTATACTCTGAGCATAAACAGTATAGGATGTTCAACACAAATAGAAACTCTTCCACGTCTCAGTATCACTTCATCCGGCACTTGGTTTCTCTTCACATTACTATGAGAGTGGCATGAAAGGCTTGCCGACCGTATCACCAAAGAGATTCAGCACCTCCTGGAAGACCAAGACTGTGTTTTGTTGTCAAGATGAACACTAGATGACTGGTTGTGAGGCAACTCCACCACCCCCCCCACACGTTCGGTGCTCGTTCCGTAAAACAACATCATCAGCTTCAAAAAGTCCCCAAATATTGTCAAGCCAATTACAAGCTCATCACCATGCCGTACCGTACGTTATTCGACCTCGGGATCACTGGGACTCCAGTGCTCTTTCTGCAAATCTGGAGAATCAATTACAGCACTAACTTCTCCCAGACCGCACCTACGAACAACCTGAGAACCCATTCTCGACTCTCATACCAGACCAGACAATAGTACACATCCCAGAGTTCACCCTCGAGTCCGGCACAATCCTATACAATGTACCAGTCGCCTATACTACAAGAGGCAAGCTTAATGCTGCTGGAGATAATACCATGGTCATCTGCCACGCACTTTCAGGCAGCGCCGATGTGAGCGATTGGTGGGGACCTTTGATGGGTGGACCTGGCAGAGCCTTCGATGTTTCACGATTCTTTATCATCTGTATGAACAGTTTGGGTAGTCCTTATGGCACGGCAAGCCCAGTGACAAGTAGGGATGGGGAGCCTGCGCTTGGAAGATATGGACCTGAGTTCCCATTGACGACTGTAAGAGATGATGTTAGGTATGTGCGTCATTGGATAAAGAGGAGAACGTTTCAATGACAATTCCAGACTATTTAAGATGCTACTGGACGATCTGGGCGTTACGCAGATTGCAGCATGTATAGGTGGCTCCATGGGTGGCATGCTTGTGCTTGAATTTGCATACTTTGGAAAGGACTATGTGAGGTGTATCGTGCCAATTGCGACCTCTGCAAGATATAGCGCTTGGTGCATTAGCTGGGGAGAAGCACAAAGACAGAGCATCTACAGTGACCCTAAATACGGTACGTTGGTCACGAATGCAGAAAAGTACAATCGAAGCTGACTATTCTGGTAGATGACGGCTATTATCCTTACGAAGATGTGAGTGTTCCCGAATTGGCAGAAATGGTCGTAGCTAATATCTCCAGCCACCATCTGCTGGTCTTGGCGCCGCACGTATGGCTGCACTTTTGACATATCGAAGCCGAGACTCTTTCGAATCCCGCTTCGGCCGTAATGTACCAGACCCTACACGACGTCAAAACATCACCGGCTCGCGGCAGACCACTTCGAGCGAGCACTTCGAGATACACAATGAAGGACACAAACGAGCAGGACTACCACGTCCATCACGAACGAACAGCGTCTCACATTCTCCAGTAGGTTCTGGGCCACCTTCACCCGGTCCTGTACAGATGTTACACAAAGAGGGCAATACAAATGGCAACGTGGATGTTACAATAACTGATCCCCAATTCCATGGCGCAACACCTTTACCAGCAACAATTAGAACAGCCGTAGATCGTAGACGGCCAGCATCGTCCTTCTCAGCTCAATCGTATCTACGTTATCAAGGAGAGAAATTCATCAAGCGCTTTGATGCAAATTGCTATATTGCTATCACCCGCAAACTGGATACAGGAGATGTATCATTACACTGTGAAGATCCTGACAGTAAGAGTCCTCTAATGGATGCGCTGGCAATGATCGAGCAACCAACTCTCGTTATCGGCATCGAAAGTGACGGTCTTTTCACGTTTTCAGAGCAGCAGCAGATAGCAGCAGGTATACCAAAAGCGCGTCTGGAGAAAATTGATAGCCCTGAAGGTCACGATGCGTTCCTGCTACAATTTGAGCAGGTCAATCGCTATATTCTTGACTTTCTGAAAGAGACATTACCGGATATTATGGGTAGACCTGGTACCGCTGGTGATGAAGCTGAGAAGGCGCAGGAACAAGTTGTTGAGAAGATTACCAAGAACAGTACTTTTGGTGAAGCTGAAATAGAGGATATCACTGCTTGGTAGTGGACATCGTGCCACTAGTGCGGATGGATTGATATGACCACAACACTTTGACAGCTTATTCGCTGACGGCACACCACACACCACAGTTTGGCACATTCTACCATCTACACTCGGCCATGCAAAAGCATTGGCCGAGCACTCAGTAAAGCTGTCTCCAATACGCACATACAGCAGCGTGACGGCCCAGCTCATGCTCTCAGTCCTCCAACATTGGAACATCACAACATGTAACCATAACATCATCACCAGCACAACCATCGCAGGTTTCAAAGAGGTCAATGGGGGAGCAACGTACGAACTGATATACGAAACCGAGAAATGATGAAGTTGGTGCTTGATGTGCTTGAGGGTGGTGATGTCGGAACTATTGATACTGCCCATACATTCGGACTCAATGAAGAGTTGCTTGGTAAGGTTGATGCTGGCACTTAGTTTACAATGGGCACCAACCCTCAATTTTCCTGGCCATCTCCGATTCCTTAAAGGAGGCGTGTGTCGTAGTCAATGAGCTCTACGAATGCGGCTATTTCAGCCGTGTTGAGCTCTCCACCTTTCCTCCCGAGCAAGTGCGCGAGATCTACGATATTTGCAAGCGCATCAATTACGGCCTGTACCCTATCTACCAAGGGTCCTACTCAGCCATCATAAGAAATATCCTTTAAAGAAACTCTCCCGCACCTCTTCGCAAACTCATCATTGCCTTTCAAGGCCAGCACAACGCAACATTCACTAGCTATTGTGCAAACATCACTTACCAACAACAAACAGACACAGCAGCTTCCTCACCATAACAGAACAACAAATCTCGCCTGTGCTGCAGGACGCGCGGCCGGCGACATACTCGTCGACATCTAAATCTGATTACTTCAACATATTACTCAGCTACATCCAGGCCTGGACTGACATTTTTGCACACCACTGCCGATCTTGGTAATATGCTCCTGCATCCGTTCTGCATACTCTTCAATCTTTGAAATGATATTGCAGCCGCTGGAGGCTATCTCACATTGCGCTGAAGTTGGGATGTGGTGTGGTGTGGTGATGTGTTCATCAATTCAGGCGGTAACACTTCGTAGATTGGAAGGACATTGGCTGGGATCACTTGACGAAAGGACCGTGGGCAAGCTTCCGTGAAATTATGAGACCCTCAAGCAGGAGCTTAAGGAAGATGGCTCGGCTACGTTTCTGTTTTAGGAAGTTATGGTGAAGCTGGCCGCTGAGTACAAGATGGATGTGCCGCTTGCTGGCATTATTAGGTCAGTCGGGGCGGATGTGGAACTCTAGCTGGCCATACAGTATACTTTGGAAGAACGTAATCTGGCTATTCCCAACAATGAATGATGCCTTGAGGTGTGCACTGTCATCGTATCTTGAACCTAAATACCTTATATGTCGCTCAATTTCCAGCAAGCTTGAGATTCTTGTTGTAGGGTTGACGACTTGAGCTATGTAAGAAGTAAAAATTCAATCCGTGCCTTGAACCAAGCCATCAATACATTTGTCCGAGAGATGCATAGCAGTAACAGGACAGGGAGAAGCGGACGAACGTTGTGAAAAGAACCCTCAATCTTCCTTCACTCGTATTATTCTGACATTACAATCTACATCCTACCCAACGCCATCGCACACAGCCTCGCCCTCACTCCTCACCCACTCGCATCAAGTACCTCCCCTCCCTCCCCTCCTCCTTCCTTACGCACCACCCACCCACCGCTCACACCCTCGCCCACTCGCATCAAGTACCTCCCCTCCTCCTTCCTCACGCTCCACCCAATCCCAACCGCCTCGCCATCTCCACTCCCTCCGCCAGCGTCCCAACCCTAGCATCAATCGCATACCCCTCCTCCCTCTCCAGCTTAACACACATCTCATACAACTCCTTCACCGGCACCCAAAGCGCCTCAACATGTTCGTTTTCCTCTAATTGTTTTTGAGAATCCGGGGAAGTGTTGCGCGAGTCTGAGAGATCGACGGCAATATGGATGAGATGAGTGGCTGTGTTTGTGAAGCCCGGGTCGTTGAAGTGTGTGGGTCCTGGGTAGGTGTCGAATGGATATGTTGCGGTGGTGGTGGTCGAGGATGGAGAAGGGATAATAGTCCCTGTATATCCCGTCTCCTCCTTGAGTTCTCTCAAAGCACAAGTTTGTGGGGATTCGCCCGAGTCGATCAGGCCGGCTGGAATCTCGATACAGACGCGGTCGATTGGTGGTCGGAATTGCTTGAGGAGGAGGATATGTGGTTGTTTTGTTGTCTTATGCTTGTTTTGTGTCATCTTTCCCTTCTGCGTTTCTGCGGGAGGCATGGTCACTTCCATATCAGCAATAACAATGATACCAACACTATCTGCTGACACTGTTTCTCGTGTTTCTGTCTCAGGGGCATCCGCTGAGCGTAACGTAGGTATGGGACGAGTGGCTCGCTCGGCAGCTTCGTACGTGCGTGGGGTGGAGGTTGGTGCTGATGGGTGTGTATATTTGAGTCTGTTGGGGGTGTTCGTTAGCTGGGTGATGCTTGCAGTGAGGTGAGTGCCCTGTTTAGAGTACAGAAATTGGACGGCCATGTGTGCAACATGTTCTGGTGCTGGGAGGTAGTATTTTCTTGGTCTTGTGGCTCTATAAGAGACTCTGTGTTCATTCTTGTCTCGTATCGTGTAAGGCCGTGGAGTGAAGGAAGCATTTCCTTTCCTGTATAGTCTTGCCTCAATCTTACTGGAACCGATGCACTCTCTTAGCAACACAAATTACCACGCAGCCACTTCGGACGCCCAAGAAGGCGCGCGCTTCTTCCCTGCTCCTCACATCTCACACAACCGCTTCATCCAAGCTTCTTTTCCATGCTATGTACCCAGAGCCAAGCAGGTCACACGAAAAGCACAAATAACACAATCGAGGCATTCTCTTCGTTACCACAACCTCACCACTCCCACGAACAGCCTCCAGCAACAAGAATAACACAACATGACAGCAAAACCCATCTCCGCATTGCATAACACCGTCAAGACAAGAAAGGCTTTCAGCAGGAACGACAACGATAGACGGAAGACAACCTCTATTGCCGAACGAAAACAAGGAAAAGGAGGAGAAGAGAAAAAGACCAAAACTCACCTGACAAGTCGTATCCATTTCGCATCTTTACTCTCCTGTTGCGGAAACATAGCATATTAGTACTCGGCCAGCGGCAACCATAAGTAACATACTCTCCCAACGAGTCGAGATATTTCACGCCTTCTGCCTTTCTCCCTCCCTCCTTCACCTCACTCACTCACTCACTCACTCACCCACTCAATTTGAATGACGCAGAAACGAGGCGGTGGCGCAGAGCTGTACCATACTCGTTCATCCACCTCCTTACTCACTCTCCCAGACATGCCGGCTGTGTCGAGGCAGAATGTCACAAGTCGCACGCATACGCATCATCCACAGAAACATATTCACGTGTACAAGCAAGTAAAGAAGAATCTATTGTAGACTGACCAGAGGTTCTCTGTGAACGACGCGTGCGTTGCGTGCATCTTGCGATGTTGACGACGACATCGTAGTACGCAAGTGAATCGATGCGGATGAGGTGAGAGAGAGTAAGGTCGACGGTGATGATTATATGTGTGTAGTATGTATGTATGTACAGTATAGTATGTATAATATAGTAAGTTTAGTATAAAGTGTGTTGTGCGGTGGTGAAAGTAACAATTCTGAGAACAGCAGAAGGTGTCTTCTCCTCTGATCACCTCAGTCATTGTAGTACGTACTACCCACATCACGGCGTACATATACATATACAATCAACTCCTCAATCATCTACATCCAGCCTCGAAGCAAGAGCAAAGCACATATGAATGATACGAATACAAAGAATACAAAGAGGATTATTTACAAGCTCGCAAGACATGAAATGCCACCCCATCGACAACAGCGAGTTTCCATGGCCTTCCTTTTCCTTTTCCTTCCTTGCCTTCCCTTCCCATCTTTCCAAAGTTCAAGAAGATGGTAACACCGGACGCAAATTTCTTCTTGCACCTCCAACGAGCGCTTTCCCCCGAACTTAGCAAACCATCGCAGCTAAACCGTGTCCTAGTTCTCAATGTACAGACCAGACACGAAACCAAACCAAACCATATCCTACATACCCGAATGCCACTTCCCTGAGACTTTCTTACCAACCCCTTCCAAAAGGCACAACCGGCGCAGCACAGGCCAAGTCATCATAGTCATCCTCATACAATCCATCCTCTGGATACACATTCCCCCACGCACTCACGGGCGGGGCCTTCCAACCTCCACTACCACCTCCTCCTCTCTTCGCAGGCATATCGCCACCGCCCAATCTAAACAACACCCCTTTAATTCCACCCGGCTTCTGCGGGCTCGAGTATGGCGCCGTGATGCCTGATTGTCTCTTCATCTTGTTAACAGCATTGGGATCGATGTGGCCATACCCAGGAATGTACGGAGGGATGTTGCGGTGGCTCAGCGACTTCATAGTGTTTGCTGTGGTTTGGGGGTTTGAGAGGGCGGATGTTGTGCGCGGGTGCGGGAGGTTGGTCATTGACGCTGTAGCTGAGCCGGGGACTTGTTGCGGTGTTTGGGGGAAAGTTGGTGTGCGTACTGTTGTGGTGGTGAGGGGCTGGAAAGTCGTGGATGTGTTTGGTCCAGGACCATAGGACATGGATGTCATGGAGCGCGTTGGTGTCATGTTTTGGTAGGTATTTGATGTTGTGTTTGGGAAGTAACCTTCTTGTGCATAAGGCCTTGGGAGAGGTGGTAGGGACTTGTTGTCAGAAGCATTCAGTGGTGGTGCTGATAATGTCGAAGTCGTACTTTGCGTGCGTGAGCCTGCTTTGGGAGCGCCAGGACTCTTCGGTCGGGTGCTTGTGCTGGGTAATGCTCGCACCATATTCGAGACAGGACTGTCTGGCGTGGCGCTGCGTGGATTGAAGATTGAAGTATCAGGACCAGCTGTCCATTCTGGAAGAGAAGCATTTGCGACATCTGTGTTCAGACTGTTAAGCATGACAGGTTTTTGGGCCATCTCATTCTCAGCCTCTCTTGACTGCACGTTTGGTTCGTTGCTGAAATGTGAGACACGCGAACGAGGTCGTGATGGTGATACTGGTCGCCAGAAGTCCTTGACGTAGACTGTGCTATCTTGTTGATGTGTCGTAAGACCTTGCGAAGTCGAGCGAACCAGAGGAGTAGGTGCGGCGTCTGACATTGGGGTAATCTGATCGATGGGAGCAGTGATTGGCCATTGATGAGTCTTGCTTGCAGCAGTAGCAGCATTCTCTGGCATTGGCGAAAATCGTCCTTGCGTCTGCCCTATAGCAGTCTCAGGCCTCGAAGCAGGAAGTGAAGATACTTCCGCGATAGGCTCAACAACACTCTTTGGCGCATCGAAACCTGCGTAATTTGGCAAAGCAAGTGCTTCCGGTCCTGCTATCGAGTTTGGTCTCGAAATCAACTTTGCTCTGGGTTGTGCTAGTGGTTCTTCGGACTTGTCTTTGATATTTGCCAGCTTCATTGCCTTGATCTGCGAGTATTCATCTGTGATACTCGGCGGCATGTTTTCCTTTTTCTCTTCTGGTGATTCTTCCCCTGATATCGTAGGTGGTAATGGCTTGTCGTAGTCGATTGCAGGCAGATTCGGAAGCTCTACCAAAGGCCCGTTGATGTCGTCTGCTATCTTTGGAGCATTGAAAATCGATATTACGTTTGTAGTATTCTGATCTTGTAGTACTGAAGTGTCCTTGCTCGGAACACGTCTTATGGTCAAAGGCTTGACTTCCAAGTGTTGATATGTCTTCTCGCCATTTTGTGCCTCGTATCCGTTCGTCAAAGTGATCGGAACAGCTTGTGCTTCAGTAGGAGATCGGGCATTGGTTGCAGGTACCGCAGATGGTCGTCGAGATGGTATAATCACTTCTTTGATCGCAAGTGGCTTCGTAGCGGGCAGTTCTTGTGGTATCGTTTCTGCTTCCTCTTCCTTGGTCAACATACTATCCTGCTCACCCTCTTCCACAGTATCAAATGTCTTCCTCTCCGCGTTCGGCGGCCACGCACTCGATGCGGTCGTCGCCGCACCGAAGCCGCTGACACGATTCGACGCCAAAGCAGGCGTTGTGAACGCAGTCGAGCTCAACTCAGTAGATACAGAACGGCCATGGTTCGTAGAGCCAGTATGATTCGTCACAGACGAGTCGTTGCTCGACAATGACTCTGCATTGGGCATTGCGGACTTTTCTGGCGCTTGAAAGTAATCCTCCAGTAGATATCCAGCCAGTGGGCGTTCGTTCTGTGCATTGATTGGTGAAGCAATGGTCCTTGTTTGTGTTGGCGCAAGTCCACTGGCAAACTCTTCTCGTAATGGCGATGTAGGTCCAGAAGCACTTCCCATGAGCGCATCCACTCTTGCTTTTGTATCGTAGGCAATGGGACGACCCGAAAGTGAATCGTAGGACATTGGTCGACTCCTCCTGCCCTTAGACGCGTTCGACATTGTCTGCGATAGTGGCCAGGATCCTTCACCTCCAGATTCAGATTCCATTGTGCGAGACAAGCGATGCTTGGCGATTTGTGATGCGCGCTGACCACTCCTGTTGATTAGCATGGGCAACTTGGGCACATCATCCATCTCATTAGGTGGTGTGAGAGCTTCGACCAGGATGTCCTGTTTCATGCGCGTATCTTCGAGGTCATGTCCGGAAGGTTTGAGGTCGCGCAGGATAATGGCGCAGGCTCTTCGTAGTTCGATTTCGATTGTCGGGTCAAGCTTGCTGCGACGATGCGCGGCTGGAGGATGTGGATCGGTTGGTGTGAGTGGTGTTTCGGGGACGGGGGATGTTGGCGATACAACCTCCGTTCTGATGGGGTCGTCATCTTTGGAGGCTTTGGTTGAGCTGAGGCGCTGTGAGGGAGATCGAGTGTCAGTTGGGCTTGATTGGTTTGAGTACCAATGCTGCTTGTCTTGCATAGTTACGAGCTGAGCAGCGCTACTTTGGTGCTGCGGCCGAGGCCAACGAGACAAGCACGCAGGAAGAAGGGATGGAAGAAGCTTACGAGGGCACCGAGAGCAAACTTTCGTTTCATCTTGGCCTAGTCCTGCCGGATTGCTTGATTCTCGAAGGCCTGGAAGTGCGGGACGTCGAGCACTTGATGAAGATTGAAGGTGTAAGCTCCACTAAAGCATTAGACCTCACAAGAAGTCGCTGTAATGTGCGTATACGTCCAGTCCTTGTGCCAGATAGTAGGACAAGGATATCAAGACCACGTCGCCGTCTAGAAGTCTTCCCAGTCTATGTCATATGAATAAGTCGGTGTGGGTGTTTTACCAAATTGTCGGGTACGATGGTATTTGCGGAGGACTCGAAGCGCGAGCAGGACAAAAGACAAAGACGGTCGCAAACAAGCTAGTGGCAGTAGTGATGCTCTGCACGCAATCTTAGTCTGGAGATGAGTGAAAGATGGAGCTGGCGCCAACTGCCTACGAGCCGGACAAGGACGGCTTAAGCTCGTCTACCGAGCACTAAGTGGAGCGCGAGCCAGGCAGGATGAAGGAGTACAATATAATACACAGGGCTGAAATCGTCCCATTTGACAAGGGCACGTTATTAGAGTACGACGGCTTGACGATGAACTAGATCTATGCTACCTTGTTTGTCTACAGCCCATGTTCACCTGTGACCTTTTTGTCGACCTTTTTGTCGACCTCTATACTCTCCACAGCTAACAAGACTTTCCTTTGCCTCTTCAGCTAAAGCACGAGCTGTCTGTTCATAGAGATCAGCCTATGTATGATGTATCATCGTCACCCAATCACCATTTACCAGATCTCATGTGGAGCACGATCATCGTATCTTCAAGCTCAAGCGAGAAGTCAAGCTCAAGCTCAGCACACACCTACCCACCCGTGCAATCCTCTCATCTCAAGCAATCCATCCATCCTCCTTCTCATCTTCCTCTTTCCCTTCCCCAAATCCCGAATCAAATTTCGGACATGTCTACATACACAAAAGTAACGGCAACGGCACTACCAGACGAGATCGATCTCGCCTCCATTCCTCGGCTACCGACTCCTAAACTTCCCAAGGTCAAGCTCAGCCAAGCCAATAACACTCGCTACCCTCCTTTACGCACAAACATGATTACATGCTTCGAATATTGCCCTGTGAATGATGAATGCGCTGTGATATGTGGAAAAACGATAGATAGCAAGACAACTAAACCCCAAAGAGACTGCAGGATACTGCTGCTGCTTTTAGACGCAAGTTGAGATGAGAGATGAGGGTTAGGTGCAAGACCTGCAACGACTTCCGAGATGCGGAAATCATCAGCTCCGGATATTTGAGTTTGGGAGGTTTGTGAGGCGTCAAGAGGACCAAGGGAAGAGGCAAGAGACCAGAGTACTTACGAATGATGTCAGAGAGTCCGATATAGACGACAGTCCGACCTAGACCTTTGAGTGATCTCGAGGACAGGATTGGAACACTGAGAAAAATGGAAAACAGTATAGATCGTGAATGAGAGCATTAATTATTTGTATCGTGTAACGTAGTGGTACAAGACTACCTATATTCGAACATCTCGTACATTGTACGCAGATAGAGCCAGAGAAGCAAAAGAAGCGAAAATGAAGCTAAATCAGTGAACACCATATCATGCAATGTCATGCCATGCCATGCCATGCCCATTCCCGTCCTTGTTGTGAAATGCAAACCGTCATGATTGTGAGGCCTTCCTTGCTCCGTAGCCTAATGTTCCTTGGGATTGGATATATCCTCGAATGGCGTTATGCATGTTTCCCAGATCCCGCTAAAACGCAAAAGCAAAAAACAAAATAGATGAAAATTGAGAATCGTCAGTGATGAGTGTCGACAGTACGTGTTGTGTTCAAGCAACGCCCCAGGCAGGTAGCCAATCATCGTCTTGGTCGACGGAAGACTTTGAGCTGCAGTCACCTCCAGCTTCCATCATGGCAATGCCACTGTCATTGCTAGCTCGAGGTCGGTATCGACTTGCAACGCCGAATTGCGCACCACTGTCATCATCTTCATCCCATGCTGAGGTAACAGAAGAGAGTGATGACGGGGACATGCCACTGCTAGGGCTCATAGTAGGTGGACTGAGTGTGGTTGGACTTGGAGGTGATGTTCGGCCAGATGTGCTAAGGTTGAGATGTTCAACGCCTGGTGGAGGAAGACGACCTGCCTTAGGCCATGCCCATGTCTTCCAATCGCTGCTGACATCGCTGCGAATGTTTCTCGCAAGAGAAGCAGCTGAAACACCTCCCTGATCGCTACCCTCACTCTCTTGACTTTGCTCACTACCTGGACTCGGTGCGCTATTGCGACGATCCCATTCGTCCTCATAGTTGACAGCCACGGGAACGATATCTGGCAAGTCATCAATGCTGGTGCTGGTAGACAGTCGACTTGGCCCAGGGAAACGACCTTGTGTTTGCCGACGGCGGAAGCTACGACGATGTGGTGATTCAGACTCGACAGAAGGTCCAGAGACAAAGTAACGCCATGCTGACCATTGTTCGCGTTGATACTGTGACCATAAACTGTCGACCTCGCGGTCTGCACGTTCTCGCTCTCTTCTTGCGGCTCCGGTGTCACTGAAGCCAGTATCTCCTAGTCCACCCCAGCCAAATGTGTCGTCCGTAGGACTCAAGGTGTTTCTGCCCCAGTCCGGTCGTCCTCTTTCTTCTTCATCGTCGCCATCTACAGGACTGGATGGCGATCCCCATTCGCCAGCTGCCCAGTCATCCTCCTCTTGTAGTACGTCTCGTAACAGCATGCGTGCTGCTGTCTGTTTCGATCTTGCTTCTGATAGTCTTAGTTCCCATCGCTGACAGAAGACATTATAATCACATTGTCGACAACTCGTTGGTAGGTTGATGACAAGTCCTGGGGAAGCATGGCATAGTGGTCGTTCTCCAGAACCTGGAGCAAGGTATGTGAAGCGGCAGGAAGATACTGGACGACTGACAAGATGCCCGCATGCATGCCGTTGTGCTCGCAGGTGGCACATGTTGCTGTGAAATTAAGAAGAAACGTGGGTGATTATCTCGAAGTTGTCGTGGTAGACGTGGCAGGGGCTTGACCTAAGTTGATATCCTTCGAATACTTCCCCTCCATGACCAGAGATCAAAGGCGTAAGGAGGCTTGAAGGGTAAGACTAGGTGGTTCGAAAGAGAGTTGGATCGGTCAGATGGTCTCGCGTATGTTGACCTTGGAGGAGGTGTATGCGGGAATGGCGCCGTGATGTGGTGGAGGAGCCAAGGTAGAATCCGTAGTGAATAAAGTCAACTGCAAGTCGTTTGTGTTAGACTGAGCCTGTATGATGAAGTTGGTCCGGTATGATGAGTGAAGAGACGGATATAGAGGTTGTAGTTCGGACAAGAACAATTGACGCTCAAGACTCGAGATGACAAATGTGGAGGGGTGATTGATGGGTCGAACAGTGTCCGGTGAGGTGTATGAAGATGGAGGAAGACGAGAATATCACAAAAGATGTCGACGACAAGGTAGCATGTGCTTTTCCGGTGTGGGTGACAAGCCTCTTTCTAAACGCCGGCTTCTAGCCAAGCACCTTTTCGCGTTAATGGCAACAATAAGGTTGCTCTATTAACATGGGAGCAACGAAGGTGTTGACCGAAGTAATAAACGTCTGTCTTGTGGGGGTGGTGAGGGAGAAACGAAAGAAAGAGTGGGTTGGGATCGAGTTGTTTGATGCTAATATTGCTCAATGGATCTTGATCTTGATTCGAGAATGGAGATGGTGACGATGCCATGTTGCAAGGATAAGGATCGTGGCTTGCAAGGCACGACATAGAGGCATGCACTAGAGCACTAGTAACATCTTGAAAGTGGACCTTCACTTACTTTTGGAATGCTGGAGATTATGCGAGCATCGAAATCGGTTCAAATGCTTGCGGGCCCACTTCCGAAGCCAGATGGAGAGGCAGGCAGATGAAAGGCAGGTAGCGGGCGTTCTGAGGCCGCCTTTTTGGTGGATATGGTTTTCGTGGTGGTGTTGGGTGGCTTGCGGTATCGCTCGGTGTTGTTGTTCTTGTTTCTAATTAATCGTCGTGGACGTGGTTTGAGATGCAGTAAACGAAATAACGTTTGGAAAGGAGGATGAAGCTAGTCCTATATTAAGTCCCCAGAAGAAGCTGACGGTTTGGTGCCCAGCGAACAGTAAGAGAAGAGAGAGGAGAAGGTTATGTTGATCTTCGAGGGTCAATGCTTACTCTGAGATGTAATAAGGTACACATCCATCTCGTCATAGAGAAGAAGCAGCTTTTGCATATCACTCCACAATCAATCTACGCGCCTCGCTGATGAGTGCGGGCGAGCTGAAGCGATCGAGCAACAGTCGATCTCCCGGCACAGAATATCATACAAGCTGCTGTTTGTTGTGTACCTTGGCCAGACACTGTGCTAGTTCCTGTCCCGCTGACGGCCCCAGTAAATGTCGCAAGGTGAGGCGACAGAGAAAAGGCTCAACCATGACGATTGAGGCTCTTGCTCCATGCATGTGATGGCCGGATAGACAGGAGGACTTCAAGGGCGACCGTTCGTGCTCATTTGGACAAGCTATTCTGGACGTGCTATGGCGCTGTTCCCCCCTTCGGCCTTCTATTTTGCGTTGGGTTGACGTTGGTCAAGAACCAAATGAGGTATGGACAGCCGTTGTATTCTCAGCCACGGATCGTGCAGAGCGTGCCTATAACCTAATATTAACCTCATTCTCCATGTCAACGAACAACAATCTTCACGCACTAACTTCAACCTCTATCTGAAACCATCGCTGCCGGTCTCCGAAACAGACGATTGGGATGCTTATTGCAATTATGTTTATTCGCCAGCCAACTCAACGATAAGCTACCAAAACGGAACACAACAGCGTACAAACGAAATGCTGGTCATGATCAATCTCATACCTTGATACCTTGCCCACCTCGTGATCAAAAGGAACAGTAAGCTTAGCCTCCTGTACTCCTGCCTCACAAGCGCCAAACCATTCCTAGCCACATTGCCATCTTGGTTTTTGGTTTTTGAGGCTGATGGGTGGATATCTTGTCGTCCGAACGGGTCCCCAAGCTAACATGTGAATCTTGGTTCCGTCACCGAATTTCCGGAGCCTCGTTCCAGGTCTTTCACATCAACAACAGATCTGAGGAAAAGTGTTGCTACCGTTCCATATCATCTGTTGCAGATTTGGGAGCAAAGCAGAACAACAAGAGACAAAGCACAACACAACACAGCACAGCACCGCATTTTCTATGCTAAGATCATTATCCTACGCAGAAATACACTACTACAAGATCAGCGTCTTGACTGAGCAATGTGGCTGACATGGGCGGCTGGCGCCAAATCCTTGTGCTGACTAGTCGACAACCCCCCTCTCTACTTGACAATAGTGATAGTACAGAGTGCATTGCCGCTCACTCCGGGTTGTCAGAGAAAAAGAGACATCAGCGCGATGACTTTGACACCGCACACACCTCTATACCCTTCCTTCATCTCCATGTCGGCCTGTCTTGTACAGAGCATGCTTAGATGTGTAACAAGAGCAGTATTACGCGCGATGCAGCAAAGCGATTCTAATGTTGCAGTCCGCATCATTCCTGATGTGGCATTTCTCGATGACGTTGGTGGTGTGGCTCTTATAGCCCACGCCGCCACGCTACGCTACGCTACACTACATTACACCCTCTCCAATGCACAACGGAGCTCTCGCCTGCAAACGAGCCGTCTTCCCCAAGATGGTGTCTCCTGTATGTGCAAATATTCGAACCACTTTTAACCATATCGACGCTGCCACAGTGGAGTGAAGTATAAGCTGTGGCATACCGGATCGCCAACCGCACGCTCCTTTACAAGATCTTGCGCTATCTGCGATCTGCAGGTGTATTTACGTCTGCATTCTGCACGCTGCACACCATTCGCTCAATAAGGATCCCATCTAACCAATCGAGTGACATGCTCCATGCAGCATTCCATGGTCTCGTCTAACCCTGATCTTCTTTCATAAGGCCTCGACGCTATATTCCAACAGTATTTTACGTTACCGTTCATCCTTTTTCTTGACTGGATCGCACGCTAAGGTCTCCATTCACAATGGTGGTGATATCATCTCATCACGACCCCGCACTGGGGTACTGACAACGGCTGGCGTTTCAGACTCATCAGCACTGTCAAGTGTGGAGGATCCTAGTCGATATCTCAATAATGTCTCTTAAGTACACTTTATTGTGGCAAACAGAAGACAAACCTAACCAGCCTCCACCATATGCACGATGGTCAGATGCACTAGACACGTTGAGAGCTCGACAGACACAGTTCGGCACGATAACCGAAGAGGTTATCTACCATGCACATCTCAGCGCCGACTGACTCCGAACGCGCCGATCATACATTCCTGATTCAGCTTCAGCTCCAGCTAAAAACAATGACTGAAACGGTGATCGACGTTGGATCGACGCTATGTTTCGAAATCGTCTCACCTTTTTCGTCTGTTATTTGTCTTGTCTTTTTTTCTTATTCTTCTCCCGAGTTTGCTTGGCCGAGTGTCGCTTATATCGTCGCTTATGCACTCTGTTGTGTCATGGTGAATGCTTGAGCCTCATGATGCTATCCGAGTCACAGACGCTGACGCTCTATATGCTTGATTACTTTACTTGGCAGCACCTCTCGCAATTTCGTCACTTCGACTACCCACGGCACAGAGCATTTACCTACACGTCTCTGCTGGCCCCAGTCCCAACACTATGGTCACTCCAAGATCGAGCTAGTCGGCCTGCGGCACAGAGTCCGACTGTATACTGTACTTCCAGCCGTCTTGTGCAACATGTGGAGGTGTACTACAACGGCAACGCCTCCGAACGTCGATCTGGTCATATGACGTCCTCGATATGGAAAGGTGAGCGCAATCAATCGTCGTTCGAAGGATTCTAGCCACTCACGAATAAGGCACAAGGTGAAGATACTTCTATGCAGTATTCCTTATTCATACACATGCCGCTTGTCCAGCCTCAGACGCGCGTGGCTGGATTGGCCTGAATTTCTGAGGCTTGCTCTGGCTGTGTCTTGAGACACCTTCTTTTATGCTTTCATCGTTCAGTTCATGATGTGCGGTGGTGCTCTGTACGTAACGCTCCCTTGCATGAGACCTTTGCATACTCTATGAAGAGAAAAACCATCAATCGGCTCATCGCTGTGATGCCAGTAAGTCCTATGTACACATGGCCTGGCTTGCTCTATACTACACACTTAGAGTCCAAGCTTAGAGCGGCAGTGGTCGAAGAGTTCGTAAGCCCCCCTAAAAGTGTAGGCTTAGAAATATACGTTCCTATCCTGCTGGTCTTGCTTCTGTTTCTCGTGCGGAAAGAGAGGTACGTGCGTAAGTCAGTGCTTATCGTGGTTATGCAGTGAGCTTAGCAAGAATATATAGCCGACCAAGGACGCGCTGCTTTGCTTTGCGTCAAGCGCTTGGTGTGTGATTTCTGCTGCTCGCTGCGCATGCTGCTCAGCTCAGCCCACCTACTCGGCGATGGGTTTGCGTTTTGTTTCATGTGTCTGTCTGATATGTCTGGTAGAGCCTTTTAGACTCTGATCAAATTGCTACAGTCGAAAAAGCATCAACGTTGAATTGTGGATAGTGTTTAGTCCAGGCGCACGCACCCTATAGTATGCGGTCGCCGACTAGGTAGGAAGACTTGATAGCCTTGGCTGGCTTCTATATCTATCCGTTACCTGACTACTCTACAAGCCAATCTCGAGGTCAGGTAGTTCCATAGGCTCGATCCCAAACAGCTTCGCTGAAACTCGCAAGGCAGGACCATCTGGTCAGCAGCTTTGAGATAACTGATACCAGCTCACACGGAGGAACATGGGTTGATGTGATAATGGTAGCCAACCTCCGAGGTATCAGCCTAGGTGATGAAGACACTTGGGGTAGGATACAGTAGAAGAAATATTGGCCTCAAAACATGCCATTACCATCTCATCAATATCCTGCTCGGCCCTCTCACATCATCCTTAGACTTCCTGATCGCAAGCCCTTCTCCTCCTGGCATCAGCGACGATGTTTCGTGCATGGAAGTGCTAAGTGCTAATCCATTGGATCGCCATCTCAGCCATCTCGTTTATCGTGGTTATAAACACAACTTACCATCTCTCCTCCTCTTTGATTATCTTTTTTCTCGTATCTTGGAAATAATGACAAACTCGTGATCGCATATTTCAACCCATGAGCTTGGATCAGAATGTGATCAGGACGCTTAGTTGGTTTTTGGACTTTGCAGAGGTCTCGATCGTGGTAGTAGCGTTACATGTACTTCAGGATTCGCCAGACGAGGGCACAGTCCCATGATGCGAGATTATCTCTGTCCTTCTGCTATCATCGTTGTACTGTAGATTACTGATGTTGGGCACGAAGACAACATCCGAGTGCGTTGAAGGTTCTCTCGTTGGCAGTCTAAGAACTGGATGTTGGCAGCAGAAGGAAAGGCTTGAGGTGTAGAAAGGTGTCTGTGGTGTGAACCCGGAAGTCCTCCTATTCCTACTTGGTATACTTTATGCATAAGCTTACGACGCCATGGGACGGGCACTAAGATTTGACTAGATATGTGGAAGCACTAGACCTGGAGTGCAAATATACGGAAACTAACACTAAAGATAGTGGTACTTGCCACTCATCATAGGGATACTTCACTGTTCGGAAGAAAAGCATGGTAAGGTTTCCAAGTTCATGATTAAGCTATAAATATAGACTAAAACATTAGGTCCGCAGTCCAACGTTGGTCATGTCTCCTTATTTCGGTGATGATAGGCTTTGTTCGTTAAGTAGAGACGTTTACAATCCGAGAGGGTTGTCGCTGCTCTGCTTCTTTCCACCAAAGTCATCGGCTGCAGCTCCAGCACCACCGCCGCCAGTTGCGCCGCCTGCAGCTCCGCCAACTGTTGAAGAAAGGGTGTTAGTCATCCTGTGCTCAACGTATGTATGTGTTGTGTGAATAATGCAATCTTGGTCTGCTTCCATGGCATGTGCGTTTCTTGCTCCGGCACACACGCACCATGTGTCCTCGATGCTTTCTCCCAATATGTTGCTTTGTTCTCGTGGTTTTGTCTTGAAATTGTTGTCTTGCTCTTCATATGATCTTCTCGAGGAAGAAATACACAAAGATTCCGAAGCTGCAGACCAATACTGCCAGAATCTCGCCAAAGTGGTCATACACATATTCTGCAACTGCATTTTGTTTCTCGCGCTCCACTGGGAGGGAGGAGATGACTTTTTCTGTGAGAGGAGAGAGGGGGTGGGATTTACCATTGCCGACTATGGAGGTGGGATGTGATTAGCTTCTGTTTGGATTGAAAAGTGTGAATCGGAAGAAGAAAAGAGAAGGAACATACCAGCATCGCCAGCGGTCTTAGTAACACCTCCGACAGTGTTGCCAACAGTGTCAGTAACACCCTTTGTTGTGTTGCCAACAGTGTCGGTAACACCCTTGGTGACACCACCAACTATATTGAATTATCTTATTAGCTAACATTCTTGTGGCTGTCATGGTTCCGAAAATGAAGCTATATTGTAGCTCTTCTTTTTCTGATCCGTCGCTCTCGGTTATCTTTTTCTACTTTCTTGCCTGCTCCAAGTTCTGCACTGCTTGCTATGTTGTATGCAGCAAATAGCTCAGCAAGAGAAGCTACGAAGCCAAGCTCCAAGCATACAACGAATACTAGTTCGAATTGGACATACCGGTGTCAGTAACGCCCTTTACGAGTCCGGCCATTGTATAAGTAGTTTAGATTGAGGTGATGAAGTTAACAGTTGAGTTGTGGTTAATATGTCGTTGTTGTTTGCAAAGCATACAAGATCAGACGGTTGAGGTTAAATATGCCCCTCCATTTCCCACCCCGCTACTGTGACGTCTTAGCGACAGCCACGCGCGACAGCGAAAAGCCAAAACCAACTTTGAAACAAGCACGTCTAGTAGTCTCATTGATTTTGCCTGGTTCGCGTCTATCCTCTGCCGAGAGTGTCTTGTCTTGCACTTGAAGCAGCAGTGATAGTTTGAGAGTGTCTCAAGACGGTCTTACAGCTTGATATATAACTGAACATAATACATGTTCGCGGTGACTTACTATTGATTTCGGCCTAATGCTGTCAGACGGCGTGGTATGCGATTGTCGGATAGCACTGCACCCAGTCGACCATTCGCAGCACAGACGATCAGCCCTCATGTCAATATCATCAGGACTAGGTGTCGAGGACGCCTATTGGTAGCAGAACCATCCGCTTCGTCCGCTCGTCCGCTTCATTGTCTGATGTTGAAGCAGCATGAATATTTGCATGCCTCGTTATGTTCCCGTATCCCGTCTTGTTTGCTTCGATCTCCCTCCTGAGGCCGAATTTGCTTTACGTTAGTGCTGATTGGCCTAGGACTAGCACGACCTCGCGTCATGCCTGCTCGCGGCTCGCGCCTTATTTGAACACTCCTACCTACCCGGATGATTCATTCCTGTTACAGCCACTCGGCCGTGATCCAAGAAGGCCGATTAGAAAGTAGGTGTTTGGAGGAGTAATATTGGCATTGAGGCACAGAGACCATCATTGATGACGGAGAGAACGAATAGTAGAAGATGATACAATTGAGAGGCGAGGCATTAGTACAATGACAGGATGCTTCGATGAGAAGTCCCCATAATATGTAAAGCAATCCTTCCATCCCCAAGAGTTCAGAGGGCAACCTGTACGTAGTGACAATGAGTCCATCCAAGTGCAGATGTGTGAGGTCATATGAAGCTTAGAGGACAGATAAAGCTAAGAAGAATGTGGCATTCTGCAGTAAAGGTTTGATAAGCACTAGTATCTGCTGAATAGATCATCGAATCTACTTCGGCGGAGCCTCTCTTTTCTTTTCTTATGAAAGTCACGTAGAGGACTCATGCCTTCCTGCAAACCTCTGCTGGATTTGGAACTGAAACCAACCTGGAACATCAAAAGATTGAGAATAGCCGTTTGTGAATGACTCACATGCAAAAAGCGCTCTGACCTCATCACCAGAAACATATTTCCAGTGTATTCCTAAGATTGCCTCTTCCCTTAATTATATTACAAGACATCGAGGATAATGGCAGCATCATTCTCGCCAGAAACGCTTCTGAAGCGTCCTTTATATGGTAACCAAACTGTCTTCAAATCGTCAAAGCATTATTGACCCATTGACCAGTCTACGACCTGCCAAAAGAGATTCTCGATAATCTTCAGCTGGAAGAAGAGGTTAATACATCATCTGCCGCCAATATCCCAGACACATCTTCTATCTCCGACCCATCCTCTACCTCAGACACTTCAATCAGCAAAGCCGGCATAGCATGCGCCTTGTGTGGCCTCTCATTCGCAACAGTTCAAGATCAACGAGGTCATGCGCGATCAGATCAGCATGCATATAACCTCAAGCAAAAGTTACGTGGGTTGAAGCCGGTTGGTGAGGCAGACTTCGAGAAGATGGTTGGCGATTTGGACGAAAGTCTATCAGGATCAGACACGGAATCAGAAAGCGAGTCAGATGATGAGGATGGTACAGGGACGAAGACGAATGGAAACACTTTGAGTACACTGCTCAAGCGACAGGGCAATATTGAAGAGACAGAAGAGGTTGAGGCATATGGAAAGAAGAGAAAGAGAGGAGCTGGAAAGCCACCAATAATATGGTTCAAGACGCCTGAGCTACCTTCGAATACATCGCTCGGGGTTTATCGTGGTATTTTTTCGACTACGGAGCAACAAAATCTACCAAACATCATTCAGACTATCCGAAACAAGCAGCTACCATCCGCACCTCCTCCAGCACCTCCAAAGCTTGACGACGATGAGGGAGGTGTGCCACTACCGAAAGCACAAGAGTTAGGGCCGCATATTTTTCTCTGTATGATTGGTGGAGGTCACTTTGCTGCCATGATTGTATCATTGAAACCCAAAATCACCAGAGTCCACGGCAATGTAGAACGTCAAGCGACCGTTCTCGCCCACAAGACATTTCACAGGTACACCACAAGACGAAAGCAGGGAGGAGCACAATCGGCGGCAGATAATGCTAAAGGTGGCATACATTCTGCTGGTTCGGCTTTACGTCGAGGCAATGAGGTCGCTCTTGAGACAGACATTCGACAACTGCTGTCAGAATGGAAGACAATGATCGATACCTCCGAGCTCATCTTTATTCGCGCTACTGGTACAACGAATCGTCGTGTGCTGTTTGGCCCTTATGATGGCCAGGTTCTTCGCACGGACGACGTACGCAATCGAGGCTTTCCATTCAGTACACGACGGGCCACACAAGCAGAACTGATGCGTGCTTTTGTCGAGCTTACTCGTGTCAAGGTCAATACTGTAGATGAGGCGGCTCTGGCAGCAGCTGCAGCCGAGGAAGAAACTGCACGACAGAAGGCAGCTGCCACAGCAGAGGCAAAGGCCCAAGCAGCAGCTGCAAAAGCCACAAAAACAGAAAGAAATGCTGAAGAAGAAACGGCTCTGCTTCACACGACTCAGATCGAAGCACTAGTACGCCGATCCAAGGCACCTGCTCTTCTGTCCTACCTTTCTACAAACTCTCTCACTGCGGACTTCGAGCTATACCCTCCCTTTTCGCAAGCACATTATCACGCATCCTACCCACTACACTTGGCTGCCAGCATCAACTCTCCTGCCACCGTAACCGCCCTACTACTTAAAGCAAAGGCGAATCCAACTCTCCTCAACGGCGACGCCAAACCTGCATTCGAGCTTGCTGGCGACCGCGCAACTCGCGACGCTTTCCGTCTGTGCCGCAGCGAACTTGGCGAATCTGCCTGGGACTGGGCTGCCTCGCATGTGCCTGATGCTTTGACTCGTGCTGAGATTGACGAACGCGCTAAGCGCGAAAAGGCAGAAGAAGATGCGGCAGAGGAGCAGAGACGAAAAGCAGAAATGGAGAGGTTTAAAGAGGAGGAACTAAAGAAGAAAGAGGCTAAAAAGGCTTTGGGCGTAGCCAAGACAGAAAAGAAGCATGGAAAGGGCAAGACTCTTGTCACGGCGGAAGATAGAAGGGAAGAAGAGGCGAGAGGCATGACTCCGGAGATGAAGATGAGACTGGAGAGAGAGAAGAGGGCGAGAGCAGCCGAGGAGAGGATGAAAAAGATGGCTGGTGGGAAGTAATGAGATTTGTGACTGGACGTTTATTGCATGACATGACGAGTTGTGCAGTTGATGCTCCGCTCCGCTTGGTGTGACCACTTCCATGTCTGGCACCTAGTCAAAAGTTGGAACTGTGTTGGCGCTACCACGTTGTGCCTGTACGACTTCAACAAGCAGGGGGTATACAGCGTCTATCAAAGGTCCAATGTATACGTCAACCACAGCGATTCTCATCAATCTCAAAAAGTCGTTGAACTCAGATCAAGCATCATAGGCTGTTCCAGCATGGGCAAGAAGTACAAGATTGTCGAAGAGTCCTGGTCATTCGAAGGCTTCTCCGATGACGAAATCAAGTCCTTGAAAGTGTCTTCCGGACCTATCAATATCAATTGCGCAGGTAAGGACAGAACCGTCGACAAAGCGGAAAAGGAAACCGATGCAAAGAAAGCCGCCGATGAAGCTGCGAAGAAAGAAGCAGCAGACAAATTAAAGAAAGAGCAAGAGGCGGCAGAAACAGCCAAGAAGGAGAAAGAAAAGGCCCAGAAAGAGCTCGCTGAGGTATGTTGTAACTGTCTAGCCGTGCAGCAATTGCTAGTCCCATGCCAGACTGACACGGCAAAACAGGCAAAGAAGGCAAAAGAACAAGCCGATGCTAGAGCTGCCGCTGCCAGAGCTGCTATGCCTCCGCTTCTTTTAGTCGGACCTGTGTTCTGGGGATGTCCTTGCCCTCCGCCACCAGTGATCTGGGTTCCATGCCCACCGCAGCAGCCGCACATGGTATGGAACGAAGAAGGCTTGTGGCAGGTGCCTCCGGCGTATCGCCGCTGATGAGGTATTGCTCGCATGTCAATAACGCGGGCTTGTGTAACCAGAAATATCGGCTTTGTGTTTGTGTGACGTTGCGGGAGTGGCCAGATCGTGTATCAGGTACAATGCAGTAGCACCAACATCAAGCACATCTCCAGCACCTTCGTGCACGCTCGTGTTTCCTCATTATCGCAAGACGCTGTATTGTGTGACATGACACTTGGTGTGTCGCACAAATTGCTGACATCACACAAGCAATACCTCCACTAGATACACTATTAATGCTCGCTTATCCCTGCTTATCCGGCAGCGTCTCATTATATCCATGTAACCGAACTTCCAACCAATCGTAGAAGAAGACATACCCCATAAAGAACAAATCATGCCAGAAAGTCGCAAAACCTCCTCTTCCTCTTCATCTCCCGCTTCCAAAAAACCCAGCAAGATCCCCGTTAGAGTGGAGGCTCGTCCTGAGACTAAAAGAAGCACGAGAGATACAGACGAACTACCAGCATTCGACTTTGACCCCCTTAGTCCTGTGCCAGCAGATGTCGCAAGTAGACGGAGAGAGGCCGAATCAGCACCAACACTTCTGCACGAGCGCTTCTCATTCCAGGCGCCCGGAGAAGAAGAGCTTCGAGCAGTAGCCGACGTCCGCGAGCTCCACGACAGTGAAATTGATGTGCGTGCAACGTGCTCTTCCTCCCCATCTACCACTCACCATCTACCTCCTCCCACCCCACCCGATTTTCGTCATGCCTTCATCCATCAAAACTAACAAAATAAGTCCCCTCTCACGCCCGGCACGCCCGCCATCGATCTAGTACCGCACCTGCACAACCAAGCCGAGCGCATCGTCGCCGAGCGCGGGCTCCAAATCACACTGCCTTTCCGCTTCAAGCATCCGCAGCCGGATGATGTCATTCCGTATCAGCAGGTGGCAGAGGATGGGAGTGTCAGGCAGTTGAGGGATGGTGAGTGGATTGTGCTGGCTAGACGAGAGGGGAGCGAGAGGGTCGTCAAGGGGAAGGATATTAATGTTGTTAGGGGCGTACGGTAGGCGTGTTTGGTTGTGTGGCATTTGTGAAGGAAGGAGGGAGGCAGAAGGGAGAGAGGGATGGACAGGAGATGCCTTTGCTAATTTCGAATTCGTTACTCTGCCTCAAACTCCTTTAGTGTGAGGTGTGGAAGAAGGTTCTCAGATTAGCTCTCTTAGTTCTCATCAGAACGATCCCCATTGCCGTGTAAAAAGCAACGTCGCACCTGCCCTCTCTCGCGAGACAGCAAACATGCATGGGACCATCCTCAACTTTGGCTTTTGTAACGGATTGTACCTTATCATCACAGAACCTTGGGTCTCCCTCACACACTCCATGCCGACACACCTCACCAACCATCACACCGCCCCACCCACACTCAGCACCACCTCTACCACAGCTTACCTCGAAATGCCCGCCTCGCGGCGCGGTACTCCGATTGAAAACTACTATGTTACACCCATCATCAACCTGCCGTCAAACCCAGAGTATGCACGGCCGTGGACAGACCACATTTAAACGCCAAGGCAGACTGTAGCGAGCAGTTGATCAAGTGTTACAAAGGGTGTGACACACGGTAAGGCACAGCGGGTATGAACGACGAAGCGGTCTCTGGGTTTTCTATTTATGGGTTCGTCATGGCGCTGCACGTGAGGAGGTTTTGCGTTTATGAGGCTGCGTGGTTTACAGTGGTTGTGGGTGTGGACGGGAGGAGGAGGCTGCTGGCGATGCGTCGAGAAAAGAGAGGCGAGGGGGGAGTGGCGAGCTATAGACGGCCGGTCCTAGGATCTCTGTTCGTTTGGTCCGCACTGAACTGGCTGGCACCCGGTGTGCGTGGCTGGTTCTTTGGGATAGAGCGTTATGTGTAGAACAATGTTTTCCTCACGGGACGCACCTCCTGTGTTGTGTCAGTGTGTGAAGACGCAACGCACGGTTTGACTGTTACTGCCTATGCTGCCATTAAATGTGTGTATGCAGAGAAGCAGAAGGCAGCAGTCACCAGAGACCGAATTGTGTGGATGACCGCCAAGCATTTTCTTAAATCCTAACTCCGGAGGATCGGCGACTTCTGGTGAAACAAGTCTGAAACGACGAGAATACACCAGGTTGTAAAGCTATACAGAAAGGGCGGAGGCCGAGAATAGTACTGGCGCATATTTGAGAGGAAGAGGAGGACTTAACAATCCAAACATGTCCAGCTGGCTCACACCAATAACCGACTGGACGACACGAATATCCCAATCACGCAACCTTCAACTCGCTACCACCGCCATAGTCTCCGGAGTCCTCGTAGGCGGCACAATACTCGGCGCACAGGCAGCAAATCAACGGCGGCGGACAAACCGTCTCAAGAACCTAATACCACCACAAGAAGAACAGCATGACCCGATAGCAGACAAGGTAGGCCACTATATCTAAGTAGAAGAGCATACACTGCCTAGCCCTTGCAGCTCACCAAGCATAGGTAGCCGACTATATAGACACTTCTGAAGTTTCTGAAGGTACACAAGTCGATTTCAACTCGACTCCATCCTCCAAAGACCCTTTCCAGCCATTCCAGGTGCAACTTACAGAGAAAGAGCTTGCCGATGAGCGCAGGAATGTAGCACTAGCAGAAAGAGCACGGCGAGGCGATTACGATAATGGTACATACATTGCTCTACCCGCAACTGCGACCAACGGCTGACTCTATCACAACCAGACCTTATACTCGAACAACTAGCCCGCAATCGCGTATTCCTCACAGACCCCGGCCTCACCTCCCTCCGCAACGCATTCATAATAATAGTTGGCCTAGGCGGCGTGGGCTCCCACGCCGCCTCTGCACTCGCCCGCTCCGGCGTTTCCAAGCTCCGCCTCATCGACTTCGACCAAGTAACCCTCTCCTCTCTAAACCGACACGCCGTCGCCACGCTCGCAGACGTAGGCACCCCTAAAGTCCACGCCCTGCGCAAACGCCTCCAACAAGTCGCCCCGTGGGTCCAATTCGACTGCCGCAACGAGCTATTTGGCGCCAACAGCGCACCTACACAACTAGCAGCATGGCAGGGCTCGAGCGGGCAACGCGTCGATTTTGTTGTGGATGCTATTGATAATATTGACAGTAAAGTCGAGCTGCTGCGGTATTGCTGCGAGAATAAAATAAAGGTCGTCTCCTCCATGGGCGCAGGCTGTAAATCCGACCCCACACGTATCTTCCTGGGCGATATATCCGCATCAACAGACGACCCGCTCAGTCGCTCCGTGCGGCGTCGTCTGCGGATGGTCGGGATCGCAAATGGCATTCCCACTGTCTTCTCTACCGAGAAGACCGCACCAGGGAAAGCGCAACTGCTGCCGCTACCCGACGACGAGTTCAAGAAAGGTGCGGTAGGCGAATTAAGCGTGTTGCAAGACTTTCGCGTCAGAATATTACCCGTGCTGGGCACGATGCCGGCAATGTTCGGACTCGTGATTGCTAACCACATCATGCTGGAATTGGGACAGTACCCACACGACCCACTAATAGCTAAAGGCCGCTTCAAAATGTACGAAGCCATCCTCGCTAACCTGCAAGCGCTGGAAGAGCGGCTGGCGCGATGGGCCGGCGTCGAGAGCGTCGGGCTCCGCATCCCAGTCACGGCTGAGGACGTCGGGTATCTAGTCGAAGAAGTGTATCGTGGACGCAGCGTTGTCAGCGGACTATCGACGCGGCTTTGTTTGGTGAGATGGGGCTGGCATGCTGATGAGACAGGTGTTGTAGATGTGCAGGTTCCGGGACAGAAGTTTTCGAAGCTGGAGTTGAGCGATCTTGTACTGATGACGAAGGAGGAGGCAAAGGTGCATGAGGAGCAGGTGTTGAGGGGCAGGAAGACGCCGGGGGAGATGTATGGAGTCAGTGTTGTGGAGTTGGTGGGGAGGAGGATGGAGGAGGAGAGGGCGTTTGCTAAGTATCGATGAACGCGGGTATGGCAAATTGGACTTGGCTTCCTGTCAATGATGCGATCCGTGCCTCAGCTCAAGATGCATTGTCGAACTGTACTGTACAGTACGATGACGAAGGTGGATTGGAAAGAGCGTACAATTCCTTCTTTGAGGAAAGCAGTAGTCGTGGCTATAGACGCGGAAGGAGATATTCATCGCATACGCTGTCTACAGGTCCTGTACCACTGGTAAACGTCACATTCACTGCCACGAACACAACTCCGGCATTTACCTTCTCCATTCCGCTCAATTCTACGCCTTACCTCCGAACGCATCCTTCTTCATCAGCTACGCACTGGAGAGCACATCAGATGTTGTCTAGCTACTATGCTCAGCTCAAGGTCCACCGGACTCGACGTCAGCGATGTTCAGCAAACCCCATCATCCGCGGTAAGCTGCTCAAGGGATTACAAATAGCTCAAGGAAGGCAAAAAGAATGTAACTGGGTGCTATACAACATTCCTTGCAAAATAGCCCAGGTTCCTTTTCCCAATCATATTGCCAAACTGGATGCCACTCAATTCAACAGGCACGATTGTGCACAGGCAGCACTAGCTCAGGCGGCATCAACATTGGCACAAGATCATTCCGCTACCTGGTTGGGGATAGATATGTCGTTTGATCCTCTACCATACATGTCCACCTTGCTACTGACGTTTGCCTCTGGTGATAACACGTATCTGTATGCAGCAACAGGGATTTATGTGACAAGGTAAAAGCCGGACCCTTCGATCAACTGATTCATTTTGGTATGGTAAATATGCGCTGGAAAGTGCCATAGACGAAGGAGGCTACCTGCACTTCGTTGCTCAAGCTGTAACACTTCGTGAGTCACTTGAGATGAGAAAGCGTGTCTGGCAAAATCGCAAATATTTCAAGTTATAGAACAATGGCACAGAGCAAAACATTCCATTGCCTGAAATTACCCTAGGTAGAGCTGTGGCAATCATGAACTACTTACAATGTCGGATCGAGCCTTGAGTTCTTGGTCATCGCCTCGATGTGGACAAAACGTCCTTCCGTGATGTAGCTCAGCTTGATGCAGTCAATGTCTGATGACACGTACTCAATCTCTCAGTCCTGGCGTGTTTTTCGTGCTGTCATGTCACTCAGTCCAGGACCAACCATTTGACGTACAACTCACCAACTATGAGCGCAGCACCCTGTACACAGGCGTATCCTTTGTTGCATCGTGCACAACAAGCAGTAATACATACTGTCTCGAACGAGCTATCGATGATACAATATAATATTGATATTCAAGGTAAGATTTGGTATCCTTAACAGTGTTGTTGACATTTGCGGTTTTAGTGCCGAACCCAGCCCTGGTCGGATTTGCAACAGTACGTAGGATGCCCTTGTGAGAACCATCAACAGACGGCGACCATGGGAGATGTTTGCCATGTTGTTTTGGTCGTGACGATCGATTGACTGTAATATAACTCTCATCCCAGGACCTCAGCGTACGTACTTTGACTATAAATAACGTCAGTCAAATCTGATGACAACCAATTTCAGCAGTAAATAAAGCATGACCAACTCACCATAAACTTCTTATGGAAATCGCTTCTCAACAGATCATTCACAAACTCTCTCCGCTTGCCCCTCTCCTCCGTTCCTCTTCCCTGATTCCTAAACACCACATCATCATCCCACCTCCTCTTAACTCCAAAACTCCCACTACCACTACCAGCCACACTCCCGGCAACACTTCCCTCCCTTCCCGCCCAAGGATCCAACAAAGGATTCCCCCTCGCAATATCGACCTCTCTCTGTTCCTCCGCCTTTTTGGCCGCCGCATCCTCCTCAGCTTGTTTCGCAGCAGCACGCTCCGCTTTGATCTTGGCAAGTTCGCGCATCAATTCTGCTTCTTCATCTTCCTCATCAGACTCTTCGTCATCGCTTCCGTCATCATCATCGTCTTTCTCGCCATCGGATCCAGCATCGTCACCATCAGAATCAGCGTCGATATCCCGCGCTTCTTCAAGAATAAGTCGTCGTCGCTTCGTTTCTTCGTCTTCAGCGGTAACGCCTTCAATAGAGCCTGCTACTCCCCTTTCCTCAGCCCCAACACCGCTTCCACCAGCTTTTCGTGCTTTTACTGCAGCTTCGGCGGCCAGTAATTCGGCGCGCAGGTCGCGAGGCCCGACGTGCAGACTGTCTGCGGCGCCTCCTTGGCCTGCTTGACGGTGCTTGAGGTGGGTGTGTGCGGGAAGGAGCCGTTGGTGGTATGCTGGTCCGCGAAGTGCTTCTTTGCCGCGAGCGGGATCGAAGGTTGGGCGATGGGCTGTTGTCATTTTGGAGATGTGATTCTACTGGATGGAATTGAGCGGGACTGGAGGGTGAATGGTTGTACGTGAGATAGGCGATGTGTAATTGTTGTAGATATTGCTGTAAACGCGATGCGATGCGGTGCAGATGCTGATGGTAACAATGGAAAATCAGGGTCAAGATCATGCAAGTTTCTGTCTTGGCATTAAAAAGCACTTTAAAGAAGAATAACGACATGGCATGTACAATGATTTATTGATATGTATGTACCCAGCAGCGTACCAGTCCCCTCCCAACCGACCGACGCCAACCTATGGACCTATTCCATTCCCATGTTATCTTTCTTTCGCCAGCAATGATGTATGTTCCCAAAAACAGCAAACACAAGACAATGTCCAAGCCCTTCCTCCATGATATATCCGTCACCCATAAACCCAGTATGTCAAATACTTGTGCGAGCCTCCCAGACTATGAACAATCGTGATCCCATAAAGCAGCCGTGTCGAATGAAGCCGAACGAACACCCGTGGTATTTTTTGCGCAGGATGCCATGTCCAAACCAGGAAATCCCTCCAGACGATAAAGAAGAAAACGAAAACAAAACACCGCTCAGATATGCTCGTTTTTTCCGGAATAAGAGAGTATGCCTTTTACCTTATTGTGCCCTCATCAGCCATCCATCATCCTCATACAAACATAGGAAAAGAAAGTATGTTGTTGTGCTTAGCCCCAGACAGGAGCCTGCATACCTCCCATGGAAGGCTTGTTAGGACCCCAAGGACCATTGTTTGCAGCGCCCCATCCTAGTCCGACAGGCTTGCCGTCTGCACCAGGCACGGCAGGGTTTGAGGCAGCGGATGTGGAGCGCTGGCCATCCATAGTCTTGGCGCCAAATGCCAGGGGGGAAGAGCTTGGAGGGCTGTTGCGCTTCAGTCCAGCGACTTGCATGACGCGAGAGCCAATCAAACCCACACCAGCGCCAGCGGTGGTATCTCCTCCGGGTGAGGAGGTCGATGTTCGGGCAGGCTGTTGAGAATTGTCGAACATGGCGAAAGTCGAAGCAGGGTTCGTTGACTTGGGTACCATACCTTCGCCAGATTGTTGGCCAGGGACGCTGCTATCAGCAGCGCCTTGAGCAGCGCCGTAACCATCCAGATTTGGCGTGGGTGCCACCTGGCCGGCCAAAACACGAGCATCCTGGCTCACCGGACGAGATCCATCAGGGGAATAGAGAGACGCACCATCGCCGTACAGAGCTCTGTGTTGTCTTGCAATGAGTTCTCTGCGTTCCTCCTCGTTCATGGCATTGGGACTCATAGCACGTTCGGTCTTGGCGCTAGTTACATCTAGGAGATGCTGGTTAGTCATGTCGTGCATCACAGTGGCCATCAAGCTAACTCACTTCTGTTGTACTGCTGCTCTTGGTGATAATTGCGAAGATCACGTTCCCGTTGAGCAGCAGCACGGCGCTTCGCCTGCATCATTTGTTCAGCCTCGCTCTGTCTACCGCCACCACCATAACGTTGATTGGCGACATAGCCTTGTACGCTCGAGGAAGAATGAGAAGAGTGCGACCGCATGCCGTCGTAGTGGCTATTGGAGTGGTCACGTTGGTTGCCTTGGAAGTGTAAGTCGTGGATCTTTCATTGCCGGCCTAGGTACGCACCATAAAATCCAGGATGTTGATGTGCGAAGGCACCAGCTGGAATCATGGAATCTTGTCGCGCCGGACCTTCTCCTCCTAGAACTTTACCATTGCGGACAAGGTTGTCTGTCACACGCTGGATTTCTGTATGAGAGTCAGATACCTGTTCGAGAAATGGACTCGATCTACTCCATGTCTTGTGTGTCCATCTTTTGCATCTTTCTGGGATGTAGCCACGAGACGAATGTAGGACCATTTGTACGCACCTTCGAATTGAGCATTAAACGCGGAAGCATCGACCGGTGGTGAAGGCGAGCTTGTCCCTAAGACTAATGTCAATCCTCGCTCTTGTTGCTTTTTATGGCCGGCTTTGACGGTTGGTATACCAAACGGACCTTGAGGTGCCTCATACGACTGTTCTCGGCCTGGCTGTGTCTGGGCCCAACCTGGTGTTTGAGACTCGAAGAAGGACATTTTGAAATAGGCTGCGGGTGATGCTGATGATGCGAGAAGATGCGGATGTTCGATCTGAAAATGCGGATACGTTGATAAGGATGATGTGGCGGCGAACGAAGTTGACAATACTGAAGTTCGGATTGTCATGTTAGTTCAAAACCATCTCATCTAGCTGTTTCAGATGCGCTCCGGCTTGCAGCGGGATGACAATGCGGCTTCCACTGGAGAGAGCCACCATCCTTTGTCTCCGTATGCGCAGTTGCGGGGATCTGAGACATGTAATGGGACAACGACTCACCAGCTGCTGAGATGCGTACAAGAAATAAGATCGAGTCTTCAGATGGAGGATGAGACGGTGGAAGACAGAAATTTGGAAGTGCATGGCATGAACCCTTTAGCGGCGATCGACGGATTACTAAATGGAACTTGGAAGTTTTTCAAAGGCTAGAACATTGCTCCTTTGGAGCGACTGAGCATCAAGTCTGTACGCTAAGACTGATACAATCAAGTGTTAACGCTGTCCTGGATGCTGCGTTTGTAAAACAGCAAAATGGCTAGGTCGCCTCTACGAAGTGGTTAGATACTACAAAGCCATCCGCGGTCATCCCTCCACCCAATCAAACAATGCTGGGGATCGGCTCCGTTGATCTTCTTAAAAGCTGATCACAAGGAATATAAAGGCGACCACAAGGAATATAGATGTAGAAGAGATGTATTATCTGTAGTATGAAAAGTATTGCCGTCCTATGTCGCCGCCATGCCCTGGGTATCATGAGAAAATGCTAAGGAGGAAAGACATGCGGTAGCGTCCAGGCCATTACCAATCGTAAAATCTTCTCCTTCTCGTCCTCCTCCTTCCTTCAAGGCCAGCTTGCGTCCATTCCAATGCTCCAACACACAGTGCTCATTCAAGCACTACGTACTTCTTCTTCTCCTCCATCTTGACAAAGGACGGTGTCAAACCAACCAATTTCTTTACGTCTACCATTGTTTCCAGCCTCCTCAGCTCTTGGCCGTATCTGTTGACTCTGATCGCGAGCATGACTTGCACAAAAGTCAAGCCAACAGCGAGTAGACCGAGAAGTGCTTGCAGTACAACTACAACTTGTCGGCATTGTCCAACCATATCTTGAGCAATCAAGCCATTATCCGCCAAAACCAAGTTATCTGATCCATTTTGCGACTGTAGCAACGCATGAATGGATGTCGCCGAGCAGAGTTCGGCACGGAGCGTCGGAAATAAAATGAGTGTGGCTAGGCGTCCGATGGTAGATAGAGAGACGTCGACGAATAGGTAGTTGGCGAAAATGGTCGTAAGAGTTGCATTATTCTGCAAAGGAGAGAATACGTCAGCTAATGTTCGGACGACAGGGTGCAGGGTCGATTTTGAAAATGCGAGGTGGCTAGAAAACACCGACCTTTTTAGCGCCCACGATGCCTAGCATAGCCAGTGCACTTGCGAAGAGGCAGTAAACGGAAAGATGTGTTGCAATATGTAGCGGGTCATCCGGTAAGTTGTGAAGAAGGTAGGCTGTGGAAGTGCTGGAAATCAGGCTCCAGGTGGCTAGGAAGAGGGTGAGGGATCTATAGTGAGTGCGTATTAGCCAACATACCACGAATTTGAGAAGCCGAAGCCATAGTCACGATTCCTTGTCTGCTCTCTTTTCATGCGTGGAATAGTGACGAGCGCAGCATCTGATCGACAGGGCGGAGTCACTCACCTATAATACATCATCTTGCCTACTCGTGAGCTTCGTCTGGTCTGGTGAAATGATTGTCTAATCTGTAGTACAAGCACCAGATAAGATTCTTGCTCACAAAGAAGGCAAGAGACGGGAAGCAGATCCTCATAACAGAAGATATAGATCTTATTCTTTGCTGCCTTGATTGATGTCAGAATCAAGCAATCAGATCCATTCTTGGCGCCTCGGCAAAACGGTCAAGCATGCAGAGAAATGGCATGTACGGCAAGCATCTTTCCCATCCTACTTACAATAATGTATTCAGTGCGCAATCCGTAGCAGATCTATCTAGAAGCATCAGATCATCTCAAATATCTTTAAAGACAAAGACACGTTCAAGTGAAAGCACGACAACTTATTTCTACCGAGAAACAGATCCGCCGACAAAGGACTCTGAGTTTATTACTCATCATCACCAATCACGAACCGTAGAAGCCGAGCGTTCCATAAGGCAAGAAAAAAAAATGCTTCCATCCACGAAATATTCTTGGGTATCGTCATCTAAAAAATGCTATACAGAAGCCAAGGAGAACGATTGAGCACTCAAGGCTGCCAACAGCCGTGCATGGTTCACTCTCAGTCTCGCCGAGGTCGGTAACCATCGCTTGGTCTATACAGGTCCCGTGCGCCTTGCCCGGGTTTCCTAAAACCAGCTCTTCGACCTCTATCTCGGCGTAGCCCATACTCGGGACCTCCATTAACCAGTTGCCCGTCCTCCCACGTATACCGACATTTCTCTTGCTCAGTATTTGGCTGTGCCTTGACCTCCCTTCCAGCCTGGATTTGTCGCAGTCTGCTCGATGCGAGGTCGTTCGCAACAGGCTGGAAGTAGAGCTTGGGTTTGGTGACTGTCGACTTGAACAGCGTATCCAGTGCGAGGAACTGGGTAGACTCTGGTTTCTTCTGTGCTGCAGCAGGTCCTTCTTTTCTGGGCTCCTGCCTCTTCTGTGTCATACTGCGTGGTCCCGTGGGGATTTTCATATCAAGTCCTGGTCCTGGCTTTGTAGGTGGTGGTCCTAACCCTGCTGCATTTGACGGTACCGATGTACCACCTGTCTGTTGCAGCGACACCTCAACTTCACCATTCTCACCATTTGTGTAGACAACTTCCCACTTCGTGCCCCTAGCTGCAGCCGTCTCCTGCTCAATGAATTTGCGCACCTTATCTTCAGGTATAAAGTCCACATATAGTGGAGGCCGATCTCGTTCCTCAGGCCATGCTCGTCCGTTCAGAGCCGACCTCACTTTGGTGGCTGCAGCGAGAGTCTTGAAAAAGGCGAATGCGTGCGTCCGGAAGTTGTTGAGATGGAGATCTTCCAGTACGTCTGGTTCGGATGCAAGGGACGTGAGATGTGCTTCGAGATCTGAGGCGTGGAGTGGCCGCTTCAAACCTGTTATATACAATGCTCGTGTTGCTGGATGTCTTCCGGGCTCGATTGTTGATACTGGTGCGTGCATTGACGCAAGCTTCGTGGGCGAGTCTTTTGTGGCCATGTCAGATGACAGAGTATTTTCATCCAGACTAGACTGTGTATGTGCGGCTGTCACCTTTGCCTCTGGCTCATTTTCATTCTTCTGCTCATTCAAGAGTATACCTTCTGCCTTGTTGTCTTCTTTTGGTTCAGTGGCAAGCTCTTCCATGCCGGCCGCTTGCTGAACCATCTCCGTGCTTGGTGGTTGTGGCGCATTCCTGGCTGTCTCTTCTGGACCTAATTGATCTGGAGGTCCTTCTGCAGTGGCTACTGGTTCAGCTGTTGTGCCAGCTAGACCAACTGTTTCTGTTTCACTGATGCCTGCGCCAAGGTTTATTGTGGTGTCCGGTTCGCCGATTTGAATTGGCGCGTTGGCTACCACCTCTGCAGTTTCTTCCTTGGGAGGTTCGTCATCGTGTTTGAGCTTCTTCTGTATCTCATCCTCTTCGACTGCTGGAGTTAGACTTCGACGTTTCCTCTTTCGGCTCTCTTCTGCTCCTGTCGGCGACATCGAAGTCGCATGTGTCGATGCGTGGGCTTCAATCAGAGCTGCTTCAGTTGCAACTCTAGGCGCTTTAGATTGGGCTTCGAGTTCTACCTCATCCTGGTCGTTTGCGACTTCTGCAGTATTGACATCCTCGATTTCATTCTCTTGTGCTACTTCCTCCACAGTCAGTATCGCCGCGTCTGCTTCACCAGCTGTAACCTCCTCTTCCTTATCATCAGTCTTAGTGGTTTCGCCGTCATGCTGTATCAGTCGATCAATGATCTGTTGTTTGCGCGTGAGTCCAGTGGAAGGTATGCTGCGCTTCTTCAGCTCTTCTTTCAGCTCCTTCACAGTGAGGGACGCGTAGTTACTGTTGTCTGTCATGGCGGCGCGCTGTCAAGACTGATTTCGCGCTTCTGCTGCTGATGTCGCGTTCTGAGTTGCGAGAGTCGAACGAAAGATGCCATGACGTGTTTGTAGTGGACAGTCGGAGTAGGGCCGAAATGTCTGAAACGAAACTCAAACTCGACCTGAAAACACCACCAATAACCCGTCTTCGTGATTCGCATTTCAAAATGCCACGTCAAGCTGATCTTTCCCTCAATGAGAAAGCCTTTATCCTGGAGGCCCTGAGAGAAGGCATTCGACTTGATAATCGACCACTTGATGCATATCGACCCGTCGAGCTCACTTTCGGCGAAGACTTCGGCCAAGTGAATGTTCGAATTGGAAAAACAAGGTAGGCCAAAGTCCTAGCCTTACAAAATGCCGTTTCATGATACTGACTCTCATCAGAGTATCAGTATGCATATCGGCAGAAGTAACCACACCATTTCCAGATCGCAAATTCGAAGGGACTTTCAATATCTCCGCTGAGATTTCTCCCATGGCATCTCCAACTTTCGAAGTAGGCCGGTATGTCAATCTCGTATCTAATGAAGTAAATTGATGCTGACCTTTGATAGTCCAACCATTTCTGAAGCACTATTGTCGAGAATTCTGGAGAAGACTGTTCGACGATCATCTGCTCTTGACACAGAATCATTGTGCTTGATTGCAGGGCTCAAATGTTTTGCAATACGTGCCGATGTGCATGTTCTTGCACACGATGGCAACCTTCTCGACGCTTCATGTATTGCGTTAGTAGCAGCATTACAACATTTCCGAAGGCCCGATTTTACTGTTGAGGGTGAGAAAGTAACCGTGTACAGCATTCGCGAACGCGAGCCAGTCAAACTGAGCATGCTACACCATCCACTTTGCGTGTCATTCAGCTATTATGATTCTGGCAACATCGTCCTGATTGACGCAACGGAGGCAGAGGAGAAGGTTCGGGAAGGCGAAATGGTCATCAGTGTCAACAAGTTTGGCGAAGTCTGTCAGATTGCGAAGTATGGTGGTATCACTGTTGATGCTGTGACACTTCTAGGATGGACCCGTGTTGCAACAGAAAAGGTCAAGGAGATGACCGCATTTGTGCAGCAGAAGTTAGCCGAAGATGAGAAAGGACGTGGTGCTGGTGGCTTGATTGCAGAACTGAGCGCTGAGAACGACCGACCTGAAAATGCGCTGGAGTCTTTTAGGCAGAGTAGAGATACAGCAATGGTTTAGAAATCTATGCCTCGGACGCAAGGTCAATTTTGAAGATGGAAAATGGAGAATGCCAAGAGATATGACGGACGATGATTCTACGTTCACCGCGAGGAAGGCACGATGGACCTTCGGGAGTCCCATTCAACGACGTGAATCTGGCCCTGACCACGTTTTCTGGTCAACCTCCGATGATGACCATGTGTACACACGCAGACAAGGCTATCCAGCAACGATATGCCCTTCTTCTCCTACGAAAAGACCGCCTACAAAGTCCTGTGAGTATCTGCCCTCGAACTTGTCAAGCGTGAGCTAATCTCTTACAGTGGAGTCTTCGCCGCCTTGATCATTTGCACTATTCTCTACGCCCTATATACCATTCACAGGAGACGACGAAGGTTAGCAAGTCCGTGTCTCGGTGAGAACTGCCACCCTACTCACTCTCGCCAGCTTACAACAAGCTTTGCGGGCAGCTTCGATGCGACGAACGCGACGATGGACAATGAACAGCAGAACCCTGATCAATAGTATGCATGGCGACGACAGTAACCTCTTCGGTATCCGTGCATTGGAAGCTGGTTACAACGGTGGAATCGTCCAAGCTCGCAGTATACCCAGACAATCAAGCTTCATGCGCATGAACCGTCTCAGCCAGATCCGGAAGACGAGATGTACGAGCAACACAGAAAGACTGCGGCTAGTTTCACCAGCCGCACGCCCTCCGCTGCAAACGCGAAGCCCCATTATATCCGTGGATCTTGGAAATCTCGAACTGTTACAAGCTATCAACGCTGAAGAGAGTCAAGTAAATACTGCCGGCGATTCAGATGACCGGCGACAGTCATTCTATGGTCCATCAAGTATACGCGCGTCAGCTCTGGGGGATTTTGCGAAGCAACTGCATGAACCAGCCACCACTACAGCAGAATCTCACGATCCGGATCAGGTTACACCTAGACTCTTGCCCGAATTAAAAATTACTCGGCGTTCGTCCATGCCACGTCTTCCTTCGATTACCTTCGACCGTCCTCGACGACGGCTCTCCATGCCAGCTTCATTCACGAGCTCACGTCGCTCACGAGCATCAAGAGGTTCGTGGTATCGACTAAGCGACGACGTGAACGATTTGGATGGAGCAGCAGAGTATGGAAACAGATATACGGTAGTCGAAACGTCACGACACAAAAGTATGGACGCTACAGGCAATCCGCATCTTGATTCTCGCCCAACATCGCCCTTCACACTACCAACTGAGCGAAGTTCTCAGCTATCCAACCATACTCAATCATCTTTTCAGTCACATACGGGCGCCTTGAGCTTCTATGGATACGCGACTCCAGATCAGACGACATGGGATGGAATGAGTTTCGGTGGATTTGGCTCTCCAGTTCACCTATTCAAACGACCACCACGACTTACTTCGCCGACTATGAGAACAGCATTTCCACTAACGATAAGCACCTCTTCGTCACCATCGACGTCGTAGAGCTGAGTCGTCTAGGTCTAGTAGCTTGTCGTTAATGCCAGTATTGCGGTTTTGGATAAACTGGCCAGGGAAGCGGGAGATATATGTACAGCAGGAACCCGAGCTCTATAGCTAGAGACCTCCGGTCAATGTAGGACCCTCACGCGTTTCGTTTTCAATATATAACCGCATCCTCCCCAGCCTCCACCACCATCTCATCATTATCCTCCGCTATATCTCGATTTCCTTCCTGTTCTATATGTTGTCTACTTTTATTCGCAGACTCTTCCCCTTCGTGCGCCGCGCCATTCACTCGCTCGCCTTTGCCTTTGCCATTCCTTTGATCATGCTCGTTCGTATCCACCATTGGTTCGTCCATATTTATATCACCTGTGTCTTTCTCTCTCTGCTCTGTTATCATCCTGTTATCTCTGTCGTTATCTCTCTGCTCTGCTATCCTATCATCTCTGTCGTTCTCTCTCTGCTCTATTATCCGCTGTCTAGCCAATGCCTCCGCTCTCCTCTCATCGACTTCGTCCAATTCCCGCTCGATGTCTTCTTCTACCTCGCGTCTTTGTCGCTCGATTTGGGCTTTTTCGTGGGGTCGGAGGGACCATGGTTTGTAGTACTATACCAGAGATAGAACGGATTAGCATGTTGTATTGGTAGCCATGCACTGGTCCCGAGCCTCTCTCTTTCCAATGCTACATCCAGGACCTCTCCTCTCCTCTCCTCTCCTCTCCTCTCCATCTCCATCTCCATCTCCAACCCCTCCAGTGGCCATTCCTCTCCCCCAACACCAACAACACAACACACGCCCAGAAAAGAAAACTAAGAACCCCTGCAAAATGTTCTCCTCGCTAAACTTGACTCACCAAAACAGGCACCCCCCTCGTCCTCAAACTCCCCGCCCGCCCCCTCATCTCCTCAAACCTAACCTCCCTCTCCCACCCTTCCCACACCACCTGCTCCTCTCTCCGCCTTTGGTCTGATTTAGCTTGTTGCCTAAGTCGTTCCCGATCGTATTCGTCTGCTTGTGCGCGCAATTTTTCCTGTTGGCGGGCTTCGATGGAGGCGCGCCGGCGTTGGGTCGTTGTTGGTTTGGTGCTGGAGGAGAGGGTGGATAATAAGGAGCCGAAGAGGCGTTTGGCGCGGGTTTGTTGGTCGGTGGTGTGACGGGGTCGTTTTGGTGGTGGTGGTGCAGGAGAGGGAGAGGCACGCTGTCGTTTTGGGGGTGGTGAAGTACAGGGAAGGGAGGTTGGGGCTTCGTCGTTGGGCGCGGGATATGCGGATGTGATATGGGCTTCTTGGGAAAGGGACCCTGGGGCTGATGGTGGTGCAGGCGCATCAGGGAGGACTGTGTCTGCTGTGTCTGCTGTGTCTTTTGGTGCTGGGGTTTCGTCGGGGATGAGGACTGCGGATGCTATCTGTGGTCTGAAAGGAGCTTAGTAGGAACAAGAACAAGTTGCTGGAATCTGGAGCGAATATACTCTTCCGTATCTGCCATTGTTATGTTGTGAAATATACTTATGTTTATGTCGAATATCTCGAGTATATATTCTAACTTGAAATGATGGACACTCGCCCCGCAATTTATCCCCGCATTTCATCTCACTGCTGCTATCTCCCTTGGCTCCTCCGCTCGACTTGCCTTGCCTTGCCTTGCCTCCATCAACGCTCTCATCCTCTTCGTCGTCGCAACCATGTCAAAGACAGCAGTACCCATCCTCAAGTTCGTGGGGACCATCTCCCTCGGTCTCCTAACCGTAAGCGCCCTCCTACTCCAGCTCGCAAGCTACCAACCAACCAACCGCCACCCCTCTGCGCCGAGCTAACCATCTCCACCATCCCAGGGCATCTCATACACCACATCCACCCAATCCATCCCCGCCCTGCTCACCCTTCCCACCGCATCCGACGCCCAAGCAACACTCACAACCCACAAGCGCTCAACCACGCGCCATCTCTCGGCTCTCTTCGCCATCGCCGTCTCCTCCTACACTGCCGCTTTCGCTCTCGCTCCTCCCCGAGGCGGCCGACACCCATACCTCCTGTGGACTTCGCTTGTCGCTTCTCTTGGTTGGGGCGCTGCTGAGTTCCTCCTCCGCACTGATGATAAGAATGTTAGAAAGGTCGCGGCTGAGATGGCTAAGCGGGAGGAAGCGTTCAGAGAGCAGGAAAGCAAGGATGTTGCGATTGAGGAAAGTTATGTTGATGCTGGTGTTGGAGGTAGTGTGGCTGATTTGAGGGAGAGGAGGGTGGAGGGAGGAGTGGAGGAGATGAATGGAGAGGTTGTTAGGACGAGTATGGAGAAGTGGAGGGTTGCGGAGTTTGTTAGGCTGGGAAGTACTGGATTGGCTTTTGGATTGGCGGTTGTTGGACTTTGGGGTGATGGGAGCATGAAGAGGATGTGATTTTGTGCTGGTGTGATGAGTTATGGTTGGATGTGTTGGAAGGTTATGCTTGATGAGTTGGTGCCATGCAGGGAGTAAGACAACACTTCTTGACTAGTCCTCATCATCATCATGCATCGAAGAGCTTAATAATTGACTTCATAATACACTAAAGAAATCCTATATCGCGCCCAACTCCTTCAACTTAGCAATCATCCCATCCACATCCTCAACTTTACCACCCCCCTTCCTCGCCGGCGGCTCCTCCACCTTGACCGTCTTCAACCTCTGCCTCAACTCCTCTCCATAATCACTTAGTGTCTTCTTCTCCATCTTCTTCTTCTTCGCCTTCATAATATTCGGCAGACTCGCATACCTCGGCTCATTCAGCCTCAAATCCGTCGTAATCACCATCGGCAACGGACTCCTCGTCGTCTCAACCCCGCCATCAACCTCTTTCGTCACAGTCGCCCATAACCCCGTCTTCCCATCTTCAATCACAACCTTACTCGCCTGCGTCGCCTGCGGCCACCCCAGTAGCCCCGCAAGCATCTGCCCCGTCTGTCCTGCGTCGTCGTCGATGCTCTGCTTCCCCGTGATAACCAGATTACTGCCTTGTTCCTTGACGACCTTGACGAGCAGTTTCGCAACAGCTAACGGTTCCAGCCCTGTTGAATCTGACGACTCGTCGACTTGCACGTGGATGGAGCGGTCGGCGCCCATGGCCATGGCGGTGCGGAGAACGTCTTGGGCTTTGGCGGGACCGGCGCTGAACGCGACGATTTCGTCGACGGTGGGGGTTTTGCGCTCGCGTAGGCGCACGGCTTCTTCGATGGAGAGCTCGTCGAAGGGGTTGAGGGAGTGCTTGACGCCGTTTGTTTCGACGCCGGTGTGGGTTTTGTTTACACGGGGTTTGATCTGGGGAAAAGTGGGAGTGTTAGTGTTTGTGGTTTGGATGGTGGTGGGCGAGGATGTAAGGATGTGAGGATGTGGCGGATGGGGAGGGACGCACGGCATAGTCGATTACCCGTTTGACGGGCACGAGGATCTTGAGGCTGTTGGACATTGTGGGTTGTTGTGGTGTTGGTGAAGGTAGAGCGGTATGATGATGGTCAATGTCAATGAACTTTTGACCATCTCGGCGATGGTGTTTCATCCTCGGCTCTGCTCTTGAATCAGAGGGTCCGAGAAGGTGATTACACACGTTGGGCGACGGGCGGAAGTCATGGAGATTTAGTTGCAGAAGGCAACTCGATTCTCACGCTCACGCTCACGATCAATCGCCTGAGAGCTATGGGAAGAAGCTCTTTTAGGCTTGAGACCGAGCATGATATCTTCCAGAGGTTTCCCTTACTGACGATAAACACACTGCTCTTCTAGCTATACCCAGCTCCTGATAGTAGAACTGAACTATCGAGCTGACGCGACAAGGGCGCCTCTCACTCCCATACCTGCCTAACTGTACTATCAGTGATGATCAGCCTACTCTATTGTATGCAAGATTTTGTGCTTCTGGTAGTCGTGAGGTGCGAGAGTCACGTGCTTCTTTCTAGATCTAAACAGCATGGCAGCGATAACCGGGACAAATTAGAAAAGTTCTGTCATGTCATAGATAACAACACGCACTTGTTCAAAGTCTCGCTCCATCTTTACAATCTCAACCGCCATCCACAAGCACCAAACATCGTCCAGCTACATGTGCTGCTAAAGCCCCTCCTACACCATCCGCCACTCTTACACTCCACCGCGTACATGCGTGTGTCCATCTTCACCTCTCAAGTGAGTTAGTCAGTGAGAGGGTCCAACTTCGGAGCTCCCAGTATACTGACCATTTGCTTTCTCAGGACTATATTTCAGGCATGTCCATCTCCTTCTCCTTCCTCTCACCACTCATTACTAACCATACTACCTCAGACCATCTTTGGAAAGCCTCCTCAATTTGAGAAACCTTCTGTTAAAGAATCAATAAACAATCTACATCTTTTTGCTCTTCTGCTAGACAGTACAACACCACAATCATGCTGTCTCGCTTTATCAAACAATCTGCTACTACCAAGCCATCAAGCTTGACTAGATACACCTCCAAGTTCCAGCCTCAAGCTCGCTTCCTGGCTACTGTGGCAGATGTCAACCCCCAAACTCCCAGGAATCGCCCTTCGAAGTCAACACAGACTAGAGCCACCTTCACCATCAAGGTTAGACAATATCTGAGCAAGAGCTTGTCTGTATAGAATACTAACTGTCGCTTCCTCCAGAACGGACCCATCTTCTCTGGAAAGAGCTTCGGTGCTGATGTAAACGTATCTGGAGAAGCCGTCTTTACCACATCTCTTGTTGGTTACCCAGAATCTCTCACCGATCCTTCCTATCGCGGACAGATTCTGGTCTTTACTCAGCCACTCATTGGAAACTATGGTGTCCCAGGAATGTCCAGAGATGAATTCGGACTTCTCCGCCATTTCGAGTCTCCTCACCTTCAAGCAGCTGGTGTAGTCGTAGCAGATGCTGCCGAACACTACAGCCATTGGACCGCTGTAGAGTCTTTGGGAGAGTGGTGTGCTCGTTCCGGCGTTCCCGCCATCACCGGTGTCGACACCCGTGAAATCGTCACCTACCTTCGTGAACAAGGTTCTTCCCTCGCACGCATCACAGTCGGCGACAAGTACGACGCCGATGAAGATGAAGCCTTCACCGACCCCGAAGCAATCAACCTCGTCCGCCGCGTCTCCACCAAGCAACCCTTCCACATCGCCTCCCCCGGCGACCTCCACGTCGCTCTCATCGACTGCGGTGTCAAGGAAAACATCATGCGCTCCCTCGTCTCCCGCGGCGCCTCCGTCACCGTCCTCCCCTTCGACTACCCCGTCCAAAACATCGCGCAGCACTTCGACGGCGTCTTCATCTCCAACGGCCCAGGCGACCCAACCCACTGCCGCGCTACCGCTCACAACCTTCGCCAAATCATCGATCACCACCAACTCCCCGTCTTCGGCATCTGTCTCGGCCACCAACTCCTCGCCATGGCCACCGGCGCCAAGACCATCAAGCTCAAGTACGGCAACCGCGCCCACAACATCCCCGCCCTCGACTTGACCACGGGCCGCTGCCACATTACCTCTCAAAACCACGGCTATGCTGTCGACGTCGCGAGCCTGCACCCAGATTACAAAGAGTACTTTGTCAACCTCAACGACAGCTCCAATGAAGGCATGATCCATAAATCCCGCCCCATCTTCAGCACGCAATTTCATCCCGAAGCCAAAGGCGGACCGATGGATAGCGCGTATCTCTTCGACAGCTATATCCAGAGCTGTAAGTTGTACAAGGAGACGCAGGAGAGGATGGGCAAGGGGAGAAGCGGGAAGCCGAGTCCGTTGCTGGTGGAGCTTTTGTCCAAAGAGAGGGTGGGAACGGCGACGGAACATGCTATTAGGACGGGTTTTAAGGATGTTGTGGGGAGAGAGGGTGGAGCTGCGAGGATTGCGGAGAGAGGTGCGCAGGCGGGGAAGGTGGCTGCTGCTGAGCAGTAGAATAGAGGAGAAGGGCTGGGAGGAAGATTGTTGGGGTGAGGAGGATGAGGTGTGAGGAGTGTTTTTGGGGGGTTTTTGGATTGTGTAGTTGGGGGATGTGAAATATACTATACAATCACACAAATTACACGCCCTGTGTTTCATGATAGGAAGAACGATTACTTTTGTCACAAGATGCATAAAGTACAGTACCCAGTCAGCAACGGTGTTTTCAGGACACGAACTGTCTATGCTTGGGCCGGTAACATGGTGATATGTTATATAATTGAGCCCTCAAGCTTTCATTATAATCACAGTGGACATGGAGAGCCTACCCACTTGCCGCACTATTCGACGAGGTGCCCTTATAGAGCCTAGAGAATTTCGTGGTGAAATTTATGATATTGCAAGTACTACCATACTCTTATTAACCCTGGGTATCATTGCCGAATCGTGAAGCCCATGCCATGCTTTTTGCATCAATCTCGTATCTTGTCGTAAATGCTCATCAATCTACTCAGTTTTCGACCTCTTCCTTGCCTCCTCCGCTTCTTCTCATTCTCCTCTTCAAATGTCCTCGAACACGGGGTTAGTCCTTTTCGGCGCATGATGCGAAGCCTGCCGTGGCAAATACAGTAGAAGTATCGTCACTTCTCGCGACATCGCCGAAGCAAGCTGCTTGTTGAGCCACTGCTCAAATCCTTCTGCGAAGGAGAGTCTTCGGCGGCTTTGATCATTGCTTCTCCTGCTGCTTTCGGCATCCAAGTTGGCAATAGCAACTGGTGTCCAGTCCTTGTGGAAACCAGGATAGGGCCAGCCTTTGGAGCTTGCCTGCAATCCTGCAACCACTTGATAAGCGTGTAACAGGAAGGACAGCAACGCTTGGAAATAGGGAGCACCAGGCTTAGGGCTTTGGAATCTGTTGATATGGGCCTCGTCCGGCAGCTCTAGGAAGTTAGGCGGTTCATTTGTGTGGCAATGACACGGCTGGAACATCTCTCAAGATCTGCGGCGAGTAGTAGATGTAAGGCTAGGTAGGATATTGGCCTCGACATGAACGCAGCCATGAAATTGCCACCGTGTTGAGATCCCAATCATCGTCCAGACTCGCGGCCTTTCTTTCTCCTTGAACTCGTTTTTTATGCTACCCATCACCGCTGAGACACTCTTTGACGCACATCATGTTGTGATCCTGGAGGACGTCCGCGGCAATAGTCACATTCTGCAAAGTAGCCCTTTCCAGTATGGCCTGAATGCGCCTTTTTGTTTTGACCGAGTTCGGATGCGCGAGAAGAGAATTAAGTGCACGTATTGTGCAAGCCAATCAGGTCGATGAAGTTTATGACTTTGGTAGCGAAGTCGGCCGCCTCGTCAACATCGGAAATCTCCAGCGTCGCTGTCTTGTCTTTGAGCCTTGAGCATGAGGCCGGCCAGCAAACCCCTCCCCACACCCTCTTGCTGGACGTTTTCTATCCTCGCTCCATACGCTGCGTTTACAGAAGAGATCATAGGCGCTATTGAGGGACTGCGGATCTCTCTAGCACGTTGCTTATCAACCTTGTCCTTGATCTCTTTGGCAAAGGCGAAATTAAGGCGAAGCAACCCGTCGAAGTTAATCCTCATGCCTGGTCAGAGCATTCGTGGCGAGGTAAGGTCACCCCGAGTGCTCTCCACAACCTCCTCTCGAGGAGTTTAAGCTCTTGTGGAAGCTCCTGCTTGTACAGCTCGGGGCGAGAATTTGTCTTTGTTGCCAGGATCCTGGTCGTTCTTGTATTTGTGCCGTTTCCCAAATGCTTTTCCTTTTGCTTTGTTGACATCAATCAATGTCTCCTGGACCCATCTGAACATGCTGGCGACGAAAGCCTGAACATGCATCATGCCTTGAGCATTGTACTCAAAGTGCCCTTTTAGTCGCGGCGTCCTGAAGTGCAGAAAGATGCTCGTCATGAGTTGGGATGTTGTAATACTTCTTGAAGTGATCGATGATGACGGACATGATTTCTTTCTGATCGTCCGTCAATGTGATGACCTGATGGCGTGCAGTCGATCGCTCCGCTATGATAAGTTCAATGGACTTGGTTCCATCAGGCCTCATGGTGGTCTCTCCGCACAATGTCGATAATGCCACGTTCTATGCCTCTTTTGAAGCGATTGTACATCTTTGTATTTGAAGCGCCGAAGACATAAGCCTGCGCATATACAACAATACGGCCTTGGGCCTTGTCGTCCTCCACTGTCTCGAATGATTTCGTCAAAAGCATCTTGATGTTGTCAACGTGCGTGCGCGCAGTTGATAGCGGTGGTGTATGCGGCTGTATGGACTTCGTCTGTCTCGTCTGTTTTTGTCAATTGAACACCAGTGACCATCTTGATCAGATATTCTGCAGGTGACTTGCCAATCGGCAACATGGTGCATTGTTCATCCTCATAGACCTTGAGGGGTGGGATGGTTGTAGCATTTGAGGCGAGAGAGGTTGTGAGGCATGCTGGAGCTGTTTCTGCAGTCTGTGTGAAGGAGGAGGGTGGAGGTATCCCAATTGCCGATGCTTGGAGAATCGCTGTGGCCAGCATCGTCGGAAGCGGAGGAAGAGGCGCTGCAAGGGGTGCTGGAGAGTTTCCAGGAGGTTGGAGGAGGTGAGGAGGATGTGGTATCCCGATTGCTGAGGCCTGGAGAGGGTGCTGTGGACTCTTCATCCTCGAACTGGTCATCTTGACCTACGTGCGATCCGCTGACAGCCATGAAAGCGTTCTTGCCAGCTACAGGTACCACCGCGGCCACCTCGTACCCCCGGACTGTGAGGTCAGTGAATTGAGCAGTATAGCGGTATACTAAGTCCTTCTCGTGCGAGATGATTAGTCCCGTGCTCGCTTTGCAATGGCTTCGTTATGCTTAGCAGGAAAGTCAGGGTTTCTGTAGTAATAATGTTGGTCAAGACTCAAAAAGCGGTCTGGGATACCGGCTCTGCGCGCCATTTCTGTAGGCAGGATGGGTGGTGTGATGAGTGCCGTGGATGTTTAAAGCTGAGTACAAGTAATCAGTATCCTTGAATCCCAGCCCGACTAGTCGACGACTCACAATAACTTTCTGGACTTGGAAGAAGAAAAGAAGTCGTGTGGTAGATTGATAAAGCCTGGATATCTTTAAAATCTCACAGGGTCGAAGTCGAGGATATCGCTGTTTTTGATTAGAACTTGCTTGCAGTGCCATCTACAGCACTCTTCACATCAAGCACTGCAAGTAGTTAGTATCCTTAAATCCTAATTAAGTAGTCGACGGTCCCACGTTGACTTCCTAGACTTAGAAGGAGAATATCGTTTGTGTACACTACCGTGAAATTGTAAAAGATCGAGGGTGGCCTTGATATCCTTGAAATCTTAATTGATCGAAGTCGGGATATCGCTATCCTATCTAATAACTTGCTTTTGTAGTGCTTGGTGAAGAGAGCGCTGGAGGGAATAGAAGAGAGAGAGCAGAGGATTTCGCACGTTCAAATATCTTTCCAGCATATACTGAGTGGGCAAGTTATCAGATTATGAGGTTAGGTTGTTTGTTGTTTCGCTCAGATCAGTCAATGATTTCCAAGGTTTCCAACGTCTTTGTATACACGGTGTGTCATCAGGTATACTTCGCCGCTGTTCACTACATCTGCCACAACGTCGAATACTGCTTCCACGGCACATCTCACCTCCCTACCATCACTCTTCAGGCCACAGTGTATACCCACTCCTCTCAACCGCTCTTATATATGCCTCGTCCCTCTTACACCTCTCCAACCACTCACTCGTCCTCGCCCATCTCTTCCCCACATCCACACCCTTCGTCCCAAATTCCCTCGCAAATATAAAGTCAACTGAAGCCTGCATCATCACATCCGCCGCTGTCACCCTCCCTCCAACCAACCATTCTCGTCCATCAGAGAGCTCGCTTTCGAGCCAGTCGAGGTCTTTCTGCACGTTGAGTGACATGCCCGCGACCATCGCGTCTATGGTAGAGCTATTGGCGGCTATGAAGGTGGAGGGCAGATTCCAGGTTGCGTAGAGGATGGCGAGGGCGTGTAGCATGAATGTGGCTTCGGAGGCGTGTATCCAGGTGAGTATTTGGGCGCGTTCGGGCGTGGTACGGCCTGCTAGTCCTAATCCTGATCCTTGCCTTTTCTGCTCGCTGACTTGTGCTTGTCCTTGTCCTTGTGCGTGTCCTTGTGCTTGAGTGTTGTCGTTGTCGTATTGGGAGAGAAGATACTCTGTAATCGCACCGCTTTCGTGGATCGTTAGGTCAGTGCTGCTATCGTGCAAAGTCGGGAATTTGCCGAGAGGATTGCCTGAGGCGGATTTAAATTCTGCAGGCGCGGCTTTGAAGCGGTCGATGCGTGGGGAGAACTTTAGCGTGTAGGGGAGGGAGAGCAGTTCGAGGAGCCAGGCGGTGCGGATGCTGCGGGAGGCTTGCAGGAAGTAAAGTGTTATTGTGGGAGGTTGCGAGGTGGACATGCTTGAGGAGATGTTGGAAGGACTTGTGGTGGTGTGGTGGGTGGTGGTGGAATTTGTTGCCTGGGATGAAATGGTTTGGAGCGTGGTTGCAGTAGTGCTTGTGTTGTTCGCTAACTAGGTAGTGGTGGGATGGGGGATGATTGCGGCGTCGTGAGGCTATGTGTGGTGACTTTAAGGGTGTGGTCTCCCGGCCATGAGGGTACTCAAATCCACTGCCTAGGTTGCCCCACATTCCAATGGCCTTCAACTCTACTCGGCCATCTCTCGGACATGTTCTTGAAAGCTGTACGAAGTAAACGTGTAAACGACACGTCCCAACAGTGCCCGTACTTGTATTAAGCCTCGTCTCGTGAGAGCATGTCGAAAGAGCTGATGCAAGTCCAGAGCTACACAACTTCAGTGATAGTTGCAAGTATTCCCTTCCTCTGATGAACCTGGCATGAAAAAGGACACCTCGTGAATATTTGCATAGTAGCTGCACGAGACTTGGGCGCCGTGCCGTAAGATAACCCCTAGACTTTCAGACTTGACTTACTATTGCATCGTGTCTATTTTTGTAACAGAAGGATGTTGTTGAGCTGAAAATAGCCTCCAGTCCGTGCTCCTTGCTTCGCCCATTCCTTCCCTTTCCTTGGACTTGAATGAGAAATAACTATGTGATGTGCATCACGACCGAGACACAGCATTCTCCACAGCCCTTCATTATAATCTGTAGTTTTATCTGTTAACTTACCGTCTCATCTCTGCATAAACACGGGCGGATCAGCTAGGCACTGAATTCCGACGAACAACATGGCATCTTGGCACGACCTTCCATTCGAGATCAAAGTTATTTGGAGCTCGAGCAGAGTTCGCCAAAAATATTGGGAATAATAGAAAGCAATGTGGTGTCCATGATAACATCTGTTCAGATCCGTTTCTCAATAGGATCGCTACATACAATGAATTTGATGCGAACATGCTTGCTTGTGGTGACCACTACACGATTCTTCTCTTTCCGGTTCCCACGTCGTTGAGCTGTTTTACTTAAGATGGTAGCATCATGTCCACAACAGAGCGTTACACACTATAGGCAACTCACTGGCAATCTGCAGCTGCCTTCATACTGAGGTGTATCAAAGAAGATATCCAAGAACGTGGTGGTGATGAGATAACTAGAGCGATTTCTCTGAAACCCGACGTTTTTAGGAACAAATGGTCTCCATGCCTTGTGATATAGATGTACTCTTTTGCAAAAGCTGCACATCACGCCACCGTGACGTGAGCGCTGGTAAGAGCCTAGTGTGAGATCAGTTCCACTTCCATTAAGAGTTCTTTTCGGGGTTTGCGGACGATACGCATAGCGTCGAAACATCTTTCAAGGTATGGCTTCTATTGGTTTCTTGCTCTTCGTGCAGGGGGATCGTTGGTCAAGGGGTTCGAGAAAGGATTGCTGGGATTTGTTTCGGTAAGCTTTACTTGAATCGTTCATTTTGTTATGTCCATTGCGATATTGACAGCGTGTCGTATGTAGTGGTTAACTTTTACACCTGTACATACCAGTATGAAATGCATCATCCAGAAACTCCTTTTCCCTTTGCTTTTCAGTGACGTCCGACATGCTCAATGCACAGCTTGTTATTCGAAACCTTTGCGCGACAAAAACAATCCATATTCCAGATATTAAAACCACACCTTACCCAACTTCTTACTCAACAACCACCACACATACAACGTCTGACACGTTCCCGCAGCCAACACAACTCCCGCCCAAATCTGCACACCCAGATAATCCGTTCCTCCCTTCTTAACCAACGCCCCCGCAATCGGCGGTCCAACCAACACAGAAAGCGCAGTTGGCGCCCAGGACATGCCCATCCTTGTGCCCAACTTACCCATGTCTGGGCAACAAAACGGCAGCACAGAAGCGGGTAATGCAATCAGACCACCAGAACAGAAGCCGTAGAAGACGCTGAATGCAATCAGGCCAGGCGTGCTTGATACGGCGATCCAGCAGAAGGCGATTACAGATGATGAAGCACCACATGCGACCCAAAGAGGCATAATGCCTGTTTTGCGTGCGAGGAGGGAGACGAAGAGACGGCCGAAGAAGGAGGCGGCAGAAGCGACGGCGAGGAGGTAGTAAGACAACGCGGGTGAGGTGTGTGTTACCAGTTGACCGTACGCGGGGATGTAGAAGAGGGGTACTGCATAGCCGAGGAACATGAAGACGTTGATCATGGTGTACATGAGGAAAGGCCAGTCGGTTAGGGCAGACTTATCGATGAGAGAGCGGGCACGTCCGGAAGGTTTGGTGGGACCTAGGAGGGTGGCTGGAATGGCAAAGGCGAAGGTGCCGAGGAGGATGTAGCCTGTGTTGTATCAGTAAAATGGAAGTAGGTTACAAGGTAGAAAGACATGAAGTGTACGGTACCTAAAGCACGAACGGTATATGGAAAGCCATGACTATCAATGAGTCCACGGAACACAACCACGAACACGATAGCTCCTAGACCGATACCACAAGCCAAGAGTCCTAGAGCTATAGGTCGTTTTGTTGTAAAGGCGCCGGCGACAAGGCTCAGAGTCGGCACGTACATCAACCCACTACCTAATCCAACGCACAGCCCTTGAGCGAGAAATACTTGCCAATATGTCGTGCACAACGAGGTCATGAAGAGACCGACAACGTTGAGGATGACACCGGTAATAAGCATGACGCGGTAGTAACCGAGATCGAAGAGCGGACCACTGACGAAGCCGATGAAAATCAGTAGGAAGTTTGTCATTGTGCCAATCCAAGCAATGGATGATTGAGAGTTCTGTTTGAGAAAGTCGGTGGTGTAGAAAGCTTCGAACACACCATAGGCGAGAGGGAGGCCCCTAGATATAGATGTCAGTTCATGACGTTGTCGCAAAACATCACGCACACTCACCAGATATTAAAGAAGATGAAGAAACCACCAGCGACCTGAAGCCAAGCTCTGAAACCGCCATCAGGAGGAGCATCAGGTGTTTCCGTCTTGCCTGACGGATTTGCTTCGACGTCCTGACCAGATGGTACCGGAGTCGTGTCGGACGTCTTTTTGTCTTCCATCAACCGGTTCAGGTCAAGTGACACCATCTCTGATTGTTCGCGGCTCATGTTTGCGCTCATGTTCGCCAGGTCAAGTGACACACCATGAGGGTGTGATTGTGAGTCTTTTGGATCCATGTTTGATAAAGGTCACCAAGACAGGATGGTGAAGAAGTAGAAAAGTATGAATTAACACAAGTAAAAGCACAAAGATCTTCCTAGGCCATACAAACGTGCCACACGTGAGGCTAATATGGAAAAGAAGAGCGAGATTGAGATGACATTATAAGGTGAGCACGAAAGCCCTCCTAAGCGCGCTCTTGTGAAAGATGAGCGAGACGTCAATGTATATAGACAGGAAAATTATCTGTGTAACCTTGTGGTACTACTTTCGCAAATTGCAGCAGACTCATTTTGGATCTTCACTTTTCGTGAGATGGCTCAACTTGGTAGCACCAGGAACACCGAGGGCAAACGCGTTTGTTCCGATGTGGGGAAGACTCTCTTTTGGCTTGGCTGCGAAAAGAACTGCATCAAACTTGCCCGAAGATGGCGACATGTCCGTACGGTGAACGAACGAGGAAGGCTCTTTATATGCATGTCCTGGTTCGCAACCCATCGATATCCTAGCTCAAAGCTCATCATCTCATCATCTCCTGTAAAGAAAAGAAAGCCATTGACGTTTTGCGGGTTGCCTTGTGTAACACTCGTCCTCTTTGGACCTCACCGCATCCGCACATGTTGCCATGAAGAGAATAGCTCTGCTGAGCTCCTGCCGCATTGTCGTCAGCGAGCAGGCGTGACGCTTAGAGCTGATTGCTTGCATGAAGACTTTCGACTCTCCGCTCTCCTCCTGTTTCCTCCACTCTGTTGTCGTTTCTCTCAACAACTGAAGTCCGTCTGTCTGCAAGTCATTTAGCCGCCCCACATGCACACCACAATCGACTTCTTGAACCCCGCTTACCCCGCTTCAATATTCTCTTCTTTCACGCCTGCCTCTTTCGCTCTGGGACGACCATGATCCGATGTCGTCCTGCTCGACCAGCCGCCCACGCTAAGAACTCTGGCTAAGACATCAGCGTTTAGGCTGTCTTGTTATATCATGTTTTAACCAAGCTTTGTGGGGTACTCCATTGAATTATGCTCGCACAGACTCAAGCCTTTGGTGTCACTTGACTCTGGGAGAATCACTCCGCTGGTCGGGTATAATGAGGCATGCTAGCTCAAATGTACGTGTTGAGGAGACGACAGCCGATCATGAAAGACTATAAAATGTGACCCATCCTTGTCCTTCTTTAGAGACTGTAACAGATCGTCTGACATTTCTTGATACTGGTCGTCCACCATGCTGTCCCCATCAATCGCCTCTGCGGCAGTGTTATCACTGGCAGGTCTCGTACTTGCTTGTCCATCTCCAGCTCAACTCGGTGATATTAGTATCCTTGCCGAGAATGATCTCATTAGTAAGTCTATACTTATTGTGACACATCACGTCGTCGTCAGAATTTCGTGGCCAGGACAAAAGTTGCTCTAAATTACCTATGAGGTGGGGTGTAGCCTAGAACGGCTGTGAAGAGTGCCCGTAGACCTTCTAAATATGACGGATGTCTCAGATTACAGAGTGTTTCGAGGAAGAGCCTAGGATACCAGAGAAGAGGCATAAACTGAGTAGCTCGAAGAGAGTTAGGGCACCCTCCAGAGCGGTCCTAGCCGCGAATTCTGACGACGACGTGACATCACAAAGATAGAGCCTAACACTAGATAACAGCCAATAATACAGCCACCACAAGTGCTGCCCTCTTGCTGAGCAAATCCCAGCCTCTGCTCGGAGCTCAAAGTGCCTGTAGTGACCTTGGCGAGCGGCTCTGGTCACCACACACCCAAAACTTCGCAGCAGGACTTAACAGCTCGCTGGCATACGAAGTTTATGCTGGTCGCGTGACGGAAGATCAGCTTTTCTGGATTGCACAAAACGGCAAAATACCTGCTTGTCGACCATCACTGAAACAGTGTCAAGCTATTGCTGTCAATGGATCTGTATACAGTGCTGATTGCAACACAAACCTTCCGGCACTATGCACACAATCAGCACCTGCGTCCAACATCAGCTACGCCAACACATCTCCACCCTATCAGATCCAGCAGAATGTGGGCAACCAGTCACTCATTGGCTACAGAGACTTCATGGGTTTCCGCTTCTTAGGCGTCCGCTTCGCAGCAGAACCTCAACGTTTCACGTACAGTAGCCTCTATGATGGAACAGGCGTAAATGACGCCCTAATGCCGCCACCACAATGTCTGCAGAACAACGCAAATCCAAACCCTTTGCCTACCTTTAACAATCAATCCGACAGCACAGACTGCCTCTTCCTCAACATCTGGACTACCAGTCTGCCTGCTGAGCCTCGACCAGCAAAGAAAGATCTCAAGGCTGTGATGGTCTATATCCATGGCGGTGGCTTTGCCACAGGATCTGCTAGTAACCCTACGAATGATGGCAGTGAGCTATCTAGCAGAGGCGACGTCGTTGTTGTTGACCTTCAATACCGTCTCTCCACCCTGGGATTCCTTGCTCTGAACGATGGTGTTCATAATGGTAAAAATCAATTCATCTCGTGCCTTCTATACTCGAGCTAACAATACCTTCTAGGTAACTACTGGATGTCTGACGTAATTAGTGGGTTGGAATGGGTGCAAAAATACATCACTGCTTTTGGTGGTGATCCCAGCCGCGTAACAGTCTTCGGCGAGTCTGCCGGCGCAGAAAGTAAGTATTCGGATCACCGTATCGTGCGAGATTGTGCTCTGACTTGCTTTCAGCTGTTCAAGCATTACTTGCTTCACCAAAAGCCGCTGGTTTGTTCAGCGCTGCTCTCATGCAGTCAAACTACTTGCAACCATACCAACCAATTGCCTCCTCTTACAACCAGACGACTCTGCGTATTCTGAACTCAACTGGCTGTCTAAGTTCGTCAGACCAGCTCGGTTGTCTCCAAGCGTACAACGCCAGTGCTCTGATTAGACTCCGGACCACCTTCAAGTAAGTCTTGCACCTTGTTCGATACTCTCAACCACCTTCACTAACCCCATCGTCTCAGCTACCCCGTAATCGACGGCACCTATCTAACAACCTCCTACATCAACCTCAACGGTTCCGACTGCAGCTCCACCATCAACTCCGTCCCAATCCTCATGGGCGTCAACCGCGACGAAGAAGGCGTCCTGGCACCAGTCCAACGCACCACCGACCTTAACACCGGCATCACGGGCGCAGTCGGCAACACCACCCTCTCGAATGCCATAATCGCCTCCAACCTCTTTCCCCTTGGCTCCGGCCCCTTCCCCTCCAACCAAACGCTCAACATCTTCAACACCACCACCCGCATCCTGACTGACGATTCCTTCCGCTGCTCTAATCAATTCACCGCTTACGCTGGCGTCGCAAACGGTGTGCTGCCCTCCATCTACTTCTACGAATTCAACCGCACCTACCAAGATCCCGGCTACAACAGCAATGGCGTCTGCATTCCGGCGCCTGATGCAACACACCCCTTCGGCAATCCTAGTGCAGAATACTTCAAATGTCACGCCGGCGACCTCTCAAACACCTTCGGCACCATCGCCCGCGTCGGCTTCCCCGCTCGCGACGAAAACGACATGCCTTTCGCCCAGCTGATTGTGGATTATTGGACCGCGTTTGCCAGGAGTGGTGGGGATCCGAATCCAGATATGGGGTATTTGCAAGCTAGGGGGTATTGGAATACTATTAATCAGATTGAGGTGAGTGGTGCGTGGGAGCCGGTGAGTGCAGAGGAGGGTGTGAGCCCCGGCATGATGGAGTTGCAGTGGAATAGCTTTATGAGGGAGTTTAGGGATGTGGAACAGTGCGGTGTGTTGGGACAGGGGTTGATGGAGTATGTTGAGTAGAGAGAGCGGGTTTTTTAAAAGGGGGAAATGGGAAATATGTGCCGTGGAGTTGGACGAGGTTTGGGAGGAGTGCGAGGTTGTGATATTGAAAAGCTTTCGATGTCTAATATAGAGGAAGAAATATCCAATGTACAGCCCTGCCTCCAATTCCACCCTAGCTCTAGTAGTAATAAAGATCTCCCAAGACGCATGAGCACCGAACTGTAGAACGCCAAGAGCGCAGCGAGTCGAGAACTGAAGAGAAGGGTTTTGTATCGCGCATAATCGCGGCCTGCCATAGTATTCTGCTCGCTCGCTTAGAAGTATACCCTGACAAGCACTCCTACAAAAGTGTTTTTGACATTCCAGAGTCTATAAGGATCAAGTGTCACACACTGTCGCTTTCATAATATGAACGATTTGGTTTCCCGTGCAAAGCGCATTTCATCTTCTATTATTACAAAATCTGCTTCAAAGGTGTAGATCGATTATCTTACAGGTTTGTATAAATCTGACGACCGTATCCGCTTCACCACTTGTATCATCTATCCCCAATAAAACAAACCACCTTCTACATCTTGACGAGGCGTAGGCGAAGCCTCAAACCTCTTTTGCAAGAGAGAGAGAGAGGGCTGCAATTCCAATTCCCAGTTTCTTCCTTCCAGGTTTGGTGATAGGTCGAGCTAGTTATCGTGTTTATTTGTTCATCTGGTTTTGTGGGAAAGCCCATGCCCCTCAGCCGAAGAACTGCTTCATCTCCTGGTTTTATTGCGAAAGTGAATCACATCCACTCCGCCGTCATAGCTTGAGACGCATGTATGCCGCTCGTCCAGCATTTGCTGTCGTCCTGGACGATGTGCGAGATTCTGTTGATGTTGGACAGGCGAGCTTCATACTGACCAAATGGGCGACAATGACCAAAGAGGCTAGAAGTTGCAGAAGTCGGTGAAGCTTTGTAGGTTAAGCTGACGACTGTTGCTAGAGGTGTCGCGTCACGTGTGGAGTGTCCTCAATCAGAATGCCATGTTCTTCCGTGTGGGATTGTTCGTCATCGCAACCTTTGATGTTGGGGGGCAGAATTGCCTCATATACCATCTGCCAAGATGATGTCACGATGGTGATTGTTTGAGTACTATTGACGACGTCGTAAGATGAGTTGATAGTTGATAAAGTTGGCAGTCAGGTTGAACGTTTTTCTTAAGTACTAGGTTGAGGTTCAGAGACTGACAAGCAGCGTCCAAAGTCGTCCGTATGGCAAGATGCTTGTATGGGTTAAGTAGAGTGCCTGTTAGGACGGTATGCAATAAACCAGAATATAATAGTCACAGAATAACTCCAGCAGTCTTCTCAGGCCTTCTTGAAGGATCAGGAGTGATGAAGCTGTCATCGCAGTGTCATTTGACAGTCTTTCAAATGTACCCCTTCTCTCTTCCCTTCGCTCTCATAGCCTCCCGTCTTGACTCTTTCTGCATCTTCCGCGCTTGACTTACGCTCGGCCCTCTTCGTTCCTCCTCATCTTCCCTCCTCTCCAGTGCCTCCTCGTCCACTTGATCGAGCACAAACCTTCCCATTTGTCCTATCCTCCATCTCTGCACCATCCATGCTGCTGCGCCCTCGATATCTACAATACCGCCTTTGTTGAGTCTACCAGTCTTGCGGGCTATAGCCTCTAGCAGAGGTACAATTTCGTTCGTAGGCTGTCCGTCAGAAGTGTACTCTGCGTAAACAAATGGATTGTGCAAGTTGATTCGGTAAAGCAGATAATCCGCTAGTGTGACAGGCTGAATGATGCCATCCTTGACAGCACCACATAAGGCCAGCTTGAGCATACTCTCAGCTTCTGGGACGTACGGCATGAAAACTCCAGGTGTATCCAGAAGATAAACTCCTTCCCCCGGCGCAGTGCCTTCATCCGCCAAGTCTGCTCCCTCGATAATCTTGACAGCACTTCCAATCTTCCTCGTCACACCAGGTTGCGCTCCTGTCTTTGCGACCTTGCCTTTACGTACTCCTACCGCTCGAAGCGCATTGAGCAGTGTAGACTTGCCGACATTAGGCATTCCAGCGACCAATATCCTGTGCCCTGTGAGACTATACCGCTCTTTCGCCCAAGCTTTCAGAATCCGTACCAAATCCTTTGTGCTCTTGTGGTCGGTCGTGTCCGTCGTCTTGGAGAAATGCACAGTAGTCGGCGCATGCCATTTCCGTATGACCTTGTCTCTTGCTGTTGTTCTTGCTCGCTCAGCCGCGAGATCGGCGGCTGGTAGTGTGTCTGCTTCTTGACCTAGATCGTGCTTGGTGTAGACGATCATTCTGTCGATACCTGCTAGACTGTGTTCGAGGAGAGGATTGCGAGAGGTGAGCGGCACTCTGTAGTCTCTGCATTCCAGGATGAGTGAGGTTTGTGCAAGGAGAGTCTTCATCTTAGTCAGTCCGGCGGCATGGTGACCAAGGTAGTATGAACGTGGCAGAGAGGTTGGTTCTGGGAATGCGGTGCGTGGGATGAATTGGGTGGGTGGTGAAGTGACGGTAGTTGAAAAGCCGGCGCGCGGATATCTGTATGCTGTAGTAGGGTGGACTATAGCTCTGCGCAAGGTGGCTGTAGCTCGGCCAATCATGATGTGGAGTTTCGAGGATGGATGTACAGTTCAAAAGCACTCCATTTGTGTCTCTATTTGTACAGACATGGTTACGGAATACTCAAAGGCATCCCAAGTAATCTTTTGAACAATTGCTGACCGGCAGCAATGTATGGTGGAGGTGCACTTTTAACACGATCCGAAAGTTTGGTAAATCATGTTTCTGCATCACATGTCAAAAAAAGGGCATGAGTATGGAAGCATTGGGCATCGAGCATCAAGCTAGTTGGTATGTGCATTAGACAGGTCAGCCATTCAGCTATCACCAGCGTTTCCTCCTTCATCCTCCGAGTCCACTCCTGAACTTTTTGGCACATCCTGCTTTCCTTTGCCTCTCGTCGTAGCCAGACCTTTGATAGCATCAAGACCTTTGCTAGTGAGATACAAGAACTGTGCCTCTCTAAAGCTGTCGACGTGAGCGAAGAATGTGTTGAAAGCGTTTCCATCAGCCTCTTCCCTGAAGATCCTCTCATAAATCTCCTTCTGCTTGAACTCCTCCAATTCCTTCTCGTACTTGCCAAAGTCAATCTTCCCGCGCTCGAACTTTGTGGCCGCGCCCTCATTATAGCTATCGAAAACTGGACGCTCGAGTAGTAGGCCAAGTCCAGGTACTTTAGGTATACTGATAGTTGTCTGGCCAAAGGCTTCTAATATTCTTTCAGGAGGACAACCACAACGAACCGTCAAGGCAATCATGGATATCATCTTGCGAATTTGGTGCATCATGAAACTCTGACCGTGAATCTTGATAGATAGCCACTCAGTGCCATTGATGATTATTGGTTCAGGCCTAAGCGTGAACGATTTGATGTGCCGTTTTGACGAAGCGTCGCCGAATGTCTTTTCGACCGTGAAGTTGTGATAATTGCGAGTTCCAAGGAATGGTTTCAATGCTTCGGCGACACGATCTTTTCGTGCATTGGATATGCGCCAAGCTCTTTTGGCTGTGGAATAAGCCGTACGAATCTGCTTGATGGTCGCTTCAAGATTTTTCTTATGTTCGAGCTCAGAACTGGACTCTTCTGGAGCTTCAACCTTATCGACATCCTCGATCTTGGCCTCACTTTCAGGCTTGCCATCGGCTTCACCATTCGACGTGGCCGTGTTAGCCGCAGCCTCAGTTTCGGGCACTTCCACCTTCTGTACTACCATGTCTGGCTGGTTAGCCGCTGTGGTCGATACCTCCGGCTTCTCCTCAGGAGCTTTATTACATGCTTGAGGTTCAGCTGATTCGGTGAGATGCTCTTCCACTTCGTCCTCATACAATGCCCTCATCACGAGTGACTTGATGGGTTCCTGCAATGTGTCCAAAATTGGTTTGATGTGCTTCTCCTCCGTTTCTTCCCAGAAATTTGCGACTTCCTCTTGCCTTTTCTTATATCCTTCTTCGTCTCCTGCTTCCTGCGCATGCTGAACCAATTTTCGTCCTAGAAAGCTACTGGGATGTGGTGGCAAGAACGAATGTGTTGGGATTAGGTACTCATACCACCTCGAATCGCAGGCTTGGTAACAGCTGAAACTGTTGACTGTCCTCTCAATGCCCCATACGCGGATCTGAGGCGATAGGTGGGAGTTGATTTTCTCGATGATATCTTTGTCTTCGATGATGAGCTTGAGCGAGATGACATTGCCTGCAGCATGAACACCCTTGTCTGTACGTGCGCAACGAACGAGTGCTGACTTCTTCGGATCAGTCGCATTAGCTTTCGAGATAGCACCTGCTTCGACGAATGCATTGAACAGGTCTCCTTCGATTGTCTTCTCTGTTGTATTACTGTTGAACATTAGTAAGAGTCGTGCACCCACTCTTTCAGACTTTCTCCTACATTTGCATCCCTCGATACCCTGTACCAGAATAGCCAATCAATACAGCAACCTTGTGCTTTGGTCTTCTTTCCTCTTGAGCCACTTCTTCTGCAGAGAAGCCCTGGTGTAGCAGGTTGGGCTTGTCGCTGTCTTCCGTCTTCTGGCGCTTTTGATTGCGCTCCTCATTTTCTTGTCTTCGATCACCTCGTTGTTGGCTGGCTTGGTACATTAGCTCCATCATGCCTTCAATCTTGAAATCTTGGCAAATCTTACCTCCACTCTTTACGCCCCAGATCTTTTCCCTTACCTCTACCACCTCTGCTACCGTGATGGCCGCGCGAGCTGGAGTGAGTGAACTTCCTCTTCTGTTGCCTATCGTCTGCCATTGTGCTTTGATCTGTGCTCTGCTAGTAGTGACTAACGCTGCCGATCTGATGAAAGCTGTCGCTGAGCTTCGTATGGTACCTAGAATCATTCGAATCTCCTCTAAGAGTTGGAGTCGAGGTCTTCAATGGTCAATTTCGAAAAATCACTATCGGGCCGAACGGAGTATGGCCGATACTCCTTTGTTCCAGCTCGACGACGATGAATCACTTCGCTTTGTTAATAACATTCAGTACTCAAAGACGCCGACGAAGTGCTCGAGGCTGATTTGTAGACTGTCTGGCAAACATTGACTTCCTGCTGAAGATAACTTACATCGTCGGTTCCATCACCTGCCAAATCTTTATTTACAGCTACTCAACATGGACATTGCTTCTACTCTCATTCGTTCTGTGGCACGCGCCTTCTACCATGCCGATCCTGCCTACATTATCATCATCGATGCTCTGATTATGCACTCCACCCTCCGCGACGACGATCTAGCTCTACTTCTCGGCACACAAACAAAGCATCTTCGCAAACTCTGTGGTCGATTGCGAGAAGATGGTCTAATTTCAGTACACGCCCGAGCAGAGCTGCGCGAAGGTGCTCAGCGCCCGTTCAATCGTGACTATTACTTCATCAACTTTCACAAAGCCATCGATGTGATCAAGTACCGGCTCAAAGTAATGATGCGATCTATAGAAGAAAAGTACAGCCAAACTGCAGAAGAGAAGAAGGAATACCATTGTCCACAATGTAAGGCGGAATGGACACAGATGGAGGTACTGGACTCAACGGATGAATACTTCCAGTTCATCTGCAAGACGTGTCGACACTTGCTGAACTTGAGTGCGGATCCAAATGGGTCGTCAAATGCAGGACATGAAGTACAATCAAAGCTCAATGCACAATTAGCGCCCTTTGAAGATTTAATGAAGCAAATCGACAGCATGTCCATTCCAGAGAATGATTTTGATACTGCACTGGCAAATGCGCGACCCATCCTCCGCAACGAAAGTATCAACCCGACCGCACGTACGCAAATTGTTGATAATGGCAAGCTACCACCAGCCACAGTCCGTGGATTGAAGACACATCCCGAAAAGGTGGAGATCACATTACTGGATGACTCACAGAAGAGTAGAGACCTTGAGCAAGCTGCAGAAGCCGAACGTAGAGCCAAGACGGCCGCGCAGAATGCATTGCCTGCATGGTATACCGTATCTACAGTTACGGGAGAACAGACTGGAATAGGTGGATCAGCAGCGCAGAATGCAACAGCAGCAGCCGCTGCGACGAAACTGGAGGAAGATGAGAAGAAGACTGTAGGTGGAGAAGACAGCTCGGCGCTCGATTCGTACTTCAATGCTTTGAAAGAAGAGCAAGAAATGCAAGCTAAGCGGGATAGAGAGGAGGAGGATGAATTTGAGGACGACGACGACGACGACGACGATGATGATGTCTTTGAGGATGTTGCCATTGCAGAAGACGCTCCGACTCAGAAGAAAGTCAAGATTATGGAACCGGAGAAAGAAGTGGCTGCAGCAGTATCTGTTGTGCCCGCACCCGCGAATGGCCCGGCAGTCGACTCTGATGAGGATGAAGATTTTGAGGATGTTGTATAACACAGGGATTGCTTGCTGCGCGTGCCTTACAAGCTGCGGCGCTTTCTTCACCGAGGAAGAGACGAGGTTATGACGAGAATAGACGAATAATGAGATTCATGACTAAAGTGAAAGAGTCGTCGGCACACATCCAGTATATTCCACGCCGCTCCAATACAACATGATTTGATAGTTCTGGTACAATTTTGTTATCACATGCAGCGGTCCAGCAACAGCCTCACAACGCCCGCCCCCCCCCACTGCCCATTTCATGACTGAGCAATTTTTTCACGCCTCGACTCATTGCTGGCCTATCAGAGTTGTAGTAGACGGGCACAAGGTCTAGTTGACGAGGACCCATTGCGCTGGACGTTGTCGTGGCTACTTCAGTACCTGTCTTCGGCCGATGTCGAGCGATTATTACGAGAGACATTCCCGGCGGGCGTAAAACCGAAAGACAGACGGGAGATGGCGTCGAGCTGGCAAAAGCCTCGACTGTAACAGCCGGTGTTGACTAGTCAGGCAATGCACAGATTACCAACCAATCTCATCTAGTAGCTTTATTAGCGGGCAGCGCTTACAACGTCAGGAAACTTGCTCAAGCGAATGTGATATTCTCATACCACAAAGCATGCAGATTCTCGCTATACGTTCCCAATATGATCACATTGCTAGGGCCTTCAAAAGCAGCACTGGTGATAGCGCCGCTCGGTCAACAGACACGCCTAACGGACATAATCATCTAGCAAGCAAGCAGCAACAATAGGAGTGTTTGATCACGCAATAACACCACGCTATTATCAAAAGTCAGGTAAAGCAGGTTAGTGGGTGAAGTCTATTCCAGCTTTTGGAGAATTTCTGACACATGTAAACTGAATCTCCATCCACGTGGCCAAGCCCCCCACGTTCCCACACAGTTCGCAGGGAGACTGCCGAAGAACATGGAGAAGAGCAGGGGTCCAGAACGACCACCATGCACCCCGTGCCTCATTCGGCCTTATATCATCTCCCATCCAGCAGAAAGTCAAACGAGACCCCCACACGTTGTAAATCTAGTCGGCTCGAAACTCTGCGGAGCACTTCTTGCGTAATTGACTTTGCGGTGGGCCAGGTAATCACAATAGGGTGTAATCATACTGGTAGTAGGCGCCGCAAGGTCTAGTTGTATGGGAAGGGCTATTTGCTGGCTACTGTGTGAGTCGTGCCCTCGGATGTCACCACGATGTCACGTCCCCGTGATCTGGGTTAGCCCGTCACGCCATACATCGAGATCGTTGCGAACTTCGATCTTCGCGATGTGGCTGCGACTGAGACCGGGCACAGGTCTACTAGCGAGCGGCAGACGGACGATCTAGAAGGTTACAAACGCTTTTTCAATAGCGCTGGATTACTTCCGTGTGTCACGAGGTCTCTTTCTGGGGTCTGTCAAGCTCGATCACACAGAACATGTTTATAGACACCTCCCCCGACTGAGTCTCCTCCTTCCGTCCTACTCTTGTCCTTTAGCTCTTGATCTGAAGTTAACAACCCAGTTACTCTACTCAACTCCAGCATCCAACCAGAATCTCCCACCTTTGAACCTACCTCTACCAATCCCAGCACCAACACCATCACAACAACAATGAAGTTCTCCCTCCTCGCCGTCCTCGCCCTAGGCGCCGTCTCAGCCCAAGCCCAATCCACCACCGGCGGCGGCAACATCATCTCCTCCCTCTCATCCGCTGCATCCTCCGCCGCCTCCTCCCTCCGCTCCGGCTCCTCAGCCAGTGCGTCAATGACCTCTGCTGCTTCTTCCGCAGCATCATCAGCCTCCAGCGCATCCAGCAGCGCCGCCGCCAGCATGTCCAGTGCCGCTTCTTCTGCTTCCAAGGCATCTAGCAGTGCCGCGTCGAGCATGAGCAGTGCCGCGAGCAGCGCTTCTAAGGCTGCGAGCTCGAGCGCCAGTAGTGCCGCCGCATCGGCCACTTCGAAACCTAATGCGGCTGCTACTGCTGGTGTTGGTATGGTTGGGGGCATTGTCGGTGTTGCTGCTTACCTCCTTGTTTAAGGGAATAGTGAGTTATTGAGACGGAATGGACTGTGCGTTGTTGGATCGAGGCTGATATTTGTCAAGGTGAACAATCAGAGGAGGGTGAATATAAAAGTGTTTCATGTGTTGGCTGGCTGGTTGGAGTCGGGCTTGGGACATTGTGTGAGCAGGCATTGGGGTGTTTTTCATTCCGGCAATATGCCGCGGCGGAGAGGAAGTGCAGTAATCATGAGAAGCGCAATAGAATCATTTCCAAAGCTGGCAACACTTCCGTTTGGTAATTGATCTGGTGGTAGATACTGCTAGTGAGGGGATGTCTTTTCCTGCATCGAGCAACTTGTAGTGAATTTGCTTGTCTGTTCTAGTCGTGACGCTATAGTGCATCGTTGCTTAACTTTCCTCTCAATTGGACAAACTTTAGGAAAATGAAAAGTACATTCCACCATAACTCGCCACAAATCCATCCTATATAAAAAGAGCATCATCAAGAAACAGATAATGCCGATGTAAAACCAAGCCATCCACAAACAAGAACCCCTACATCATCACAAACCCCATCCGTGCTTTCGTAACCATGAAAACATCATACGTATCACATCAAACATGTGCCCCAAAGACACGCCTGCCCAAACACAATACCATACGACACCTTGTCCTGAACACCTACATATTTTCGTACACACACAGATACTCAATCACAACTCAGCTCATCTCGGCTCGCCTCATTCTAATACCTACCAGGCGACCTTCTGCGCTTCATACCCGCGCTAGCAATTGCTGTGCCATTACCACTGGTATACACAGTCGTCGCGCTCGTGACAGTGCTAGCAGGCTGCGTGGTAGTAGTAGTGTAAGAAAGAGTTTGGTTCTGGAATTGAGTCGCCGTGGTTGTGGCTGTGGTTGTGAGGGGAGATGTAAATGTGTAGGAAAGAGTTTGGTTCTGGGTTTGTGTCTGAGTGGTGGTGTAGGAGAAGGTTTGGTTGGAAAAGAAGGAGGCAGTGGTCGTGGAGAAGGACGTCACTGTTGATGTTGAGGCGGGTTGGGTGTAGGTGAGGGTCTGGTTCTGGTATTGGATCTGGGTGAACGAGGCCGTGCTGGTGGAGACTGCAGTGACCGTGCTTGCCGCTTGAGTGTAGGTGGACGTGTAGGAGATCGTTTGGTTATTGAATGCGGTGTAGGATGCCGTGGTGGTCGAAAGAGCGGTTACAGTACTTGCTGCCTGGGTATAGGTGGAAGTGTATGAAATCGTCTTGTTGTTGACTTGCGTGGAAAAGAAGGAAGCTGTGGTTGTGGAAAGTGCTGTCACTGTAGCGAACTGCGTGAAAGTTATGGTCGTCGTCTCCGTGACCGCGGCCGGGGTCGCTGTCGTAGTTGCGTACACAGATATGGTTTGCACTGGTGCTGTTGCAGTTTCCTGGCGAGTTTGATTAGTATGAAATAGACAGGAGCTTCAGCTGCCAACATCACGTCGTCGTCATAAATCGTGGGGCAGGGATGAGTTAGGAGTAGCCTAGGACTGTTGGGAAGAGTTCCCGTAGACCTTCCAAATTTAGCAAATGTAATTAGATTACACATATCATTCGAGGAAGAGCCTGGAATATTGAAGAAGGGCATAAAGTGAGCAGCTCGAAGAAAGTTAGGGTACCCTTCAGAGCGGTTCTGGCTCACAAATTCTGACGACGATGTGGCATGTACGATGTGAATACTTACGGTGATGGTGTAGTTAGTTTGAGCGTTATTCTGGTTCACGGTAATCGTGGAGGTCATCTGGCATGCAAAATCAGCATCGAGTACGTTTCCATTAGAGATGGGCAATGATTTTACCATTAAAGTAATTGTAGAAGGCGACTCCGTGATAGTGGAGGTGATTGTAGAGACGGGAATTTGCTGGGTGGCCGTGATGGTGGCTGAAACCGTCGTCACTTGAGTGCTGATGACCGTGGTGTTCTGCACAAGGGTTGATGTGACCTTGACACAGATCGATTAGCTGTGGTTTGTGATGAACTTCCACGAACCACTTACAGTTGAGACCACAGTGGGAGCAGTTAGCGTGCTAACACTGGTGACAGTGGATGCTGAAGGCGTCAAAGTAATCTTTTGCAGAAGTCAGTTAAGTCATGATCCATGTTAGTATCCGCAAAATACTCACAGTCGAAAATACAGTAGAAGCAGTTTGCGTGCTAACACTAGTAATCGTGTTGTTCTGTGTGAGGGTTGCCGTGACCTTTTTACGTTAGTTAGTCATGGTCTGTAATGAGCATTCGCAAATCACTCACAGTTGAGATTACCACAGGAGCAGTTAGGGTGCTCACACTAATGACAGTGGATGCTGAAGGCGTCAAGGTAACCTTAATGAGCGTCAGTAATATTACAGTGAGTAATAGGGTTAAGAGAGCATACTGTAGTAGCAGGAAGAGTAGACGTTACAACACTCGTCTCAGGAGTGATGGTGGCCTGATAACTCGTTAGCAGATATCAGATATCCACACCATGAGCAATCGTACCAATACAGTCGTTGTCGAGACACTCGTGGCAATGCTGTTCTGGGTAATTGTAGTAGTTTCTGTGAACGATTTCTTTCCAACTGTTGTTGTGGTTGTAATGGGATCCGGAGTAATCTGTAGACGATGGTCAGCCCTATATCTACTCTGGGCTCTCAATAGTACGTACTATCTCGGTAGCGGTGGAAAGAGTCGTGGTGCGGAAGATGGTCTGCTTCCCTACGGTGACCTTGTCGATATTAGCAATAATATACTGTAGTCTCTATTGTTTACCTACCGTTGCGTTGTAGATCTCAGTCGAGGTAATAGTCTCCGTGGAGAAGACGGTGGTCTTGCCTTTTCCGCCTAGAGAAGTTGTTACAGTAATAGGGTCGGCAGTGACGGTGGTTGCGCTCGCAAACTAGAAGAATGTCAGGATAGAACAATTTTTAGCCGAGGAAGTTCTGAGTACATCAGTGATAGTCTGAGTTAACGTGGTCTTGCCTTTTCCACCAAGGGAAGTTGTGACAGTAATAGGATCGGCAGTCTGCTAGATGTTAACATACTACCATCCTTCTGCGATGGTGTTGCTGGGGACCCCTACCTCAGTGATATAGACTGTGTTCTTTCCTTTGCCCCCAATTGTCACCGTGACAGGATCAGCGGTTACCGTACTCACAGCCGCGGTCTAGGCTGGTCAGTATGGTAGAATACAGTGGCAGGTTCTGGACGGACGTACTTCGGTAATATACACTGTATTTTTTCCTTTGCCGCCGATTGAAGTGGTGACCGTGATTGGGTCGGCAGTTACCGTTGTCCCATCAGCAGTCTATAGTGCGTCAGTATCAAAGAAAGAGGAGAAATGGTGAAGGCTCTCTACTATGGTGACGGTTTTCTTTCCGGTGGTGATTGTAGTGGTGATAGGATCAGCAGTCTGAGAATATGTCAGTAAGTAGGAAAATACAACGTAGGGGGTTGAATTTAGGCGCACCTCTGTCACTGTTGTCGTCTGCCCGCCTTTCCCACCTTTAACAGTCGTAGTGGTGGTGACCGTGGAGGGCACGCCATCAGTGAAGAGGGAAAAGGAAACAGCTGTACTGGTTGAGGAGACATCCTTCACAGCATCGCTTTTGCTCTTTGGTGCGGCGATCGCGCTGCCGGCGAAGAGCGCAGTAAGAAGAGCTTTGGAAAAGTACATCTTGAGAACGTTAGGTTAAGGCAATGAGTGTGGAGTAGATGTGAATGAATGTGGGGTCCTATGACAGGGCTGCGTGCGAGACGGGGATGTGGCCTGGAAATTCTACTTGGTGATGGGGAGGTGTGAACCGTAGGGCGAAGTGATCGGTTCATATAGTGCTCATCTGGTCATGTCTAGCTCGTGCAACAATCATGTGAGCTGAACTGTAATACAAGCACATCGTGTTGGAGTTGCAGTAACAGTGTTGTAGAACGCCTGAAAGAGCTTGGCCGACAAAGTAACAAAGGCACAAGGCAGATTGTAAGCGCATAGGCAAGCCACGATTCAGCTCATCTGGACTCATGTGGAAAGTACGGTAGGCGAGCTTGATCTGTTGCTACGTGGGCAGCATGCAAGTGCGGGTATATCGCCGACAGGTCCTATGAGGCTAGCGAAAGTGCTCCAGCACATCTTCCGGCAAAATGCGTGGGTAGATCTTCGTATGTGATTCACAGCTTTGCTAGCACAAGGTTGACACAAGATATCCCCACGCAAACGATCAGCCTCAGTCAGTAGCGTGCTTGTATGGATGTTGCAGAAGATCTTATGTCGTTGTCGTTGCGATGTAATTTTATGCAGGATTCGGAGGTTTATGTCGAACGGAGTCGTCAAGGTCAACGAGCTTCATTCTTTAGCCGCTACGACGCCTCCAAGACTTAACACTCATTGATATTGCTAGCTGTATAGCCATTGTCGCCGAGGTGATCCCAAGCGAAATAATCAGAAGACCACACATACCTTAAGAATAGAGTGCAAAAGATAGGATGTGGTAGTCAAAAATGCGAGTCAGGAGCTCAAAGTGGCAAGGTATGAGGATGAGGTTCGTGAATGCGTTCATTGAACAGACCTTGAAGAGGTTTAGAGCGGTGCGAAGGCTGTCCAAAGGTTTACGGCATGCTCGCGACACTACAGCAGAGTTTGCCCTGGGATAGTACTGTATCTTGAAAGTCTCTGCTAGCTTACTGGCCTGCGCTGATCGTGGTGCCAGAAACAAATACTGCTCGCCAGACACAGACAATATCAACACTGAAGCCAAGGCGCGTTTGACTGCTTCTTACAGGTCATTTCTTGCAGTCAAGCCGAGCTGAGTTAAGCACATTTAGGCATAAGCGGTGAACATCTCGGTCGTTGTAGCAACAACTCCCCTATTCAGGCCAAGATAGAGAGGAGATTTGCTTGACAAGGTCCTTGGCCTATCCAATCGTGTGGTGATACCGCCTAAGATAGCCTCAGGAAATGGCAGTGAGTAATTGGCTAGTCGTGCTTGCAGACTCCTTCGGGCATATGGTCATGTTGGTGCCATTTGCGCAGCAGATTGGCGCTTGTATTATTGTACTGCAGAAGTTGCCGATTGTGCGTTCTCATTGGGTTCATTTTGAAGGTGTGTATTCGTTGAGATCTTTTGTCACGCCATTATAGTTCAACTCGAATCAGCTCCCCAGAGATTCGAGCAGTCGCCTCCTCCTACGATCGACGAGCTCTTCCTGCACTTCTTCAGTTGTAGGTATTGCCCAGCCAGTTCCATCACCTGTATCGCCGGGTAATGGTTCCCAATTCGCATCTTCACCATCCATCTCTTCATCTTGTTCCAGTAATGCTTGCCGTGCGGCTTGCTCTTTCTGCGCTTCATACTCGAGCAAAGTACCATCTTCTTCATCCCTGTTCCAGCCATAATAACTTGCATCAACGTGTTTTCGCACCATTTCATTGATCTCGCGTCCACCCTTTGCGCCTTCTCGCTCATCTCTCGCTCTTTGAGTTGCAGCCTCAAACATCTCCTTCACCCCAGGCAGTTCTCGCGCACGTCCAAAATATCGATATCCTTTTCCTCCTCCTGCTATTTCTCTCCCTTGATCGTCCGTGACTGCGCCGCCTCCTCGCATGTAGTTCGGACCTCCCAGCGTCCGTATCTGCTTCTCCCATACCCATTTTTCCCGCATCAATTTGTTAATCTCATCGTTCAAGTCGCGAATCTGGTAATCTGATAGGGAGTCGTCTTGTATTCTGGTGACTTTTCTTGATATTTCTTTGAGGACTGTGCCGCGCCATTTTTCACATTGAGGAATGCTGTCGATGGTTGTGATAGCTCTTGGGCGACGAGCATGGCCTGCATCTACGATTCCTAGATCTGCTGCTTGGGATGCTCGAAAGCGAAACAGCATGGACTGTGCCTTTTCTGCATTTCGTGCCTGGTCTTATGTTAGTTTTCAGCTGCATTAGAGCACGGCAACAACGTACCATAATGTGTCTGGGTGGAGGTGGGGACTGTGGTGCATTCAGACATCTGGAACCTGAGATTGATGTTGCTGCTCAAAGCATGCTTGACGCCAAGGCTGAACCGGGTAGTCTCCGAAGGGTAGGTAAGGTAGTTGAGAGAAGAAGATGATCATTGAGCGCCATCTCTCTACCACAACTCTCAGATCATACTCTTCAGCCATAACAATCTCTTCTTCCCGGAAACCCCACTCCGTTAATGGCACGAGGTCACCTCAACCTCGTCTTGAGTGGGGATGTGGTCCTGTCTCTAACTCTACTCTACTGACGGGCCACGTGCTTCTCACTTTACTATCAGCTTGTGATGAAGTAGCACAGCTTTGTTCGCCTCACAACGGGAAGAAGAGGAGTCTGTGGAGGAGAAGTTGGTAGTGGCACGAAAGCAAGTGCCACGATGGGAATGGTAGGTCTATTCAAAAAGGGAAGTGAATACCATTGTTGATATAAGAAGTGTTTCTGATGAACTCCTCGACCTGCTGAGGCATGCTAACACGGAAACGTTTCCCCTTGCTATGTCTACACTATCACCTCAAAAGCACGTACCCAGCGGTGTGCAGGGACGTATCGTCAGTGATACAGCTCCCACCAAATCCTTAAGCTACTGTAGTACACTGTGGTAGTACCCCACATCTATCATCCCCGATTGGGCACCCTTCACGCAACACCGGCGCCAGCGCACACCACAATAGCACCACCCAGAAGATTTTGAATAGTAATTCTCCTAGCTCAACAAACATTCTTTCAGCAGGCTCGTTGCATTTCACAAGCCTCGGAAGACATCTGACAAATCCTGCAAGCATAAAGTAGAAATACCCGTAGAGGTAGTGTGCTCGAATATAGTCGAAGCAAATCATCATATAGACTGAGCAACGTGCTTCGAACCACGCCTTGACTTCCGGATTGCCGTGAACTACGACGCCAAAGTAGAAGACAGAAGCAGGGACAACCATATTGAAACAGATGAGAAAAATTTGCCATGATTCTTGCGACCCTGGAAAGCCTGAGATTGAACGTTAGTGTGGAGGCGACACTTCTGTAGTAATGATAGTGCAAGCTTACAGCCGCAGAGGAGGACTTTGTCAGATTCTGTAGCACGGTTGAGCTGTCCGTGAGAGTGCAAAAGCTCGGCATAAGGTCATCATCCTCTCTATCTTCAATCATGTTCGCTATGCGAACAACGATGGTGCGCTCTCTGTAATACTGGTGGTCGTACTGTATTGAGCATGTAGCTAAGTACAACAAAAGATATGAGGGAAGAGATCCAGGCTGCCATTGAAGCTTATTTATTATATGTGGTTGTAGCTTTCTGTATTAAGCTTTTGTTTGTTTCTTCAGCGCTCACAGTAAGTGTCCATGGGCGGGATGTTGTGGTTTCCACAGCATCAGTCAGCTCTGACTGAAGCTTTCACATTCCAAACCCTTCGTATTGCAAAACAGCATTCACATACAGGAAAAAAAAACATCATGGAACCTCGTGTGAGGTGAGCTGCAGATGTTTCGTATTGTAATTAGATACAATACGGAGTGACCACCACACAATGAGCAGCTCTAGGAAACAGAGGGATTTGGGTATAGAACCATTCGATCATATTGTGGTATTACCGCAGCCAAGTGTGAGCCACGTAGGCTGTGACCACATTTAAACATGTCAAAATAACTTTCATTCGTTCATTGAAATGGAAGCATTAAAAGCCGAGAAAAAGCAGCATAGAACCTCGCATGAGGTACACCGACGAAGAGTATTTACTTCTTGAACGTGATGATCTTCTTTTGTCCAGTCTTGTCGTTTCTACGAGTTTGTAGGAGTGCAAAGGTAAAAACTCGGCATATACCGAAGAAGGATAGGCAGGTTCACGTATCGATATGGCTGTGATACGTTTAAAGTGTCTTTCGTCTGTAAAAGTAGGTTGACAATATATGCATCTCCATGCTCCATGCTATATGCTATTTGCGTGCAACGTGCTGACGACTCACTCTCCTGCCTCGGTCTCAACACGTATTTTGTCATGCTCCAAATCTGTTGAAGCCGAAATCCAGTTGCGTTGGTGCAGGAGTGGGAGTGATGCAGATGGTGGAGCCTTGAATTAGGGAGTCGGTTGTCTCTTGCTTTTTGTGCTTTTGTGTCTGGTTTGCAGTCATCATCAATATCAGGTACTTGATTGGTCGAGAGTGATATTTCTGCATGCCAAGACCCCACGATCGATCGTGGAGAAGAACCCAATCTCCCATGTTTCATCATCATCTCAGCCTTATCAATACGATGCCGTGCATCCAGCAAAAGTGCACTATGTCCATTGCGCCCCTACATTTGTCGCAAGAAGTGATTGTCGAGCGATTGTTCGTAGAGGTACGTGAGAGGTGACAGGGCGCGGTTGATCTAGCGCCAGGTGAACCCGAGAGATTTTCAGTACTTGCCTTATGTGGGCAGGGAAACCAATTGTATAGCTGATACAATACATCTGCGGCGATGGCGCAAACGCCTTCAGGTGCCGAATGGCCTCGAGGTAAAGCTCGTTTCAAGTCTTTGAAACGGTGTCTTGGAACAGGCCCAGATTGCGAGTGACATTAAAAAGGCATACGGGTGACATCAACAAAGCATAAGCTACGCCATGAAACGACCGCGCGTCACACACAACAAGTCTTCTTCATCTATGGTGGTTGTAGTTAATATATACTGTGCAATTCCCCCTTCATCCTCGCTCATATTATTATACGGCTACTCTCACTCTCTCGAAGTAATGCGGCCACACTTGCACCTTGGCACAGTTGGTAAGCTAACATCAAGGTCGGCTGGCTGCTGAAAGCTGCTAAAACTGGGCAATCCTAGGCTTATTATTGATCGGGTATGCTGCCGCTGTACTGCAATGGAGCGATGCATCGTCCAACATGGCTTTTGCCCTTTCAACTACGGTGACTGGGTCAGAGGTTGACCTTTATCTCAGTATGTCGGTGCCAGAGCAAGCAGGTTGGGCTTCTATAGGTGTCGGTAGTGGTATGGCTGGTGCTTTGATGTTCGTCATCTACCCTTCCAATACCGGTTGTAAGTATATTACAGACACTTTCCACGAACTTCAGGCTGACAGCTACTTCAGCCATGACTGTCAGCGTTAGGTCTGCTAGGTATGAGAGCACTGCAATATCAATCCCAACTACGGAGTCAGACTGATTTCGTGCAACAGTGGCAATGTGGAGCCGAATGTTCTCTCAGGCGTTACATACGAAGTGCTCAATTCTAGCATACTCGATGGCAATATGACTGCAGGTATCGTCTGTAGAAGCTGTCAGAAGTGGTCCGGCGGCAGTCTCGATCCAAGTTCGTCTCAACAGCCATGGATATGGGCAATTGGGCCAGACAAACAAGTCTCCAATAGCGCTTCTACTACGGCGTACATCCAGCAGCACAAAAGCTATGGTAAGGCGAGGGGCTTTCTATATATCTTCTATTCTTCATGGTATACTGATTCGAGCCCACTTCTTAGGAAACTTTAAGGTACGAATGCCTCTAACGAATACCAATACTACTACCTCGACCATGCCAACGATTGCATTTACCAATACATATGACACTGGAACCGGTGGTACTGAGCAACAAAGCTCAGGCACCGCAGATCCTGAACCCGCAAATTTCGATAGTTTAGTCGCCGCTCACGCCGTCCTCCTCGGCGTGGCGTTCGTGTTCGCTTTCCCACTGGGCATGATCATCCTTCGCCTTCCAACTCGCTTTGCTGGCTTGTACGGGCATCGGATATGGCAACTTATAACCGTGGTCGCAGTCTTGGCTGGATTCATTATCGCCTTAATAATGAGCACATCAAGTCCCCTTTATCGGTCTACGAATCAAGGCCATCAGATCCTGGGCATTGTCGTTATATCGTTGATGCTCCTCTTCCAGCCATTACTCGGGATTCTCCACCATCTGATGTATAAGCGCATCGGCCGTCGGACTATTTGGGGCTGGATACACCTTAGCTTTGGCCGAATTTTGATCTGGGCTGGCATGGTAAACACTTGCCTGTAAGTCGTCTGATCTCTGCTTTGAGAGAATTTGTTTTGCGCACTAGTCTATCGTATACTGATCGAATGAATTAGTGGCTTCTCGCTCAACGGTAGCACTGGCGGCGCGGTGGCTGCGGGCGTGGTTTCTATCGTTGTTATTGTTATAGTAGAGGTGTCGTTGCGATTACTCGCACGTCACAAGGCCAGAAAGGAACGAAGTGGCATGGAAGAGGGCGCAACGACAACAGGCTGGATTGACCTCGGGCGATTCTCTCGCAAGTCAGAGGCAGAATCTGCGACATCATAAAGATATGGAAGTGGTTGCCGAAATTATAGGCGTGATTAGTGGCATGTTGAAAGCCACTGACTTGATATGAAATCTACATATCACGGCGCAGCTTATTATCGGCTAGTCTAGTCCACGCACCGGACCAGATTACTACCTCGAAGTATCTGGATCACTATCCTTTGACGCGCGCTCGACACGATCCTGGTATTTGGGCATTGCAAAGCATAATGAATCTGCTTTCCTCGCTAGGATTCTTTCTTTCATTAACGGAGTGTTACCAACAGAGAGCATATTCTAGATCTGTATGTACTACGGATGAAAATCACTTCTTCACGATCAAAAAACATTCGACATACTTCACAGTTAATGCGACCTACTTGTCCTTCGTAAACATCAGATTCTGACTTTCAATGTGTTGTCCAGTGCTTCGCAGAACTATTTCGTGGTTAGGTCGTCTGTCGAATAACTGCTATACTTTTGCCACCCCCTGATCTTCAACTTTTTGACAGATCTCAACCATTTTTCTGGGAGACCTATTCTTCCGTAATAGTACTTGAGACAATTTTTGTGGAATATCATTCACACTGCTATATTTGTGACATTTGTGTATGACTACAACAGCAGATGAGACACAGCCGTTGCTGCGTCCTATCAAAGACGGTGAGGACAATGTGACACCAAACCCTAATCTCCCTGAGAATTGGTCACTCTTGTATCGATGGAGTATTGTTGCTCTGCTTGCCTTTCTCGCATTCACTGTGTACGTACCATGAGATACTGAAGCATGCGGCTGAACTAATAGCTATAGAACTTTCACCTGCTTGGGTCCTATGCCAGTCGCATCCCAAATAGTGCGAGATCTTCAAAATGGGCAAGATAACAAGCGCAGTACTGTCCTCTTCGTCACAATCTGGGAACTAGGCGAAGCCGCAGGGCCTCTGTTCACCGCACCACTATCTGAAATGTATGGACGATACAAAGTTTATAACTGCTCAAACGCGCTCTTCATCATTGGAATAGCCATGACAGCCTGGAGCCAAAGTGTTGGGATGCTTGTGTTCGCTCGCTTCGTCACGGGCTGTGCAGTTGCCGGGAACGTACTGAACCCTGCTATCGTGGGTGATCTCTTCTCTAGTGAGTCTCGTGGCTCCGCAATGTCTATTATCATGCTTGCGCCACTCCTGGGCGGCGCTATAGGTCCAGTCATCGCTGGGAAGATTGCCGAAACCTCAGGCTGGAGACCCATCATGTGGATGGCGCTGGCTCTGGCAGTTGCGTGTGAGATTGGCTTCTTGACGCTATTCCGGGAGACGTACAAAGTCGTCATCTTAAAGCAAAGCAAGGAGACAGCCGGGCCACTGGAGGACGATGAAGTCACTCGAAAGCGTGGCTCTGTCTTCTGGACGTCGATCATGAGGCCCGCTGTAGTACTTTACAGCTCGTTCATATTGCAGATACTGTCACTATATAGCGGATTTGCTTTTGCATTCTTCTATATTATGAGTACGACACTCCCAGACATTCTGCGAGAGAAGTATAATATGACACCGGTGCAGGTCGGGTCGTCTTTCTTGAGCTTCAGTGAGTTAGTTCTAACAACGGGCCGTTGATTGATATACTTATATAATGTAGGCGTCGGCTCCTGCATTGGCATTGTGCTCTGCAACACCCTTCTCGACCGCGTCTACAAGAAGCTTAGGAAACCTGGCGACTCTCACTCGGCACCCGAGAATCGATTGCCTCTCGTCATCGTGGGCGCTTTTGTCCTTCCTTTCGTCATAGCTTTCTATGGTTGGGCTGCTGAGCTGGTCCTGCCTCTACCGCTCATGCTTCTCGCTGTTGTCTTGCTCGGATTCTCTATTATCCTGCCAATTGTACCACTTATGGCATACGTAGTCGATGCTTTTGGATTGTATTCGGCTTCGAGCTTGACGGCTGTACTTATTTCGAGGTGTCTGATGGGGACCTTCTTGCCATTGGCTACGGCACCATTAACTGATGCGATTGGATATGGTTGGGGCTTTACCGTTCTAGCGGCATGTTGTGCGGTGCTGGCGCCGATACCATTGCTCATCTATCGATTTGGGGGACTTTGGAGGCAGCATTCGGTGTATACGAAGGACGAGTAGGTCGATATGGCTGTGAAGTATGTCGAAAGTCGTTTACAGCACTTGATCAGAGGTGGAATCCTCACAGGAAGAACACAAACAACAGGGTAGAAGCCATTAACACAAGTAGCTACTCACGTTCCTTCTCTAGCATTTGACTCCGTTCGAGAATGGTCAATAACGTCGTCCCTGTTCCAAGACTTAGCGATATGCGACAGTGTATCGTCCTTGCCTTCACCACTTACAAATTCTGTCTATGACGACGATAAACAACAATCGTCAGGCCTTAGTCCTCTCAACAACCCTTCCGAAAACACACATCATCGCCGCCATGTCGGAACAATCAATACAAGTCGCTGCCAGCAACAGCTATCATATGCATTAGCAGTCCGACCACTTCAAGAATATACACAACTGGAACTCCCCTTCGCCGCGCCGACCTGACGTTGCAAGAGTGTATGCAATCTGGAGACGTGAAAGAAATGTTTAAAGAACCGGAACAAAGAGTTTGAGGAATGCAATCAACGAAGATCGGTCTAATGCATGAGAAAGGTAGCGGAACTTGCTCATAAAGAGTTGTGGCAATTTCTACGTACGAACACGGGTATCACTGACCCTATACCACAGCTCTCTACCATCTCAAAAGCAGACGCGCTAGGAGTAAGGGAGTCTGGCAGGGCTTGGGACACCGACGAAAACTCTTCGACACTCGCCACAACCTCTTCTACTATAGAGAATATAGCGCAGATTTTTGTTATTCCGATGGCTAACTCTTGGAGACCAAATGAGCCTGTAGGTGCTTCGACTGTATGTGAAAGTCCTCCGCACTACTCACAAGTCCACGTGAGCAGTCATTGTGGTGCAGAACAGAAGTGGCAGTCACGCAGATCGTGGAGATTAAACAGCATTGATCACTCTTCCATCTTTGGTCACTCTCGCGTCTTTCAATCCCCTTTTATCTTTCATCGTCCATCACTTTTTCGTCTTCCATCTTCCATCACTCTTCCATCTTTCATCACTCTTCCATTTTTCATCACTCTTCTTCTTCGACTAATCTTCATCTTCATCAGCAATGGATTCCGCGAATCCATCCAATATACCACGCCTCGTCGTCCCGCTCAGGCAAATACGTGCATCGTTTATCACCTTTCTATCTTCCATCTTTCATCTCTCCATCTCCATCTCATCAGCAATGTCAAGATACGAGTTGCGCAATCGCAACAACAGAAGCTCAATACCTGCCACGACAACCTCCACATCACCTCCATCAACCCCAACACCTCCATCAACCCCAACACCTCCACCACCCGGTCCCATCCCACCTACTCACCAGCCGAGATATCCTACACAATTGACGCCTCGTCCCGAGACTCCCGCCCCGGTAGACATTGAGCTAGCTCTCCAGCAGCAGGCTCATCATCCCGATCAAGCAAATGATGAGAGGGACGACGTAAGACTCGTCCGCCGTATGAACAAGGAAGAGAACTGTATAAACAACATAAGACATAAGCTAAAGATTTTACCAATAGTGATTGCCATAAGACGTGTAACCTGGAACCGTCTGCGCATGTTCATATATGCCTTAGGAATGGTCGCTTATGCTGGGTTTCATTCGCTCGTGTATATAGTTCCGCAATTTTGTGAATGGACACAAACACTACCAGAATTGGTCGTCTTGATACTGAACGGTGTACCAACAGACAGTGCCATATACCTTGTTGGCTGGGTCATACTTAATATTTGCCACTCCTCAATATCATCTGGTCGTCAAGAGCGAGCACTAAATCGATTAGGTCCACGGGGAGCGTAAGTCTCAATTTGTCTTCAGCACTCCCCACACCAGCAAGATCTTTTCTGATGTCGTTGTTTTTTGTTGTGCATGCCAATCATCTGTTCTTTGAGATGTGTCCTTCTGTCTGTCTGTTGTAGTGCCACGATTTATTACAGCAATCTTCACATCACTTTGGAAAAGGTACTCAAGACTATAGCCCTGTGTCACAGATTCTTCACAGAACATTCTTCACAGAACATTCTTCACAGAACATTCTTCACAGAGTAGTCTGGTACACGCTTCTTCAGTTGCTGCGTACCTTGTGTCTCCCGAAGCTTCTTTCAGGAATTGACTGACCACGTTTTTACTTTCCACGTCCTAAGTAGCAATGCACTCTTCACGACGCAACGTTATCGATAAATCCGTTTCATGCTTCGACCTTTTCCTGAACCTCTGCCCAGAATATGAGAATAATTGCCGGTAAGACTCAAATGTGACGAAGTAGTCCTGAAGAGCACTGAATGATCAGATTGGAAGTCGTAATCATATAATGAGAACTGATGAATGTGCGAAGATGATATACAACAGACTGAACTAAATCTCAATTCCAAACCCGGCCGTATTTTAAAACATCAGATTCGTTATCGATCTGCCAACCTCTAGAACCAAGCAGCAGGAGGGAACCTGCCATCGTAGATCTCAGGACCAACGTTACCAGGGTAGTACGAGCTGGGCTTTCCAGCAAACTGTTGCTGAATAGTAGGCAGCACAGCCCTGCCGTTGACAATAGCAGCAGTGTTAGGGGTAGGGTAAAAGGTCTGGTTAACCTTTGAGTTGAAGACACCAGGATAGGACTGGTTGAAAGCGATGGAGCTAAAGGCAGGGAAAGTGCCGTTGACGGTAGTCCATGGCTTGATGGCATCACCAGTTTGTTGGCCGACGAAGTCGTAGACGTTGGCGCCGACGTCCCAGCGACCGAGAGTGGGAAGACCCCAGTTGGCGGAGACGGTGGAGATCTGACTGTAGTGGTTGTAGAACTGGTTGTCGATGGTGCCAATGAGGCTTTCAGGGACAGCGTTACCGAGGAGCATACCGAAGATGTTGTTGGCGATGGTGTAGGTGTGGTTCTCGTCGAAGGTCAACAGGATCAAGGTCTTGGGTCCGTTGAAGTTGGGGTTGGACAAGAGAGGTTGGAGAAAGCTGGCGGACCAGGAACCGGCAGTGGTGACAGAGGTGTCGTGGCCGTCGTTGGTCATGTTGGGAGTGATGAACATCCACTGGGGAAGAGTGTTGGCTTCCAAATCCTGGTAGAAAGAAGTGAAGTTCTTGATGGTGCTGAGACGCTGGGCGTTGTCGGTGATGGAGTTGTACAAAACAGCAGGGTTGTGCTTGCGGACGTAGTCATTGGCGGTCTTGTTGTTGATGACGGAAGTGTAGCCGAAGCCCTCGAATCCAGCGTAAGGCATGTCCTCTTGGTACTCACCGTACGAGATACCCTTGGTGTCGAGCAAATCGTAGATGCTGCTGACACTGCCATCGATGTAGCACAATCCATCGCCATCGAGACCGAAGTAGTCACCTCCGTGGCTGGCCATGTAATTTGGCTCACTAGGGTGGGTAACACCGAACAAGCTGTTGAGAGAGATACCTTGTGCAGCGAGGTTCTTCAAGTTTGGGTCACCAGCAGCGGCAGAGAAGTCGGTGTTCTCAAGCCAGATAACAACGAAACGATCAAAAGCGGCACCCTCGACATCGGAGGTAGGACTGCTGCTTACTGCAGTGGCCTGGGCTTGCTTCACGGCAGCAACATTGGTGGCGGTGTACTCAAGGTGAAGAGGACCAGTGTAAGGTCCAGTGCTGGTGGTAGAGTTGGAGATGGAGGAAGTGGCAGAAGCGGTCGCAGAGGAAGTGCTGCTGCCGAGCGTGTTGCTTCCGGATATCGTTACGTAGACAGTACTGGCGGGAAGGGTTACTGTGGAGGCAGGAGCAGTAATAGTGACTGGAAATGATATGAGTTAAGGTCTTAAACAAAGTTTATTATGATCACATACCAGTGGACGTGGCGATAACTCCAGTGAAGTCAGAGGCAATGGTGGTTGTAACAGTAGCGATTGCTTTAGCAGTGGCAGTGATGGTCTGAGTTGTGGTTGTGATCACCGTGTCCTTTTCCTTGACAGTCTTGATAGTTGTTAGCTCTGACCAGGTACTATCCATACAGAACTTAGTCACCTTGGTCTTGGTGTACGTAGTGGTCAAAGTGTTGGTTACTTTTGCGTTGTTGACAACACTAATATCCTGAGGCGCAGGAGCAGGGGCAGCAGCAGCACCAGCGATGAGGCCGAGAGCGGCAATGGATCCAGCAATGTACTGCATATTGACTAAAGAAGGGTGATTGACGAAAGAGTGTATATGATTTAAATGTCCTTTCACCTGCTCTAATATGAGCTAAAGAATGTATGTGAAGAGTGCTGATGCAACAATGTTTTGCAGAGGAGATCACCGAGTCTTAAGTATTGCAAGCAGTACGCCTCGGTGTGTTGCCCCATCCACTCAATCCGGAAGGCAGTAGCATGTTGAACCGCCACTCAAAGAACCGAGTCAAGGCGTCGAATCTTTCGAACAAATGATCAGCAACTGAAACGACATCTTCAGGTACACGTGCATGTTTCGAGAAGAGCGTTTTGTTTACAAAGCCTCAAAGATGCAGAAAAGACCCGCACTGACCGCCGAGCTAGTATTTAGTCTTATGAAAGTCTTTCTAGCGTAGAAGCTTTTGAGAAACGTGCTTGCTTGTTAGCAGACGGTGACCAACTGGACATCGCTCATTGGACATCAAGCGTTTTTTAGCACGTTAAGCCATTCAGGCACGATGCAAGTAAGCATCACGGTACGGCAAGTGCGCCATAGCAATAGTTTTGGACCCTTCGCGTCACTTTCGGGGGGCCATAACTGCGTTTATAAGACTGATCAATAGCCTTGTGCCACACGTGTTCTGCAGCAGTCTCTCGGTGCTTCTCGCTTCCTTGCCCTAATGCATGCCACAACCCTTCGTCTCGCGTTTATGAGCTCAACAAAGACATCATGGCAGACGATAAGCCGAGATCGACAGGCTAATTGGTAAAACTCGTGCGTGAGAAATAGACGTGAAGTCAAAATTGAACTTTGAGTTGCCTCTTTGGGCGTCCCTCGTGCTAGAATGGCAATCGCTGATTGGCTACAACAGAAAAGCACCACAAAGGCAGGAGATTGGTGCTGGCTTCACGCCATGTCAAGGTTAAAGAAGCACTGCCTGGGCAAAGCTTTGTAGTCTGGGCTTTGCTATGCGTCTCGCAGTCACGTAGCTGGTGAAAGGCAGGCGTCAAGGGTGACTTGTCACTTAAATCAATATTATACCTTCTTAGCGGTATTTGAGAAGTTATTATTATCTACAACTGCGAGGCATCAACTAGTACTACTGCTTTTGCCTTCATATATGTAATGCCTCATGTGAAGGCTTGTGCTATGAACCTGTTTGACTGCACTTATACCCATCCATATCTCTGTAAACTCCATCACCATGCTGTCGTTTCTGTCGTGCATCATCATGAAAGGAAAAAGAACTGGGCAGCTGCTTGAGTGCCAGACCCATCGAGACCCGTACTTGCATCCTTTGTGTACGTCGTTCATATCATCCCACCTGTACTTCCTACTCAAGTATACCATCCTCCGTCTCTGTCGCATCCGACAGCATCTCCTCTTCCGACATCATTGTATCTAGACTGGAGATCAGCTTAGGTCAACCAAGGTATATCTCTTGGCGGGAGTCGGCTTACCCTCTCCGTAATCCCACGAATCTTCATCCCTCCAATGTCCAATAGCATACTTCGCTCGATCGTAGATGTCAAGCAACGCCTCATCACCTGGCTCCATGAAGACAGCGTATTCTTCCGACTCTTCACTCAGAAGCTTGTTGATCCATTTCGCACACTCGTGCATGACCTTCTGGACGTGCTCTGCCCATGGGTTGGGACAACCTTTCGCCTGCGCTTGCGTAGCCACGATGTTGCAATTTCTCATCAAACGCCGAACACCCTCGCATCGTAGTTGAGTCAAGCTCACGCTTATATCGTCGTTTTCATCGAATTCATGAGGGTATTCATCAAAGATTAGTTTGTCCAAGAACAGACACACCTTTTGTCGTGTCGCATAACTATCGAAGACCAGGATTGCTGGAGCCCATCGAGCAACGTTTATGATGACACTTGCCAGATGAGGAGGTATTCCGTTGTCGTCCATACCAGAGCATGCTACATCCCGCGCTGTCGACAATTCTTGGAAGAAGTCAAGATGACATTCGCCACCAAGGTAATCCGGTTCCCTGATTGTGCCCATGGAATTCCGACGAAGAGATACATAGTCGGGCATTTGTTGAGCACTATATGAGACTGCCTTGAATATCGCATCAATATCTCCAACTGCTGGACATGCCTTACAAAAAGCAAGTCCTGCTTGGATAGGCAGTCCGGCAGCATCAGGGTAGTAGTCCTTGATGTCTGCTGCCAGTGTAGTTCCAATTTCATGTATGAGAGCGGGATCGGCAAACGCATTGCTGACTATGAGTTTGATCAACTCGCCGGGCCACCACGGCTGGGCAGACCAATCACTTTGACTAACCGCTTCGAGTAGTTTGCCGAAGAAAGACAGTCGACCATTGAACCTGGCCATGATAACTTGGCGCTCGTCGACAAGGACTGGATATTTATTGGTCTGCGTATCAAAGTTGGCGAGCTGCTCATGCATATTCCTAGCCGGCTGTCCGAAAAGATCCAGATGTAACATCATTTGGAACAAAAACTTGGTGAGCATGATATATGAAGGGGGCCTCTTCGTTTTCCTTAAAGCAGCTCGTGTTTCCTGGTTGCGAGAAGAACCTAACAAGCTGACGTTTACATTGTCAAAGCAGATGAGCTCCAAGCAGTCGCGAAATATTCCGTTGCAGAGCAGCGTTTTGATCTCCGGTAGGCCCAAGCTCGCTATGGCGGCGAAAAGATCAAAATACTCATCCCACACGCGGAGACTCCGCCCAAGATATTTCACAGAGCTTTGCAGCATGTTTACGGCGTCGTATAGTACACCATCTCCACGGACTGCGCGGTCAGTCAGACTGAAAGTCATGGAATCGATGCCATAGCTTTCAGGGTCCACGCGGCGCAGGTCAGACATCATACTGGAAATAAG